>Ga0207041_1063_pt1 | contig 20558 bp, 26 predicted proteins | sample Alteio_BWMinCont_73_FD_153311 | JGI IMG/M metagenome (GOLD analysis project Ga0207041, IMG submission 153311) | Enriched cells from forest soil in Barre Woods Harvard Forest LTER site, Petersham, Massachusetts, United States -... | ecosystem: Environmental > Terrestrial > Soil > Temperate forest >... | reverse complement strand
GACGGCCGTGGAGCTTCCGGTGCGTGTGAGGGTCTTGAACGGCTCTTATAAATCGGGCCGCGAGGAATTTTATACGATTACCTACGATATTTCCGAAACTGGCGCGTTCATCCCGTTCGGCCGCGAGCGGGGAAATGTCCGCGAATTGCGTCCGGCCAATGTCACCGCACTGAAACAGGCTGGGGGGGCAAATGATGCATTTACGATGCGCAACCTCATGCCCGGAACCCAGTGCTACCTTTGCCTTTCATTGGGCGAGCTGGCTTTCATCCACTGCCGAGCCGAGGTCGTCCGTGTCGCGACGCCGAATGGCAAATACCCGGCAGGGGTGGCGATCCGCTTCCTAGGCCTGACGGGCCAGGAGAAACGCATGATTTCCTCGTACATGGAAGACGTCGAGGACGAAGCACGCGAAGAGCGGCCATCAAATCGCCTTGCGGCGTAAGGCCCTGTCGGGGTAGAAGTACCCCATCATGGGTGCACAATGGAAACACGCCGGTCGGACTGCTAACGCATCCAAACGCGGCGCAATGATCAGTAAAATGATCAAAGAAATCACGGTCGCTGCGAAAAACGGCGACCCAAATCCGGACAATAATGCCCGCTTGCGAGCGGCGGTCGAGGCGGCCCGTAAGGAATCGGTTCCTCGGGATAACATCGATCGCGCGTTGAAGCGCGCGGCTGGACTCTTGGATCCGGTCACCTACGAGACGATTCTTTATGAAGGTTTCGCTCCCGCAAAAGTTCCGATCATCGTCGAGTGCCTGACCGATAACAAAAATAGAACTGCCTCCGATATCCGCGTGATCTTCCGCGATGGCCAGCTGGGCGCGATGGGAAGCGTGGCGTGGATGTTCGATCGTGTCGGCGTCGTTGAAGCGACTCACGCGGATAAAAATCAAGATATTGAAGGCGCCGCGATCGAAGCGAGCGCGCAGAACGTTGAGCCACTGTCTGACGCTGATGTTCCGGCAGGTCACCTGGGTGCGCGGTTCTTCTGTGATCCTACCGACCTTGATACCTGCAGCAAATACCTCTCATCCCATGGATGGTCGGTCACGATGTCTGAGTTGAGTTATCAAGCCAAGAATTCCGTCGAAGTTTCGGATGATCAGCGCAAAGACGTGATCGCGTTCCTGGAAAAGGTCGACGACAACGACGACGTTCACCGTATCTATACGGCGTTGAAGTAGCGCGGGGCTCATGCTCGAGAAACTCATCGGACTTTCCCACTGGCAGATTGACCTTCTAGTAGTCTATCTGTTCGTTCAGGGAGCTTTTTTTACCGTATTTCCTGAAGAGGTCGTTCTTCCCACGCTCGGGGTTCTCTGGAGTCAGGGCCGGATCACATTTCCCGAGGCTTTTCTCTCTTCGACCATCGGACTCATGTGCGGCGACGTGATTCTTTTGATGCTGGGAAAGTATCTGGGAATGCGACTTCTCGTACGCAGACCTTTTTCCTGGATCATCGATGCCGAATCCCTCGAGCTCGTGATGGAGAAGGTACGCAGATACGGCTCGCGTTTGATTTTTTTCGTGCGGTTCATCCCTTCCGTACGTGCGCCGACATTCTTCGCTTCGGGAATGTCGAATATGCCGATTCTGGAATTTTTGAAAAGCGATCTGGCTGGCCTGGTGGTCTGGATTCCGCTTCTGATCGTCTTTGGCCATCGCCTGGGCGGAAGCGGCTCGATCAATCAAGTCTTTCACAAGCTCGGGCTGTTGATGCTCGTTCTGATCCTGACCGGAGTGGTGACTTCAATAGTCCGTGAGCGCAGAAAACGGATTCGCAAAAGGACTGAAGCCGCTGCTATCATGGAGTCATGAAGCTAGCGATCATGACGGGTGGGGGCGATGCCCCCGGTTTGAACGGGATCATTGAGTCTTGCGCCAAGGCTCTTATAAAAAACGGTCACGAAGTCGTCGGAATTTGCGACGGATTCGAAGGGATTTTCGAAGGCCGCACCAAGCCGATTCTTCAGAACCAGCTCGAGGGCATTCATTCCTTGGCTGGCACTTACTTGGGAACTTCCAATAAGTCCACGGTCGTCGGTCGTGAGCGAGAGTTCGTGGAGAAATTCCGCGCACTCGGAGCTGACGCAATGATCGTCGCCGGCGGCGACGGAACGTTCTCGGCTCTAGCAAAGGTCGGTTCTTCAGTTCCGATTTTGGGTGTACCGAAGACTATTGATAACGACCTCTCGGGGACCGAAATTACGTTCGGCTACGATACCGCTTGCTCCGTCGTTGCAGAGTCGGTGGACGCGCTTCGCTCGACAGCCTCGGCCCACCATCGCGTGCTGATTGTCGAGACCATGGGACGCACAGCCGGATGGATTGCGTTGGGAGGGGGTCTTGCGTCTTATTCGGACGCGATTTTAATTCCTGAAATTCGGTACTCGCGCGAGAAGCTCAAAGGATTCATTCAAAGCAAAGCGGCTCAAGGTCAGCGTCATCTCATGATCGTGGTCGCCGAAGGAGCCTGCGCGGAGGGCGAAGAACCTTGCGTGGCCTTTAACGTGAAGGATGCGCCTCAACAGGAAAGATTTGGCGGGGTAGCCGAGAGGCTTGCGCGATGGGTGGAGAAAGAGACGGGTTGGGAAAGCCGCCACGTGGTGCTCGGGCATCTCCAAAGGGCTGCGCATCCGACGACGACCGACCGATTTTTGACCCTCGCCATGGGGGTTGAAGTGGCGCGTCTAGCCAACGAACGCGCATGGGGCCAGGCAGTGGTCTATCGGGGCGGAAAAGTGGTTCGCGCTCCCATCACGGATCTCCAAGGTGAGCCCAGACTTGTTTCCGGGGATCATCGATGGCTTTCGCTTGCGCGTTCGATCGGGATTTTCGTTTAAATTTTTGAATAGATATAGGGCTCTTTGTTGCCCTCTGAGCAGTTTCCGATTAAACTGTAAGCACTCGAAAAAACAAAGGAACCACTCGTATGGGCACTCTGCTGAAGGCGTTCAATTCCACGGTCGGTCGTAAACTGATCATGGGACTTACCGGCCTCGCTCTCGCTCTTTTCGTCATTGTCCACTTGATCGAAAATCTTCTGCTCTATGTCGGACCCGAGGCCTACAACGGTTACGTCGAGCGCCTGCATTCATTCGGGATCTTTCTCACGTTTGCTGAGATCGGATTGGCCGCGATGGTGATCGTTCACGCCGTAATGGCGATCGGGATCTCCAAATCCAATCGCGACGCGCGCGGCTCCGAGCGATATGCGATGGTGCGCAGCAAGGGCGATCCCAGCCGCAGCAACGTCGCCTCTCGGAACATGATCATTACGGGCTTGGTGATTCTCTCGTTTCTCGTCTACCACCTGATTCAATTTCGTTTTGGCCCGGTGACCGCCGATCTTTATTCTGCTGTGACGACTGCGTTTCACGATCCGATCTGTGTCGGCATTTACGTCGCCGTGATGGTTTTCCTCGGGCTGCATTTTCGCCACGGATTTTGGAGCGCTTTTCAGAGTCTAGGGGCAATGACCCCGCAGCTTTCAAAGCCGATGTACTGCTTGGGGCTATTGATCGGAGCCGTTCTGGCGCTGGGATTCATTTCGATTCCGGTTTGGTTCTATTTTGGAGCGCACTAAGATGAAACTCGATTCAAAAATTCCAGACGGCCCGGTTCAAACTCTGTGGACGGATTACAAATCCAAGATCAAGCTCGTCAACCCAGCGAACAAGCGCAAGCACACGGTGATCGTCGTAGGTACCGGCCTCGCCGGCGCATCGGCTTCCGCGTCGCTCGCGGAGCTCGGTTACAAAGTTAAAACGTTTACGATTCACGATTCTCCTCGTCGCGCGCATAGCATCGCAGCCCAGGGGGGCATCAACGCGGCCAAGAACTATCCAAATGACGGCGATAGCGTGTGGCGGCTTTTTTACGACACCGTGAAGGGCGGAGATTTTCGCTCGCGCGAGGCAAACGTTTATCGCCTGGCTGAGGTGAGCGCTTCGATCATCGATCAATGCGTGGCTCAAGGCGTGCCGTTCGCGCGTGAGTACAGCGGTGAGCTCTCGAACCGCTCTTTCGGCGGAGCGCAGGTTTCGCGCACGTTCTACGCGCGCGGGCAGACCGGGCAGCAGCTTCTTCTCGGCGCGTACGGTGCGCTCATGCGCCAGGTCGATCAGAAAAACGTCGAGCTTTATTGCCGGCGCGAGATGCTGGATCTGGTGAACGTCGACGGCAAGGCGCGCGGAATTATTGTGCGCAACTTGCTCACGGGCGAGCTCGAGCGTTACGCTGCTGATGCGGTGATTCTGGCTACCGGTGGTTACGGTCGTGTATATTTTCTTTCGACGAACGCATTCAACTCCAACTGCACGGCCGCATGGCGTGCGCACAAGCGGGGAGCGCTGTTTGCGAACCCCTGCTACACGCAGATTCACCCGACCTGCATTCCGGTGAGCGGCGAGCATCAGTCCAAACTGACTTTGATGAGCGAAAGCTTGCGCAATGACGGGCGCGTTTGGGTTCCGAAGAAAAAAGAAGACTGTAAAAAAGATCCGAGCACGATCGCCGATGACGATCGCGATTACTTTCTCGAGCGCAAGTATCCGGCATTCGGAAACCTGGTTCCGCGTGACGTGGCCTCGCGAAACGCGAAGTACATGTGCGACGAGGGGCGCGGCGTCGGCGCGAGCGGGTTGGCAGTTTATCTCGACTTCCGCGATGCGATTCAACGCTTAGGGGCGCCTGCGATCGAAGAGAAGTACGGAAATCTTTTCGATATGTATGCAAAGATCACGGGCGAAAATCCTTATAAGTCGCCGATGCGGATTTATCCTGCCGTCCATTACACGATGGGCGGGCTCTGGGTGGATTACAATCTGATGAGCACGATTCCGGGGCTTCACGTCTTGGGAGAGGCGAACTTCTCGGATCACGGCGCAAATCGTCTGGGTGCGAGTGCGCTAATGCAAGGCTTGGCGGATGGATATTTTGTCATTCCGTACACGATCGGCGATTACATCGCCGGTACGAAGCTCGACAAGGTCACGACGGATCATCCGGCGTTTGCCTCCGCTGAAGCCGAAACGCGCGGCGGAATTGAAAAGCTCATGGCTGTCGGCAAGAAGGGGCATCGCACTGTTTTGGAAATCTACCGCGATCTCGGCCACGTCATGTGGGACAAGGTCGGAATGTCGCGCAACGACGCGGGCCTGAAGCAGGCGATCTCGAAGATTCAGGGATTGAGACAGGAATTTTGGACGGATGTTCGGATTCCCGATACGGCCGAAGAGTACAACAAGAATCTCGAAGTCGCCGGCCGCGTGGCGGATTTTCTGGAGCTGGGCGAGCTGATGGCGCGCGATGCTTTGAATCGCACGGAAAGCTGCGGCGGACATTTCCGCGAAGAGAGCGCGACGCCTGACGGCGAGGCTCAGCGCAAGGACGATGAGTTCACGCATGTGTCTGCCTGGGAGTACACGGGTGCGAACAAGGAACCGGTTTTACACAAAGAGCCGCTTGAATTCGAAAACGTCCATCTCGCGCAAAGGAGTTACAAATGAGTACCCCTTGTTTTAACAATCAGACTCAAATGAATTTGAAGCTGAAAGTTTGGCGCCAGTCGGGTCCAAAGGCCAAAGGCCGGTTCGAGAATTACACGTTGGAAGGGGTCACTTCCGATATGTCCTTTCTCGAGATGCTCGACGTTTTGAACGAGAAACTCATCAAGGAAGGCAAATCCCCGGTCGAATTCGAAAGCGATTGTCGCGAGGGAATTTGCGGGTCTTGCGGTTGCGTGATCAACGGCCAGCCCCATGGTCCGTGGCAGAAGACGACGGTGTGTCAGCTCCACATGCGCGCGTTTCGCGATGGCGACACCGTGGTGATTGAGCCGTGGAGAGCGGAAGCTTTTCCGGTGATTAAAGATCTGGTTGTGGATCGCTCCGCGTTTGACCGGATCATTTCGGCGGGCGGATACACTTCGGCGAAGTCAGGTCAGCATGCGGATGCCAATGCAATGTTGATCGGGAAGCCGGTTGCGGACGAGGCATTCGATGCGGCTACTTGCATCGGCTGCGGCGCCTGCGTCGCGGCTTGCCCAAATGCTTCGGCGTCGCTCTTTACCGCGGCGAAGATCACGCAGCTTGCTTTATTGCCGCAAGGGCATCCCGAGCGCACGACCCGCGCCTCACGCATGGTTGCGCAGATGGATGCCGAAGGCTTCGGCAACTGCACCAACATCGGCGAGTGCCGCGCAGCGTGCCCGAAGGAAATATCTATCGACTATATTGCGAAGATGCGCCGGGAGTATGTCGGTGCGATGGGGGCTGAATTATCCAAGCCAACTAAAGTTACTGTGGGCGATGGGGTCTAAAAGGTGTCAGGCTACTTTTTCAAATGAGTCCGTTTTCGAGACGCTCCACGGATTCGAAGGTTCGATACTTTGAGAATTCAAACGTCTTTCTCCTGAGAGCCTTTCGAATCCACTCGTTATCTTCGTTCTTCAATGACTGATTCAACCAAGTCACAAGTTCGCATGTTTTTTCTGGGACAAGGTCGTGTCCGAACTGTTCTTTGACTCCTGTAGTGACGGGAAAGGGGAGTCGGCTCCTGTGTAGCACTCCCTGGAGCGAGCTATAAGCGTAGGTCTCTACCTTTTGGCAGATCCCCGCCCGTACCGGATTTCGATAAATATATTTCAGAGCGTGGGCGTAGTAGAGAGGTGAGTCGATCATCGACCATTTATAACGGCCTCTAAAAAGGTGCCCCACCCGTCCGGATTTCCGATTGTACGTCCGAGTTGCGAACGAACTAAAGTGCTGCATGATGATCCCCAAATCACTCACGGGGGACGAAACGATCAGGTGGAAGTGGTTCGACATGAGAACGAATCCATGAATACGAGCGCCGTGAATCTCGGAAATCTCGTAACACTGCTCACTTAGGACGTCCCAGACATCTCCGATTGGAAGGTGAAACCACTCCTTGTTATTGACTTGGTTAACGACGTGGTACGGACGAAACGGAGTGCGTATTAAATTTTGTCTACCCATGCGGCCGACTGTGCAAGGACTTGGCCGCCGGACTCGATGTGCGTTAGATGACCCGCTGTTCGAGTTCATTAGTTACCGCTCGGTAATCAAAAAGTAGCCTGACACCTTTTCGTCCGCTTGCCAGTCCAGAATCCAGACCCACCTTTGATCTAATATGGAACACGCAACTCAACGTTTTATCCCTGTCCTTCCGATTCGAAACACCGTGATTTTCCCGGGCGTCGCACTCCCGCTTCGTGTGGGTCGCCAAAAGAGCATGGCCGCTGTGAAGCTGGCGAGTCAGACTGCGAAGTCGGGCGACTGGATTGTCACGGTCGCTCAAAAAACGGAACGCGAGGGCGATCCTACACCCGGCGACCTTTACAACGTAGGGACGCTCGCAAAAATCGAGAAAGTCCGCGGCAACTCCGAAGACGGATACCAGGTCCTCGTGCGCGGTGTCGCGCGCTTTCGCATCGATGAATGGGTCGAGCGCGACGGGGCGATCCTCGCACTCGGCGAGGAGTGGAAAGACTTCGAGGACGCCGACGCGAGCACCCTCAAAGCCCTCAGCGAAAGTCTGAAGACGACGGGTCGCGAGATCCTCGACCTTCTTCCTTCAGATACGACGCAACTTCAAGAGCTGCTCTCCGGAATCGAAGATCTTTCGCTTCTCACGCATCTTTGCGCGGGAAACAGCGAGCTCGAACTCTCCAAGAAACAGGAGCTTCTCGAAACGCCCTCACTGAAAAACCGCGCGTTGCAGGGCGGGCACCAGATTCCGAAAAAATCGATGACCAAGGGTTTACCATCGCGCTTCGCCTGAGCAAGAGCCGAGGCCGGATCGTTCATGATGAATCCGTGCTCGGTTTTATGGCTCGTGCTAGCTCCCGTGGAAACTTCGGCCGGGGTGCTTTCACCCGAAACCGATTTGGCGCTCTTGGCATCCGGCGAATACTGCACTTCATGTTTCTCACAAAATGTCTTGGCGTCGTCGCACAGGAAAAGAGAGATCACGTAGCTTGGAGTCGCCGCGGTCTTGGGCGCCTTGAACTGAATTTCTTTTTCATTCGAGCTCGACGGGCGCATGAGCGCTTTGGACGGACCCACAGCCTTCAGGGACATGGGCGCATTCACGTTGAAATGGTGGCCGCTCGGAGCTGTGGCCGTGATCACCCAGTTCGTATCACCGAGCTGCGATCGGAGCGTAAAGTCAGGTGCTTTCAGATCGGCAAAAGCGGCGGATGTGATTGTCATGCAAAGACCCAGGGAAATGCCGATGAGGCGTGAGAGGTTCATGCCTCGGAAATATCCTAGATCCGCTGGGAAGTCACCTTCACCCAAGCCATTCCGGCGGCTTGCGCCGATTGAACGCCCAGGTCCGCGTCCTCGAAAACCAGGCAATGCTGCGGCGGGATATTCAGCCGACTCGCAGCTAGCAGAAACGGGTCTGGAGCGGGCTTGCCCTTCACATAATCCTCCGCGCCGACAATCGTCGCGAAGCGATCTACTAGCCCAAGCACTCCGAGCGTCTTTAGCACCGAGTCACGCGGGCTTCCCGAAACAACCGCCAAAGGAATCTTTCCTGATTGTTTCTCGATCTGCGCCAGAACCGCGGCCACGGGGCGCACCTCATCGAGCCGCTGAAAATAGGCCTCTTCCTTGCGGTGGACGATTTCACTCTCAGGAAGAGTGATTCCGCTTCGCTCTCCCAGCATCTGCGTGATTTTTTCCCCAGGAATTCCCGCCCAATCATAAAAGAGATCGACTGGAAACTCGCAGTTCCACGGCGCAAGCGCCTCGCACCAGGCCTTGTAATGAATCGGCATCGTGTCAGCGATCGTGCCGTCACAATCAAAAAGGTAGGCGCGAAAGTCACCTTCTGGGATGAGCATGGGGGATCTATACCATTAAAATCGCGGAGTTTGACCCCCTCGATTTCGGGGATGATTTTTCGGGTCCGTGGCATTAAGGTCGGCCGCATGAAGAAACTAATCGTGATGATGGCTCTGACTTTTTCGATCTCGGCTCAAGCGGACGGAATTCATGGAATTCCCGCCGACGCGAAAACCCATCTCGAGCTCGATTGCACGGCTCAGTTCACGGGACCCTACCAAGCCGTCACGAAAGTCGTCATCCGCGACGTCACCTACAAAACTCCGCCGGCACCGTGGGATAATAACAACAGTGGCGCTGCTTTCACCCTTCCCGACGGAACTGCTGTCGAAGGCGTCATGAATGAGTCCAATGGCAATGATCCGCAGGAATACCGCGACAGCGCTCCCACCGAAGATAGCGGCTGGGGCGGCCTCGGAATTTATGGGGTCTCCGAAGACAGCAAAGGCGTGCTCGCTCTCGTTACCCGAAGCATGTCCAATCAGCGCGATCTCCCCACCCGCACTTACACTGCGATGCTCGGCTATTTCGGCCAGAATATGGACCCGGTTGCAGGCGCCAACTCGAACGGCACGCTGACCTGCACCGTCAAGCAGTGAGCGCACTGTTCTGATCAGCAGAACGATTCCGTTCTGAACATAGAAATTTACAGAATAGCCTCCCGGTGCGACTCATTGCGCCAAGGAGATATTCAAATGAACACTTCAATGATCAAGACCGCTTCGATCGCGGGCCTGACGGGTCTAGTGATGAGCCTGATCCCATCCGTCGCATCGGCCGAGCATCTGCCGACCTACAAGAACAATGTGGACGACTTTTTCTACGCCCAGCAAACGTCACTTTGGATTTTTCTCAAAGTTCCCCGCGCCACGATTCTCGCCCAGGTGGGCGACACGCTGAATCGCCTTGGCTTCGAACTCGCGAGTTTTGAAAATGCCGACACTGGCGTCGTGATTCTGAAGCCCATGGTTTTTACGGGAGAGTTCGGGAGCCAGACTGCTGCGTTTTCGGGAATCTCCGCCAGCACGGAAATCGAATTCACAGTGCTCGTCAGACCGAAGAACAAGACGCCGATTCAAGGAACGCTCGCTGAATTCATCGCGGGAAATCATCCGGACTCAAATATCGGCCAGCTCCGTTTGGACGTCCTTTGCGACAACGAAGTCGCGGTCGCAGCCGGCCGTGCAAAATTCGGCGAGCATAAATTCCTGGGCTCATTTGAGTACGAATATCCCACTCCCAACAGCAGCGTCGGAGCCGAGAAGCCCTTCACTCTGGACATGACTGCTTACACCTGGCAGGGCGCGGGCCAGAGCGATCACAAACTCTTTCGCCTCCAGGCGGATCTCACCGGATTGAGTGGGAAACGAGTTCGTCCCTCTCCTGAGCTTCTGTTTTCGGCATTTCCTCCGGAGCCGAGCGGAGCAGTTCCGCAAAAAGCCGTGGGTGAGCATCGCCACTACGGCGCTTCCCTCACCGCTTATCTCGTCCCTGAGAGCGGAAAGACTCTGACTCTCAGCTTTGGTTCAGGGCTCGGTGCGAAACCCCTCAGCCCGGTCGCGCCCTATGGCGACGGAAATCCCATTGCGGGCTCCGAGATCTGGCCCACTGAAATGCGGGACCGCGTTCAGGCCCTTCTATTGCCGGGGACCGTGGCCGGCTACCTTCTGTTCCGCACGCCTTCTGCTGAGTACGAGCAAAAGCCATTCGACCTGTTCTGATCCCATTTCATAGGAGGCTTGACTGCTGACGCGGTGCGTGATAGCTCAGGCCTCCTATGAAAACTTTGTTGATCCTGGCGGCCACACTGCTCATGACCCAATTGACCCACGCCGACGCGCGGAGTGGCAGCGACACCGTCGACTGCACGGGACGAATCGGCGGAGTCAACGGAGTGGTCACCCTCGTCACCTATCCTCTCTACACCTGCTGGCAAGAAGACCCGGATCTGGGCCCTGCCGGATGCGGAAATGTTCCCGCCTACAAGATCTTGGTCGGCGGTGAGGTCATGTCCGATGGATTTCAAAACGGCCGTTCAGGAGTAGATCCGACGACCGAGTTTCTCACCTTCCAATTGGAAAAGGACACACTGAAAGGCAAGACGCTCTCACAGACGCAACAGGCTTTCTTTGCTAGCCTGGAAGACAGCGGCTACGGCGATCTGAACTTCGTGATTTCCGGTGCACGCGGTGGCTCAGAGATGGTGCAAACCATCAACGACAAGCCGACCCCGAATAACTTCCAGTGCGATCCGACGTTTGCATCCCGAGCGATGTCCGGACAGTTCTAGGATTCGAGCTCGCAGGTCCCGGTCGTCTGGCAACTTTGCTTGCACGCGCCTTTTCCACAGCCGCCGCCTTCTTCGCACCCGCCGCACTCGCTTGAGGCTTCGAACCGCCAAGTCCGCGCAATCGCATTGATGCTGCTTAGCGCCATATTCAGATCGGAAAAGTTCTGGTAGCCGACATACTCGCCCGTCGCATGATTCATCACAAAAGCCGCGAACTGGCCCGAGTCCTCGGAGACTCCTGCCATCCACTCGTCATCGAGCAGAAAGCCTTTTTGATAATTTTCCGATGTCAGCTGATTCAGCATTTTCAAATATTTAGCACAACTAGTTAACTTGGGTATTGCCATTCGTACCGGCTTTGAATAGAACGAGACTTCTTCATCAGAAGAGTGGGCCCGTAGCTCAGTTGGTAGAGCGCCAGCTTTGCAAGCTGGATGTCATCGGTTCGATCCCGTTCGGGTCCACCATTTTTCCTCCCTTCCCTGAAATCCAAATTAGGCTTGTCCCTGTTTTTTATCGCGCATGTCTCAAGCGGGACGGCCATCGTGGCCTTCTCCGCTTGCTGCGCACGCGTCTTCCTGACGCGGAAACCCGCTTGAGACATGCGCGATAAAAAACAGGGGGCAATCAAGTATGCTTTCAGGGAAGGGAGGAAAAATGGTGGACTCGTTTCGGGGAGAGCTGGGCCGCGCTAAGCCCGTTCGGGTCCAGGCAACCGCCCAAGAGTTCGACACTCGTCTCGAGATCGCGTGAGGGAGTGCTTGGGCTGAGGTGACAACCCTTTGAAATCAAACGGTTTGAAAATGGCAAAAGACTTGCTCTATGTCGGTCGAGGTAGTGCGTATGAAGAGGGTTTTTATTTTTGTCGTTTCGGCTGTTTTGCTTTCGAGTGCATGTAACCGAAACTCGGGCGGATCTGCTGCCCCAGTCGGACAGATTGCATCTCAACCCCCTGTCCATGCGCAGACCCAGGTTCAACCGGTGAAGGAAACCGAGGGTACCGCTGAAGGGACCGAGCCTCAGTCCGTGGAACCATCCGAACCGGGCACCGAGAAAGCCGCCGAGGTTGCGGCTACGGCTCCTGCTGCTCCTGTCGCCGCTCCCGCTCCGAAGCCAGAAGGGTGTCCTGCTCCGGTAGGGATTACGTGGGAAGATTGTAGTTTGGCTTACACGGGCATCGGCTTTCTTGCCGCTGTCCTCACGCTCCATACTGACGACTTAAAAGTGAGCGACCTGCTTTCGGACGCGAGAATTAATTCTGATGACCCGAAGTGTGTGCCGACTCTCAACAAGCTCGTCAAGAAGATCCACGGGCACTGGTTTCACCATATCTGCCCAAAAGCCGACATGCGCGATGTCCGCGAGATCATCAATGACGCCAACAATAGGAAAATCTTTTGCCAAAAGTATCCCACTGGGGACCAGAACGACGTCCTTAACCGCGACCTCTTTAGTTCAAAGAGAGTCCAGGCTTACGTCATCGAGAAACTCAAGGATTCTAGCCCCGAGCTCTGTAAATAAGCTGATAGGAATCCTGAAAAATCAGCCGCAGCTCTGATCTGGCGAGAAGCTTCCGCCTTGGGAGTCGCACTGGTCTTGCGTGACTCCGTCTATGCAGCTGGTCATTCCCGTGGGCACCGCGAAGTGACAAGCACCTTGGGGCTGGGCGTTTTCCGTAACTTCGGAAACTGACGCAGCAGCAAAGGCGTTCGTTGAAAAAACACAGATCGAGATAACGAAGATTAGATTTTTCATGAGCAGACTGCATGTACCATGAGTTATACCGATTGGAAAGCTGCTCATGCCGAACACACCCTTGAAACAAATCCTCCTGGTTGATGATGACGAAAATCTTGTGGATGCGTTGGCGGAGTTCCTGGAACTCGCTGCGGCAGTAAAATGCTATCGACTTCGCAGCCTGAGCGAGGTGAAGGGAATTTGGCCGAAAATTTCTGAATCGAAGCCGATTCTTGCGATACTCGACATCAACCTCGGAGCGGGAGAGCCCAGCGGGGTCGAGGTTTATCATTGGCTGAACGGCCAAGGCTTTCGGGGACAGAGTTTTTTCCTGACCGGACACGCCAAAGACCATCCCCTGGTGCAACAGGCGATCCAAATCGAAGGAATAAAGGTTTTCGAAAAACCGATGGAAATCGACCGGATCATTGCCCTGGTGGAAGAGGCGGCTCGGTGATCTACCCTAAACGACGCAAACGATCCCACAACGACAACATGTTGTTCTCTCAAGGAGCGTTGAATTTTCTCGGGGGTCTCCCCACCGCCACCTTATGGACTCTTTCCAGAAGCCCCGTCTTGGAGTGGGCTCACGTAATCTCAATGATCTCGGGTATCGGAGTGATCATTTTCGTCGTCACGCGACGAAAGGTTTTATCAAACCTCTCTGCCTCGCTGATCTTCGCCGTCAATCTCATTCCCGCTTATTGGCTTGTTTGGACCTCAAACGCCGCTCATTCAACTCAAGGAAGGTTTTGGATTCCGTTCCAAGCGCACCAGCTGGCTTGCTTGACCGTTGCAATCCTGGCTCCCCCGAATCGTAAAATCGGTGCGCTGACGATCCTGTTGTTTCCCGCATTGGCGATTTTGCAGTACGAAACTTTTTCGCCGGAACAGCTCGCCTGGCTTCCGGCGCGAGCAGTCGTGGCGCCAATTCTATTTGGCGGCTTCGCTTTGATCCTCTATTTTTTCAGCCTTCGCGGAATCGGGATCGCAGAGCTCGCGGCTAAGACGGAAGCCGAGGTCCAGATGATGGAAAAGGTCACGCACGCCATCCTTGCGATCAAGGACCTGGCCAACTCGCCGATCCAGGCCCTCAGCCTCGACGCCGAGACGCTCAGGCGAAAACACTCAGAAGATGCACCGGTCGCGGCGCGGATTGAAAAATCCGTCAACCAGCTCCGGGAGCTCAATCGCATTCTGGACGAACATCTTCGAGGAAGCGCGAGCGCTTCGATCGAAGCTTCATTCGATCCTCATGAAAAGTTACTTCGCTGAACCCAACGTGATTTGCTTCAGCAGAAGTCGGACGTGATTTCCATTGCTGGCTTTCACGGAGTCCTGACGAACTGTGCTGAAAGGCACGAGTCCCAGAAACGTCGTGAAGGCAGCAGGATCTCCGTCGATGTCTTTCCCCTGGTCCGGACTCATCATGCAGGCGTCGAAGGTGCCTGCCCCATCGGTTTGAATTGAAACGGGGATCGTCGTGGGCTGTTTACAGTCGTGGACCATGATCGATCCGCTACCCAGCTCCTCAGAGCTGACGACGACTTCTTTGGTCGTGGTCGCGTCTTTGCCTCCGTAGGGCGTAATCGTCGTGGTGATCTGAAGGGTGATCAATCCACCTGAAACTTTTGTGATCTGCTTTTCGAGGGTGCCCGTGGAAACGCCGTTTCCGCTCTGTTGTTCTTCGTAGATGGAGTATTTCACGTCGTCACCGACAGCGGGCGTCCAGTCTGCAGCGGCGATTTTCCGCTTACCCGCCTGGGCCGAGAAACTCACCAACGTCAGACACAGGACTGCTCCCAAAACTCTCATCTTCATATCCATTCCCTCGTTTGAATAATGGTAAGCCAAACACCGTCCCTGGAAACTCGGAAAGTTTTGCCTATGTACTTCTGTCAGTCGGCGACTTAAATACGTAAAGATATGACCTCGCCTTCACGCTTTGAATTGGCTCAGGCCGATCAAAGTCAGCTTCAAGAAATTTCGGATCTCGTCAATTCCGCCTATCGGGGCGATTCATCCCGCCAAGGATGGACGACTGAGGCCGATTTCATGGACGGCCTCCGAACGGATCCAAAGCGGCTTGCCTCCGAACTCTCCGCTAATCCGTCTCGAACCATCCTTTTCTTGCGGGAGAGCTCGACGCGCGCCATGGTCGGATGCGTGTTTTTGGAGCGCTTCGAAGATGAAGCGGGAGTCGGTTGCTATCTGGGCATGCTCACCGTAAGCCCAACCCTGCAGGATCAAGGAATCGGCCGACTCTTGCTCGAGCACGCGGAGTCGCACGCGAAAACTGCATGGGGCGCATCGCGAGTGACACTCGGAGTGATTCAACTTCGGGAAAGTCTGATGGCCTGGTATGAGAGGCGCGGCTATAAGAAAATGGGAAAAACGAAGCCGTTTCCATACGATCAGCTGACGACCGATGTTCCCTTACGGAACGATCTTTATTTCGTGATGTTTGAAAAACAAATCTGAAAGACTTATCCGTTACGTTCATCCACAGAAGAAGGCTTCCGCGGATTTTCGTGGGTGATTTTCACGCAACTGATCGTAGCACCCGGCAGATCAGCAATCGCTTGGATCTGTCCAAGGATTTGGGCCTCATAGGCTGCGTGAGTGGGGTTCTCATGGAACTCCGAGAAGGGAGCCGCCGTCATGTTGAAAAACAAAGTCGTCGACGGCTGTATCAAGGAGTCAGGAAACGTCTTCGTGTTGAAGAGAAACGCATGCCCCGCGACCGCAAACGCTTGAGCCAGCTGATCCCTCGTCATTTGTGTGGTGTCCAAGACGATATTAAAAAGACCGTCGACAATCGTCGGGTCTTCGACTTGCCAACAGCTCGGAGCGACACTCGCGATCTTCCGACCTTTAGCGTGCGCAAACTGAGCCATCGAGACCAAGGCCATTCCAGCCACGCAAAGACCCATGAGAAAGATTCTTAGATTTTTCATTCTAGAATTGTAAGCCGCCGAAAACGGCGTCGCCAATCGGCAATTTTTGCAGCGTTCGGTTCAAGCCCGAAAAACGTCCACGAAGCGCTTCGGATCGACTCCAAAACCCGGAAAAATATTCGTCAAATCCCGAACCCCAAGCTGCCGCTGCAGAATCTCAGCAAGCACGTCGCGTGAATCCGTTGTGACCGGAAGATCGCGGCCCTCAAAGAGATTCTCTGGCTTCAGCGTTTTCCAATTACCGAGAATTCGCTTACCACGCACTTCTCCTCCGGCGATCATCATCACCGATCCGTGACCATGATCTGTCCCGCGCGTTCCGTTCTCTTTCACAGTGCGTCCGAACTCGGTGACGGTCATCAGACAGACGTCGCCATATTTCGCTCCGAGATCTTTCTTGAATGCGGCGATGGCCTCGGACAATTCCCGCAGGCGATCCGCGAGCTGTCCCTTGCCGTTGCCTTGATTGATATGCGTATCCCAACCACCCATGTCCGTGACGGCTACTTCCAGCCCGACGTCGGATTTGATCAGTGCTGCAATCTCGTGCAGGCGCCGGCCGATCTGGGCCTTCGGGTAGAGCGAGTCCTTTTCGGGCGCGGAATTGGCCTCTCTCACGCCATCGACGGTCTTGAGAGATTCGAATACTTCCTTACCGACTCCGCGAAAGACCTGGTCCACCGCCTGCTGGTACATATCCGAAAAGTTCTGAAATTCCTTTTGCGAACCTCCGGCATGCAGATTGTAATCTTTCAGGGAATCCATCGAGATCGCCGGAAATCTTCCTTGCAAAACCCGAGGCATTCCTGCTTGCATCGCGACCGCTCGAAGGGGCTTTTGCAGCGGGGCCATTTCCAAAAGAGCACGATTCAAAAATCCATCTTGGGTGTTCTTTTCCCCGGGAGTACCTGTCTCGAAAAAATCCTGGGCATCAAAATGGGAGCGACTGGGATTGGGAGATCCGACCTGATGAACGAATGCGAGCGAGCCTTCATCCCACAAAGGCCGAAGTGCCTTCATTTCAGGATGAAGAGCGAAATGACTGTCGATCGGAATAACCGGACTATCGCCCGTCCGTGGAAGCGCAATGCTAGAGCGCGCCGAGTAGTAGTAGGGCTCGGCAATCGGAGCCAGCATGGAGAGTCCATCCATCGCCCCGCGCTGAATGATGAGAACGAAAACTTTCCGGCGAGGAGTACTGACCGCGTCGGCCAGAGCCCGTTTGATGAAGAAAGGAGTGAAACCCAGCGAGAGGGCCGAAAGACCTGTTCTTTTGAGAAATAAGCGTCGGGTGATGCTCATACCTATCTCCTTTGAAACTCAGGTGAGGCAAGGATCAGCCCTGCCGCCTTGGAAAGACTGAATGGCCTGATTTCTCCGTCAGCCATGACCCGGTGTTCATCTTCGAATTCACGAAAGACGACCTTCTCGGACGATGCACTCAAGCGATCATGAATGAGTTTTTCAGAAACCAACCTGACTAGCTGCTTTGAGTGATTGGGCACGCTCGAAAGATGCGGGAGCTGGATATAGACGCCCTCGACCCGATTGAGCGCAAGGCGAGAGGAAAAATTCAGTCTACTGACGAGCGCTCCCGGATTGACCCAGACCTCAGCCTGATCCTTGTATCCGGTCGGAGGAGGACACTTGTAGAGATCCTCCCCCATTTCGGCTAGATGACGAGGAATCTCGCTTTTGACATCCATTTCGCCTCCAAGAGCACGGATGGATGAAACGACGAACTGCACGGGCTTTTTGATCTTCGAGTGATAAGCCGATCGCGACCAAAACTCCGGGCTGTTAAAGAGCACCTGATACACGGCGCGAAGATCTCCATGGGTATCGGTGAACTTTTTCGCCATTCGATCAACTAATTTCTTGGGAGGCTGATCTGAGACAAAGTATCGGGCAAGCTTCGTCGAGATAAACCGCGCAGTCGCGGGATGATTCTCGATCATCTCGAGCGCGCGCTCGCCTTCGTCCTGGCCGTGACCTTGCTCAAAGCGCTGACCGAGAAACGTTTTCTCTCCCCGATCATGAGCGTGCTCCCGGAACTTAAATGCGTCGCTGGCCTCCGCGCCTTTTCTCGGATCCTCAATGCTCCATCCCGTGAGGATTCTCGCGAGCTGAGTCACGTCGGCCTGGGTATAACCGCCGTCAACGCCCAGCGTGTGCAGCTCCAGAAGTTCGCGCGCATAGTTCTCGTTAATTCCGCCCGCATGACTGGCTTGGTTGTCGAGATAGAAGAGCATTGCCGGACTATGCGCGGTGGCAGAGAGCAGGTCAGAGAATTTACCAAAGAGATGCTTTCGAACCGCGTCTCGCTCGAATTGCGGAAGCAGCCAGCGCTCCTGCCCTTTGGTGATGTCGATATTGAAATGATTCAGCCAAAAATCGACCAGAACTTCTTGCAGCTGCCTTCGGCTCTCCACCGCGCGGATCAGCCTTTGCGCGGTCATTTCGCGGACGATTTCCTCGGGAAGATGCTCCTCACCAATTTGCTGGCGGATCTTCTTTTTGAGATCTTCGTTCTTGTTGAAGTCCTCTTTCTTGATCCCCATTTTTTCTGCGACCAGTTCGGCCCTCGGAAAGGCGGCAAGAAGCTGCTCCGGGCTCATCAAGGGCGCTTTCAGAAGCGCGAGTTTCTCATCGAGCCCCGCATCTGGAATGGATTCAGGATGAAGCTGCGCTGAAATCCAGCGCGCGATCCCGGCCTCCCCCTGACTGACGAGCTTTTCGATATCTCCAGGGCGCGCTCCGTAAGTCAGGCGATCGTAAAGATGCGAGGCTTTTTGGGTCAACGTGAGTGGAGCTTGCCCGGCGAAGCTTGGGGAACTGAGAAGGAGGAAAATGGCTGCGAAGAACATCTGTTTTATGGTCATCACATCTGACTATAAAAGCAAGAGCGGTACCGTCACGGCCGGCAGCCAAGGGCTGGTTTTCGTGGCCTTTTTATAAACTATGTCTTTTTTGACAGCAGTGAAATGCGACAGTCAGTGTCGCAAAATTACTTCAAGAGATGTTGAAGGCCGTTAAACCCGATTTGAATTCCCACGCAGAAAACGAGAAAAGCGCTTAGGCCGTTCACTACCTGCTCACCGCGGGTTCCAAGGCGTTTCAACAACGTGGGCGTGTAAGCGTAGCAGATGTAGATAGAAATACAGGTCAGGACGATCGAAGCGAAGATAGCTCCGATATTGGTAAGATATTCGACCAGGTCATCGCTGTGCCCACGAGCGCTCAACGTCAAAAGCACCGAAATCGTTCCCGCTCCCGTCGTGATGGGAAACGCGAGCGGGTAGAATAAAATGTTTTCGATGTCCTTCCTCTTATCCAGCGCTGTAGATGTCGCATCGGATCCTTTGGACTCGGCGCCCGTCGCAAGCATCTGCCATCCCATTCGGCAGATGAGGATCCCGCCAGCCAGCTGCACGACCGGAAGCGAGATTCCGAAGAATTTGAAAACCCAGCTCCCCGTCAGAAGCGCTGCCGTACAAAGAGAGAGGCAGTAAAAAGCGATCCGGCGCGCACAGGATTTGCGCTCCTCGAAATTCAACCCGTGAAAAAACGGGTCCACCATGAACGCAGATCCGATGGGGTTGACCGGCGGAAAAAGAGCCACATAGCTGACGAAGACCAGACTCAGAAAAGTATTCAGAATCTGCATCAGCCGCGGGCCTTGCGCCTCAGAACTGCGAGCTCGGTCGTATTGAGGTACCGTGAAAGCGAATGGTAGGTTTGATTGCCCGACAGATAAAGCAGAACCAGAAAGAGCGCGAGCGCCATCAGCTGGGAAATATCGTTCGTGGCCTCAACCCATCCCATCATCGGATTTTTCAACCAGATGCTCTCGGTATTGTCGCCCAAAGAGTCGATCCCTTGCATGACGAGAAAAAATACCGCGCCCGCGAGCACTGTCAGGTACTTAGTCCGATGCCGCATGTTTTCGAGATCGATGCGAAAGCTTTTCACGATCCATTCCCACTCATGCTCCGAAAAATGCAACGAGCTCACCATCGAGTCGCAGACCCGTTCGCGCCACTCGCCGTCTTGTGCGGCCTGTTTCAGAGAGCCTGCCAATCCTCCCTTTTTGAACATGGAGGGAATTCCCGTCAGGACTTCTGAGCTGAGGATGTAGAGAGAGTAGAGAACGGGGAATACGAGAATCAACCAGTCAAGGTTCGTTCGTGCCTTGCGTGGAAACACGCCGACTTTGATCAGCAGCAGTCCGACGATCGAAATCGCCACCGGCATGAGAAAACACCAGAGAAACACGCTGAACATCCGGCGATTCGAACGCGAACGTTCCCGTTGCACGTCGCCGCCCACGAATTCGAGAAAAGCCCGGTAGGCCTCAGGGAATTTATTCGGTGCGCTCATGCGGATTATTCTATCACAGATTCTCGGAAGCGCTGAATTGAGCGGGCCTTTCCAGTGCCTTCGTCGATATCGATCAGGACACAACCGTACCCTCCCGGACCTTCGGCGGGCTCATATCGGATCGGTCTTTTCGTCAGGAATTTCTGGATGGAGATTTCTTTTTTGACCCCAATGACGGAATCAAAGCATCCGGTCATTCCGACGTCGGTAATGGCCGCGGTTCCGCCCGGAAGGATCCTCTCGTCGGCGGTCTGAACATGCGAATGACTTCCCACGACGGCACTCACTCTTCCGTCCAGGAAATTCGCG
>Ga0207041_1062_pt1 | contig 20634 bp, 14 predicted proteins | sample Alteio_BWMinCont_73_FD_153311 | JGI IMG/M metagenome (GOLD analysis project Ga0207041, IMG submission 153311) | Enriched cells from forest soil in Barre Woods Harvard Forest LTER site, Petersham, Massachusetts, United States -... | ecosystem: Environmental > Terrestrial > Soil > Temperate forest >... | reverse complement strand
AATAATACTTCTCGAAGTAGAGCGGATCGTCCGGGATATGCATCTTGCGGTACAGGCCGAGCAGGCTGCCGTCGGCGTCCAGGACCGCCGCCGTGTTGTGATAAACGCCGGCAGTGCGGCGCTCAAACAGCGAGGCCACGATCACGGTGCTGGTTTCGCGCGCGACTCGTCCGAGCCGTTCGGTGGTCGGACCGGGAACCGGCTCCGCCAGGTCGAAGACGGACGGATCCTGACGCTGACAGAAATACTGAGAGCGAAACAGCTCTTGCAAGCAGACAATTTGTGCCCCGGCTTTCGCTGCCTGGCGGATGCGGTCGATGGCGTTTTCCAGATTGGTGGCGGGGTCGGTCTGGCAACGCATCTGCACCAGGCCAAGCGTCACGCTTTGGGCTTGTTGCGCGGACATCGCGTTCCTACCGTGAAAGGAATGAGAATTATCTCGTCAGCAAATTGTAGCAGGCAGACGAGTACTGAGTACCGACTACTGAGTACTGGCTACTGAGTACTGAGCCCGAGTGCCTTGGGTACCGGGTGTCGAGGCGAACGAGCAACAAATTGTGGATAGGGGCTGTAGCAGCTCTACAAGCAAGGAGGATGAAATGCCGGACCTTCCAGTCCCCCGCCCAGCAGATTTGGCCCGTCAGCTCCGGCAACAGGTGGACAGTCTGCGCTCAGCTGGAGTTGAATGGGTTCCGAACTCGCCTCTACCGGCTGTAATTGGCGTGGCGGAGGCGGCGTGTGCGAGTTCAGTGCAATCCATGGAAGCAGTCGAGTCCGCAGCCGTGGCAGGCGCGCTCTTTGACAGCGGAGAGCGGCAGCTGGGCAGCCCCGAAGAGCGACGACAAGAGCTTGCCGTTCTTGCGGAAGCCGTCTCGAAATGTACACGATGCGGAGAGCTGGCGTGCACGCGGACGCAGACCGTCTTTGGCGTCGGCAAGCTGGATGCGGAGATCTGCTTTGTCGGCGAGGCGCCGGGAGCGGATGAAGATGCGCAGGGCGAGCCGTTCGTCGGGGCGGCGGGTCAGCTTTTGAATCGGATTATCACGGCGTGCGGTCTGAAGCGCGAAGAAGTCTATATCTGCAATATTCTCAAGTGCCGGCCGCCGGGAAACCGGCTGCCGCTGCCGGATGAAGCGGCTCATTGCCGGGAATACCTGGAACGGCAGCTCGAGCTGGTGCAGCCGAAGTTTATTTGTGCGCTCGGAGCCTGCGCTGCCCAAAATTTGCTTGGCAGCAAGCTGTCGATTGGCAAGCTGCGCGGGCAGTTCCAGCAGTACCGAGGAATTCCGGTGCTATGCACTTATCATCCGGCGTACTTATTGCGCAGTCCGGACAAGAAGCGCGAGGTCTGGGAAGACATGAAGAAGCTGCTGCAACGCATGGGGCGGGCGGTGCCAGCGGGTAAGTAAATACTTATGGTAGAGCATGCCTCTGTGGAAATGCTCATCGGGCGTTTCTTGACGGTTTGCGTTACCTTAGTCATCTGGCGCAACGGACCACACTGGGATTGCCCGGGCACGCGCTGACAGGGCGGATGCCTCGGGCTCCCGGCCGGTCTGGCGACAGAGATCGGCAAGATCTTCCAGGGTTTCGACGACGTCGGGATGTTCTGGGCCTAGGACGCTCTCACGCATCTTGAGGGCGCTCCGGTGGAGAGACTCGGCCCTGGCAAAGTTGCCTTCTGCTTTGTAAATCGCCGCCATCTTGCTCAGCGTCACAGCCATCAGTGGATGATCGGGACGGAGCGCTTTCTCCACGAGTGAACGCGCGCGTTTGAGCAGGCGGCGCGCCTCGCCATATTCCTGGCGTTGCATGCGGCATTCTGCCAGGTTGTACAGCGGTTTCGCAACGAAGGGGTGGTCCGGTGAAAGGGACGTCTCCCAGTCTTCTCGGCTTTGGCTGAAGAGTGCTTCTGCTTGCTCGCGCTTTCCCAGCTTGAGATAAGTCTCTCCCAGATTATTCAATACGTGCGCCAGGACCCGGTCTTTGTGTCTATGACGGCAAGCAGCAAGCATGGCGCGCGCCTGCAGGCCGAGTTGCTCCGCCTGTGCGAACTTGCCCTGCTCGAAACGCAGGCAGGCCAGATTGCTTACCACGAAGGCGATGTAAACATGTCCTGGCTTCAGGCAACGGTTGAAGACTTGCTGGCTTCTCAGATACAGCGCCTCCGCCTCGACAACCCGTGCCATGACCAGGTGCCAGGTGCCCAAATTCAAGAGGCTCTCGCCGACCATCACATGATCGGGACCGAACAATTGCTCCCGAAGCGTCAGCGCTCGCCGAAGATAGCGCCCGGCATCGGGATATTCGGCATCCGCAAGATACAAGACGCCCAACTCATTCCATAGCATGCCAAGGCGGGGATCGGTCGGCTTGAATTTTTTGGCCAGCTCGGCTGCCTCGAGGAGCTGATTCTCGGCCTCCCTGAAATTGCCTCTTTTGAAAGCCTTGGCAGATATCTGAAGCTTGGTCAGCCACCGCATCAACCTTTTGATGGCAAAGAGGACGACACAGGACGCAAGGAAGAGCCCTATGGAGGCAAGGAAGCTTTTACGGGCGAAGAGGTACCAGAGAGACAGGCCGAGGAAGCAAAAATCGATTAGCAGAAGCAGCCAGACGGTCATCAAGCGCACACGCATGGCTCATCATCCTGGGCCACAGGAATCTCTCCTCAATCGTGACCGCCCGAAAGCAGTTCATTTGTTACTTTATCCAAAGCGACAGTGCTTACCTCTGCCTCTTGCCTAGCGATCACCATTCGGACCCGCAGGGGCCGGGACGAGGCTTTCGAGTTTGCGTTGCAGTTGCTTCAAGGTGAGCGGCCGCACCAGCACGACCACCTTGGGCTGCTGCGGAACTTCCTTGGCCCAGCCCGCCTGCTCTTCGGAGAGGATCAAGATGCCGGCACAGGCCACTTCCTTGCGTACCGCGTCCTTGAGGATGTGCTCGAAGGTGTAGCGGCCTTCTTCGCCCGTGGTGCCGGCGTCCAGGACCAGGGCGTCGAAGGGCTGCAGGTTAAAGCGGTCCACGGCGCGGGCCGGGTCGGCCGCCACATAGACGCGGAAGCCCTTTTCCTTGAAGCCTTCGCGCATGGCGTCTTGCAGGCGCTCGTCCTTTTCGACGACAAACACCGAACGCACCGCAGGCTTGAGGGTGGCGCCGGGCACGCCGCTTTCGATTTCGCGGCGCACCTCGTGCACGGCGTCGAGCAACTGCGAAGGCGTCTGGTAGCGCGCCTTGGGATCGAGCGACATCATGCGCTCGACCAGAAGAAAGAGCGAAGGCGGCCCCTTGACCTCGTCGCGGCGCATGGGCGTGACGCTGTCAAAGCGGTTGGGGCTCATGCGCACGCGCGGATCGCGCGTCATGAGCAGCGGCGAGCGGCCGGTCAACATTTCGTAGAGCACGCAGCCGAGGAAATAGATATCGCTGCGCACGTCGCCCGACTTGACGCCGGTGCGCTTTTCCAGACCGGCGTAGTCCACGGTGCGGTCCATCTTTTCGCCGGCTTCGAGCTCCAGGCCCTTGCGGATAAAGATGCCGGCCAATCCCAGGTCCACGAGCTTGGCGGCGCCCTGGCTCGATATCAGGACGTTGGTGAGCTTCATGTCGCGGTGCGTCACGCCCTTGGAATAGGCGTAGGCGATGCCGGACACCGCGTCCTCGATGAAGCGCATGGCCTCGGCCGGCTCCAGCTTGTCGCGGATCGCCAGGATATCGCGCAGGTTGCCCCCCTCCACGAACTCCATGACGATGTAGTATTGCTTGGTGACGGGATCCTGGGCCACGGCCAGAGTTTCCACGATGTTGGGATGGCGCAGGCCGAGACCGACGCGGCCTTCCCGCTCGAACAGCTCGATGGTGTGATCGTCCTCGCTCCAGCGCTTGCGCAGCACCTTGATGGCAACGCTGCGGCCGCTCATCGGTTCTTCGGCGCGATAGACGCGGCCGAAACTACCGGAGGCGATCTTGTAAAGAATCTTGTAACCGCCCAGAAAGTAGCCGTCCGTGTCTCCCTTGCGGAGCTTGCTGATCTGATAAGGGGCGAGGATGCTCCTGCGCTCGAGGATCTTCAGCAGAGGTTCGGCTTCGCCGCCTTTTTGTCCCAGCTCCATCCAGGCGTCCTGGATCTGGGATTCGCTTACCAGCCCGACCTTGAGAGCAAGCTGGGCGATCGCATTAGCGTCAAGGGTTGCCATCGAATTGCTTTTCTTCTCAGACCGACATTTTTTCCCAGGGTGCCGTGTCCGTTCCATTTTACGCGATGCACGGGCTCGAACAAGCGCAAGCCGGCGGATGTTCGCCATTGCCCTTGCAGAGCCAGCGCACAAACGGTATAGCCACGCCCCCTGCCCTTCTCATGTGAAGCAGATTTTCGGGCGAATGCAACGTTTTTTGCCAATCGCGCGCAGGCGCGGCCGGCTACGGGGCGGGAGTGAGCCGTGCACAAGGGGAGCAGGAGGAATTCCGTGCTCAGCAAACGAACAGCCGCGCCAGAAGCTTTGACCGACCGGAAGCGGCAGAGACCCGGCCTCTGGTTGGCTCTTCTACTGCCGGCGTGCCTGCCGCTCGGCGGCTGCGCCGGCTTTTGGGACGACGTCACCAGCCGGGATTTCTCTTTCAATACCTTCTTCAACAAGCCGAATCCGCTACTCGTGCTGCACGACAGCACGGACGGCGATCAACGCGCCCGGGCACTGCGGGCGCTGCATGAGCCCAAGCAATATGGCGGCAGCGAGCAGGAGCAGGAGGCCGTCGTTAAGATCCTGGTAAGCGCGGCCAGCACGGAACACCAGCCGCTGTGCCGGCTGGCGGCGATTCAAGCTCTCGGTCACTTCAAGGACCCGCGCGCGGTGGACGGTCTTACGTCGGCGTTCTACAACGCCGGAAATTTTTTGCCGGAGCCCGCCGCCATGATCCGCGCCCAGGCTGTGACGGCGCTGGGTGAGACGAAGAATCCCGCCGCCGTGGAATTGCTGGCACGCGTCGTCCGCGAACCGCCTGCCGAAGGACCGGACGCCGACAAGCAGCTCACCCTTGACGTGCGCATCGCCGCGGCACGGGCCCTTGCCAATTTCAGCCAGTACCAGGCGACCGAGGCGCTGTTGCACGTGCTGCAGACCGAGCGCGATGTTGCCTTGCGTGACTGCGCGCACAAGTCCCTCCAAGTAGCCGCAGGCAAGGACCTGCCCCCTGACGCCAAACAATGGGAAGCTGTGCTGCGCCAGGGGAACGGCCAAGACCTGGCAGCGGACCAGGGGAAGAAGCCGAAGTTATTCGGCATCTTCTGAGAGCGCATCTCTAATCATGCCATGATTTAGTTGGCGCATCGGTTAGCAAGTTGTAAAAGAGAAAAGGGCGTATGGCTTGCACGCCGAGCGTTCCGCACCTTTGACGAGGCGCACATGGCAACGAAAAATCTCCACATTGGCCTGGTTGGCGCGGGCGGCAATACACGGGCGCGGCACATTCCCGGATTGCGGGCTTTGCCCGGCGTGGAAATCATTTCCGTGTGCAATCGCCGGCCCTCCTCGACGGCGGCGGCGGCGCGCGAATTCGGCATTCCCCGCACTTTCCAGCGCTGGCAAGACCTCGTCGCGGATCCCGACATTGACGCCGTGGTGATTGGCACCTGGCCGTACTTGCATTGCCCGATCACCCTGGCGGCCCTGGAAGCCGGCAAGCATGTGCTGACCGAGGCGCGCATGGCCCTCAACGCCGCGGAGTCGCATCGCATGCTGGCTGCCGCGCGGCGCTATCCCCGGCTGGTCACCCAGGTCGTGCCCAGCCCGTATGGATTGAAAGGGCAGGGCGTCATGGAGGAGCTGATCGAGGGCGGCTATGTCGGCGAGCTTCGGGAGGTACATGTTTATAGTCTGACCGACGCCTTGGCCGATCAGGCAGCGCCGCTATCATGGCGGCAGGACGCGGCGCTATCGGGCTATAACATGCTGACGCTGGGAATCCTGCAGGAAACGCTGCAGCGCTGGGCACCGCCGCCGGTACAGGTGCTGGCACAGGTGCACGCCTTCATTCCGGCGCGCACCGATCCGGAGAGCGGTGTCAGCCGGGCGGTGGGCACGCCAGACAGCGTGCAGGTACTGGCCGTCTTGCAAAACGGAGCCCGCGCGCTCTACCAGTTCAGCGGCGTCATGCCGTTTAACCAGGGTAGCGGCGTTCGCTTCTTCGGAACGGAGGGCATCTTGCATTATGACCTTGCCGCGGAGCGCATTTACGGAGCGACGCGCCGCGGCCGGGCGCGCTCGGTCAAGCCGGCGGACCTGCAAGAGATTCCCATTCCCGAGGACAAGGCTGGCGGTTGGCGAGTCGAGGCCGACTTTGTCGAGGCCATCCGTCACGGGACTCCGATTCGCTTCACGGACTTCGCGCGCGGCGTCGATTACATGGAGTTCACCGAAGCGGTGGCCCGTAGCGCTCTCCAAGGACATGGCGTGGAGTTGCCGCTGCAGGAATTTGTGACTGAGGACGACCAGGAAGTCGCCGTTGAGGCGAGCTCGACCGAAGACGAGCTTCGCTGAGTCCTTACCAGAAGATGCTGGAGCGGCGCCACCACCAGCCGGCGACGGCGAACAGACTGCCTCCCAGCAGCACAGCGGCCAGCAAGATCAGGCACAGCGCCGCCAGATCGTTGGACACACCGTAGTGCATCCGATCAAACACCTCCATGGCGAAGGTTAATGATCCGGGCGTGGCGGCCAATTTGCCGGCGGCGATCTCGCCCAGGCTCAGGACCATCACGGCAAAAGCAGCCCGCGCAAACGCGGGCACCGCCAGGGGAAATAAGACGTGCCACAGTTCTTGGCGCGGGCGGGCGCCGTCCACGCGCGCGGCATCGCGCAGCTCGCGCGGCATCAGCCGAACCACCGGCCACAACATCGCCACCGCGCAGGGAAAGAAACGCACGACATCGACCCAGGCGACCGGCACCGGCGAAGGACCATAGTACAAGGCGACGGCCAGCGGCCGGAACGGAATGATGTCGAGTATGCGGGCGATGGCATCTTTCATCCCCAGACCCAGGATGGGGCCGGGCAGCGCCCACACCACGGCCATCAGACCAAGGGCGCAGGCATGAAACCAGCGTGCTCCCATGGCCAACCAGCACAGGATCAGACCCAGCCCCGCGGTGATGACTCCCGCAGCCATGGCAAGCAGCAGGCTTTCCACAATGACGCGGCCCCGGTCACGCAACGTCTGCGTTAGGTAGACGGCCGCGGTGTGCGCCGACCAGCTCTCGGGGCTGCCAGCCAATCCAACCTTCCAGATCAAGCTGCTTAGCGGTATGGCCAGCAGCACGCCAACGAAGAGCAGGATCAGAGCGAGGCACAGCCAGCGCACCGGTCCGAGTGGAATCAGCCCCGGTGGGGCGGTCAATGTCTCCAGGGGCGGCAGACTGTGCTGCCAGCGCAGGCTGCTCCAGACGACGAGAGCCGCCACGAGCACGACCATCGGCAGTGCCACGGCGACGGCGCGTGCCAGCGCTTGCTGATCGCCGGTCACAAACTGGGTATAGACTTCCTCGGCGAAGGTGCGAACTTGCATCATGTCCGTGACCGTGATCTCCGTTACGATCATGAGCGCCACCCATAGGCCGGCGGCCAGAATAGCCGCCCACGAACGCGGCAAGGTCACCTGCCAGAGAACGCGCCACGGTCCCGTCACCAGGAGTGCGTCTTCTTCGAGCTCCCGTTCCACCCAGAGCAGCCCCTGGCCGATGAGCAGGATTGCCCAGGGCAAACCCGCCATGGCATGTACCCAGACAGCAGTGCCGAGTCCATGTCCCCAGGGCTTGGCTATGACTCCGGTGGCCGATACGTCCGGATCTCCGGGCGCAGGATTGGTCCAGACGGCAACAGGCAACAACCCGCCGGTGCCCAACGCCGCTTGCCAGGCAGAAGTGAAAAGCGGCAGCGGGATGAAAAGGGCGAGCAGCGTCAACGTGCGCAGGCCGCCGCGGAAGGGCAGATCAGTCCGATACAGGAGCACGGCGCCGGCGATGCCGAGCGGCAGGACCAGGGCCAGGGTCCCCAAGACCAACTGGAGCGTGGTCTTTGCCAGTGACAGAATGCGCTCGTATTCCGACCAGGCTTGCCAGCCATGACTATCACGCAACACGCCCACAAAAGGCAAAGCGACCGGGAGGCCGACGGCCAGCAACAGCACCAGCACCGCAACGGCGCGCCACCAGGTCATGGATAGGATGAGCCTGAATAACTGTAGGACAGATTGGCAATCCGTGCTACGAAGGGTGTCTCATTTGCTTGGAACAGTCGAGAAACTTACTTATCGTCCTGATCCTTGTCCTTTTCCTTCGGCTTCATCGTTGCCGGTTTTGCCGGGGCCTTGTCCGGCGCCGGTTTCTTGTCCGCCGCCGGTTTCTTGTCCGGCACGGTCGGTTTCTTTTCCTGGACATTCTTGGCGCGGAACGGCCTGGTATAGTCCTTGTCGCGGAGGCAAAGAAGCAGGCCGTCGTTGCTGGCCAGGTAGATGCGATCGGTCAGTTCGTTGCTGATGGGCGTGAGGAAATCGCGCACCGCTGTATACCTCGCCAACTGAGCGCCGCTGGCGCGATCGAGGACCAGCAGATTGCCTTGCGCGTCCACGGCGTAGACGAACTTCGGGTTGGAGGCGAGGAAGCGCTGAGCCTGGCGATTCATCCAGAGAAGGTTGCCGGTCGAGCGGTCGAGGCGGTACATGCCGGCGCGCTCGGCGATGACGTAGACGGAGTCGTCGGTGACGCGCGGCTGGTGGTAGATCGGCCCGCCGCTCACAAAGCGCCACAGAATTTTTCCTGTGACAATGTCCAGGGCATAGACGCGAAAATCTTCCGAGGCAACGTAGGCGATCTCGCCGTGGCTGCCGATGGGCGCCGAGATCGGCGCATCAGCCTGGAAGTGATAAAACACGCGCGGCTCATACTTGGAAATGACAAAGAACAAACCGTTGGCACCGGCCTGGAAAAGAAAATCGGCAGTCAGGATCGACGATTGTTCAACGCGAGTTTCGGGGCGCGTTTCCGTGACGTAATCCCAGAAATACTGCGGTTGTGCTCCCAGCGCGCCGCCGACGGCGCTCGATTGGATAGCGGAGGAGAGCGGCCCCACCGATTTCACATACTTGCCGCCGCCGCCGACCGCGCTGACGGAACCGAGCGATTGGGTGCTGCCGAGCACCGAGGCGCGCTTGGCGCTGAACATACCCTCAAGAGATCGCGGCGCCGGGTCCTCGACCTTCTTTTCCACGACCAACGGGGGAGGAGCCACTTCGGTTTGTTTCGGCAAGGTATAGGCATTGAGCCGGTTGGTGCCTTCCGGAACAAAGATGTGGTCGTCATCTGCCACGGGCGCTGCCGTGGGTGCTTTATCCAGGGCGAAGATCCACAGCAAGCCGCCTTTCTTGCGATCCAGGGCGTAGATGTCCACGCCCTTGGCAACAAAGACCGTATCGGAGTTGGAACCAAAGCCGGCCGCCGGCACGTAAGCAGCGCCGACGCGGTTGCGCCACTGCGTGGCGCCGCTATCGGGATCGATGGCGATGACCGCGCCGCTGCGCATCAGGAAGAGGATTTGCTTGTCATGCATCTGGATGTTGAAGATGCCGTCCCGTTGGCCGTCTACCGGCAAATACGTGTGCCAGGCTTCCGTGAGGTTCAAGCGGTCGAGATCGGCGCGGGAGGGAATAGCAGGCTGCGAATACATGAGCCTGTTCTGCGCCGCTACCATTGCTACCGCCAGCAGGACCGCTACCGCCGCACCCAGATATGTCTTCATGCCAGTCATTCCCTGTTGCCGAATCAAAAGAGGAGAAACTCCAGAAGCTTTACTTTAGCGTACCGGAGACGGCTTGTGCCAGGCCACATTACAGTTAGCTTGCGAAAAATGCCATCAATCTGATGGACTCTGCCGAGCATACGCCGGCGCTGCCTCAACCCTTGCCCAGACGGCGTTTGTTTACAAAGAACCGGCTTAACACTTCCGCGCAGCGGTCCGCCAAAACGCCGCGGACAAGCTGGGAGCGATGATTGAGCCGTGGGTCGCTGGTGATCTGGTAGAGGGTATCACAGGCGCCCGCCTTGGGATCGGCCGCGCCGTAGACGAGATAGGGAAGCCGCGCCAGCACGATGGCGCCCGCGCACATGGGACAAGGCTCCAACGTGACATAAAGCACACAGTTTTCCAATCTCCAGGAGCGCAGGGCCTGGGCGGCTTGGGTAATGGCTATCATCTCCGCATGGGCGGTCGGGTCATGCAGTTGCTCGCGCTGATTATGAGCCCGCGCGATGACTCCGCGCTCGAGCGAAACGATCACTGCGCCGATCGGCACCTCGTCTTCAGTCTCTGCCGCTTCCGCCTCTTCCAGGGCCATCTCCATGTGCGCGAGATGAAACGGATGACGGGGGTCATTCAGCGGCAATTCAAAAGGGTTCCAGTCCAAGACATCTCCAGTAACGTGATCCCGAAGACCGCTCGGGTTCGGGTTAGCGAACATGTGTGGCCGGGGCTGAGTACTCGAAGCCCCGGTCTTCGCTGTAGGCCCGGGCTTCGAGTACTCGGTCCCGGCCATACAAGGAAGCTTTCAACAGGCTGCTAGCGAAGCTCATTGAGCGTGTAATAGGCCTCGGGATGAAGTACCCTGTCCCCGTCCGCAGCCCTGATGTCATCCAGGTGCACTTCGTAAACGCGGCCTTTGCGGAAGCCGCTCGCCAGCAGCGACACGGTCCGCCGGTCAGCGGACACTCGCACTCCCTGAATCTTCTCCGCCCGCTTGTCCATCTCCGGGGAGCCGTAGGTTGGCCAGTAATTGTAAGTGAAGGACTGCAGATTGTAATGCGCAACCTGACGGGCCGGCGTCGCGTCAAGTGGCTTGGTGAAAGTAAGGTCGAAACCTTCCCTGGTGAGTTTCATGGTTTCGATCTCAAAAGGAAGAACGCCGGTATAGACGAGCCGTTGGATCCCATACGGTTTGCCACCCACCGAGCCCCAGCCGCGTTCGGTCATGCCGGCGAACAGGCTGCCGTCGGGCGCAAAGACGATGCGGTTGACGCCACACTCGAAACCGCTGCGAAAGGGAAAACAGGCGCCTTGAAAGCGGCCGTTCACCTTCTCCAGGAAGACGCGCATGACAATGGACTTGGCCTGGTCGCCGACGAAGCACTGACCGGCAAACGGGCCAAACTTGCCCCCGGTTGTGTCCCAGATGGGTTCGCTGGCGGATTGGCCCATCCGGCCATAGGGGAACCAGATACATGGGGGCGTCAAGGCCGGCATACCGCGGCCGCCTTCCTTGCCCGGTTGGCCGTCATAAAGCATGCCGCTTGACACGTGCTCCGCGAGCTTGCCAGCAAAGGGCGACTGGCTCAGCCAGCGTAGCCCGGCGGGATGGCCGTAAAACTCGCCCGGGCGAACGTGATGCAGCTTGTTGGACGCTACCCATTCGCCTTGATTGTCCGTGTAGAAGAGATCTCCGTCTAAACTGAAGTTGATCCCGTTGGGTGAGCGCAGCCCAACGGCGTAAGGGGTAAGCTCGCCCTTTGGGCTTATCTTGACGCACCAGCCACGCCACGGCGATTTGGATTGGTGTCCGCCCCCAAAGCCGACGTTCAGCGTGACATAGAAATTGCCCTGCTTGTCGCGCGCTGGTCCGTAGGCAAATTCGTGGTAGTCGCCCGAGATGCCCCACTTGTCGCAGATAGCAAGATATTGATCGGCCACATCGTCGCCGTTGCTATCCACGAGTCTGGTCAGCTCGGGGCGCTGAACAACATAAACAGCGTGCAGCCCGTCCACGACCAATCCCAGGGCCTCGTGCAAACCACTGGCGAAAAGCTTGTAGCGAACCTGGCTCACATCCTCGGCCAGAGGATGGGAGATGAGCCAGACCTCGCCGCGGCGCGTGCAGGCCAGCAAGTTACCGTCCGGCCGGAAGGCCAGGCCGCCCACTTCCATGACAATCTCGCGCGGAATGGGAAGCGTCACCATACGGTAATGTTTCCCTTCCTCCGCCACGAGCGAGCGCGGCGGTGGAGCGAACACGTCGGCGGCATGCGGCGCACCGGCATTGAATACTACAACGGATACGACAAGGATTGCCGCTGTTGCGATGTTAATAGACTTCGCCATCCTCACCTCTTCATTCACCGCGCCATCTTACGGAGCAAGTCTTGCAGCAATGCCGGCTCGTCTCGGGGCAAAATCCACATTTTAAGGTCGACTATGGCTCTGGCCTTTTCCGCGGAAGCCGGAATGCGAAGCAGCGCCTGCCACTGCCCGTCCACGTGACGTAGATGCCAGGAGGCATCGCCCGGCGCGGTGGCAAGGTCCAGAATTGCCAGCCGGTCGCCGTCCTGCGGCAGCAGTAGGAGCCGTCCAGCCGTCTCAAACTCGACCTGGCCAACCTTCCAATCAACCGCCAGCGGCATGTTATGGCGGTCGAGAATCCGCGGGTTCTGTCGCGATTGGGCCGCAAAGAACCAGGCCGTCGTTTGCGCCGGCCTGGTAATCACAAATCGACGTGCCAGCCCGGACGCCAAAGGACTGCGTAGCGGCTCCACTTGCTCCGCAATGGCAAGCCGATCGTCGCCGCCATTTTCCAGACGATAGTGAAGAGTGGGCCGGCCCAGCTCATCGAGCGAGTAGTCATCGAACTGAAGATGATGGGGCCCGTTGTAGACCTGCCCTTCGGGCAAGGCTCCGCCGTAGCTGGGATCCCTTGCCTGGGCTGCAAAATCGGGCGGCTCATGGGAAGTGTGCATGGCCCAGGCACAACCTGCCGGTGACGTCCAGAAGCGCGGGCCGAGCAGCCTGGCGGGATTGCCGCCCCTCCCGTCCCACACAGGCGAGGCGTCCAGGAAGGCGCCGGACCAGGCGTAGGCCAGCCGGCACGTGGTCAGGTCAAACGCAACTGAAATCCGACCCGGAAAACCGATGGCCATGGCGCGCGGACTGGCATCGGGCATGAAGGTCCGCAGCAAAATCGGCCGGTCCTTGACCGACAGCACCAGGCCCGGCGGCGGTTCCAGGCCCTCCGGCAAGGGCAGCGTCTTGCCAAGCGACAGATAGGCCCAGATTGCTTCCCCCTGCGCATCCGCGTTGCCGCCCAGGATCTGCGGCAGGAGCGACTTGCCCTCGGCAAAAATGGTCGGCATGCGCGTGCCGGGCTGCATACGCTGGGCCTGCTCCAACCAGCTCCGGTACCAATCATGGCGAACCCGCTGATCCATGGAGGCGAGATCGGGGCCGCGCGTGCCCGTGTTCGGGATGCCGGCGATATCGTGACAGGAGATGCAGCCGAAGCCGCCTTTGCCGACCAGTTGCTTGCCTGCAAGCACTTTTTCCGCGGTAATTGTTTCCTTGTGAATTCGGCTGTCGGGCTCCGTTCCTTCAAGCGCCGCCAAGGCCTCAGGAAGCCAACCGACATTGGCGGCGCCGAATTGCGGCATGCGCAGACTCATCCAGGGCCTGGCGCGAGCGCCCTGAGTCAAGACCTGTTTCATCCAAGGTGTGCGCAACTTGTGGGCGATCCCGGTCAGCGGGGGCGGCGTGAGCGCTTCGCTGTTCTCAGCCTTTTCCACGCGTCGAAGCTGGTCCGTCAGCGCCGCAGTCAGCCCCCCTGCCCCGTCACGCGCATGGCACGCCAGGCAATTGAATCGCTCCAGAGCTACACGCGCGGCATGGGCGGGCGCGGGTGAACCAGCCCCCTTAGTGCCTTCCCGCAAGAAGAGCCTGAGGGCCCGTCGATCCTGCTCCGAAAAAGCAAATCGAGGTGACCTGGATTGCTTGCGAGGCGTGTCCGCGAGACAGTCTCCATCTAGTTTCCCCGGCTGCATGATGTCGGAGAAGGATGCGTCGGCAATCACACTTGCAAAGGCTGCTTCGCCCGGAGCAATGGTATGGCAATTATTGCAGCCTCGGTCGATCACCAGTCGCTTGCCCAGATCCAGGATCTGGCCATCGGCGGAAAGTTGCTGAAACTCTACAAGCTCTGGCAGACGCGATTCAACCCGTCGAAAGGCGGCTTCCCTCTGTGCTTTTGACGGCGCGTCCGGCAAATCCTGCGGAATGTCCCTGTCGACGGCCTGGCATAGGAAGCGTGCCAGGTCGCGCGCTTCCTCGCGATTGAGACGCATGTCCGGCATTCGCCCGCTTGAGTCAATGGCCAGCGGATTCATCAAGTAAGCAGCCAGCCTGTCGGGCGTGGTTTTGTTACCCAGGTTGCGGAGCGTATTCGCTCCGGAATGACAGGCCAGGCAACCGATTCCCGCGAACAGCCGTTCTCCGCGCTTCAAGGTATCCGTGTTGGTCGACCTGGGCCGTCTTGGATTGGACTGAAGGGGACCGCCGAGGGAAACCAGATAGCGCGCGACGGCATAGCGCTCCACACGACCCTGCTCGTCATCCGCGAACAGCTGCGGCATCACGGCTCCGGCATGAATCTTTTGTGGCGCTGCCAGCCACGTATAAAGCCAACCCGGAAAAGCGCGCTGCCCAATGTCCGATAGATCGGGTCCTTGCCGTGTGGCCAGTCCTGTGGCCAGCCGGTCCTTATCATCCGGCCGGTGACAGCGGATGCAATTATGTTCTTCCGCTAAGAAGCGGCCGCGCTCGATCTGTTGATCCTTGGAGAGGTTTTCCGGCTCCTGCTCCGGCACATGCCAGAGATGATCGTAAGGGATGGGCTCTACGCGAAAATGAGGCGCTTGCCAGAAAACTTCCAGACGGGCCGGGCCTGGATTGCGCGTGAAGCGAGCGGTCAAAGAATGAAATCCCGACGTAAGCTGAATGTCCCGCCCTTGCACGAGAGATGCCTGCGGTCCTTTCACGTCCCCTGTGAATGCGTTCTTATCGCCCACTTGCAAACGGAAGTTGCCGCGGAGCTTGGCGTTGAATCGATATGTTCCAGGACGCAAAATGTTGACGTAACCTTGCCATTGAATGGTTCCGCCATCGCTCTGTAGGCGCGGGTCCGGCGCTTCAGTGCTCCCGAGCGACAACGCAAGAGTGTGCTCCAGGCGGCTTATTTCAGTCGTTTTGTCGTGGTAGGTGGTTACTAGACCTGCACGCAGATTCTGCCGGTCTAGATCCGGTTCCATGAATATGGGTGGATCCCAATGAACTAACATGAAGTCCGTGCTCTTGGCGCTCTTTATAATATCCCCCAGGTTGTAACAGGGCAGCTCCCAACCGATTCGCTGGAGAAATGGCTGACGGCTATTCCAGATTTCACCTAGGCCAGAAGGATTGCTCAGCCGCTGCCACATCCTGCTGATTTTGAAGCGAAGCGGTTCAGAGTCCCTCCAAGGGAACATAAAAACCGCACCTGCAGTCAGGAGTGCAAGCAAGAGCAAGACCGCTACCATTATCTTCCTGGACGGCAGCGTAAACTTGGGCATGAACTTCCTCTGTGGAGCGGCAATGGTCGGCCGGCGCATGGGATCGATTATAATCATCAGCACGTCGCGTGGCGTGTCAAGATTCCGCAAACGATAGAGGCGCATCCATGTTTAATCTTTCCGCCATGCAGGCGGCGATTGCGAGCCTGGGGTTTGACGGCTGGCTTCTATACGATTTTCGCGGCCTGAATGTGCTCGCCCGCCGGGTGGTCGGCCTGGGCGACGAAGCGATGCTGTCGCGGCGCTGGTTTTACTACGTGCCGGCGCGCGGCGAGCCCAGGAAGCTGGTGCATCGCATTGAGCCGCATTCTCTGGACCACCTTCCCGGCGCCGCGCAGCCCTATTTGCGCTGGCAGGAACTGGAAGCCGGCGTGGCCGCGCTCGTCAAGGGCGCGAAAAGAGTCGCCATGGAGTATGTGCCGCGGAACGCTAATCCCTACGTTTCGCGCGTTGACGCGGGCACGATCGAGCTGGTGCGCTCCTGCGGCGTCGAGGTCCTCCCATCGGGCGACCTGGTGCAGCTTTTTGAGGCATGCTGGGACGATGACCAGTGGGCCATGCACCTGGAGGCGGCAAAGCACACCCGTTCCGCTTACGACGCGGCGTTCGCCTTCATCGCCGACCATGTCCGCGGCGGCCGAGCCGTGCGCGAGACCGACGTGCAACATTGCATCATGACGCACTTCAAGACGCACGGCCTGGTCACCGACCATCCGCCGATCTGCGCCGTCGGCGCGCACAGCGGCGACCCGCACTACAGCCCTGGACCCGGCTCAGACGCGCCTATCAAGGAAGGCGATTTCGTCTTGATCGATCTCTGGGCCAAGCTCGACCGGCCGCGCGCCGTGTACAGCGATCTGACCTGGACCTGCTTTGTTGGGAACGAGGTGCCGAAAAAGTACGTGGATATCTTCCAGGTCGTGGCGCAGGCGCGAGACGCCGCCATTGCTCGCGTTCAGGAGGCGTTTCGCAATCAGCAACCGCTGCAAGGCTGGCAAGTCGATCAGGCCGCGCGCGCAGTCATTGACCGGGCCGGCTATGGAAAATACTTCTGCCATCGCACCGGGCACTCCATCGGCCAGGAAACGCACGGCAACGGCGCCAACATGGATGATCTCGAAACGCACGAGGAGCGTCGCGTCTTGCCGCGGACCTGCTTTTCTATCGAGCCCGGCATCTATTTACCCGAGTTCGGCGTGCGCAGTGAAGTGAACGTCTTTGTGGACGCCAAAGAGAAGGTGCACGTTACGGGCGGTACGCCGCAGACAGCCATTGTGCCGCTGCTGAGGTGAGTGGCGAGTCCTGAGTCTGGGTACTCGGTACTGAGTACTCGGTACTGCCTAGAAACTCACACCACTCACTGCGCCTGGGCCTGGTGCAACGGCACGTCCATGAGCCCGTACTTCTTCATCTTCTTGTAGAGCGTCACCCGGCTAATGCCGAGCGCGTGCGCCGCGCGGGCCCGGCTGTAGCCGGCATTCACGAGCGCGCGCTGGATGACGGTTCGCTCGGCGACCTCGCGGTTGTGCATGAGGGACTCGCCGGAAGTCTGGCTGTGGCCGTTGCCGCTGCTCAACGAGGCATACTCCTGAACGGGTTGCGGTAAATGCTGGAAGAGCAATTCCGAGCCGGAACTGACCAGCACGCCCTGCTGCACCACATTCTCCAGTTGCCGGATGTTGCCGGGCCAGGGGAAGCCCTCGAGCGCCGCCATGGCTTGCGGGCTGATGTCGAACAGATCCTTGTTGAACTTGCGGTTAAAGCGCGCCGCCATGCCGCGGACCAGCGGCCCGATGTCGTGCACGCGCTCGCGCAGCGGCGGCAGGTGGAACGACATGACGTTGAGCCGATAATACAGATCGCGACGGAACTTGCCGCGATCCACGGCCTCGTCCAGATTCCAGTTGCTGGCGACGATCATGCGCGCCGTGCACACCTGGGTTTCGTTGCTGCCGACCGGCTCGAATTCGCCTGTTTCGATGACGCGCAGCAGGTTGGCCTGCTGCTCCAGGCCCAGGGCGTCAATTTCATCGAGCAGCAGCGTGCCTTCTCCGGCCGCGGCGAACTTGCCGATCTTGGGACGGTCGGCGCCGGTGAAAGCGCCCTTGGCGTGGCCAAAGAACTCACTTTCCACCAGGTTGGCAGAGAGCGCGCCGCACGGCACCACCAGGAAGCGGTGCTCCTTGCGGGCGGAACATTCGTGGATCAAGCGGGCCAGGTAAGTCTTGCCCGTGCCGGTCTCGCCGGTGAGCAGCACCGTGACGTCATGGGTGGCTGCGAGGGCCAGGCGATCGACCATCGGCATGAGCGACGGCGTCCAGCACAGCAAGCGCCGGCCGATGACTTCCTCAAGCGATTTTTCACCCATGTCGGTGAAAGGCTGGCCGCGGCCCAGGCGATCCTTGATGAGACCGGAAAGCATGCCGGCTTGCTCCGGCCAGCGGATTTGCCGGCAGATGCGTGATTGGACGCCGCTCAGGTCTTCGCAGCAATCGGCTGCCTCGCCGGCCAGCACCACGATCGTGGCGGGAAAGTGTTGCAAGGAGACTTCTTGCACGAGGCGAAGAACCTGCCTGGCATCGACCGGCGTGGACGCCGCCAGCACCAGCACTCCGTCCGTATCCGGTCCTAAAAGATCTCTGATCGACGCGAATTTGCAAACGAAGGCCGCCTGTCCCAGAGCCTTGTGGAGATGACCCCCAATGGCGCTGGCGAGGCGGGCATCGTCTGCCACCAAGGCAAGACGGCTGCCTGACATTCGAGATACCCCCATGTGTGAGACCCGAGCCAGTTCGCGACCCGTGCCTCAAAGCCGCTCGATCTGTTCCATTGCTTACGCACTCCCTGGGGATGAGCATGAGGGGATGCAGAAGCCCGTTGCAAAGTCCCGGGCCTTGCCCCCCACACGACTATACGCTCAGCCGCATCAAGGACTGCGCCAGACCGTTCATCTATGACAATAGATTGTCCACTCGCCGGAACAGCGTGGTCCAGCAAGCCGATTCCTTTCGGTAGGCCGTATCCTTACGGAAGGGGGAAAACGACGCACACGGCGAGTCAAACAACAGGCGGCCCTGACCGCCGTTGTCATAATTCCGGTGCGAAGAGAAATCCCCTACTGCACTTCTTCCCAGGGGAGTGTTGGGGAAAGAAGCCGTGCGCAGGCGAACATGGCCTGCGTCTGGTTACCTTTGGGGAAGACTTTCCGGAGTGGCGTGCCTCTTGCACTGCCCCGATTTCTTCAGTCCGGCAAACAGGGCCGGGCCAATGCTTATGAACCAAGGAATTTAGGCGATTTCTTCCGGGCTGTCAAGGAAATAATCTTAACTTTTCGGCGTTTCCTCTTTCTTAGTCTCTTCCGTCACGACCGCTCCATTCACTTCGGGCGCAAAAAGCAGTTCCGCATCCAGCAGGGATTGGGCGATATCCCGAATTTGCCGGCGCTGGCGGCGCGACAGCATCCGCAGCCTTTTGTAGGCCTCCTCTTCCGAGATGCCCAGGCGCTGAATCAGGATGCCCTTGGCGCGCTCGATGACAACCCGGTCGGCCAGGCGCTGTTGCAGATGGGCAAATTCCTTGTGCCAACGGGCCTCGCGCCTGGCGGCGGCCTGGCAAGTGAGCAGGCTGAGCCAGACGGCCTCGGCGCTCGCGGACGGAGGCACGAAAGTCAGGGGATGGGAATCGCCCAGCGAGCGAAAACGTTCCATGTGCTCGGCGCCGGTGACAAGGACCATACCCAGGCCCAGGTCCAGCACCTCCTGGAGCCACGGGCCGTCGGGACAGGCACGCGCATTGATGACGATGAGGTCCAGCAGGTCGGGGACGAGCTTGCCCAGGGAGGCGGCGAGGTCCGGCTGAAATGCCGAGGTGCCGAGCAGCCGGAGCCCCGTGTCCAGCTGGTCCTGGAGCCGGCGCAGCAGTTCCTCCAGGGCGCTGGGAGAGCCGGCTTGCTTGTCGTCGATCAGCCACACCCGCATTGGCGTACCTTGTGCCGGAAGATCGGCCTCAGATCGGCAATGAGAAAGTCTCCACGCTGTCCCGCGCCGCAAGAGAACTGGTCGCGCTGTGCCGCTGCCCTGCGATCGCGATATCAAAATCTTAGTCTTTTTTTGACGGCCATGTCCCAGGTTGAACGAGAGCGTTTCCTTTTGCCGGCCGGCGTGTCTACAATAGTCGCATCGCGGGCGGCAGCGCCCCCGTAGCTCAGGGGATAGAGCGACGGTTTCCTAAACCGTAGGTCGCAGGTTCGAATCCTGCCGGGGGTAATCCAGGGCTATTCCTGCTTCTTCATCACAAAGGAAGCGGTTGGACCGCCGTCCTTGGTCTTGAACTCGGTCGGGCGCTCAGTCTCACCCGCCTCGGCGACGCAGAGGTTGAACTGTCCATCCTTGATCTCGTAGATGCCGAGTTGCGTCTTGCCTTTGTCCTTGCCGGTTTCAATCAGGAAATCGATGGCTTTCGGCTTCTTGTCGGCGTGCAGCTTCACTTTGCCTTCTTCCTGATGCAGCTTCTCCTGATTGTCGGTCATTTCAAACGAGTACCTGTCGCCCTTGAACGTTATTTTCATGTTGCCTCGTTTGAGGCCGTCTTCCGTGAATTCTTTGCCGTCCTGCTCGCCGCCTACCGCTTTCCACGTGCCCTGCATCTGATCCTTATCCTTTTTGGCCTGATCCTCTTTGGCCGGATTGGCGCCGGTCAAGCAGAGGGCGACGCCGACGACAAGCGGAAGGAAAGAACATGCCTTCATGACTGCTCTCCAAAAGGAATGAGATGTCTTCTGGGACATTCTACGGGACCACGCTTCTTGCATCCACAGCCCGCAGCGCGAGCAAGGGCCCCTTGCTGGCGCGGCGGGTTACAATATCCGGCTAGCCGCGGCCGACGTAAAGTTGACCGACGGGCAACACGATGGCCTCGAGCATATTCATGTGCGCCGGCAAGGTCGCCATTACCAGGGCGGTTTCCGCCAGCTCCTCCACGGTCATCATCGGCTCCTCGTCTTCCTTCCGCCCTGTGTCGCGGCGACGCTCGATCAGGACATTGCCTGGATGCAAACAGCCACAGGAGATGCCGAAATCACGTCCTTCCAGAGCCGTCACCTGCGTCAGACCCCACAGCCCGTGCTTGCTGCTGCTGTAAGCCGCCGAGTTGGGGCGCACGCGCTGGGCGGAGATGGAACCGATGTTGATGATCCTGCCCCCGCCCTGCTTTTTCATGATCGGCAA
>Ga0207041_1061_pt1 | contig 20692 bp, 7 predicted proteins | sample Alteio_BWMinCont_73_FD_153311 | JGI IMG/M metagenome (GOLD analysis project Ga0207041, IMG submission 153311) | Enriched cells from forest soil in Barre Woods Harvard Forest LTER site, Petersham, Massachusetts, United States -... | ecosystem: Environmental > Terrestrial > Soil > Temperate forest >... | reverse complement strand
TTTTTATTCCGTAAGCATCAGTACTGGTATTGGTAAAGCAAATATTAGCATCGGCAGTGGTTGTAGAAGATGGAGACGCTGTAAATGAAGCTGCCGGGTGGCTATATACAGTAATGATATTGGGCTTCACCAGTGAATCGACACAGCCTATATTGGTTGTAACAATCAAGCCTACTGAAAATATGCCGGAAGTGTCGTAACAATATCTACCTGTGTCAGCATTCGATGTCGCACCATTGCCAAATGTCCATTCAACCGAGCTTATTGCACCGCCAGGTACGGTACTTTTATCAATACAGGTAATACAATGCGGGTAGCATCCTGCTGTAGGGCCTACCGTAAACTTCACAACGGGCGATGGCTCTATAACTATACTTACACTATCCGTATCGGCCCGGGTTCCGCAACCATCTTTTACAATTACTGTATAAACGGTATTTACTATTGGGGTAACCGTTACGGGAGAACCTGTTAAATTACCAGGTGTCCAACTATAGGTATAGTTACCATCTCCTCCACTTGCGCCGGCATTAAGTATGGCAGAATTACCCAAACAAATAGTATCTGGTTTAGCCGTAACATTCAATTTTAAAGGAGGGTTAACTATAACTGTTACTGCTACCGCTGCGCCGGGGCATTTATTAGAATCGAGTGTGGTAGTAACTGTATATGTAGTAGTAGTGTCAGGCCCTACCTTAATACTTGAATTAGTTGAACCCGTGCTCCATGTATAGGTATAAGGTGCTGTACCACCTACCGATGTTGCATTAAGTGTGGTTGAATCGCCAATACAAATAGTTGGAGGCAGATTAGTTGATGTAACTACAATAGCCGGCTGGGTAATGGTAGCTATAGCAGTAGAAATGCATCCTCCAGAATCGGTAACTGTAACAGTGTACTGACCAGCAGTTAAATTACTTACCACCGAAGTAGTATCAGCGGTTGGGGTTGTGCTCCACGAATATTTATACGGTGTGGCCCCTCCGGTTGCAGTAGCAGTAGCCCCTCCATTACTACCTCCGTTACAGGTTACATTGGTTAAGCCTGTTATTATAACTACAGGGCTTGGTACATTGTTGATTGTTACACAAGCCGTATCGGTACAGGAATTAGCATCTGTAACAGTTACACAATACGAGCCCGGTACTGCGTTGCTTAAATTCTGATTAGTCGAACTATTACTCCAAAGATATGTGTACCCTGGTGTTCCACCGGTAACATTAATAGTCGCTGAACCATCTGTTTGTCCGCAATGCGATGAAGTAATTACCGTTTTGGCAATGGAAATTGCCGTTGGTTGTGTTACCACGAGCCCCGTTGAATCAGCTATACAACCGTTATTATCAGTTACTTGAACAGAATATGTGCCAGCGCAAAGGCCTGTAGGGCTTGGGTTTGTTGAATTAGAAGGTGTGTTCCATAAATACGAATATGGTGTTGTACCACCCTTAGGTATTACCGCTACCGAACCATTACAAGCCCCAAAACACGTTACCGGGAATGCCGCCGCGACAAGCGTAAGTTTTTTAGGTTGGTTAATAGTTACGTTTAAAATACTAACACAACCATTAGCATCTTTAATGGTGCATATATAGCTTCCGGCAGATAGACCTGTAGCAGTTGCTGTAGTTTGAACAGGTGTTGTATTCCATGAAAAACCATAACCTGCACCCGGTGTACCACCCTTTACTCCTACTGTTGCACTTCCGTTATTACCACCAAAGCAAGATACATTAATTGTATCAACTAAAGAATCTCGTATTTGCGATGGCTGCACTATAGTGGCACTTGCAGTTGTCGTGCAACCATTAGCATCGGTAACCAACACCGAATACGTACCTGCCTTTAGTCCGCCTATATTTTGTGTTGTGGCACTGGTGCTGTTATTCCAAAGGAAAGTATATGGTGTTGCCCCTCTGTTTACCCCCAATACAATACTACCATTTGCTCCACCATTACATGATATGCTACTGGTTGAAACAATAGAGTCTCGTGGTCCGGAAGGGTTTACAAGTGTAATAAATGCTGAATCTTTACAGCCATTATTATCTGTAACTACACAGGTATATGTGCCCGAAGGAAGCGCTGTAGCAGTTACATTAGTTTGTGGTGGAGTTGAGTTCCATACATAACTATAACCCGGAGTTCCATTTTTCGCACCAATAGTTATTGAACCATTGCTTTGACTGCAGGTTGGAGGAACAGAACTTACTATTGAATCTCTTATAGGCGCTGGCTGTATGATTGTTCCATTTGCAGTAGCAGGGCAACCATTCCCATCAGTTATATTAACTATATAGGAGCCGGCAGGTACATTGCTAGCTGTAGCATTTGTTTGCACTGGAGTGCTATTCCATGAATAGATATATGTACCTGCACCGGTGCCACCTTTAACCCCTACTGTTAAAGAACCTGTCTTATCACCAAAACATTTCACAGGAACAATAGTCGTTATAGAATCCCTTAAAAGAGGTGGTTGTGTAATAGTAAATATAGCCGTGTCGCTATTGCAAGCAGCGTCAGTAGCAGTAACAGTGTAAGTTCCCGGCCCCAATGGTGTACTTGCCGAACTTGTTCCGCCCGAAGGAGCCCATACGTATGTATATGTACCGGCACCTGTTCCGCCAGATGCAGTAACAGATGCTACACCATTGGCTGATCCATTACAGGTAATATTCGTTTGATTTTTGATGAGGCCAAGACTACCTGGTGTAGTTTGAGTAACCGTTAAAGTATCGGTATAAATTTGAGGTGGGCATGTTCCACTGGTGTTAATGGTAACTGTGTATGAACCCTTACATAAACCCGTAGCAGTTTGTGTAGTTTGAGAACTTGCACCTGAAGACCAAAGATAAGTAGGCGCTACAGGAGGACTTCCGCAAATCAATAGTGTTGGTGTTGCACTTCCGTTACAAGCGCCACAAGACGCAGGGGTAATAGAGTTGGTTATTTTAACGGATGTTGTTGCCTTCGATACATCCGTACTTGCTACAAAACCATCGCCACATACATATAGTGTTTGTTGATTTGTGCTTAACACTACATCAAACACGGTGCCTGAGAATGCAGGCAGTGTAGTAACTAAGGCCAAATTCACATCATATATCTGCACCTTTGAATTTTCGCCTACATATACATTATCGCATTGGTCAACATCTATACCGCCCCAACTGAATGGTTGATTAGCGACTGCTTTATTAGCAACAATAGCACCGGTACCTTTATTTACTTTCTTTAATGTATCGCCATCATACAAATACAGCCAGTTAGCACTTGCAGCCATACCATTCATGCCATTAGTAAGGCCACCTGCTAAATAACCCACTGATCCACCTTCATCAAAACCAAAAGCATCGGTCACGGTATAGGCTGCAGGAGAAAGTGCCGGAACCGGAACAGAAATAAGTTTATTACTAAAATTAGTATTAGCTGTTGGCAAAGCAAATGCCATATATGCCTTAGCGCCTGTAGGGTCAAGTGCCATTATACACACATCATGATAGCCATCAACAGCACCTAAGGAATTAACGGGTGTAAATGTGGTTAAACTAGTATCCATCATACAAGCCTGTGTATTTGCTGTATTATTAGGCACACCGGGGCCACCGCAACCCATCACTATTTTACCTGTACATGGGCTGTATATTATTCTCCATATTTCCTGAAGCATTGCAGTACCAGCAAAAGTACCCACTACCGCTTCGTTTGTGTTCAGCTTAATAATTTGTACAGCAGCACCTCCTGCTCCACCTTGGCCTATATAACATGTCCCCGTGGCTTTATCAACAGCAAAATCACCATAGGCGCCACCTGCACTAATAGCCGTTGCAGGAAAAGTCCATTGTATAACACCCGAACTATTGAACTTCGTTAATTGAAAAGGATTGAAACTACCATACGCATAAACATTACCTGCATTATCATAATCAACATCATACGCCATATTATAGGCAGCAGTAAACCCCGGGCTAGTGCTCCAGGGATCAATAATTATATCATCATTTACGTTTGGAGCGACATCTACTTTAAAAGTCTCTTCATTACCATTTACAATTTTGTAACTACTGCTAAGTATTTGTCCTGTGCTTTTGTAATAGGTTATAGGTTCATGGTCGGTAATATCACCTATATCAGACTTTACTATGGCATTTCCTTTTGAATCGAGATGTATTTTATTTATGCCCTTATATACAAGTTTAACTTGCGAAAGATCAGCACCTGGATGAACAATGACTGCATACTTAATTCCTTTCTTCTTCTCAGGGAAAGAGTACTCAATATCAATACCGGGGTAAATATTGCGGTAAATTATTTTTTTAAATGCACTAACTTTTATAGAGCTTGCCGGGCCGGTTTGGTACCCATAGGTAAACGTTTGCTTTTCTCCTCCATTTACTTCAACATTTACGCTAGCCCCATTCCATGTATATGATGCATACCGGTAAACAGGTTTTGTACTTACTGCATCTTCATCGGGATCTTTACCCTTTTCTAATTTAGGTAATATATCATACCTGTATATAACACCACCGGTTGTAAAGTATGCTTTAACATCGCCAAGTATGGCCTGAAACAATATCTTCTTATCAGAAACAACATCCGTATCGAACTGCCCTTTATTCTCAACAAAATACAGTCTGTTAAATGGTTCACTCGTCCATTTGGCATGGAACTTTTCTTCACTATTTACTTGAGTATGTTTCGTCGATGCCCAATCAGGTTCTTTACTTGTGCTGCCAAATACTTTTAAAGGAATAGTAGTTTGCGCCCGGACACCGGTAATAAAACAAGCAAACAATATTAAGTAAGAGAATACTCTTTTAATCATTCCTAAGCCATGGTTTATAGCGCTATAACAACAAACAAAGCTACTATAAATAAGGCTGTTTTACAAATGTGCGTTTATTGTAATACAAAAGATATAAACACCTTTCAATATTACCAAAACAAAGAAAGAATGAAATCGGGGTTTATTTATTTAATAAGGGTAACTCTTCCCATGTATTGATGCTTTTTATGCTCAACACAATCTGTAACTTCTATAAGATAGATGTAGGTATCTTCTTGTGCCATTGTATTTCCACCAGCTACTATTCCATTCCAACCTTGGTTAATGTCCTTAGTAGTAAACATCTGTTGGCCCCAACGATCGAAAATGTACATTTCGAAGTTACATATATAAGTACCCTTGGGTGCAAAAAATGCATTTAATCCAAATGAAGTTGGAGTAAATGCATTAGGTATATAAAATGTGAAATAAGGCGCCACTATTATGCAATGTTCAATTGAATCGGTACAGTTATGTATATTTTTAACAAAAAGCATAGTGCAATATGTACCAGTATCGGCATAGGTATATGATGGGCTTTGCTTAGTACTTGCTCCATCAGCCGGGTCACCAAATTGCCAGAACCAATTCTTTATTCCGTATGCATCAGTAGTTTCATCAACAAAATTCACTGTAGGGTCGAGAATATTAGGATCTGTTGGGTTATAAGTAAAAGCTGCAACCGGATGGCTATATGCAGTTATCATATTAGGCACTATCAAACTATCGATACAATTACTATCTGAAGTCACTATTAAGCCAACTGTATATACACCAGCATCCTTATAGCAGTACGTAGTATCTTTACCCAAATAGCCATCTCCGTCGCCATACGACCATGCATAGGAAAATGCACCACCTCCAACTATAGTAGTATTATTCGTGAATTTAATACACAAAGGCGTACAGCCATTTAATGTATCGGCAGTAAAACTAACAGCAGGCAACGGATTAACTGTAACTAACACACTATCTTTAACAGAAGGGGTTCCACAAGCATCGTTAACAATCACAGTATATTGCGTGGTTGTTGCAGGGCTTGCGGCAACAGTAGGTCCGGTTACAGGTGTTAATCCTGCAATAGGTATCCAAGTATAAGTGTAGGTTCCGTCTCCGCCTTTAGCAGTAGCGGTTAAGTTAGTACTATTGCCTGGGCAAATAGCTTTATTTGGCGAAACTGCTACAGTTAAAGGAGGATGCACAGTAACAATAACAGTATCTGCCAGTGCAGGGCAATTATTAGCGTCAACTGTATTTACAGTATATGTTGTTGTTACTATTGGCGATACCGAAACAGAAGGCCCGGTTGAGCCCGTAGACCATGTGTAAGTATAGCCTGGAGTACCACCAGTTGCCGAAACGGTAAGTGTAGCAGATTGCCCTATACAAATTACAGGCGGGGTTACCGGTGTTGCTACCACTATTGCAGGTTGAGTTATCGTTGCCACTGCTGTACTCGTACAACCAACGGCATCGGTAACTGTTACAGTATAATTACCTGCAGTAAGTCCGGTTGCAGTTTGATTGGTTTGCCCACCCGGAGCCCATGAATACGTAAATGGAGGATTACCGGCTTTTCCACCACCGGTAGCAGTACCATCATTGCCACCATTGCAGGTTACATTGGTGGTTGCAGTAATTATTGCAGTATCGCAGGGTACATTTGGCACAGTAACTTTTACAGTATCATTGCATTTATTGGCATCGGTAATTATTACTTTGTAGTTACCCGGTAGAACATTAGTTATACAAGTTGTTGTAGTACTATTACTCCATAAGTAGGTATAACCAGGTGTGCCATTGTTTGCTGTTATACAGGCTCCGCCATCAGCCTGGCTACAATGTGCAGTGGTAGTGGTCGTACTTCCTGTTATTGCAGTAGGCTGGGTAATTATCAGCCCTGTTGTATCTGTCACACAACCGTTGGCATCGGTTACTTGTAATGAATAAGTACCCGGGCAAACATTTGTAACACCCGCCGATGTAGCATTATTGCTCCACAAATAGCCATATGGCCCAGTACCACCTGATGCAATACTTACCAACTGGCCATTACAAGCGCCATTACATGTTACAGAAAAAGAATTGGCAGTAACTACAAGTGCGGGTGGTTGTGTAATATTCCCATTTGATTTACCGCTACATCCCTTAGCATCAGTAACAGTTACAGTATAACCGCCAGCGGTTAGATTAGTAGCTGCGCTTGTAGTCTGACCTACAGGCGCCCAACTGTATGTATAGGCAGATGTACCGCCTTTAACACCAACAGTTATTGAACCATTATTACCACCAAAACAAAGCAGGTTAACCGTTTTTGTAATAGAATCTCTTAGCTGAGTTGGTTGGGTAATTATTGCTGTGGCAGTTGCTGTGCAATTGTTGGCATCGGTAATTGTTACAGAATACGTACCAGGTTTTGCACTTATACTTGAGGCTATTGATGTATTGCTCCACAAATACATATAAGCAGGGGTACCACCACTTGTACCCGCTGTTGTTATACTGCCATTACTATCGTAGCAAATGGCAGGTGTTGCGGTTACTACAGGAACAATTGGCGCCGAAACAGCAATTGCTTTCTTCACACTATCAGTGCAAGTACCATTGGTAACAACTAAGGTAACGGTATCAATACTTCCATTTGCAAATGTATGTGATGTACTAGCTCCTGTGCTATTTGGAGTTCCATCACCCCACTCCCACGTATAGCCCGTAATACCCGCACCGCCATTTGGGGTAGATGTGCTTGTAAAAGTGAAATTACCTGAACAAGCAGAACCGGCAACATCAGTAAAACTTGCTAGCGGGCTTGTTTCTACAAGAAAGGTATAATTATAGGTTGAATGTGATGAACAACTATTAAGAGTGCAAGTTAATGAATATGTCCCGGTAACGCTAGCATTAATCGAGTCAGTAGTTGAAGTAGCAGGATTATTACCTGCCGGTGCTGCCCAGGAATAAGTAGTAAAGCCCGCAGGCCCTTGTAATTCAAAAGGCAAAGTGCCACAAGAAGGAATATTGGTTGCATTAGAAAAAGGGCAGGCGGCATCTATATAGCAATATGCCCAATCGTAATTATAAAGACACCAACTACAACTAACTACACAAGTTACATTAGTGCCCGCATAAGATGTAAGATCCATAGCAACCGATTGCCACGGAGAATAAGTTACAGGGTAATATTGATTACCCAGGTTATAACCTGGGCTTCCCGCCGTTTGCTGAAAACTACTCACTCCCACCGCCGTTCCATTATTACCAAAAATATCTGTATAATAACACTCATACTGTGGACAAGCTAATTCGGTACCTGAAGCATCATAAAAAGCTACGGTAAACCTAGCGCAATCAGTTTGTGTATGCGGATAATCAAGAATATCTATAGCAAAATCTAAAGTAAAAAAAGTATTGCCTGTGGGCGCTACCGCAATAACACGGCTAGCCGTAGATAGGAAATTACTTGTACTGGTATTATTATCACTTAATTGCAAAGAATGGGCTCCTGAAAAAACCACAGGAAAATTACCAAATGGGTCAAGGCCCGCACCCGAAGTTATATAACTACTTCCGGCTGTTGGAGCTCCTGTTCCGAAACTTGAGCCATTGGTAGGACCTGCACCACTTATAGTCCAGCCAGTTGTAGTGCCATCATCAAAACCAATATTGTTACAGTTTGTGGCTTGAACATTATGGCTTTGGGTCAATTGGGCATTAATCTTTCTGACCAATGCCGGTATATTATAACCACCCAGTTTATACTTTCTATCTATGAATGCCCTTTGAGACGTTGCTATACGCGCATTCCTTTCTTGTTCAGTGCCTTTAAAACTTTCCAGGTGATGATTCATTTCCTGCATACTGAATCCCTGTAAAGAATCTTCACTCGGTAAGGCCTGACCTTTACTTAGAATAAAAAGAGGTAAAAGAAAAATAACTAAAAAAGTTTTTTTACCTATTGTTTTTAAATTCTTTGCCATTTTTTGAGGGTCAAAGAAAAGAGATAATGCAGACCTAAACCGTTTTTTGTGCGTAATCCGCAGACACTCAAAATTGAGTAAGCCAGATAAGGGTAATTCTTTCTTCAAAGCAACGCATTTAATCCTACCAAATGTAGGCATTAAATTTGTAAAATAGTAATATTATTTACCATTTTTTCACACCAAAGGTGCTATCTTAACAAGTTTAGGTGCTATTTATTTAACCAGACTTACCTTACCGATGTATTGATGTTCGTTGTGCTGAACACAATCGGTAACCTTTATCGGGTAGATATAGGTATCTTCCTCTGCTTTATTTTTTCCACCCGCTACTACTCCATTCCAGCCTACATTTATATTGTTGGTATGGTATAATTGCTGGCCCCACCGGTCGAAAATATACATATCATAACCACAGATATAAGTGCCATATGGCAGGAACACATCGTTCTCGCCATCGTGGTTTGGAGTAAAAGCATTCGGTATATAAAAGGTATAAACAGGTTCTATTACAATGCATTGCTTGGTAGAGTCTAAACAACCATATTTATTGGCTACTGTTAGGGTTACGCAATATGTGCCGGTGTCGGGGTATGTATAACTGGTATTCCGTTTAATACTAGTACCATCTAGTGGGTCTCCAAATTCCCAAAACCAACTGGTTATTGGTCCATAGGCATCCGTACTCTGGTCTTTAAAATACACCAAAGGATCAAGTACGGTTGCAGGCTGTGGCGAAGCAATAAATGCAGCATTAGGGTGGCTATATACAGTTATCATATTAGGTATAATAAGACTGTCTTTACAACCTGCTGCCGAAGTAACAAAAAGGCTTACAGTATATACTCCTGCTGTGCTGTAACAATATAATGTTGGATTTTGTGATGTGGATATACTACCATCGCCATAATCCCATAGCCAGGTGTTGCCATTTGTACTGGTATTGGTAAACTGCACACAAAGGTCTGAACAACCATGAGTGGTATCAGATGTAAACTTAACTACAGGCTGTGGGTTAACTGTTGCTGTTACACTATCCTTAACAGGTGCTGTACCACAGGCATCGCTTACCGTTACAGTATATATAGTTGTAGCAGCAGGCGATACAGTTATTGCTGAACTGGTATATCCTCCCGGTGCCCATATATAAGTATAGCTTCCATCTCCGCCTCCGGCAGTTACAGTAAAGTTCATACTTCCACCTGGACACATAGATTGGTTAGGTGATACCTTTATAGTAAGCGGCGGGTTAACGGTTACTACCACACCAACAGGAGTACTGACGCATTTATTACTATCGGAAACAATAACCTTGTATATAGTTGTATTGGTTGGCTTTACAACAATTGCACTGCTTGTCCCACCACTTGGTACCCAAGTATAAGTATATGGCGCTGTGCCGCCCGCGGCTAATACTGTTATGGTTGCTGAATCACCTGTGCATATTGTTTGTGCCGGGCCAGGTATTGCCACCACTTTAGTAGGTTGTGTTATAGCTACCGTTGCCGTACTTATACAACCTGTTTGGTCTTTAACAGATAAAGTATAGGTTCCGGCTTTTAGGCCTGTGACTGTGGCATTGGTTTGTATAGGACTTGTACTCCAGGAATAAGTATAGGGTGCTGTCCCCCCTTTACCACCACCTATGGCACTACCATTGCTTCCGCTATCACAACTTACATTAGTGGATGAGATGATCACTGCTGTGTCGCCACCAATACTATTAACTGCAATGCTTGTTGTGTCAGAGCAATTGTTAGCGTCTTTTATTATTACTGTATATGTGCCGGAAGCTATATTGGTTGCACATGTCATAGTCTGTGTAGGTATAGTGTTCCACGAATAAGTATATGCACCGGTGCCCCCTGCTGCCGTAACGCAAGCACTCCCGTTATTCAGTCCACAATCTGTTGGTGTTTGGCTACTGGTTGACGTAACTGCAGTAGGTTCTGTTACTAATAAACCACTAGTATCTACAGTGCAATTATTAGCATCGGTAATGGTAACTGAATAATTACCCGCACAAAGGTTGGTGATGTTTGCTCCTGTTCCGATATTACTCCATGCATACGCATATGGGCTTGTTCCGCCTTTAGGTATAGATGTGGCAGAACCTGTGCACATGCCATTACATGTAATATTAAATGAAGCTGCTGTAACTGAAAGTTTTGCAGGTTGCTTTACAGTATCAGTTGCTGTACCTGTACATCCATTAGCATCGGTTACCGTAAGGGTGTATACACCCGATATAAGCGCTGTAATAGTAGTGGCTGTAACACCATTGTTCCATAAATAGGCATACGGTGTTGCTCCGCCTCCTGCAACACTGGTAACTGAAGCAGTGCCAGTACTGCCTCCATTACATAATACCGGTGTTGTTGCCATCATAGGCGTTATAGTTACCCCACCGCTAGTTATAGTAACACTTGTACTATCCTTACAGCCACCTGCTGCAGTTACTACCACCTGATATATACCCGCTGCCAAAGCCGTGGCTGTAGATGTTGTTTGTACAGGTGTTGTGCTCCATGAATATATATAAGGGCCTGTACCTCCTGTAACTCCTGTTACACTCGCTGTACCATTACTCGCTCCACAAGCCGATGGTGTTGTTGATGTGTTAATTGTCATTGCAGAAACAGTTCCGGTTACTTTAACAATTGCTGTATCGTTAACTGCCGGGCAAGCACCATTATCATGCACTACCACTGAGTAGTTACCAGGGCACAGCCCTGTAACAGACTGGGTAGTCATATTACCCGGAAGCCATGTATATGTATATGGGCCTACGCCACCAATAGCAGAAGTCACATTTGCTCCACCTGCACAACTACAAGCAGGGCTTATAGTAGTTGATGTAGAAGTGGTAATTTTGGAACCATTTCCGATTATAATATTGACGGTATCAGTTGTTGTACCGCAGGCTGATGGTGCAGAAACAATATACTGGGTGGTTACAGTAGGAGTTGCGACAACAATAGCGCCACTTGTAGCATTCAATCCGGTAGCGGGCGACCAGGTATAACTACTTCCACCTGAAGCCGTAATAGTTATTGGCTTAGTAGCACAAAGCGAAGTATCTTTTGGTGTAACAGCCAATGTTTGGTCAGCAGCACATCTCAAACCTTGGTATTGCAAAAAAACGCCTGAATCAAGATAACAATCTCCAATATCTGCTATGGCAATTTCCATTGAATAAGTCTGACACGGAGTGACAGGAATAACTGCTGTCATTGGCACAGTAAGTCCATTATATGATATTACACCATAATCCGGAGAAGTGGTACTTTGATTATTTATAAAATAAGTGCTATTGGAGCCAGCATTAACATTATTTATGGTAACGGGAGTAGTAGTACCCGGAATTAAAGCCACATTATAACAACTATATGATCCACCACTGGGCTTAGGCCCATTGATAAAAAAACCAAATGCATCATTGTATTTTGTGCCTACATATGTTGGGTATTCCTCTGAGCCAAATACATATTTCATTGTCAACGTGTCGCAATTTGGTATTATATCGAAAGTAATTATGCACGCATCGTGCTGGGAAGAACCTTTACCTGAGGCAATTGTTTTTAAACAAGCATCAGAAGAACTTGTGCCAACGCAAGTGCTACCATCACTGCTCGATGAACTCGAGCCCACCGCACCGTATAAACTGCCATTGGTTAATAAAAGCCCGGAATTGATACCGAGCTTTGTTGCTGAAGCATTAAATGTTCCATACTGGCCGGTATCACCAACAATAACAACATTACTTACTGTTACCCCAGGTCCAAACAAATTAGCAATAACAGTTGCAGTACTAATATTACCCTTTACAACTAATTGCCCATAACAAAGTGATGTAAAAAAAACAAAAACAAAGACTATTCCTATCTGTCTATATTTTTTCAACAAGATACTATTCGACTTCATTATATATTTAATAAAACATCTAATTCAGAGAATTAGAAAACTTATGATCATATCAACAACCGTGTCTGTCATTATTTTATAAGCGTTACATTACCCACATACCTATGCGTATCGTGGTGTACGCAATCAATAGTATTTATAAGATATATGTAGGTGTCTTCCTGTGCAATGCCCGTGCCATGGGTAGCAACCCCATTCCATCCTTGATAAAGATCGGTGGTATGGAATATAGGTGAGCCCCAGCGGTCATATATATACATATCAAAGCCACAGATACCAATACCCTGAGGTAAAAAAACATCATTTTTGCCATCACCATTCGGGCTAAAAGCATTGGGTACATACAATGCGTACACTGGCTGTATATCGACACATTCCGTTACAGAGTCGACACATCCATGTTTATTAATTACAATAAGTTTAGTGCATTGCACACCAGTATCTTTATAAGTTACCATTGGCGGATTTTGAAGCGTATCATACGTAATACCCTGGTTATTGATCTCCCATAGCCAACTTACTATGCCATATTCATCGGTACTTTTATCGGTATACAAAATGTTTGGCTCGAGTATTATTGTTGTTTGAGGATTTTCAATAAATGCCGGGTTCGGATGATTATAAGTAGTGATCATTTTAGTAATAGTTGTATCAGAGGCACAACCATTATTAGAAGTAACCTTTAAGCTAATGGTGAAATTACCGGTTTTCTTAAAGCAATGATCAGGCTTACGAAGGATGGAAGAATCCCCATCACCGAACGCCCAATCCCACTTAGTTATTGAATCGGGCGATACTTTTGAACGGTCAGTAAATGTTACACACATGGGATAACAACCCACAACAGAATCAGCCGTAAAATTAATTTCAGGCTTAGGGTTTATTTTTACTGTAACAGGCACTGGCACTGCTTTACATCCGTTTGAGTCGGTTACCACTAACGTATATGTAGTAGTAACCAAAGGGCTTACTGTAAATGATTGATTTATTATAGTGCTATCCCAGGTATAGGTATATGGATGAGTACCGCCTTTGGCAGCACCTACTAAGGTCGCTGTTTTTCCCGGGCACATAGGTTGTGCCGATGCTATTGCACCGACTAATAATGGCGGTTGTTTTATTGTATCTATAAGTTTATTCTGGCACCCGTTTGAATCTGTTATGGTTAGCGTATACGTATCGGCAACAAGCCCTGTGTCACTCAATGTTGTAGAACCATTATTCCATAAATACGTTAAGGGAGCGGTGCCACCTGTCGCCCCTGCAACCACTACCCCATTCTTTTCACCAAAACACCGTATATTAACCTGTGATACAACAGAGTCGCGTATTGGCGGTTTATCGCTTTTTTTAATTGATAAAAAAAGTGTATCGGCACAAGCCTGGCCGGTTACAGGTTCAACTATTACACTGTATGTACCCGCACTATCGGCCAAAATACTTTGTGTGTTATTTGGGCCAACAATTCCTCCTACCGGCCCCGACCACAGATACCCGTTGGCACCTGGTGGTGCGCTAAGGGTAATACCATTACCACATAATACCGGCGACGAATTAATAACATTAAGCGAACTACATGATGCTTCTACATAAGCATATCCAAAATGGCCGCCGAGGGCACAATCGGCCGCTATAAATTGTATGGTTACGCATTGACCTGTATATCCTTGCAAGTCGGCAAATATCTGTACCCAATCTTTATAATAAACGTAATCGAAATTTGGCGCGTATTCCACAGAATCAAATCCATTTTTACCTGCGTTACTTGATATTACATTATAAACCAGGCAGTGCGATATTGTATCTCCAGCCGGATTTAAAAGCACCACACTAAAAAAGGGTTGCTCAGTAAGCGAATGACTGCCAGTAGGGTTTTCTAAAAAAATAGCATATTCGTATGTAAGGTTAGCATTGGCTGCACTAACCATAAAAGTTTGGCTCAGTATGGCTACACCCTGATTTGCATTTGTACTATCGCCCAACCTAACCGAAAAACCACTTGTCCCTCCAGGGTAGACCCTTGATATACTTCCCGCAAGCGGATCGTTACCCGGCTTGGCTATTGAAACCTGGTAATCCGGTCCGCCTCCAAAACCTAAATTTGAATTAGGGTCGTTAGCAGCACCGGTTACGGCACCGCAAGGGCCTCCGGTAATATTAGTAATACTATCTCTGGTAGGAGTCGAATTATTTATGGCATAAAATGCATTCCAGCCTGAAAGCGTGCCGTTAGAAAAATCGATATTGGTGCAACCTGGGTTACAGACAGAAAATGGCTTGGCTTGTCTGCCATCAGCAAATTCAGATATTGATGAAGGGTAGTCTTTTTTAGCCTGTTCGTATTGCTTGTAATAGAATATTTCCTGCGATTCGATAAATGCAACATATCCTTCTATATTGCCTTCTGTTATCTTACCTTGTTTAATCTTCCTATGAAATTCAAGTTGCATCGAATCATTCCTAAGCTTATAAAAATTCTGAAACGCTATGAAATCATTATGGCTTAACCCTAATCTGCTTTCAACATCCTTCATCGCCGAATTCCAACGAGCGGCATAGGCTTCATACTCTTCTCCGTTTACTAAAGGCTGATTTTGAGCAAAACTACTTAAAGAGATAGCAAGAAGCAAAAACAAGCATAGGTTTTTACCCTTATTCAGGAAACTAAATCGGTTCAGTCTTGATAATTCTGTAGAAAGCGCAATCAATTCGTCTTAGTTTTTGTGAGCTTTATCTATAAAACGTAATAAGCAAATATATACAAATCCTTAAATATTAGTTAAAACGAATGTTAACAATCTACCCTTTTATAAACTTAAGGTATTACTACCATGTTTTTACGATATTTGCGCCCTCAATAAAACAATAATGACAGAGAACAGACAGATCATATTTTCGATGGTGGATGTGAGCAAAATTTTGCCCACCGGTAAACAAATATTAAAGAACATATACTTATCGTTTTACTATGGTGCCAAAATTGGCGTTATTGGTTTAAACGGCTCGGGTAAATCTACCCTGCTTAAAATTATAGCAGGTATCGAGCAATCATACAATGGTAAAATTCACTTTTCGCCGGGCTATAAAATAGGTTACCTTGAACAGGAACCTATACTTGACCCTAGTAAGACAGTTATAGAAATTGTCCGCGAGGGCGCTGCTGAGGTGACTGCCATATTAAAAGAATACGAAGAAGTGAATAATAAGTTCTCGGAGCCAATGAGCGAAGATGAGATGACCAAGCTTATTGAACGCCAATCGAAATTGAATGACCTTATTGAACAGCACGACGCTTGGAATTTGGACAGCAAGCTGCAAATAGCAATGGATGCCCTACGCTGCCCGCCTGCTGATGCGCCCATAAAGAACTTATCGGGTGGTGAAAAAAGAAGGGTTGCACTTTGTCGTTTGCTATTACAAAAGCCTGAAATATTGTTATTAGATGAGCCTACCAACCACTTGGATGCAGAATCGGTTGATTGGTTAGAGCAACACTTGCAAGAATACGAAGGAACTGTTATTGCCGTAACGCACGATCGTTACTTCTTGGATAATGCTGCTGGCTGGATTTTAGAACTTGACCGTGGCGAGGGTATCCCTTATAAAGGCAACTATTCATCATGGCTCGAACAAAAGAGCAAACGTTTAGCACAGGAAGAAAAATCAGAGTCGAAGCGCCAGAAGATGCTCAATAAAGAGCTGGAATGGATTCGTATGGGCACCAAGGGCCGCCATGCTAAAGGTAAAGCCCGTTTGGCCAACTACGATAAGATGATGGGCGAAGACGTGAAAACCAAAGAGGATAAACTTGAAATATTCATTCCTAACGGTCCGCGTTTGGGTAATGAAGTTATTGAAGCAATTGATGTATCGAAGGCTTATGGAGACAGAACCTTATATGAGCACCTGAACTTTAAGTTGCCGCCTGCAGGTATTGTAGGTATTATTGGCCCGAACGGTGCCGGTAAAACCACCTTGTTCCGAATGATCATGGATCAGGAGAAACCTACATCGGGAGAATTTAAGGTTGGACAAACCGTTAAGATAGGATACATTGACCAGGAGCATGCTGCACTTGACCCTAATAAAACTGTTTACGACATTTTATCGGATGGCAACGACAACATAATATTGGGCGGACAAACACTAAATGCACGTGCGTATATAGGTAGGTTTAACTTTACAGGTAACGACCAGGGAAAGAAATGCGGAATACTATCGGGTGGTGAACGTAACCGCTTACAATTAGCGCTTACATTAAAGACCGAAGCCAACGTATTGTTACTTGATGAACCTACTAACGATATTGACGTAAATACATTACGTGCATTAGAAGATGCATTAGAAGACTTTGCAGGTTGCGTAGTTGTAATATCTCACGACCGTTGGTTCCTTGATAGGGTATGTACACACATACTTGCATTTGAAGACAAAGAGGTGTACTATTTTGAAGGTGGCTATACCGAATACGAAGAGAATAAACATAAACGCTTAGGCGATGATGCCAACAAGCCAATGCGCCACAAGAAGCTTACTATTTAAAAAAGTGAAACGATACACATTTAAAGCTAAAGTAAGCAGACCCGAAGGTATTGGCACATGGCACTTTGCCAACGTGCCTATTAACGTTGAGCAAGAGTTTGGCACAAAAGGCCAGGTAAAAGTTAAAGCTACTATAAACGGAAAAACGCTCTATAATTCGCTTATGCCACATGGCAATGGTATGCATTATATAGTACTGGGCGAAAGCATACGAAACCAGACCGGTATAAAAGTTGGCGATACCATACAAATGACCGTTGAAGCAGATGTACGTGCCCGCAAGGTAGAAATGCCCGAAGATTTTGAAAAGCTACTTATTAAGAATAAAGCAGCCTTGGAGTTTTACACCAACCTAGCACATACCTATCAAAAGCAATACGTACAGTGGATCATTTCGGCCAAGAAAGAAGAAACCCGTGCGGAAAGAGTTGCCCAAGCAGTTGAGAAACTGTATTTGAGAGAGAAGTTAGATTAACTACATCCTTTCCGGCACATCAATACCAAGTAACCACATACCGTTGTGGATAGCAGTACCTACTAATTGCGATATAGCAATACGTAAACTGCGCAGGTCAGCATTTTCTTCTTTTATAACCGGGTATTCGTGGTAATACTGGTTGTATTCTTTAACCAGTTCGTAAACATAGTTAGCAACCAGTGCAGGGCTATATGTAGAGGCAGATTCTGCAACTGTTTTGTTTAATTCGTATACCTTAATAAGTAAAGCCTTTTCTTTTTTCGCCAAGTCAGTAACATTAATGGCGGCTGCGTAGTTCAATTCTTTTGCTTTACGCTGCAATGAAAAAATGCGAGCATAGGTATATTGTATAAATGGCCCAGTGTTACCTTCAAAATCGATAGACTCTTTAGGATTGAAAAGCATTTTCTTTTTCGGATCAACCTTCAGTATAAAATATTTTAATGCCCCAAGGCCAATGGTGTTATAAAGCTTATTGGCTTCATCTGATTCAAAATCTGCAAACTTGCCAAGCGCCTTAGTTGTTTCTTCGGCAGTCTTTACCATTTCATCCATTAGATCATCGGCATCAACCACTGTTCCTTCGCGCGATTTCATTTTACCCTCTGGCAACTCAACCATTCCGTATGAAAGGTGGAAACAACCATCTGCCCATTTATAACCCAATTTCTTTAATATCAGGAACAACACTTTAAAATGATATTCCTGTTCGTTGCCTACTATATATACTAGTCCATCGAACTTAAATTCGGCCGAACGCGACACAGCAGTGCCTAAATCCTGAGTCATATAAACAGAAGTGCCATCAGAACGCAATAACACTTTCTCATCCAGTCCATCGGCAGTCAGGTCAATCCACACCGAGCCATCGGGCTTTTTAAAGAACACTCCTTTTTGCAAACCTTCGGCTACTATCTCTTTGCCTAACAAGTATGTCTGCGATTCGTAATATATTTTATCAAAGCTTACTCCCAATCTTTTATAGGTAACATCGAATCCGGCATAAACCCAGTTGTTCATAGTCTTCCATAGGTCGATGGTTTCTTTATCACCAGCTTCCCATTGGCGCAACATCTCACGAGCTTCACCCATCAAAGCTGATTTCTTTTCAGCCTCTTCTTCACTAAGGCCACCGGCCATAAGTTCTTTTAGCTCTAGCTTATAGCTCTTATCAAACAACACATAATACTTACCAATTAAATGGTCACCTTTCATGCCTGAACTTTCCGGTGTTTCTCCTCCACCCCATTTTTTCCAAGCCAGCATACTTTTACAAATATGTATACCGCGGTCGTTAACCAGGTTTACTTTTATAACCTTATTACCTGCTGCCTCTAATATTCTGGAGATTGAAAGACCGATTAAGTTATTACGTATGTGGCCTAAGTGTAAAGGTTTATTAGTATTCGGGCTCGAATACTCAAGCATTATGGTGTTAGCACCTTCAACAGGCTTCAGAATACCATATTGCGTGTTATTATAATTCACCTTTAAAAAATTGAGCCAATAGGTTTTATCAATAACTAGATTTAAGAACCCTTTAATAACATTATAGTTTTCTACTTCAGCAACCTCGCGTTTTAAATACTCACCTAAATCATTAGCAGTTTGCTCCGGGTTCTTTTTAGATAGTGGCGTAAACGGAAATACAACAATGGTAAAATCACCTTCAAATTCCTTACGTGTTGGCTGAAGCGTAACACTTACTTTACTTGTATCAGCTTTATATAATACTGCAATAGCTTGCTTGGTGCCTTCTGATATCAGGCTTTCAATACTCTTCATAAATTATTGGTCCTTGTAGAATCGATTGTTATAATTCCATTGGTTTTCATCAACTGCGCGTATGAGAAATAATAGCGCCTAATTAAAGCATCATCCGGCTTATCAGATTTTGCGAGTTTATCTGTGTCGAACACAAACAGCATAAGCATACTGTGTTTAATAGTATTATCCCATACAGATTTTTTACATAACCCAAGCGTATCAATTTCCTTTGTTTGAGAAGCATCCACATTCAGTAGGTTACCTTTTGCTTGCAAAACCAATTTGCTGGTAAAACCAAGAGTAAGGTCGGGATAATTATAACCTAACACACATATAATGTTCTTATTGGTTTTGTTTTCAATCCTAATCTTATTCTCGTCTGGTGATCCACTCTTACAGGCGATAAAAGCAGAAAACAGAACAATACAACTAAATACCCTTTTCATTACTTATATAGTACGTGTAATTTGGTTAGCAGCTTTCTGTAAAATCTCAAAAGCATTTTCGGCCATTACATTTTCTCTATCTAATGTTGGATTGATCTCAGCTATTTCCAAAGAGCATATCTTCTTGCTATATAATAAGCGAGAAATAAAGTTACCCGCCTCTCTTTCAGTTAAACCATTCTTAGCAGGAGTACCCGTACCGCGAGATATCACCGGATCCATACTATCCACATCAAATGAAATGTGAATAATGTCGCATTTATCTAAGTGGTTCAACAATTCAAATCCTGTCCGTTCAAAACCCTTTTGGCGGAATTCAGCAACGGTTATTACTTTCATTCCATGCTTCTTGATCAGGTAATTTTCCTGCGATTCAAAATCGCGAAGGCCCACAAATACAATATCGCTTGGGTTTATTTTCGGTCTTACTCCACCTAGGTTTTTAAGCTTCTCCCAAAGTTGTATGGTATCCTCATCAGGGTTATTAACCCTGTTCTCCAGGTTATCATCGTCGATAGTTGCACAAAGTGGCATACCATGCATGTTACCTGATGGTGTGGTATATGGCGAATGCAAATCGGCGTGAGCATCTATCCAAATTATACCGAGGCGCTTATCAGGATGAGCCATTTTAATTCCGGCAATGGTACCATACGCATTACTGTGGTCACCTTCTAATACAATTGGGAAAGTATTTGGAGCTTCAACTGCTTTCTTCACCTCATTTGCT
>Ga0207041_1060_pt1 | contig 21058 bp, 16 predicted proteins | sample Alteio_BWMinCont_73_FD_153311 | JGI IMG/M metagenome (GOLD analysis project Ga0207041, IMG submission 153311) | Enriched cells from forest soil in Barre Woods Harvard Forest LTER site, Petersham, Massachusetts, United States -... | ecosystem: Environmental > Terrestrial > Soil > Temperate forest >... | reverse complement strand
AATAACCATTCCGAAATCAAGAGGGCCACGATGAAAGTTGTGTATGGACTGGCAACGAGTCTGATTGCGATGGCCGCCGCCGCGGCGTTCGCGCTGGGCCAGACGCCCCAAAAGACGGGCAAGATGACGAGCAGGGAAGACGCAGCCGCCACCATTGCGGTGATGGATCACGTCTGGCTGAATGCCGCGCATAACAATGACGCGGGCACGGCGGCCTGGCTGTTTGCCGACGATTTCGTCGAGATTCACCCCGGCGGGGATATCGTGGACCGCGCGCAACAAATTGATGAGATCAAGGATCCATCGCGCAAATTCGCGGAAATCCATCCTGACGATATTAATGTGCGCTATGTCGCTCCCGACGTGGCCATGCTCCTGGACACCACCACGATTCGCGGTCCTCAGGGCGGCGTAAACTACGGCGGGAAATACAAAGTGATACGCGTCTTCATCAGGGACCAGGGGCGATGGCGGGCCGTGGGAGCTGGAATTGCTCCCATCCAGCCGTAGTCTACATTTTTTCTGGGATGAGCCTCAACGATTTTGGGCGATCCGCAACCAGGAATTGTTAGGTGAGGAGGACGGAAATGAAATTCGGATATGCATTGGCCACGGGAATTCTCGCCGTCGCAGCCACGGCAGCCTTGGCAACGGGCCAGACGCCAGGCAAGAAATCCGGCTTGATGAGCCACGAGGACGTGAAAGGCACGATCGCCGTCCTGGACCACATCTGGCTGGATGCCGCGCACAACAGCGACACCGGGACGATGTCCTGGTTGTTTGCCAATGATTTTGTCGAAATTCACCCCGGCGGGGATCTCGCGAACCGGCAGGAGCAGATTGATCAAATCAAGGATGCCACGCGCACCGTCAGCGAGATTCACCCCGACGATATTGACGTGCGGTACGCCACGTCTGACGTGGCCATGCTGCTCGACACCACCACGATTCGCGGCACCAGCGGCGGCGTGAATTATGACGGAAAATTTAAGGTGATACGCGTTTTCGTCAAAGAGCAGGGACGTTGGAAGGCTGCGGGGGCCGGAATCGCTCCGATTGCCCCTTAGCCTGAATTCTTTATAGAATTACTCGAAATCACCCAAGAAATCTGTGATTGATGACGCTTTTGGGTGGCGTCGAAGTTAGGGCACGGCAGTGCCTTGCTCCTACAACGATCCATTAATTTGCACCGCCATCTACACTGCTGCTAGCCCCGCCTGGAACCTAGAATGGACAATCTTCAAATTTTGTTTTGCAATATTTCCAAGTGCTCCACTCATCCGCATAGCCGGAGCGAATGCGCAGCAGTGACCAGTCCGTGCTGCACGTTACGTCATAAGCGCAGGCGTCGGAAACTTCCGGATGCCAATCCTTATTGATTTGCCAGAGTCCGCGGCTCTCTCCGCCATCGCCAGTCGCTTTCGGTTGATGTTGCGATTCGTGCGCGACAATCCACTCCGCGACGCGCGGATTTACTCCCGCGGCCTTTGCCGCGCTTTGCACGTACGCTCGAACCGTTGTTCGCTTATACGGGACAGAAGACACTTCCAACGGGGCAGAGGGGGAGGACATTGGCCTTGCCATGACTCTATGCTCCACCGCGTACGCCAGCGATGTCCACACAATCGCCAGACCATAGACCGCGAAGAGTATTTTGTGGAGCCAATTGCTCCTTTTCCTCTTGGGCATCTTCTTCTTCATGTTCCGCTCCTGAATAAGGCCCGTCGGCCGGGAATACCAAAATCTCGGCCAATGCGCTTGCCGACCGGAGGAGTATACACAAAAGCGAACAAAAGGCGAATAGTATTTTTGTGTCTCCCCTACCCTGTTGAATTAGATGCGGTTTACGAAAAAAGGGGGGTAAACGTAGATACGCATAAAGGGGGCCGAGCGTTTCGACTTCGCGCCCCCTTCCGGGATGGCCTACCGCGTCTTACTTGATATTCTTGCGCAGCCAATCATCAATGAACTTAATGACCACGTCGCTGTTCCTGTCGAGAAACATCTCGTGCATGTTGCCGTGGATACCGACATCCTCGAGGCGCACAAATTCATCTTTCACGCCGGCCTGATTCAGCCATTTGGGGATACATACATCGAAAACGCGATGATACGTGCCCTCGGCAGAGATGGACAGGATATGAATGTTTTGCAGGCTCACCAGTTTGTGGACAGGCTCCTTCTGCATGTAGCAGGGAACTTCGTCGGGGCGGTCGGATTTTTCTTCGAGATAGGTTTTCAAATCATCTGGGCTATTGACCGGCGGATCGTAGTGCATCGGCATGTTAGTGATACCCCAGGCGTTTCCGATTTTGCCGGTATAAGTTACTTTGGCCGTATCCACCACGCCGATTTGTGGCCCGCCCGGTTCGATGGCGACCATCCCGGCCACCAGATTGGGCCGCGCGTCGGCCACGTTGAAGCCGATGCCGCCGCCCTGGGAATGCGTGATCAGGATGACGGGAGAGCCGATGGCGTCAAGCAGCGCAATTCCGGCGGGCACGGCGGTTTTTTCCTGGCCCTGCACGAATTGCATCTGGCCCTTGATGAAGTTATCGAACACGGGATCGCCCTTGGTGCCTTTTTTCGGCGAGTCACTGGGCCATTGGGTGTAGAGCTTCATGCGCGGAAAATCTCCGCCGGAAAGCGTCGGTCCTGTCCAAATCTGCGACAGCTCGGTGGCCGTGCGCAATCCCAGTTTGCCGTCCACGTCGGGAACGTAGGGCGAGCGGCCGCGCGCGGGGTAATCTACTATATAAACAACATATCCACTATTTATCAGATAGTACGCCCAGCCCGGGCGCCCGTCCGGCGTCTGCTTCCAGACGGTCCCGTCCTGCCCGTTTCCGTGGAAGAGCACGATGGGATATTTCTGGCGAATTTGTTTCGGCACCATCACTTCCACGTACATGGCGCCGTGCATTTCTTCCTTCCCCGGATCGCCGACGTATTCCCCGCCCACGTAGAAGAAGCCTTCGCGCGCGATGTTGTCAGTCGAAAACGTGGGAATCGAGGCCGGTGGCATGGCCGACGGTTTTTTGTCGTCCGCGCGAGCCCCGAACTGATTGCCCGCGAGCAGCACCGCAAATCCTGCCAGCACGACAGCCAATCCCGACTTCAGGGTCCGGGAATTCATGGTTTTTCCCTCCGAAATTCGTATCTTGATTTTATTAGCCCTGACCTCTCGCCGTGATTTGCCCGCATGAACCCGTGGGCGCAAATTCAGCTCTGGAGAAAAGGGGTTGGTAGCGCCGGCGTCTCGCCGGCAATTTTAATAGCGCTGATGCAATACAAAATCCGCCGGCGGGACGCCGGCGCCACCAACCCCCGCAATTCCAGATCACATTTGAACGAAACCTGAAATCGAGCCGCATTTACCCTGAGAAATTCAGTCTAAGCCTTTGATGAAACCGCCACCTTGCGGCGCGACTTCGGAACCGACGGAGCCGCTGCGGGTGAATCCTGCATCGGCAGGCTGAAGCGCCGAATTCCGTCAAAGGAATGCAGCGCGGCAGCAACCGCGCCCGCCGTCGGAACCAATCCGATTTCACCGGCGCCCTTTGCTCCGTAGCCGCCCACTTCGTCCGGCACCTCGATCAGGATTACGTCAATTTGCGGCGTGTCTTTGGCCTTGATGATTCCGCAATCGCGCAGCAGCAGGGAATCAGGAACTCCATTGGTGGAAGTGAAATTTTCCGAAAGCGCGTAACCAAGCCCCATGTGCACGCCGCCTTCAATTTGTCCTGCGCAGGCTTTGGGATTGATGGCGCGGCCCACATCGTGCGCGGCCACCACGCGGTCCAGGCGGCCCTCATCATCGAGGATCACCAGCTGTGTCGCATAACTGAAAGTCATATGCGTGGTAGGATTTTTCAAAGCTTCGGGCGTGCCGGGCCGTGTGGTGAAGTCGGTGATGTATTCGCCGGTGTATTCACGGCCAACCAGTTGTTCCAGGGGAAATTGTTTCAGGTCAGCGGCCAACTTTTGTCCCGCGCGCTGCGCGGCGGCGCAACTGAGTGTGGTGGCGCGCGATGCCCAAGCCTCGCCGCACTTGGCGCCAATCTCTTTGTCCCACCGTACGGTCATGATGTCCGGCGACAATCCGGTTTCTTCGCAGATCGCTTGGCGCACCGTGGTGAAAACGCCCTGGCCCATTTCTGTGTAGCCATTTAGGATTTCCACGCGAGGGCCTTCGAGAACGCGCACAATCGAGTACCCGCTTTCGATGGCGCCGTTGCCAATTCCCGTACTCTTGATGCCGCAGGCCAGGCCCGCGTACTTTGCGTTCCTATAGATGTCGCGCACGGAGTCCAGAGCCACGCGCATTCCGCGCACGCTTTCGCGCATGATTTGTCCGGTGGCAAAAGCGTCTCCCGGATTCAAAATATTGCGTTCGCGAATGTCGTAGCCGTCCACGCCCACTTTTTCCGCGAGCAAATCCATAATGCCTTCCATCGCGAACTGGGCCTGGTTACTGCCGAATCCGCGCATGGCGCCGCTTGTGGGATTGTTGGTGAATACGGCCTTCGATTCCACGTCCACGTTGGGCACGCGATAGACGCCGCACGAATGGCATGCCGCGCGCAGCAGACATTTGCCGCCCGTGCCCGCATAGCCTCCGGTATCGCCCATAATTCGAGCGCGCACGGCAAGCAGATGGCCCTCGGCGTCCGCGCCGACCTTGTATTCCAGAATCATCGGATGCCGCTTGACGTGATGCTGCGTGGATTGCTTGCGCGTGAGAACCGTTTTCACCGGGCGCTGCAATAGAAACGCCGCGAGCGCCGTCTGCGCCTGGATCGTCAGTTCTTCTTTTGCGCCGAAAGCGCCGCCGCTAGCAGCCAATTCCACTTCCACTTTTTCCATTGGCAAATTCAAGCAGTCGGCCACTTGCTGGTGGTCGTAGGTTGAGCCCTGGCTCTGCGAATGAAATTTAATTCCATCGCCTTGCGGAATTGCCAGACACGCTTCCGGTTCCAGGAAAGCCGGTTCGATCGGCTGGGTGGTAAAGGTCTGCTCGATGATGTGCGCAGATTTCGCGAAGGCCGCTTCCACGTCGCCGCGCGAAAATGCTGTGGAGTCCAGAAGATTGCCGTGCACCCACATATTTCCTTCGGGATGCACTTGAGGCGCGCCGGGTTCCAGCGCCTTGAATGGATCGGTCACGGGTTCAAGGACCGTGCAATCCACTTTCACTTTATCGGCGGCCTGGCGCGCGTGGAATTGCGTGTCTGCCACCACCATGGCCATGAAATCGCCAACGCAGCACGTGGTTTCTCCCACTTTCACGAAAATCGGCAGGTCCGGGTAGTTGAGCCCCGTGCCGCGCTTTCCGGGAACGTCCTCGGCGGTAAAAATTCTCACCACTCCCGGCATCGCCAGCGCCGCGGAAACATCAATCGCATTTACGACAGCGCGCGGATGCTCGCTGAGCACCATGCCCCCATGAAGCATGTCAGGCACGCGCATATCGTCCACAAAGGGGCGCTCGCCGAGCGCCTGCTCGGAGCCTCGATAGCGGGACGGAGAACTGCCAATGCCGTTTCCGTTTTTCTTGCCGTTCCCATGGCCGTGATTGCCATTTACATTCGTGGGGTTCCGGCTCAATCCAAATCCCTCGCCAAAATAAAAATGCCGTCGCGGTTGCGCGCTGGGCAGGACTCCGCCGTTTTTCCAGGCCTCGCCCGCGGTTTGAATGGAATCCACGATTCGCGCATATCCCGTGCAGCGGCAAAGATGTCCGCTCAGCGCCTGCTCGACAACATCGCGATCTTCTGTAACGCCCTGCCGCAGCAACAGCGACGCGCGCGTAACAATTCCCGGAATGCAAAAACCGCACTGAACTCCGCCTTCGAGAGAGAACGCTTCGCTCAACACCTGCCGCATATCTTCCGGCACGCCTTCCAGCGTGACGACCTCATGGCCTTCCATCATTTCTGGTTTTCGGAGGCAGGAGAGCACCGGACGTCCATCCACTAACACCACGCAGCAGCCGCAAGTGCCTTCGGGCGCGCAGCCGTTTTTTGCGGAAACGATTCCGCACTCCTCGCGCAATACATCGAGGAATTGCATGCCCGGCTCATAGGAAGCTTCCGCCGGTTTTCCGTTTAATGTGAATTTGACCTTTGGCACAGTCATTTCCTTGCGCACCCTGCCACGAAGGCAAACTTATGCGCGATCTTGAGATACCCTAAAACATCATTATCTCATTAAACTAGATGATTCAAATATACAATTCCTGCCGAACAGCCCGGAGCCCACGGACCGCGCTACTACTGCTCTTTTCCTTCTTTTTTAAGCTCGTTAAAGGTCACATTATCTTCGCAAATCATTTCCCCGAGCTTCCAGGTGGGTTCGAGCTGATAGGTCAGTTCGCCGTCCCACGTCTTCGTATACGTTTTCGGATCGTCCACCGTGATGTGCACCAGCAAAGTGTCATGCTTCGGCCGCGAGATATGCTCGATCACGTGAAGCTGGTCGGAATGCGGAAGGCCCGCGCGATCCACCCATGTTTTGTCATTGAATGCGACGGAGTCTATCACCAGCGTGTCGCCCTCCCACCAGCCGATCGAATCGCCCATCCACGTGGGGTCCAAATCTTCCAGATGCTTGTGCGGACCCTCGGTATAAATCTGCCGCACGAAGTGATTGAACTCAAACAGCTCGATGACGCGGCCGGGAGTCTGCACGATTTCAAAAGGGAATGGGTGCACATAGATGCGCGGCACGCCGGTCGGAAAACATCCGATTTCATTTCCCGTGGTGGGATTTACCAGGTCGGTGGAATCGGTAACCGCACGAGGTCCCCACGAAGGTTTGGTGGTCTCGTATAGCGCTTTTCCCCAGGGCGTCATTTCAGGAATATTGGGCACAAAGGAATAAATGGACCACTTCCGGGCGCTGGCAGGCATGTGCATTTCCCAGACTCCTGAGAAATCCGGTACCTGTGGCGCGGCTGCCAGTTTGCTCGCCGCTTGAGCGGGCATGGATTTTTTTTCAGTACCCGCAGTCTGGGCGCGCACGGTGGAGGAAAAAGCGAGCAGTATCGCGAGGCAAAAAGCCGAATTTCCAATCAACTTGCGCATAACGGAAACTCCTCCTCTTTTCTGCATCCAACGGCCTGCGTCCAATTTATTTTCGGCGGCCTCGGGCGCACTCAGATCCTATTTGCCGCGAGCCGCTATTGTCCGGGCTCGGGCGGAGGGCCAAGAGGAATTTCCTCGCCGTTGGCATAAGAAATTTTTCGCAGATTCAAAACTTTCAGGCCGTTCTTGGCGGGCTGGCCGGTCACGGTGATCTGATCGCCGGGCTTGAGTCTTTTCCCATTCCATCCGAAATGGGAAAGATGATTTGGCGCCGTCATTTCCACGGACCATTCCGTTATCGCGCCCTGCGTGTCTTTCACTTCAAGGGCAATCAACGGATGCGGTTGAATGAAATGAAAATCTTTCACGGTTCCGCTCAGGGTGAGAGGATGGTCGCCGTCATAGGCCGCCCCGCCATGATGCGCGAATGCAGCGCTGGAAAGCAGAAGCAGATACACGCCCGCGAACAAAAATGGCCTCAGTTTATTCCCCATGATGGAACGCATTGATTTCCTCCCGTTGCCGTGGAGTTTCCCATTGGGCATTCCCGGTGTCAATGGGACGAGCGCGAAGTTTCTGTGCGCAAGACGAATGGGATTTGCCCGCATGGAGATTGGCATATCTTCAGCGGCAGGAAGAAAAAAGGGAATCGAGTGGCCCACAGGCTGAACGGTATTTTAGGGAGATGCGTGTGAGTGAAAACGGATGCAGAACCGGCCGCGCGCGCGGACTCAAATCATTTACCGACCTCCAGCAATTCCACATCAAAAATCAGCGTCGCGTTGGGAGGAATCGCGCCGCCCGCACCGCTTTCTCCATAGCCCAGCGACGGCGGGATTCGCAGTTGCCGTTTGCCGCCCGCCTTCATTCCCGCGACGCCCTCGTCCCAGCCCTTGATCACTTCTCCTGCTCCCAGCGTAAAAATAAACGGCTTGCCGCGGTCCACGGAGCTATCGAATTTTTCGCCGCTGGTCAGCCAGCCCGTGTAGTGAACGCTCACGGGCTTTCCTGAGACAGCCGCGGCGCCCGTGCCGACGACCATGTCCCAGTATTGCAGGCCGGAAGCGGTAGTGGTTGGCTGGCCGTTCACTTTGGCTGGGCTGGAAGGGCTCGCTGCGCCGGGCGTGCCGGATTTTTCGGAATTGCCGCACCCATAGGCAAACGCGAGAATCGCGGAAATAACAACAATCATAGGAACCAAAATAAATTTGTGCATGGTCAGTGAATCCTCGATGGTCAAATCATATCGCAATGTGAGCATTGCGCGAAGATCGTTGTGGACGCTACCATCGGCCCTTTTCGAAGTTATGCTTTTCAATTTTTCGGAGGTCCGGGCTTTAGCTCGGACGTTTCAGTTGGAATATGCGGCGAGCTTCAGCCCCTGAAGCTGAAGCTTCAGGGGCTGAAACCCCTTGACGAAAATATATTCCGTCGGGGCTGAAGAATCTGTGTGAGAACTCCCTTCGTGTCGCGCCAGCGGCTAAAGCCGCGTTGCTTTTGCGTTCTTTACGGCACGGCTGAAGCCGTGCCCTACAAGGATTTGGAAGTTCTCACACAGACACTGAAGCCCCGACCTTCTGAAATTCAAGCCCATCACAAGTAGGTCCGCCAATCATCGCTCTCTTGACTTGGACTTACCGCTGCCATATCTTCTGGAACAGAAATTGATTGAAACCCTTTTCTCCGATAGGTAGTCCAACGGGTCACACTCATGCCGCAGCAGCGGCTGCCTTGGAACTTACAATACTTTTGTTGATGGAGGCGAGACGATGGATTCCTTGCTGAACGTTAGCCGCAGAAGCCTGGTCAAGATGGGCCTGGCCGCCGCGGGACTTCCCGCGCTGTCCAAAGAGTTTGGCGCTTCCGCGCTGGCGCAGGATGCCGGTTCGGAAGCTGGAAAAAAGGGCGCTGTGGGCGGAAGGGCGGAAGAGGAATTATATCCCGGAAAAGGTTTGCCGGGAGGCGGGCAGCTGGAGATTCGCCTGACACAGTCCATGTTTACCAGCGATGCCGACGCGCTCGAAGTCGCACAGCGCATGAAGCCCTTCGATCTGGAATCCTGGATCACCGAGTGGACGCGCGTCGCCGAACGCAACGAGGAGATCGCCGAGAAGGCCGCTGGCGAGGGCTACAAAGTGACCGCGAATGAATATTATCTCCGCGCGTCGAATTTTTATCGCGAAGCTTGCTGGCCTCAGCCGGTGGATGAGCCGCGCATGATGACCACCTACAAGAAAATGCGCGAAACCTTCGACAAGGCCTGGAAAATGACGCGTGCTCCCTTCGAACGCGTGCAAATCAATTACGAAGGCAAAATGCTCGATGGATATTTCCGCAAGCCGAATAATCCGGCGGGCAAAAAATTCCCGGTGGTCATCCCGTTCCAGGGCGCGGACACCATGGCCGAGGCCACCATCCTGAATGGCGGCGCCTACATCAACAGGGGCATGGCCTATCTGGTGGTGGATTTCCCGGGGCAGGGAGGCGCATTGCGCACCAAGGATCTGCATCTGCCGCCGGACACGGACCGCATCGCCAAAGCCCTGATTGATTACCTGCAGACCCGGCCGGACGTGGACGCCACGCGCGTTGGCATGCAGGGCATCAGCATGGGCGGTTACGGAGTGCCCCGCGCAGCGAGCGGTGAGAAGCGAATCAAGGCCGCGTTCATGAGCAGCGGCTCCTATGATTTGAAGTCCGACCTGTTCGAATACTACCCGCCGATTCAGGAGCGCGTGCGCTGGATCATCGGCGCCAGGGATTTGGCCGATGCTCGAAAAAAGCTGACCGATTACAACCTGGACGGCAGAGCCGCCAAGATCGAAGCCCCCATGCTGATCGGATACAGCAAGGACGACCGCATCATGGACCCGGCCGGCGCTCTGCGGCTCTATGAGGCGGCCACCAACTCCAAGCGCGATATGGTCGAAGGCACAGGCCACGCCCAAGCGGCCAATGCCGGCGGACCGCGTTCCATGCGGCCCGTGGTGTTCCCGGACTGGGCGGCCAAGACGCTGGGCGCGGATACATAGAAAGTAGGACAGGCTTCAGCCTGTCTGGTTTTTGCTCCCCAACAACACTCCATTCAGCAGTCTATTCGCCCGGCGAGTGGGACGGAGCAATCGTCGATCGGCCTATTTCCCCTCAAATTTAAAATTTGTTCAGCGGGCTGGCCAAATTCATAAATTCCTTGACAGGCCATAGTTCCGGTGTTATCCAACTCTCAATTGAAACGCCAGTGAATTGGGTGGAACACCACTGGCGTATCGTTCAAACATTTCAGTGTCCAGGTCGAATGGGGGGTGGGAATGAATTTCCTAAATTCAGCAGCATCTTGTCTTCGCGTGCACGCGCGCAAGGCGGCCTATGCGTTCGCCGTGATTCTTGGGGTGGTTTTCATGTGCGCTCCGGCGTTCTCGCAAGGCAGCGAGGGACGAATCCTTGGAACCATCATGGACGCCAATAGCGGGGCGGTAGTCGGCGCGAGCGTGGTCATTACCGACACGCAGAGAGGGACAACGCGAACACTGACCACCGATGAATCCGGGGCCTATAACGCACCCAGCTTGACACCCAGCACATACAAGGTGCGCGCCGAGGCCAAGGGCTTTAAGGTCTTCGAGCGTCAGAATGTCATCCTGGAGGTCGGAGGAAGCGTCCAGGTGGATGCCAAACTCCAACCCGGTGACATGACCCAGACGATTACCGTCACCGAAGAAATTCCGCTGGTGGAGACTACGAACGCCGAACTCGGCGGAACTCTGCAAAACGCCATTATTGAAAACCTGCCGTTGAATGGACGCAACTTTGAAAACTTGCTCACGCTGCGGCCTGGGGTAGAGATTTATGTCGGCGGCGGCGGGTGGACACAGAGCACGAACGGCGTTCGTCCGCATGACAACGTCTATATGGTTGAGGGCGTAAATAGTAACGATCCATGGATGGCCCAGAGCATCATGAATGCCGCCATGGCCGCGGGAGACGCAGGCACGATCTTGCCCGTGGACGCGATCAGCGAATTCAAGACCCAAGTCAATCCGGCTGCGGAATACGGGTGGAAACCGGGTGCGGTCGTCAGCGTTGGAATCAAGTCTGGAACCAACACGTATCACGGTACAGCGTACGCTTATGGGCGCAGCGACGCGTTCGATGCGCGCAACTACTACAACACAGTTCCTGCCGCAAAAACGCCATTAGAATTGGAGCAATTCGGTGCCACCGTCGGCGGCCCCATCAAGAAAGATAAACTGTTCTTCTTTGCGAATTTTGAAGAACAACGCTACACCGTAGGAAACCCGCAATCGCATAACGTCCCCGCAACCAGCCATCTGCCAGTCCCATCCGCAGCCAACGGAGGGCCGGATTGCCCGAACGGATTCGCTGGCGATTGCGCCAATAGCTTGTCGGATGCCTGCAACGACACAATCGGGCATGGCCTTACAAATCTCAGCGCCGAGTTGGCTGGTCTAGATCCAACCACGTGCCTTCCAGTGACTGGTCAACCTGCTGGCGGGTTTCAAGGACTGTTCCCTGTCAACAGCACTAATTTTGTGACCACTGCCCTCAGTAGTACCAACCAGATAAATTCAGGGCTCGTCAAAACCGACTACCATATCAATGATCGGAACACATTGACTGGCATGTATTTCATCAGCCCGGGCAGCGGAATCCTTGCCGACAGCGCGAGCCGCCAGTTGGATCCGCAATTTCTCACCAACCAATACGCGCGTTCTCAAGTAGGCTCAGGAGCCTGGACCTGGACGCCGACTTCCACTTGGGTGAATGAAGCTCGGGTGGGCTACTCGCACTATTACCAAGTATTTAAGAGCCAGGATTCGAACATAAATCCGGCTAATTACACATTCCATGGCCAGCCATTACCCATTTTCACGGGTCAGACAAACCCGGCTTATTTTGGGCTCCCACGCATCAGATTGAATGGATTCAGCGGGTTCGAAGCGGGCGCCTCTTGGCCCAAGACTGTCGGGCCAGACAGCGTCACACAGATCGCGGATCATGTCTCGTACCTGCACGGCAACCATGCCTTCAAGTTTGGCGGCGAAATCCTGCTGAACAAGAGCACTTCGAACGTGACGGCAAATACCAAGGGGCCAGTTCAGTTCAATGGTAGTAAGGATGGCCTTACCCCCGCTCTGGAACATTTTTTCACTGGCACCGCGGCACCGTCGAACAATACCGCTTTCCTTACAGGAAATTTGTTGCGGCACATGAGCTATAACGGGTACGCAGCTTTCTTTCAGGATGACTGGCGCATCAAACCGACAGTCACTGTGAACCTGGGGATTCGCTATGAAATCACCACAGTCATGAAAGAGGCAAATAACCTGATCGGCAATTTCGACCCGGTCAAGGGATTACAACAGGTCGGGATAGGAGGAGTCACAGCTCCCTTTAACGGTGATCACAAGAATTTTTCACCACGCGTAGGTATCGCCTGGGATGTTCGCGGCAACGGGAAAACCGTTATCCGTGCTGGCGGCAGCATTATTTACGAGCAGATTAGTCTGGATGCGTTCAATGGACAAGGAAACTTCCTCGGACTGCGCATGATCCCATCGGGAGCTGCGCTCTTTTCGAACGGGGATGGCACTAGCGTAGCGGGCATAGGAACGATTAATGTTGTGGATACCGCAGGCCTCGCAGGGTCCAATGCGTGGGCAAACAACACGGCAGCCACGCCCCTCTACTCTCAAACACCTCAGTGCGGTACGGGCATCGGAGCAGATCCATCCCCTTGCAACATCTTGGGCGTGGACCGCAATATCCGCACCCCTTATGTCAGCACGTGGACGCTCGGCATCCAGCGGGCGCTTACGAATAACATGTCCTTGGAAGTCGCCTACGTCGGCAACCATGGCACAAAGCTGTTGGGCGTCACCGATTTGAACCAGCCGCCACTTGGATCAGGATTTACAGCAGCTGGCGAGAGGTTGAACCAGCCCTATACGAAGTCCTGCCCGACTACCAACGGCGTCGGACAGGGCATTGGCACGAATCCATGTTTTCCGTATCTGGGATTCATCGATTTCTTTTCGAACTTAAACAAATCCAACTACAACGGATTACAAGTGTCTCTAACGCAACGGGCATCTCACGGGTTGTCTTTCACCACCGGCTACACCTACGCCCACGCTTTCGACAATAATGGCGACAATGAGGGCAATGGTCTCCACTCCCCTATAGACAGCGCGAACCCCAACTCGTTCTATGGCAACAGCGACTTTGATATCCGCCACCGCTTTACGTTCTCGGTAGACTATGCCATCCCCGGCAGGAAGGGTTTTGGTCAGATGCTTGAGGGCTGGGCCATCAATTCCATCGTTACGTTGGAAACCGGCTCCGTGTGGGGAGTGAACGACCAGAGTAATGACTTCAGCGGAACCGGCGAATCTGCGAACCCTATTGGAAGTATTGGTGAACAATGGGTATTCTCGGGCAACGCTAGCGACTTTACTCCAGTGCATGGGTGGACGGACACGAACGGAGGGGCTGGCGGAGTCCCCTATTTCTCCGGGACAACCAACCCAGCCTGCGTGACGGAAGCCAATGCCCTCGGCTCAACGGCTCTGACTAACCTCGCCGCTGCGGGCTGCTTCGCGGTTGGTAACAGTGTACTGGTTCCTCAATTAAACGGAACACTCGGTACGAACAACCGCAATATTTTCCGTGACCAGGGCTTCAAAAATCTAGATATGTCGGTAACAAAGGCAGTCAAGTTCAACGAGCGGCTAAGCGCCGAATTCAAAGCAGAAATCTTTAATGCTTTTAACCACCCAACGTTTGCGAACGCGTATGGAGGGCCAGGCGGCAATCCCGCCGATCCTTCAGCAAAGGCAGGCTACGGCTGGACCGGCAATACGCCCGACGTGCAAGCCTCTAACTCCGTTCTGGGCTCGGGGGGAGCGCGCGCCATTCAGTTGGGCGCGAAGTTCACCTTCTAACTCGATCCTCGCGGATCGTCTTAAAATACGAAATGGCCGTCACGACTAAGTCGGGACGGCCATTTTATTTTCCTGCGCAACAGTCTTGGGAACTTGCCCGTCAGCCAGCGGGAAAAGTCGATTTGAAACATACCGCGGATTACTCACGACCGAGCTATCTTAACGTCCGGAGGTACATCGGCGCACCAAACCCGATCTCCACGCCCGAAATGGAGCCTAAGGATTCATTAGCTTGAAACTTGGTGGGATAGTAGGGCCAAAACCTGCTCCCAATTGTCCTTTCCACGGCCTGTGAAGTTTGTGCTGCCAGTCTCGTCTCCCACCAAAAATAAAAAAGGCCGGTCCCGACTCAGTCGGAACCGGCCCTTGATTTTATTTCGATCGCCGCACGGCAAGCTGCGGCGTTTTCTTACTTCTCGAAACTTTCAAATGCCTGGTTGTCGGGGCAAGCCAATTCCATGATGTCCCACTCCGGATGCAATGTGAAATGCAATTGCGTGACCCAGGGTTTGGCGAGCGCCTTGGCATCTTCCATGGTGATATCGTCCACCATGTTGTTCATATCCACGCGATGGAATCGCTCGACCACGTGCAACTGATCGCTGTGTTGGTGGCCGTCACGATCTAGCCACGTCTTCTCGTTAAATCCGACTGTATCTACCACCAGCGTGTCGCCGTCCCATTTGCCAATCGAGTGCCCCATGTACGTGGGAATCACGTCGTCGGGATGCGCACGACCGTCGGTGAAGATTTGCCGGATGGTGTGGTCATACTCGAAGAGCATGATGATCTCTTTTGGAGTATTGATAATCTGCAGCGGGAAAGGCTGCAAATAAATTCTCGGCGTTCCGGGAGGAAAACATTTCCGAAGGACGGGATCGTCCGTGACGGTGAGTGCGTTGGTGCGCGGGCCGTTGGAGGGTTTGGCGGCGTCATATTTTTCCTTGCCCCAGGCGGTCATCGCGGGTCCGTCGGCAGTGTACGTGCTGCCAAGATATTTTCTCTGTTCCGGAGTACCCCGCATATTCCAGACGCCCGACAAATCGTGCACGGGCGCAGGCGCCGCTGGGGCTTTTCCTGCTCCCGCCGGCTGGCCCATTTGGGCGCGCAGGCCGGAAGAACACGCCAGCGTGGCAATTCCCGCGAGGACGAGAAATTTAGAAGAAGTCCGCATCCGAAAAAACCTCCGTGGAATCATTTATGGAATTTTGACCATATTCCGGTGGGCTCCAGGTAGAGCCCACACCCGATTAAAAAAACTAATTCCCGCCACCGGTTGCGAGATCTTCGCCGCTCGCCAGGGTAACTTTCTGAATCCAGATTTCCGGCGAGCCGCTCTTTGTGGGATAGCCGCCGACGGTGAGCGTGTCGCCCGGCTTGATCACACTCTTGGACCAGCCGAGGCGCGACAACCGGTTAGGACTGGTGAGCTCGCCCTGCCAGCTGACTACCTTGCCGTCGTCACCCTTCACATCCATTACGATAATGACGTGCGGATTCACAAACTGAAAATCCGTGATGGTGCCTTTCACGGTCACTGTCTTATTGGTGTCGTAATTCGCTGTCCCATGATGCGCGAACGCAACTCCGGCAAAAAGTAAAAAGCCGGCAAACAGGGCAAAACATACCCTTCGTGTAGTTCTCAAGAGGATCCTCTCCGGTGCAAATTTCAAAATTCCTGCGGGCTCCCGTTCCTGACAGCAGAAAAAACAAGCAGCGTCCGCACCCAATTCTTTATTAAGTTATCAAAGAAATTAGACAGCGTCATAACTAATTATATGCTTCCCTAGGAAAGTGTGCGATACGCTGAACATAAGGATTGACCCCCTTTGCGGCGTGGCGTATATACTCCCCAGCTGAGCGATAACAACAGCCTTATCCCGTCGAAAGCGTTCCTGAATCGAGATTTCCTGGAGGACATTTATGCGTCGAATGGCGTTTGTGGTTCTGGCAATTGGTGTGGGTTGCCTGGCCGGATTTTTGCTGGCGAGCAATCCGCGGACGGTTTTTGGGCAGGGCGGCGCGGTCAGCGTTGCTGCGATTCCCAGTCAAGTGGGCGGCCAGGATACGTTCGGGCCGTATGACATTGACAAGAATTGGCCGGCAAACATCAGCACGTTGCCAGGAAATGATGCCTGGACCTGGGGCGCAGGGCAGGGCATTTACGCCGAAAATCCGAATCGCATTTTTTTACTTTTTCGCGGTGAGTTGCCCAACATCAAGCGTCCCGCGGCAAAACTGATTCCCGATTTCGGACCGAGCTTGATTTTTCCGATCGGCCGTTTGCCGTGGCGCGACGCGACCATCTCGTCCTTGCCTGGAGCCGGCGGCACGGGTCAGGATCCTGACGACGGACCGAAGCTATGGATGGAAGGAAAGGGAGTCGTGGGCGTGGACGCCAAGTGGGAACACTGCCTGACGATTGTGGACGCCAAGGGCAACATCACCGAAACGTTTCCGCAGTACGATCACCTCTTCAAGCGCCCGCACTTCGTAACGATCAATCCTTACGACGCCGAAAAACATATCTGGATCGTGGACGATCACATGCACGCTATTTATGTGTTCACGCATGACATGAAGGAGTTGGTGCAGACCATCGGCACGCCCACGGTGCACGGCGCGGACGGCACGCATTTCAACCGCCCCACGTTTCTTTCGTGGCTGCCGGACAGCACTCTGTACGTCGCTGATGGTTACAACGGCACGCGCGTCGCGAAGTTCGACAAGACCGGAAAATTCCTGATGGATTGGGGCATGAAGGGAACTCCCCCGAACGACAAGCGGCCCTCCTACTTCAACAACGTCCACGGTATCGCGGTTGATCCCGTCACCAAGCATTTGTTCGTGAACGATCGCGGCAACCATCGCGTCCAGGTGTTTGATGACATGGGCAAATATTTGTATGAGTGGAGCATGGGCACCGAGCCGTCGGACATTCACCTGCTCTACATTGGCGCCGATCGCATGTTGTGGGCCTATGATCGCGGCACATCGAGGATGCTGAAGTACGATCTACAGGGCCATTTCCTGTACTCCTGGGGCACCTGGGGAGATTTCCCCGGCGGCTTCTGGGGCGTCCACGGATTCAGCGTGGACCAGGACGGCAATTTCTACACCGCCGAAGTGGACAATGGCCGCGCGCAAAAATTTACGCCGCGTCCCGGTGCTAACCCGGCGTACTTGATCAGCCCGCCGATTTATTCGGCTTGGAAGTAGGGCGGTTCCCGTTCTGGTTGTTTGGGTGCTGCGCGCGTTCTGAGTGGATTTGAATCTGATGCTGCATCTTTCCTGATTTCAGGAGAGGTGCGGCATTTCACTTTTGTTCATAATTTGGGAACTTCCTCTTGAAAATGCTGTATTATCGCAAGATTAGTTTACTGGTGGTGTTATGATTCGTAAGTAAAAATATGAGTGGGCGAAGAAACCATGCGGCTGGCCCCCACCCATTTGAGATCTCTCATTTTATTTTAGGTGAAAGTCTGTGGCTACCATTGACGATGTGATCGCATGGGCTAACATGCTCCCCGCCTGGCAGGGGGACGCAGTGCGACGCATTCTTAAAGCTGGTGAGGACCCTCCGACTGCTCAGGATTATACAGAGATATTGGCCTTCGCTAAATCGGAATTGAAGCTCGGATCACCCCCGGAGAACGTTCAGCCTGCCCCTCCTGCGCCGGGACAGTTCTCCGGCGTTCCTGCAACGAAAGTCGCGGTCAAACTGCTATCGATTGCCAACGCCCGAAACGTTAATGTCATCAAATCTGGCCAAACGCAACCCTTCGCCGAGAGCGGAGTCACCGTTGTCTATGGCGACAATGGTTCCGGCAAGTCTGGTTACTCACGAATCTTGAAGCTGGCTTGCCAAGCCCGCGACAAGGACGAGCGAATCCTCCCGGATGTTTTCGCGACTACGTCGACTGGGACGCCAACTGCAACATTGCAGATCAAGCAAGATGCCAACCTAAGGGACATTGTTTGGTCCCAAGGTGTCCCCGCTGATCCGATCTTGACCAACATCACTGTGTTTGACGGTCGCTGCGCCCGAGTCATTACGGATGATCGGAACGAGATCAGTTATCTGCCGTATGGCGGCGAGGTTTTTCAAAAAACGGCGGAGATCGTGCTAAAGGTCAAGGCTGATCTGGAAGCTGAGGTTGTGGTGCTCGCGCCGATCCAAGACTCGGCAGTCCTGGCTGGCACTACATGCGCACTCTTCCTCGAATCCTTGTCAGAGAACACAGTAGATCAGGCTGTCGAAGCTGCGACCACATGGACTCCGCAAGACGAGTTGGAATTGCCGCGGCAGGAAGAGCTAGCTCGCACGTCAGATTCCACAAAAGCGACTCAAGAAGTCGTGCGCCTCGAAAAGATCAGGTGGCGCATCGTCCAAGCGATTGCCACGGCGGCCGGACTCGACGGTGAATGTGCGCCTCTTACGAATGAAGCAATCGAAATGGTTTTAGCGGAACTAAACGCCGCCCAACTCGCACACGTGTCTGCTGTGGCCGAGCGAAAGACGCCTGAGCCGTTGCCCGGCGTCGCGTCTACCAATCAATGGGAAATCCTTTACAGTGCGGCGAAGCAATATTCCGAGCAAATAGCTTATCCCAGCGAGCCCTTCCCAAAAACGACCGATGCAGTCTGCGTGTTGTGTCAGCAGTCGCTGGGCGAGGAGGCGGTTGCCCGATTTTCGCGTTTCAAGAAATTTATGGAGGACGCCACCAGCACCATACTTGCGGCCAAGCGCAGCGCACTGAAGTCGGTTCGCGAAAAAATGGAGCATTTGGCTCCATTGTCCGGTGCGACTCTGGAATCCACGTGCGATGAACTGGCCGCAGTGGATGCCAAGGTGGCGGAAGCTTTCCGAAGCTACCATGAAGGAATTTCCGCGCGCAAACTGGCCGCACTCAGGTTGCTCAACGAAGGCGACGCTCCGGAGAAGGTGGCACTCTTGCCGTCATGGCCCACGTCACCCGAAACGATCCTACGAGAAGTTGTCAAAACGCTGACGCAAAATGCCGCCAATATCACGAATGCGGCTAAGCCTGAGGAATATCAAAAACTCATTGCCCTGGTGGCTGAACTAAAATCGCGAAAGGCACTCAGTCTGAGAAAGGCCGACATTTTGGCGTTCGTCGCCAAAGCAAAGCGCAACGCCGATCTACGTCGTGCCGCCGCTAGCCTTCGCACGCAGGAGATTACTCGGCAAGGCACAACGGTAATCCGCAAGAATCTAACCCCAGAGCTGGTAGATGCTTTTAACACTGAATTGAAGGAGCTAGGTGCGGCACGAGTGCCCATATCCGTGAAGCCCAGCGGGGCTTCCGGCGAGACAGCGCACGAGATGCTGCTTAAAGGCGCCAATGTGCTCAGCAAGGCACGCACATCCCAAATTCTTAGTGAAGGCGAAGCTCGTGTCATCGCGATTGCTGGCTTTTTGGCAGAACTCCAGCTTGCGCCGCATGCCAACGGCATCGTGTTAGACGACCCTGTGTCATCGCTGGACCATGTGTTCGCGGCAAAAATAGCCGCCCGGCTTGCTAGGGAGGGGCTGAAACGACAGGTCATCATATTCACGCATAACATCGGCTTCCTAATGGAATTGGATGACGCCCGCTCGGCACTGGCCAAGGCAGGCACGCCGGTTGCGGTCTCCGTGCACACATTGCGACGTGGCGACAAAACGGCTGGCATCACGACGGGTGGAGCGCCCTGGTATGGCATGAGTGTCAAACAACGGGTTCAATATCTAGTGGAATTCGTAGTCAGAATTAAGGCTTCCTATCAGGTCAACGCCAACGAATACAATGAACAGGCGGCCCGCGTCTACGGGCTACTTCGCGAAGCCTGGGAATCTTGTGTTGAGGACGATCTCTTGTTCAGTGTTGTGTGTCGATATAGGAACAGCGTTCAGACACTTAAGCTCAACAAAGTGATGATCGAGGACCCGGACATCCATCAAATTGATCTCCACATGTCAAAGGCCAGTACATGGATGACGGGCCACGACAAGTCCAAGGCGTTGAATGATGATAGACCGGGGCCTGATGAGTTGCTCGCCGACATCGAAGCGCTTCGAGAGTTCTCGAAGAAAATCATTAGTCGCGGGGATGACACGGCAAAACGCCGCAAGGAACAACTAAAGACCGGATGGGCGAGTCCCTGATGGATATCAAATTGTCGTGGCCGGGTGGCGCACCCTTTGATTTTGGTTTATCAAAGGGTGCGGGTTTAGATTTAGCACGCCACACTTCAGGGTTCGTCCTCAAACATCCCGATCTTAATTGTCAAAGATTGACATACTTTGCCAATGGGGTTATTCTTTGTCTAGAGCCCACTTGCGAGGTTTCCTTTCATGCCCATGAACATCAGTCTTACCCCACACCTGGAGGAGCTGATTCGAGAGAAGGTCGCCTCCGGTTCTTACAACTCCGCCAGTGAGGTTGTTCGTGAAGCGCTGCGCCTGCTGGAACAAGCTGATGAGTTCCGCGCGATGAAAATGCAGAAGCTGCGCGAGGATATACAGGAAGGACTGGACAGTGGACCGTCTCTCGTATTTGACCCGCAGGAAATCAAGAGTGTTGCTCGTCTGAGGAAATCAGCGAAGCGAGCAAAATAAGTGCCTCCATTTCGCATCAGCCCTCGCGCAAGCGCGGATTTGATCGAGATTTGGAGCTACATTGCGGATGATAGTGCAGCAAACGCCGACGCGTTTGTTGACAAACTGTACGAGATGCTGCAAGTGCTGGGCCGCCAACCCGGGTTAGGTCGCCGCCGCGAGGAGTTGGCTCCGGGGATGCAAAGTTTTCCATTCGCGCGCTACGTAATCTTCTACCACGTGATCGCTAACACTATTGAAGTTGTCCGCGTCTTGCATGGCGCCCGCGATGTCGAAAGTCTTTTTGAGGTCCAAACCTAGACCGGGTATTCGCCATTAACCTTTACAGTGTTCTGGCGGGTGGCACAGCCTTCGGGGTTGGGTTTTGGGGTGCCGCACCCTTTCTGAAA
>Ga0207041_1059_pt1 | contig 21378 bp, 18 predicted proteins | sample Alteio_BWMinCont_73_FD_153311 | JGI IMG/M metagenome (GOLD analysis project Ga0207041, IMG submission 153311) | Enriched cells from forest soil in Barre Woods Harvard Forest LTER site, Petersham, Massachusetts, United States -... | ecosystem: Environmental > Terrestrial > Soil > Temperate forest >... | reverse complement strand
GGAGACGGTCGCAAGTTTGGGGCGACCTTCGGTCAACGTACCCGTTTTGTCGATGAACAGTGTATCGATCCTCTCAAGGGCTTCCATGGTCTCTGCATCGCGGTAGAGCACGCCTTCACGTGCGCCGCGCCCTGCGGCCACCATGATGGACATCGGCGTGGCCAGCCCCAACGCGCATGGACACGCGATGATCAATACCGCGATCGCGTTCACCAGAGCGTGCGGGAAGCGGGGCTGGGGGCCGAACACACTCCACACGATGAAAGTGAGTACCGAAATAGCGATAACTGCGGGGACGAAGTATCCAGAGACCTTGTCCGCCAGTTTCTGTATGGGGGCGCGGCTGCGCTGCGCCTCGGCCACCATCTGCACAATGTGGGCGAGCACGGTGTCAGCACCCACGCGGTCGGCACGCATCTGGAATGTCCCATGAATGTTGAGCGTGCCGCCGGTCACGCGGCTCTCGGCGGACTTCTCCACCGGCATCGCTTCGCCAGTGAGCATCGATTCATCCACAGTGCTCGAGCCTTCGAGCACCATGCCATCGACAGGGGTCTTTTCGCCGGGACGAACGCGCAATGTGTCGCCAACACGGACCTGTTCGAGCGGTATATCTTCTTCCCTGCCATCGATTCGAACGATGCGGGCAGTTTGTGGTGCGAGATTCAGTAGCGAGCGGATGGCGTCGCCTGTGCGGCGTCGTGCACGGAGTTCGAGGACTTGGCCGAGAAGGACGAGTGTGATGATGGTTGCAGCGGCTTCAAAATAAACATCCGGCATGCCGCTCATTCCGTGATTTTGTACAGGAAATGAATTTGGAGATAGAGTCGCTAACAGACTATAGACATACGCAATGCTTGTTCCTACGGCGATCAGCGTGAACATATTCAACGCATGATTTACAACAGAGTTCCAGCCGCGAATAAAGAACGGCCATCCACCCCATAGTACGACTGGCGTTGCGAGTGCGAATTGTGTCAATAGAAGCATGGTTGCATGCTGACCATGCATCCATTCCGAGCCGGACATCTCGCTCATTGCCAAAATCAAAAGTGGTGCGGTGAGTATGGCGCTCACCCAAAACCTTCTCATCATGTCCTTCAATTCACTGTCATCTTCAGCTTCTGCGTTGAACGACGGCATCGCCAGTTCCAGCGCCATACCGCATTTGGGACACGAGCCAGGAACATCCGACTCAATTTCCGGGTCCATGGGGCAGATATATTTTGCGGATTTTGATTTCGCTGAAGAAAATCCCGGAATTACTTGAGGCTTGGCGGGCTTGATCGCACCGATTCCGACCAGCAGAGGGCCTGTATGTTCCATTGCTTTGCGGTTCGGGCCTTCTTTCAACCACCGATCCGGCCCGGCATTGAATTTTGTGGCACATCCGACCGAGCAGAAAAAATATTCCTCGCCAAAATAAGTCTCTCGCGCGCGCGCCTTGGCGGGGTCCACCGTCATGCCGCATACAGGATCGATCGCCATGGATTCAAGGATATATCGGAAACCAATTAATCAAATTCAACAAAACCAATTGCGGCCATTACAATTTCAAGCATGCGAGTCTTTTCTAAAGCTGAAGCAGCTAAATTCATGAATGTCGAGTCTTTAGACCCGTATATCGAAAAAGTTTGGGACGAACTCGCCATACATTCAGCGTGCTACCTTATTCCAAAAGATTCAGGAATTAAAACAGCACTTGCCAGATGTTTTGCCAATTTATTCTTCTCGGAAGCTGACAATGCTTATGTGTACATTGATGAATGGGGAGTGTGGCCTTCCAGTGAAAATTTAGATTTGTTCTATGGATATAGAAATTCCAAAGGCGAAAACCGGCTGATATCTGAAGCCCCGTTTCATTTTTTCGATAAAGAGGAGTTGGGGCCATTCATAAGCATTCTCGGCACAGCTTTTTATTTTGTGTGGAATGCAACAGTCATTCGCTCCGATCAACGATGCATCTTGAAAGTCAGTCATGATGAATGGATTGAGATCCGCACTGAGGACGAATCTGCATTTAAGGAATATACAGATGCTATGGAATATTTTGGATTGAAACAGATTCAAAAATAAACTCTACTCAATGCAATTGTCACACCCGCTCCACCATCTGGTTATCGAGTGCGTAAAGCGCGAGTTCGAGGCGATTGAAGACGCCGAGTTTGTCGAAGATCTTGCCGAGGTGGTTCTTGATGACCTGTTCGCTGGTGTTGAGCGTTCCTGCGATGTCTTTGTTGGTCCGCCCTTCCACAATGAACGTGACGATCTGCATCTCTTTGGGGTTGAGCAGGTCGCGCTTCGAGGGACGGTTCATCTCAGGGCTGGACTGGATATCCGCAATGATCTTGTGAACATCCGCAACGGGATTCCGGTCTACCCAATATTTCCCTGCAACAACGTTCTCGATGCAATTGGCGAGCACATCGCGCGCGCCTTCCTTGAGCACAATACCTTTGGCGCCGAGTTGCAGCGCTTCCACGATCTGCCTCTTGGCGATGGCCACGGTCAACACCACGGTCTTCATGTTGGGAACGGAGTTGCCGAGGTCGCGCAGAGCTTCCATTCCGGCCTTGCCAGGCATGGCAAGGTCGAGCAGCAGAACATCAGGCTTCATGTCGCGGGCTTTGCGGGCAGCTTCATCGCCGTTCACAGCTTCCGCAATGACCTGGAAGCGTGGAGCCGGCAGCATCACTCCAATGGCCGCGCGAACGAGTGGGTCATCATCAGCAATGATCACGCGCAAGTGCAGTTTGGGGCTCGGCCGCGCGGCAGATTGTGTAACCGCGCCCATCGTGGACGTGCGTACGGGAACCGCGGCCACAGGGCCTTTCGCCTGACGGGCAGGCGCTTTTGCCTTATTGCTGGATTTTTTCGATGAAGTTTTGGGTGCAGTCTTTTTCGCGGCTGTTTTCTTTTTAGTCGGCATAGGGGGAAATTTCCGGCCTTACATTCTCCGCGCCGGTGCGGAAGGGGTCAATTTGGGTTATCGTCGAATCCTGACTGTTTCGGTTCAACAGCTTAGTAAGTCTTTTACCTAATCACCCAGAAAATCGTACTGCTCGATGGCGGCGGCAATCCCCACCTGCCCGCCATTTGAAGGATTGTCCACTCGTACAACGCGACCTACGCAACGCACCCGTATGCCTTCCGTCAAGGTGATCTCTGCGGGCAAGGTCAGAGTGAAATCGATGGTGGATCCTTCCGAAGGTGCACTGTCCAGATAGAAGTAAACTCCGCGGGCACTTACATCCTCGGTCTGTGCGGGCTGGTCGCCTGCAGTGGGTTCTGGCTTCACTGTAATGGGGAGCTTGAGCGCGAACCGCCGCGTGGCCCTCTGTTCATTATTGGCATCGGACATGCAGACTCCTGAGCGTCTGTAATTATGCCAGACTCGTGTGCTAAAAGGAACGATTATCGGGTACAAAGTGCACACTGTCCCCGCTTGTCTATTTTTGCCGTTTTGGGCCGTTATACCACCCTTGAATACCTTGCATGTGGATGGAACAAGGTTTGACACTGCCTGCTACTCCTCCGGTCAGGCAGAATATTGAAGGTTTGACGGGGCACCACGTTTCTAGCATATACTGCTGGGCACGGTGAGGTGCATCCGTAATATGCACTTATGCCGTTTTTTAGGACGGAGTGATAGACCATGCTCGTACGATTCTGGGGCGTCAGAGGCTCAACCCCGACTCCTCAGGCTGAAAACCTGCGATATGGGGGCAATACCTCCTGCGTCGAGGTCCGTATCAACGGGCAGATCTATATCTTCGATTGCGGCACGGGCTTCCGCAATCTGGGCAAACAGTTGCTGAAGGAATACGGCAAAGACCCTGTCCACGCGCACATCTTCCTCTCGCACTTCCACTGGGACCACATCCAGGGCATACCATTCTTCACGCCGCTCTATACCAACCCAGAAAATTACTTCTTCTTCCACTCTTCGAGCCGCAGCCGCGGATTGCAGCGCGCGATCGAAGAGCAGATGAGCGACCCCTACTTCCCCGTGGATATGTCAGAGATGGCCGCCCACCGCAACTTCTACGACATTGAAGAGGACCGGATCGCGTTCGATGATTGCGTCATCCAGAGCATGTGGTTGAATCATCCGCAGGGATGCCTCGGCTTCCGCGTCGAGACCGAAGATAAAGTGATCGTCTATGCGACGGACAACGAACCTGGACACCCGGTCTTCGATAAGAACGTCAGACAACTCGCTGAGGGTGCAGACCTGCTCATCTATGACGCGCAGTATCTGCCTGAGGAGTATGCAGCCGGGAAACGCGGCTGGGGCCACTCCCATTGGCGCGAAGCAGTGAATATCGTGATGGAAAGCGGGACCAAGGAATTGATCCTCTTCCACCACGACCCCGAACATAATGATGCGGCCATTGATTCCATCGTGGACAAAGCCCGCGAATATTACCCAAAGGTCCGTGCGGCGGGTGAAGGTATGGAGATACAGTTGTAAAGAATCAATTTATTTCCCTGAAAATTTCCGTTTCTTCATTTTCGTTTTCTTGCTTTTCTTAAAATTAAAACCGTGCAGCTCCATTGCTATTTTACTGCCCCGGAATGTCACACCTTCACTCTCCAATCGCAACCGTTGTTCAAACCCATTCTCACCGGGCAGGCTGATCCTGCCTCCGGCGCCGACCACGCGATGCCATGGCAGACCGTGGCCACTGCGCAGCGCCCAAACAACTTGTCGCGCGGCGCCGGGAAAACCAGCTGCCCGCGCCACATCGCCATAGGTTGCGACTTTGCCACTTGGTATCTTGCGAATGTAGGTTCTGAGTTTATCCAGCATGGAGCGCACTTCTCCTGATTCGGTATGACCTTGAGTCTCCAGCACTACTTAACTTGCCGCTTACCTTGCGTCCTTTTATACTGAATATCCGGCTGTTCGAGTGCATATTCAATCTGTATACTGCCCTGCGTGCCGGAGTCTTTCTTTATTCGCGTTGACCAATAATAAGGTCATAGCCATCCTACATTTTGCGCGGCTGAATCCCGCGCTATCTCTGAACGGAGTTTTCCATGAGCGATCTGCTGGACAAGGAACTGAATCCCTGGGAAAGCCAGGCAGCGCGTTTTGATTTTGCCGCCAAAAAATTGAACCTGGATGACGGCCTATGGAAGATCCTGCGCTTCCCGGCGCGCGAGATCATCGTGCACATCCCTGTTCTCATGGACGATGGCCGTATCGAGGTCTTCACCGGCTACCGCGTGCAGCACTCCATCGCGCGCGGCCCGGCAAAGGGCGGCGTGCGTTTCTCGCCTGATGTTTCGCTGGATGAAGTCCGGGCACTCGCCAGTTGGATGACATGGAAGTGCGCCGTAGTGAACATTCCTTTTGGCGGCGCCAAAGGCGGCATCATCTGCGACCCAAAAAAAATGTCACAGACAGAACTCGAACGCATGACGCGCCGCTACACCGCGGAGCTGATCGAGTTCATCGGGCCGGAGAAAGACGTTCCTGCGCCGGACATGGGCACCAACGAGCAGACCATGGCCTGGATGATGGACACGTACAGCATGCACATGCGCCAGACCTGCACCGCCGTGGTGACCGGCAAGCCGCTGAACATCGGTGGTTCGCGCGGACGCCGCGAAGCCACTGGGCGCGGTGTCATGATCGTCTGCGATGAAGCCATCAAGAAACTCGGCATGAAGCGTGAAGAGACACGCGTGATCGTGCAGGGCTTCGGTAACGTCGGCTCCAACGCAGCCAACCTCATGCACAAAGCCGGATACAAGATCATCGGCGTGGGCGAGTGGGATGGCGGGCTCTACAACGCAGCGGGCATCGATGTACCAGCTCTTGTCACTTATAAAGAACGCAACAATACCCTCGTCGGTTTCCCTGGTGCCGAGCGCAAAGACACAGCAGAATTGCTCATCACAGATTGCGAGATACTCGCGCCTTGCGCGACCGAGAACGTCATCACATCGAGGAACGCCGAGCAGATCAAAGCCAAGATCATCGCCGAAGGCGCCAATGGCCCCACCACTGCTGTTGCCGATGAGATTCTCGCTGCAAAGAAGATCTTCATCATCCCTGACATCCTTGCCAATGCCGGCGGGGTGACCGCCAGCTACTTCGAATGGGTGCAAGACCGCCAGGGTTTCTTCTGGAAAGAAAGTGTGGTCAACGAGCAGCTTGAGCACATCCTGGTGGATTCATTCGGCAGCGTGGTGGAATACGCCGAGACACACAATGTGAACAATCGTATCGCGGCATACATGTTGGCCATCGACCGCGTTGCGTTCACCATCAAACAGCGCGGCATTTACGCATAACCACTTGAACGGACACATGATTTGAATGGGGGCTTTTTATGACAACCACTCGTCGTCAGGCCCTCATCGCTACAGCATCGCTCGCCATAGGTGCAGTCTTGCCGTTCCGTGCCGGTGCATTCGTTTTCCCACCTGAAGTTTTGCAAGACAAATATCCTGCGGACCCATCCTTTGACGCCGCTGTGAGCCTCTCGGACCTGGAGGCCATAGCGCACCGGCGTCTGGATGCCATGTCCGAAGCCTATATTGACGGTGCAGCCGGCGACGAGATCACACTTCGCTGGAACCGCGAGGCCTATGACAAGATCAAGATCCTGCCACGCGTGCTGCATGATGTAAGCGTGGTGGATACGCGCACCACTGTCCTCGGCATCCCACTCGATTTCCCCATCCTGCTCGGCCCAACAGCGTTGCACAAACTCGCGCACCCCGATGGAGAACTGGCCACGGCGCGCGCGGCCGCCAGCGCACATGCGTTGATGGGGCTGAGCACTATGTCGAGCACCACGCTGGAAGACGTGGCTGCAGCTTCGAATAGTCCCAAGTGGTTCCAGCTATACGTACAGAAAGACAAAGGGTTCACGGCGGAGCTGGTGCAGCGCGCGGTGAAATCCGGCTACAAAGCACTGGTCGTCACCGTGGATACTCCCACAGAAGGCGCACGCAACCGGCAACAGCGAGCGGGCTTCCACCTCCCGCCGGGCGTGGACCTCGCCAACCTGCGCGGACTTAAAACCGCCAGCGGACGTGCTCCGGGTACAGAGCGAGAAGTGTTCGAGAACATCCTGCCTGACAAGCTCACATGGAAAGAAATCGAGTGGTTGCAATCACTCAGTTCCCTGCCTGTGTTGCTCAAGGGCATACTCAATCCTGAAGATGCTGCGCTCGCAGTGAAGCAGGGCGTTGCGGGTGTGATCGTATCGAACCATGGTGCACGCAATCTTGATACCGTGCCCGCGACCATCGAAGCGCTGCCGCGTATCACTGACCGCGTAGCAGGACGGATCACTGTGCTCGTGGATGGCGGCGTAAGGCGTGGCACGGACGTGCTCAAGGCGCTCGCCCGAGGAGCGAATGCCGTTCTTGTGGGACGACCAATCTTCTACGGACTCTCAGCCGCTGGCGAAGCAGGTGTGGTCAAGATGCTCGGAATCCTACGCAAGGAATTCGAGATGGCAATGGCACTCAGTGGACGCACTAGGATAAGTGAGATCGTGCCGGAAGTGATATGGAAGGAATAGCTGTTTAACATTCAGGCGCCCGCAAAGATCGATGGATCAAAGCGTGAAGAATTCCTGTTGATTTTATTATGAACAGCTTGAGACATCTTGACTTCATGGCTCGTCTTTAAAGTGTATATATATTGTGTAGCGCCTTCACTGTGAACCTGCCGAACTATCTCACGCTCAGCCGCATCGCCAGCATACCCTTGCTGATCTTCCTGCTTTCACCCAAGCTGCCGTGGTTCGCCGTGCAGATGCATTTTTACTGGCTCATCCAACCGGGCACGCCAGAGCTGCTCGCTAGCACACTGATCATTCTGGCATCGATCACAGACATTCTTGATGGATGGCTCGCCCGCCGCAACAACCAGGTCACTACATTGGGCATGTTGCTCGACCCGCTTTCAGACAAACTCATGGTGGCAGGCGCGTTCATCGCACTGGTGCAGTTCAACCCCAGTGTTGTCCCGGCGTGGATCGCAGTGGTGATCATATCGCGCGAGTTCCTTGTCAGCGGGCTGCGTGCTATCGCGTCCTCGGAGGGGTTCACGATCGAGGCGTCAGACCTGGGCAAGCTGAAGATGGTGGTGCAGAGCGTGGCCATTGTGGCCGCCATCCTTCACAGGAATTGGCTGGAGATGGATTGGTACATCTTCAAAGTCGATGTGGAACTCACCGCGCGCATCGCCATGTGGTTCATGGTGGGCATCTCGCTCATCTCGGCCTTCGACTATTTCTGGGGGTTCTGGACGCAGGTGAGCGAGAAGGCGCAGAAATCAAAGTTGAACCGGCCCATCATCCTCAGCCGGCGCAAGCGCCATGATATGCAAGAGCAGGATGCCGCAGAGAAAACTGCTGCTGCAGAGTCCGCACCCACAGTCGGTGATTGATTTCCACCGCATTGATTAATACTGGAAAAACTATCGGGCCCCGCATCAGCGGAGCCCGATAGTTTTTCTAATTCAAATCGCTTACTCACTTGGCTTGGCAGGTGGAGGAGTCGTAGTTTTCGCCGGGGTTCCAGCTTTTGGTGTAGCTGGAGCTGTTGGTGTAGCTGGCGCTGTGGGAGTTCCAGCGGATGGTTTGGCTGGAGCAGCCGCAGCTGGTTTGCTCGCTGGAGCCGTGGTGGCAGGTTTTGCCGCCGGCTTCGCAACCGGCTTTCTGGCCACTGGCTTCTTGACCGGAGTTGGGGGCTTGACCGGTGCGGGCACAGGCTTAATGACAGGAGCATTCGCGCCAGCCGGGCTGAACCATACATCGGCCTTGTCACCGGAGTATCCACCGAAAGCAGTATTGATCCGTGTTGGATCAATGCCTTTATCTTTGGTCAGATAGGTTTTGGCATTGGTGGAACGGGTACCGGCAAGAACATCTTTTTCTGTGCCAGTGTATCCGCCGATCACGGTCACACTGCTTCCCTCTTCTTTTTGCAAGCGCAGTGCAATTCCGTCCAGCATGGCCTTGGCACGGTTATCCACATAGGCGCTGGCTGGCTTGAAGGCGATGGACCCGGCACTGGAAGCCACGGGCGGCGTCGGCGGAATTTCCACTACCACTTTGGTCGCTGCTGACGCTGACAGGTCGCGGTCATCGAGCACGGTCGCCATGATAGTGATCGGGCCGGCAGGGACATTGAATGCTCCGAGCGTGGCAGTGTTGTCATGGGGAATGAGGACGCCTGCGTCCGAAACAAATGTGTAATGCAGCGGATGGTTGTCAGGGCTCACACCTTGGCAGGTCACATTAGCGCTGGCGCCTAAACGGATGGTGCTCGGGGCAACTGTGCAAGAAATTGTCGGCGGGATGGGAGCGGGAGGAGGAGGAGGCGGCGGCGGTGGTGGTTCCACCATCTTCTCCACGTTATCGCCTACGAACATTCCATCATGGGTGAACGTGATCATCGCTGTGGAGCTGGTAGGTGTGGTATGCAGCACTACCATTTCACCCAGTGACATGCGCGGCATCGCGCCAATACTTTGTTCCGGCTTGGGAACCGGAAGTTGCATCGTGGGATCCGGAACATTGGCTCTGTATCCCAAACCATCGACCGGTTCGTTATAGGTCATGGTGTATGTGCGGGTCACACGGAAGTAGTCGCCCGGCTTCACGCCGTCTTTGGACCCCACGTTGAGATAGACCTTCATGCCTGTACCTGTGATGAGATCGCCTTCTTTGGCATACACGATCTTTCCAGTGGTCAATCCGTCAGGAGAAGCGTAGGGATCGAAAGGATGAGGTAGGCGGAACTTGGGAGTTGGACGCTCGGTAAAGGGAACGAGAAAATCGCCGGGTTGAAGGCTATCGCAAGCTTGTGTGACCACAGCAATGGAAATAGATCCATCGATCTTGATCACTCTCACGCGCCCGATATCGGCATAGACAGTACCCATCTTGGCCAACATCTGGACCTGTTCTTTGAATGGCCTGTATTCCTGGGGATCGGTGGTCCTGCGAAGAACTTGGTAGGTGACGTCTCGCTGTACACCGGCGCCGGTGATATGCACATAATCGCGGTCGGCCAATAGTGTGGAATTCGGTGACTCCCAAGCTCCCACTATCATCCCGGTGGCCGTGACCGGCTGGGACGTGACGAAGCCGGAGCAGTACATGTCAGAGAAATTGGGAGCGTTTTCTTTGACCACCAGGTTCGTGCTGGCCACCATTTGTGGCGCTGGTTTGCCGGCGGCAGCGGTCTGCGCCGTTGCACTGGTGGCGCACAGGGCCAACAACATTGCCAAAGACAGCATCCATGAAACCTGTCGTTTCATAACTTTTACTCCTCCTGGTGATCGTAACAACTGTGGGCTTAACTTGTACCATGACCAAAGGACCAGCCCGACGTATCCCCGCACCACTGTTCTATAGACAGCTATGGCGGAGAGAACACTCCATCCCGCAAAGTAACAAAGGAATGAGGCATAATCAACCATAAGCATACAAGGGTTGTTTACTCATTAGGCACCATACCAACGGCATAAATTCCGGTAAAACATGGATGAGACCGCAAAGACGGGTTGCATCCCGTGGCCTTTGGCCTGTATTATGCCCGTTCGCACATTTCAATGACAAATATCTCATCCAACATCGCATCCAGGCTTCTACGGCAACGTCTTCCCCGCGTTTGTGTGGCCGTAATCGGCAAAAATCCTGCGGAAATGGTCACCAAAGCAGAAGATTTCGCGCGTGACAACCCGTTCATCGAGTTCCGGCTAGATTACCTGCCGCAACCTGTTGCGCTCTTTCCCAAGCTCAAAGGTTTTGTGGAATACCATCCGCATGTGAACATGATCGCCACCTGTCGGCGTGCGAACAATGGTGGCCGTTTCAAGGGTTCCGTAGCCGCCCAAGTTGACATTTTAGTAAAGGCCGCAGCTGCCGGCTGCCAGTTGATTGACATCGAACTGGAGAGCGCGACACAACTCAAAGCCGCCAGCTGGGAAAAGTTGCGCAAGACAGGCGCGGCCATCATACTGAGTTTTCACGACTTCCGTTCCACCAAGAACCTCGACAAGACTTACCAGAAAATGTGCACCTACCCGGCTGATTTCATCAAGGTAGTGAGCACGGCACAAGAACTCCATGACAATGTGGAGATGATGAAATTCCTTGAGCGTCGCAGTGACGAGCGCCCGGTGATCGGCCTTTGTATGGGTGAACAGGGACTCATCAGCCGTTTGCTCTCGATGCGTGCCGGCAGTGCATTCACGTTTGGGGCGGCCTCGGCAGGCGAAGAGACCGGACCAGGACAGATACTCGCCCGCACCCTCCGCGAAACTTTCCGTATCGACCAGCTTGATGTCTCCACACGAGTATATGGAGTGGTCGGCGACCCTATCAGCCATTCGCTTTCGCCTGTGATCATGAATACAGGGTTCCGGCGTGAGAACTTCAATGCGGTGTATCTGGCGCTACACGCCAAGACCATACAGGACCTGATGGCGTGTGTGCGTGACATCCCCATTCATGGTCTAAGCGTGACCTTGCCTTACAAAGAAGCCATTCTGAAATATCTTGACCGGACGGACCAGATGACAACCAAGATCGGTGCGTGCAATACCGTCATCCGATCACAGGACGGAAAGCTCTACGGCTTCAACACGGATGTGGCAGGTGTCATACGTCCGCTGGAACAGCGCATGGCGCTTCTAGGCGCGAAGATTTTAGTGCTAGGTGCAGGCGGTGCTGCCCGTGCCGCTGTCTTCGGATTAAAAGACCGTGGAGCGGACGTTTACATCATGAACCGCACGGCTGGCACAGGGCAGAAACTCGCCAAACAGGCACGCGCGAAGTTCATCCAGCGCAAACAACTGTCTAAACTCACCTTCGATTGCATCATCAATGCCACATCCGTAGGCATGGATGGCGACCTCGGCAAAGAAAAAGAACAGCCGCTGCTCACGGAAAAAGAATTGAACACTAAGTTCATCTTCGAGATGGTCTACACACCAGCGGAGACCAAATTTGTGAAGATGGCACAGGCCAAAGGCATCCCGGTGATCTTCGGGTCCGAGATGTTCGTGCACCAGGGCGCACGGCAGTTCGAGATTTGGACCGGAAAACCCGCACCCGTGGACGAAATGCAGCGCGTTGTGCACCATGCACTGGCCCAGAGGGGGCAGGCGGGGAAGAAATAACTATATGGAAGTGTTCCGTAATTAGAAAGTGATCACTGGCCAAGACGTTTCCAAGCCCAATTAACGTATTTGTAACCCTAACTGCACCGTTTCCGGTGCTTTGCCTTGCTTTCTCCGTGTTTCGTAGGGTTTTCGGGGTGTTTGTTGGAAAAGTCCTTTATTCCCAATCACTTACAAACGCTCCCGATTTGCTTTTTGCACCCCTTTTTCAATAGGATGGATGTACGCCCACAAGTGCAAACGTTACGCCCTGCGCAAGTTGGTCAAACAAAAACGGATTCGCCCAAGTTCACAGTTTAAAAAGTTGTAAAGTGCAGCGGCATGACAAGCCTGCCGGTGATTTCTTGCCGAATGGCCAGATGGAATTGTCCGCCGTAATAACGCAATTGTTTCCCGCAATGCAGTGAGGGCCTCAAAACCCTAGATCCCCCGCGAATGCGGGTACGGAGAACTGACCATGGCGTGGTACGCGTACTGCATCACCGAGCAACAAGCCTTTCACGGAGATTCACGGGCCCGGCGTCCTTTCCCAATCGAAGAAATGCGTGGCATCAACGGAGCGCAGGTCTTTGGCTACCCCAGCGGCGAATTCGCCGTCATCGTCAGCGAATACACCTCCAACGGATCCATCACCCAGGCAGCGGCGCGCGACCATGCGCGCGTAGTCAGCTCGTGCTTTGAGCGGACAACGGTGCTGCCCTTCCGCTTCGGAACTGTCTTCGAGAATGACGAGGCCCTGCGCCGCGCTGTCCGCGGGAACCGCAAACAGTTCATGGCCAGCGTGAGCAAGTTGCGCGGCAAGGCTGAAATGCATGTGAAGGTAGTAGTGAAAGAAGGCATCATGCTGCGGGAAGCCATGCAGGAATTCGAGATGCCCAAGGGAACTGGCGGCCTATATCTCACCCAGTTACGCGAACAGGCTTCACGTCAGCGTAGCCGCCAAACCAAGGCCCGTGCGTTGAGCATGCAGGTGAACAAGTTATTACATCCGCTGGAAGAAGAAGTAAGTCTGCGGCGTACGGAAGAAGGCCGCATGTCACTGGACATCGCCCACCTGATCGACCACTCCTCACTCGAGAAATACCATAACCGTTTCAACTCAGCCTCTGCTCAGATCAAAGGATGTGACTTGGTCGTAAGCGGGCCGTGGCCTCCTTACCATTTCATGCCGGTAAAATTGCGCACAGTGAATGGGAACAGCTAAGTAAGCAATCCCGGTTTTCAAAGACATGGCCACTGCTTCGGCAGGGGCCAATGCTTTGGCATCCAGTAACGTCTATGATTCATCCAACTTCAATATAATGGCGTTAGTGATAACGTTTTAATACCTAATGGAACTATTCCTCAATCTCGTTTGGTTGGCGCTCAGCGTGACAGTATTGGCCGTGTGGGGATTGCGTTTGCGCAAACGCTCCGGCGTAATGGGGATCTCCAGCGCGAAAAGCTATCTGGCATTGGTATGCATCATGATCTTCCTGTTCCCGGTTATCTCCATGACCGACGATGTACAGCTCATGGTGATGTGTGCGGAGAGCAATGGCTCTGCACTGGAGATCGGCAATTCATTTAAATTCGACCACCATTGCATGATCCCTGTTCCATCCACTTCGACCATCGAATTAGGTCTGGTCCATCACGCACAATGGTTGCGCCAGAACACCGATGATGGACAAGCCTGGATCGTTCCCATTGCACCAGCCGCCTTCGACCGCCGACCTCCTCCTTCCGTTTAATTCCCTTCTCCAATCGTTGTAATTACCTGCATTCTTGAGATTGCCAACAGGTCCATGCAGAAGTTCTATGGACGTTGTCCTCTCATGAAAATACCAATTCCGGTCATTTGACCTTGATTTCATCACAGCGCTGGAAGTGACCCGTTCACCAAGCTTTAGTTACAGGAGAAAGACCATGGCAACAATGAAGACCAAACTGACCGTGACCGCAACAATGCTATTTTTATTCTGCGGATGCGGGAAATCGCCGGATTCCCCAGTCTCCGCTTCCACAGGTAAACCCGCTGCCCCCGTGACCACCCAGCGCGCGGTGATGGAATCCGTCACTGACGACATTGAAGCAGTCGCAAACATACAATTCGACCCCAGCCAGGTGGTGCACGTGTATCCACCTGCGAGCGGCAAATTGCTCTCCGTCAACGTGAAGCTTGGAGATGTGGTCAAAGAAGGACAAACCCTGGCCATGCTCATGAGCAGCGACGCTGCTTCGGCACGGTCAGATTACGAAAAAGCGAAGATCGAATCCGAACGAAGTGACCGTGCAGCCCAACGTGCAGCTGACCTTTATGAGCACCATGCTCTGGCAGAAAAAGACCTGGTGGACACAAAGGCGGCTGCGGATTCGGCTAAAAGTGAAATGGTACGCGCCCTCCAGCGTCTGGGCATGCTCGGTTTAGACGAGAAAAACCTTTCTGATAATGTCCCCATTCGCGCGCCTCGCTCGGGCGTTGTCTTCGAACTTGGGTCCGCTGCCGGTGAACTTTCACGTTCACTGGACAATGCGAACTCCATCATCACGCTGGGCGGACTCGATTCCGTCTGGGTGGTGGCTGATGTTCTGGAAAATGATTTGACCAGCATCCATGCTGGGCAAGCCGTGGAGATACGTATCAGCGCATTTCCCGGAAAAGCTTGGAATGGAACAGTAGCCGCGGTTTCAGACACACTCGATCCTGTGAGCAGAACCGTGAAAGTGCGTGTGACCTTGCCGAACCCCGGACACACACTGAAACCGGAGATGTTCGCCACCATGCGCATCCATCAACCGGCGCGCAAAGTGATCAAACTTCCGGCCTCCGCTGTTCTCAGGGACGGTGAAATCGCCTATGTATTCATCTCTTCTTCAGGAAAATATCTGCGCAAAGATGTTGCACTCGGCCACTCGAACACAAGCACGTGTGAAATCGTCAGCGGGATCAATGCCGGAGACTTAGTCGTGGTCACAGGCGCTGGCTTCCTGAACACACAGCAGGAGAGTAATTGATGAAGGGTATCGTCCTGCGATTATTGCAGTACCGCACGCTGGTCGTGATCATGCTACTGGCATGGATCTCCGCCGGCGTCTATGCATTTCTGAACCTCGATATCGAGGCCTATCCCGACCCCTCACCCCCGCTGGTCGAGATCATCACGCAGAACCCTTCGTGGTCCGCGGAAGAGATGGAACAGCAAGTGACCGTGCCGCTCGAGACCACACTGAATGGCATGCCGCACCTTGAGTACGTTCGATCCATCAGTATCTTCGGACTCAGCGATGTAAAGCTGTACTTTGATTTCAACAGCGATTATTTCCGTGACCGACAGGAAGTATTGAACCGAATGCAGACGGTCACTCTGCCCATGAACCTGCAACCGCAGCTTTCTCCCTGGTCGCCCATCGGCGAGATCTACCGTTACGAACTGACTGGCCCTGGATACAGCCTGAATGAATTGAAATCTACCCAGGACTGGTTGGTGCGGCGTGAGTTGAAACAGGTCTCAGGCATCATTGACATCACTACGTTCGGCGGAACAACGAAACAATACCAAGTTGAGATCGATCCCAGGAAATTATTGCAATACAGCATCACCCTGAACCAGGCGGTCAACGCTGTCAGCAACAGCAACGCGAATGTGGGCGGGAATTATCTTTCACTCGGCGCGCAGAACGTGAACGTACGCGGAATCGGATTGATGCGTAATGTGCAGGACATCGGCGCCGTCGTGGTCGCTGAGCATAATGGTGTGCCACTGCTGTTACGCGATATTGCGGTGGTCCATGAAGGATTCCAGCCGCGCCTCGGGCAGGTGGGGATCGACGATCGTGATGACGCAGTTCAAGGTATCGTACTGCTACAACGCGAGGAACAATCTTTGCCGGCTTTGGCCTGGCTGCGTGAAAAGATCGACCTTTTGAACGAGCACATCCTGCCAAAAGGGATGCGGATCAAAACTCTCTATGACCGCACGAACCTGATCAATGTCACCACGACCACGGTTCGCCATGTGATCCTGACCGGACTTGTCCTCGTCACTGTGTTGCTCTTGGTCATGCTCGGTGATGTACGCCTTACATTCTTCACAGCGTTGACCATTCCGGTTTCAGTTCTTTTCGCATTCGGATTGATGGTGTTGACCGGACACTCCGCCAATCTCATCTCCATCGGGGCAATCGACTTCGGCATCCTAGTGGATTCAACCATTGTGGTGATGGAAAGCGTGCACCGGCAACTTTCGATCCGGCTGGAAGGTGAATCCAACGAAAAAGTAATCGTACGGGGTGTGGCATTCGCATCCCGTCCGGTGCTCTTTGCCACGGCCATCATTTTGGTGGCGTTCATACCGCTCTTTACCATGACGGGCGTTCCGGGAAAGATCTTCGCGCCCATGTCCATCACCTACGGGTTCGCACTCACTGGCGCATTGATCTATGCACTATTGTTCGCTCCAGTTCTGGCATCCTTCGAAGGAATGACCCGGCCCGGAGCGGAGACGTGGCTGAGCGCTTGGTTCCGTCGTCATTACAGCCGGCGATTGACATGGGTGCTCTCTCATCCCAAGATCACAATGGCTTTGGGAGCAATATTTTTATTGGTCAGCGCATTCACTTTCCAATTTGTTGGCGGCGAGTTCATGCCTCCGCTCGAAGAAGGTAATCTTTGGATCCGCGCCACGCTGCCGCCTGACATTTCTTTCGAGTCGGCCGTTAAGCTCGCCGGAGAGATCCGCGGCATACTGGGCACTTTTCCGGAGGTCATACAGACCATCTCGCAGACCGGGCGTCCGGATGACGGCACGGATCCCAGCACCTTCAACAACATTGAGGTCTCGGTACACCTTACGCCCGCATCGGGGTGGCCCGGCGGGATCAGCAAAGAACAATTGATCGCGCAGATGCAGGACAAATTCAACATCTATCCCGGTGTGAGTTTCAATTTCTCGCAGAACATCCAGGACAATGTAGAAGAAGCGATGTCAGGCGTGAAGGGGGAAAACTCCCTCAAACTCTATGGGGATGATTTTGACCTCTTGACTTCAAAGGCCACAGAGATCGAGAAATTGATGAATCAGGTAAAGGGCGTGGAAGACACCGGCGTATTCAAGGTCAACGGACAGCCCAGCTTACTCATCTCCATTGACCGCGAACGCGCTGCCCGATATGGACTGATGGCCGCAGACCTGAACGCTGTTGTGCAGGCAGCCATTGGTGGTAATGCGGTCACCCAGATCATCGAGGGCGACCGTCGCTTCGACCTCATCGTACGTTATCAAGCACCGTTCCGCGACAATCCCGAGGCGATCCGCAACATCATTCTGGTCACACCGGATGGCGGGCACATTCCACTCTCTGCAGTGGCGGATGTTGCACTCAGGTCCGGCTCATTCATGATCTACCGCGAGAACGGCAAACGGTACATCCCGATCAAGTTCAGCGTGCGGGGACGCGACCTGGCCACCACCATGACCGACCTGCAATCGCAGCTCGACCAAAAGATCCAACTTCCACAAGGCTATTACTATGAGTGGGCTGGGGAATTCAATAGCTTGAAGAAAGAACAGCGCAGATTGGCGATCATCATCCCGCTGAGTTTGGTCATCATCGCCGTCTTGCTATTTGTCCAGTTCCACAATTGGCGTGACACATTGCTGGTACTCGGTATTCTGCCTTTCTGCATTACTGGCGGCATCTGGTCACTCTTGCTCTGGAGAACACCTTTCAGCATCTCCGCTGCCGTTGGCTTCACCTCTCTCATCGGCGTGGCAACACTCGGTGCTGTTGTCTTCCTCGCCGGAGTGCGTCGTGCACAACGGGAATCCGGCATGGTTCCAGGCCTGCAAGAAGGCAGTGTAGACGAGATGCGCCCCGTGTTGATGGCATGTCTGGCCGCCATGTTGGGACTGGTGCCGGCGGCGTTATCGAGCGGAATCGGTGCACAAGCACAACAACCGCTGGCGCGTGTAGTGGTCGGCGGCATGTTCACCAGCATCAATGCACTGTTGTTCCTGTTGCCAGCGATCTGCAAACTGACGGACAAACAGGAACATTGATGCACTCATTCTGGTCAACTGTATTCGTGTAAAATCTAGGATGAGCTGGAATTTTCATCGTCCCTTCATTTGACGGTTTTTCCACTCGCCACTTATCATTTTGAGATGGGCTTTGCGGCAATAACAATGCTGAGGGCCGATAGTCAGGAAAGAACCCGCATCCAATGACCATGGACAAGAAGAAAGTCGAACTCTTCAAGAAGCAGCTCGAAGCCCGCCAGAGCGAACTGCGCAAGATCGCCGCCTCCAATGAGCAGGACGGCCGCGAAGCTGATGTGGGGTCCGCACAGGACCTTGCCGACCGCGCCGCTAATGCCTACGCCAAAGAGTTCTTGTTCAACCAGAGTGCCAGTGAACGCCAGCACCTGCAGATGGTGGAAGGTGCACTGGCACGCATTAAGGAAGGCGCGTTCGGGCTCTGCGTTTCCTGCGGCAATCCCATCAACTCCAAACGGCTGGAAGCTGTGCCGTGGACCCGATACTGCATCGCCTGCCAGGAAAAGATCGAGAACGGACTGATGGAAGAAGCAGGCGACTAGCCCTTTCCCCAGCATCCCAGAACACTGAAGGACATACCGTGCAAAGTTCCACTCGTAGAGATCTCAAACATGACAGGTTCGCCGAAGCCGTAGTCCAAGGCACGGTGGAAAATCGTGCCGCGCTGATGCGCATCGCCATTCTGGTCTGCGTGGTCTTGGCCGCCGTCATTGGCGGCTGGCTCTATCTGGATTCGCGCAATGACGCAGCCAACACCGAACTGGGCGCTGCCTTACACACATATCAAGCGCCTTTGCGCGCGCCAGGAACCCCCGCAACTCCGGAAGCGGAAAGCTACACTTCAGCCAAGGAACGCGCCACGGCAGCCCATAAGAAATTCGACCAGATCGCCAACGATTTCAGTTTGACCCGTACCGGCAAGATGGCACGGTATCTCTCTGGCGTGACCGCCATCGATGCCGGGGATACAGCTAGTGGCGAGAATGACTTGAAGACGGCAGCTTCGTTCTGGAACAAAGATGTTTCGTCCCTGGCCCATTATGCTCTCGCTTCCTATTACCGCGACAACAAGAAAGACACAAACGCCATAGACCAGTACCAAGAGGTCATCAAGGCAGATTCCTCTTCCGTACCGCGCTCTGAGGCACAATTGGATCTCGCCTCCTTATATGAGGATGAGAAAAAGCCCACAGAAGCCATCAAAATCTACGAAGAGGTTCAGAAGGAAGGCAGTACACAACCGGAAACTCCCAAGGTCGATCCTAAGAGCTTAAAACCCGGCGAAAAAACTCCCGCTGCCCCCGAACCGGTCTTAAGTGCAGCCGCGGATATGGCCAAAGCCAAGATCGAACAGTTGAAGAAAGAAGCTGGGGCAGTCAAGAAAGACGCAGCGCCTACTCAGAAATAACTGAATCTCGTGCAATTTTCAAACTATTTACCCACACCTTTGGTAACCCGCCCAGTTCCTGCCGTTTCAATCCTTACTGGCATCCATGGATTCTCTGTGCTAGGCTATTGTTCTCCCCGAAACACTGGGCCCCGTACCATAGTCGCAAGATGTGTCATTTGTCCCATGGCTACTGTCCGGATACCCTGTTGGAAGCAGGCTTTGACTGGCCAGCCTCCTCGTTTGAACTCCCTACAAACGATTGAATAAACTTACCAGCATCCGTAAAGGGGAATTTATGCCTGACCGCATAATAAAGAGCAGGAAAGCAAAAGGGTTCTCCCTCATTGAACTATTGATCGTCGTGGCCATCATTCTGGTGATCGCCGCCATGGCCATTCCCAATCTCATTCGTTCCAAGATTTCGGCTAATGAGGCGTCAGCGATCTCATCCATGCGCACGATCAATACCGCGCAGACCACATACGACATCACATATCCGCAGTTTGGGTATGCGAGTTCACTCTCCCAGCTTGCCTTCCCGGCCACTGGCCAACCGGTGGACCAGAATGCTGCGGGCTTGCTTGACTGGGTCATTGGATGCCCCACCCAGCCCTGCAATAAGAGCGGATACTTGTTCTCCATCGTGAACCCGACCGGCAGTCCGGTTGTTTCCTATGGCATAACAGCGTATCCCAATGTGGTTGGGACCTCAGGCACACGTGGATTCTGCTCTAACCAGTTGAGCAACATGTTGTATGACCCCTCGGGCGGCACTAACTGTACTTTGACATTGCAATAAGGCCCGTTGGAACACGTTCCTGCGCTGTACCCTCCCAAAGGCCGTTCTGCTTCCTTGACGGGAAGTGGAACGGCCTTTTAACATAGATATAAGTTTGCGACAGGATGTAACTCGAACTAACGCAGACTGGCTGGCCTGGCCAGTCTGATTCATTTTTCGGCCCACTTCCTGCCCGTGGCGAGATTGTGAAGGCTGGCATTCGGGTCTTCAGCCATGTTCATTGCCATCCATGATCTGGAACAAAAGCCCGTCGAGTTCGACGTGGCCCTCCCGCCCGGGGCTGTGGACTTCGGCAGCGATATAAAGGCCGTGTCCACACTCGCAGCAAAGGGAGTTGCTGAACTGTTGCGGGAAGAACAGCATGGCTTCGCCTCGGTGCTTGACATCCGTTTGCGCGGCAACTGTGCCACAAAACTGGAACTGGTATGTTCCCGCTGTTTGGAACCGGTGCCATTCGAGGTGAACGTCAAGTTCGACCAGATCTTCCGCCCTTTGGATGGCTCAGGCCGAGCCGGTGAACATAGCATCAGTGAAGGCGAGACGGAGATCGATTTTTATTCAGGCGATGGGATCGAGCTCGAGGATGCGCTGAAAGAACAGGTGCTGCTCAACCTGCCATCGAAACCGCTTTGCCGGGAAGAGTGCCGAGGGCTTTGCGTTCACTGCGGCTCGAACCTGAATGTAAAAGCTTGCGGATGCAAGCCAGCCGCTATCGATCCGCGCTGGGAAGCATTGGCCGGCGTAAAAGAGAAATTGAAGAAGTAAAACGGCTCCGTTTTGGCGGGCCGCAATTCAAAAGTTCTGAAAGAAGAAGGACGACAATGCCTAATCCAAAAAGACGCCACTCGAAAGCCCGCACATCGAAACGTCGCGCACATGATTCACTTACCAGCCAGTCATTGGCCGAGTGCCCGAGCTGCCATGAACCCAAGTTGCCGCATCGCGCATGCCCCAAGTGCGGCGTCTACAAGGGACGCGGAGTACTCGC
>Ga0207041_1039_pt1 | contig 21492 bp, 16 predicted proteins | sample Alteio_BWMinCont_73_FD_153311 | JGI IMG/M metagenome (GOLD analysis project Ga0207041, IMG submission 153311) | Enriched cells from forest soil in Barre Woods Harvard Forest LTER site, Petersham, Massachusetts, United States -... | ecosystem: Environmental > Terrestrial > Soil > Temperate forest >... | reverse complement strand
CTCCACCATGAACGCGCCCATCTTGCCAAGCCCAACCATTCCGAGTTCCATCTCATCCTCCCGATTTCGTGTCGGCGATGATTACGCCGTTTGCCGCCAAGTCCCGCCGTAGCTGCGCCGCGTCCTGAAAATGAATCGTGCGCATGCGCAACTGCCGGGCACACTCCAGATTCAATTCCCGGTCATCAATGAACAAACATTCTTCCGGCTGGCGCTGCGTCACTTCGAGCGCAATCTTATAGATGCCCTCATCGGGTTTCCGGATACCGACAAAACAAGAACTAAAAAATGCTTTAAATTCGCGTCGCAACTGAAACTGGTGGATTCGGCGTTCGTTCAACTCGAGTGGCTCATTGTTGATCGTGGCCAGAAGATACTTTCCGGTCGCGGCCACTCCGGACAATACGGCGCGCGATTCCGGGAACTCCGCCGATTGGGCGAAAATGAAGTCCGTGAATTCCTCGCGCGTGAAGGCCCGCTTGCGATAGAAAACGATTCGCTCCAAATAAATGTCGAGTGTGATCTTACCGGTTTCAAAGGCAGGGCTCGCCAGGTCGTGCCGGTCCTGCAATTCTTCCCAATCCAGGCCGAATTTCTTGGCCGCCTCGGCGCGCGCGGCGCGGTCCCATCCATTCGATAGAATGACTCCGCCCACATCCCAGAACAGCGCTGTTACATCCGGCATCGCGTCTCCCGCGGGACCGCACAATTACCCGAATCATTGTAAGCGAACCGGGATTTTAGAGGTGTACTCTATCGAAATGCGTTTCCTGAATGCGCCCTTCGATCCTTGGAGCCCTGTTGACGTGAATCCAATTGAAATCGAACCCTTACCAGTTTGGTTTTCCCCCTAACTTGACGTATCGTAGGAGGGATTCAATTGCTCGATGATTTCGATGGAGGATGCACATGGCGGATGAATCCCGCGGGCCGGTAAATCCAGTACCTTCCAATACGCCTGCAAAGCCGGGGCCGCACACGGTACACTGCGTGAAGTTTGATAAGGATATGCCGGGTCTGGAGCGGGTTCCGTGGAAGGGCGACCTCGGCAAACGCGTCTATGAAACCGTGTCGCAGGAAGCCTGGAAATTGTGGATCGAGCATTCCAAGATGCTCATGAACGAGTACCGCTTGAATCCCCTCGATCCGCAGTCGCAAAAAATTATGGAAGAGCAAATGGAGCAATTTTTCTTTGGCGAAGGCGCGAAACTCCCCGCCGAATACGTTCCCCCCAAGGCGAAGGGCTAGGAGACTGCCCCTCAGTAAAGTTCAAGCGCGATTGTCCATCGGCGGCCTTATTTTTTATGTTCCGAAGTCCCGGAGGGACGATATAGCGTAGCCCAGCGTGGGAACGGTGGGGACGCCGTCCGAGTATTTGAAGAGCCCCGTAGGGGCGGCACACGGTTAGCCATGTGTCGCCCCTACGGGGCTTTGCTTATTGCGAATCTGTATTCCCACCGCTCCCGCAGTGGGCTACCTTCTTTCGTCCCTGACGGGACTGGACAAAACGTAAGACGTGATCCGCACTCCTGTGGGGCAGATTCCTAGGGCGAGGTATTGGCGTGCGGCAGCGCTCCCGTCATGGGATGTGTGACCGGCAACTGTGCCGAAATTTCAAATTTCAAGAGGCTGTGCGACAGGCGTAGCGCTGCTTCGGCTTCCGTCGGCGAGTTGGCTCGCGCGAAAATAAATCCCAGATAGCTCGAGCCTTCGGGCCAGGCTGCGATCAAGTCATGAAGACGCGCTGTAATTTGAATGTCCTCGATGCCGGGCACCGCGCGGGCTTCGGTTTCGCCTTCGACGCGTTGCAAGACTCCCGTCTTGGGCACAGGAATCATCATCACGCCGCTCGCTGCGTCTTCCCTTTCCAGATCGCTTCCGGACATTCCGAGAGCGTGGCGCACCAGCAACTCTTCCAGCAGGATGTGCTGCGTTCCAAAGCGCAGCGCGCGCGAACACAGGCCTCCAATGGGCCTGGGCGATGCTTCCAACACCCACGGCCCGTCTTCATTCACACGAAATTCAGCATGGACCGGCCCGTGCTTGAGCCCCAGCGCGCGCACGGTGGCCGCCGCGCAATCCGCGACGCGTTCCTGCATCTCTTCAGATAGCCGCGATGGCGTAACGTAAATCGTTTCCTCAAAATAGGGCCCATCGAGTGGATCGGGTTTATCGAAGATCGCGAGAATTCTTAGTTTTCCTCGAGTCATTAATCCCTCGACCGCCACTTCCGCGCCGGGCACGTATCGCTCGACCAGCACGCGATCGAGTTCCACTTCGTTGGTGACCTGGATCTCGGGAGATTTGAGCAGAGCCTTGATTCTACTGACTGCCGCTTGGAATTCCGCAGGAGTATTGGCACGGATCACGCCCTGGCTGGCCGCGAGGCGCAATGGCTTAACGACGCACGGATACTGAACGCGCGGCAGAACTTTATCCACGCGGCTATTGAGACGAAAGGAAAAAAATCCGGGCACGGTCAAGCCCGCATCCCGCAAGACTTCGCGCTGGCGTAATTTGCTGCGGCAATTTTCAACCGCTTCGGGCGAATTGTAGGTGATCCCCAAAGCGCGGGCCGCGTACGCCGCTGTTTTTGTCGGACGATCGCCCAAAGCGATCAGCCCGTCCACCGGGCGCACCAGCGATTGTTGGACGATGCGCCGCGCGGCTTCCTCGGCCTGATCAAAACGCACGGCAATTGCGCCATCCGACCACGGATCGTCGAGCTGGTGGCAGCGGTCACTTGCGAAAACAACTTCAATGCCGATCGCGCGCGCAGCCTCTGCGAAGCTGCGCGTCTGGTAGCCCAATTTGCTGGCGAGAATAAGTAGACGGCCCATGTGAAATTGCAGAACAGTCTCAATTGCAAATGTAGAGCCCGCCTGAAGGCGGGCGCTACATATCCGCAGCAGCCCGGGTACACTCAAACATACTGGTCCGCCTTGGCTGGCGCCGTATTTACTTTTCCGATCGAAATAAATTGCTGGTCCATCGGCTCGGCACAGCAATACCACGGCTCGTCGAGGAACGGCACGGGCGCCGGCTTCATTCCTGGTGAAATCACTTCTCGCGGTACCGCAATCCCGGCTGCACGATGCGCGGCGCGCCAGATATGCGAGAAAATTTCCGTGCGCGACAGCTTGAGCGAATCCCCGCGCTGCACCAGCTCGGAAATCGCCCGCGCCAGCGCATCCACGCGAGCGTCTTCATGTTTCCAGGGAAAGACGAGCGCGGCAGAATCAAACGGTCCCACCATGCTGCGTACATCCGGCAAATCAAGCAGCCGCGATCCAGCGGGAATCAGCAGGCGAATGCCGAGCTGGATAGGAGAAACGTTCTCAAACAGATTTTCATGTGCGATCACATCCAGCAGATCGGTGTAACCCTTGAGCGTCGTCCACGGCGTGAACGGCACGAACGTTGGCAGCAGCGTCATGCCCAATTCCTTGAACCGCGAAACCACGGCAAGAAAATCGGCGCGAGTGTGGCCCTTGTCGAATTTTTCGAGCACAGCGTCGTCCACTGATTCCACGGCGCTGATCACGAACAGGCATCCCGTGTCACGCAGCGTCGCAAGATGCGCGTCGTGGTTTCGCAGGTGCTCGATTTTGATCGTGACGTCATAGCTGATGCGCGGAAATTCGCGGTGCATCGTCTCGACAATCGAAAGCGAGTGCGCCGGGCCATTAAAGAAATCCGGATCGCCAAACGTAATGTGCTGCGCGCCCGCCGCCACTTGACGGCGAATATCTTCGAGCACCACGTCGCGCTCGACCACGCGAAACGCGCCGTTATACACCGGCACAATCGGGCAATGCCGGCACAAATGTTTGCAGCCGCGCGTGGCTTCGGTTGAGCCCGCAACTCGCTGTTCGCCGCCGGGCATCACCACGCGCGCATATTTCCCGAGCTCCGGCATCCCCAAGCGGTCCGGCACCAGAAATTTTTGCCGCGCCAGAGAAATGACCGGCTCTTGTTGTGGTCCCGGCCCGTCATTCAGAGTCGCATCCAGCCGCGCGGCGAGATTCGTCAGCCCTTCCTCGAATTCGCCACCGAGAATCGTGCCCACCCCGAGCCCGCGCAGATATTCCTCATTCACCGGGGCATACAAGCCGTAGAAACAAAGATGCGCGCGCGCATTCATTGCGCAGACTTTCTCAATCAGCCCAGCCGCCAGTCGCGTGGCCGTGTGCATCGGCACATAAAAAGCGATCAGGTCCGCAGCGAGGATCGCCGCCTCATCGAGCGTTTCACGCGTCAAATCCAGGCACGTCACTTCATGGCCGCGCGCGCGCAACCACGCCGCCGGCGACGCCAGCCCAAACGGCTGGCGGCCAAGTTCATAGGTCGAAATGAGAGTTATTTTCATCAGGTCTCGGGTACAGCACCATTCTATCCGATTCCTTCCTCGGCGCGATCAACTTGCGCACGGACGGGCTGCAAGGATCATCCGAATGCGCTATGATTATATTTCTGCACTCAACTCGAAAGGAACAATAGAGTCATGTCTCCCGCATCCAAGAACTCATTCGGCACGCGCGGCACGCTTCAGGTGGACGGCAAGAGCTACGAAATTTTCCAGTTGGGCGCACTGGAAAAAAAGGGCGTCGGCCATGTGGCCAAGCTGCCCTTCTCGCTCCGCGTGCTGCTTGAAAATCTTCTGCGCCAGGAAGATGACCGCTTCGTTCACGCCAAGGATATCGAAGCGCTGGCCAGCTGGAATCCGACCGCCGCGACGCAGCAGGAAATTTCCTTCATGCCGGCGCGCGTGCTCTTGCAGGATTTCACGGGCGTGCCGGCCGTTGTGGATCTGGCCGCGATGCGGGAAGCCATCATCAAGCTGGGGGGCGATCCGAAGAAAGTAAATCCGCTGCTGGCCGCGGAACTCGTGATTGATCACTCCGTGCAGGTGGACCAGTCCGGCAGCAATACATCTTTTGCATTTAACGCCGAACTGGAATTCCATCGCAACGTCGAGCGCTACGCGTTCCTGCGCTGGGGACAAACGGCATTTGACACTTTGAAAGTCGTGCCACCGGATACAGGCATTTGCCATCAAGTGAATTTGGAATACCTCGCGCGAGTCGTTTTCGACGCCACCGTGGACGGAAAGACGTACGCCTTCCCCGATTCGCTGGTGGGGACGGACTCGCACACCACAATGATTAATGGACTCGGCGTTTTCGGCTGGGGCGTTGGCGGCATCGAGGCAGAAGCCGCCATGCTCGGCCAGCCGCTTTCCATGCTGATCCCGGAAGTCGTCGGCTTCAAACTGCACGGACGCCTGCCCGAAGGCGCGACCGCCACCGACCTGGTGCTGGTCGTCACGGAAATGCTGCGCAAAAAAGGCGTGGTCGGAAAATTCGTCGAGTTCTACGGCACGGGGCTTTCGAGCCTGAGCTTGCCGGATCGCGCCACGATCGCCAACATGGCTCCTGAATATGGCGCGACGATGGGATTTTTTCCCGTGGACTCCGAGACGCTTGCTTATTTGCGCTTCACGGGCCGCGACGCCGCGCGCGTGCGCCTGGTTGAGGAATACACCAAGGCGCAGGGCATTTTCCGCACAGACGCCACGCCCGATCCGATTTATACCGACAAGCTCGAACTCGACCTCGCATCCGTGGAACCGACACTGGCGGGGCCGAAGCGTCCGCAGGATCGCGTGCCGCTGCGGCAATCGAAAGCAGCGTTCGAAAAGTCGCTCGAAGGCACAGCCCAAAAAAAGGTTGCCGTGAAAAACAACGGCGACAATTTCGAACTCTCGAACGGCTCGGTCGTAATCACGGCCATCACCAGCTGCACGAATACTTCGAATCCATCGTTGATGCTGGGAGCTGGATTGCTTGCCAAAAAGGCCGTCGAACGCGGCCTGCACAGCAAGCCCTGGGTGAAGACCAGCCTCGCCCCCGGATCCAAAGTCGTCACCGATTATTTGGCAGCCGCGGGCCTCGACAAGTATCTCGACACGCTGGGATTCCAGCTTGTGGGCTACGGCTGCACCACATGTATTGGCAACAGCGGCCCGCTCGAAGAGCACATCGGCGCGGCCATCAAGGACAACAGCCTCGTCGCCGTTTCCGTGCTCAGCGGAAACCGCAACTTCGAAGGGCGCATCCATCCGCTGGTGCGTGCGAACTATCTGGCGTCGCCGCCATTGGTTGTCGCCTACGCGCTTGCCGGACGCATGGATTTCGACATGGCCAGCGAATCGCTCGGCACGGGCAAAGACGGCAAACCGGTTTTTCTGCGCGATATTTGGCCCACTCCGCAGGAAATTGAATCCACCGTGCGCGCCAGCGTGACCACCGCAATGTACAACAAGGAATACGGCGAAGTGTTTCTAGGCGATAAGCGCTGGCAGGGACTCCAGATCCCCAAAGGCGATCTCTACGCCTGGGACGAAAAATCCACGTACATCAAGAATCCGCCGTTCTTCGACAATATTACCAAGACTCCCGCACCGCTCACTGACATTCGCGGCGCGCGCGCGCTGGCCATGCTTGGCAACAGCATTACCACCGACCACATTTCGCCCGCCGGTTCGATCGGCGCGGATACCCCGGCCGGAAAATGGCTGATCGCGCAGGGCGTCAAGCCTACCGATTTCAACTCGTACGGCGCGCGGCGCGGCAATCATGAAGTGATGATGCGCGGCACGTTCGCGAATATACGGCTGCGCAACCAGCTCGCTCCGGGCACCGAAGGCGGATGGACTGTGCATCAGCCCGACGGTGAAAAACTTTCGATCTACGATGCGTCCATGAAATATCAAAAAGAAGGCGTGCCGCTGATCGTGCTGGGCGGCAAAGAATACGGATCGGGATCGTCGCGCGACTGGGCGGCGAAAGGCACGCTGCTGCTGGGCGTGCGCGCTGTGATTGCGGAAAGCTACGAGCGCATCCATCGCAGCAATTTGCTGGGCATGGGCGTGCTCCCGCTGCAATATCGCGCGGGCGATAGCGCACAATCCCTCGGCCTGACCGGGTTCGAGGAATTTACTATTGAAGGCGTCGCCAAGCTCGCGCCCGGAATGACCGTCGAAGTGCGCGCCCGCGACCAGCACGCCAAGGAAACCGTGTTTCAGACCGTCGCGCGTGCCGATACCCCCGAGGAAGTCAACTATTACCGGCACGGCGGAATCCTGCCGTACGTGCTGCGGCAGATGCTGTAGGATCGGTAGCACAGGCTTCAGCCTGTGGGTTTAGATTTCGCACGTGCAAAATCTAAATCCACAGGCTAAAGCCTGTGCTACGCAATTCGCGTGAACAATAAAAAATGTCGAGCAGCGTCGAAACCCCTGATTGGTCCACGATTCCCGCGCCGATGGATGATGGCGCGGCGCGGCATTTAATCGGCTTACAGGTTCCCTCTTGCCCACTTCCCGCTACGGACGGAACAACGATTGATCTCGCTTCCCTTTCCGGCCGGGTGGTGGTCTACGCGTATCCCCGCACTGGAATCCCTGGCGTCGATAATCCGCCAGACTGGGACATGATCCCCGGCGCGCGAGGATGCACACCGCAGACATGCGCGTTTCGCGATTACTTCGCAGAGTTAAAATCTTTGGGCGTCAATCGCCTGTTCGGCCTATCCACGCAAGATCCCGACTATCAACACGAGTTTGCGCAGCGCATGCACCTGCCCTTTGCAATCCTCTCGGATGAACATCTCGCGCTGACGCGCGCTATTCGCCTGCCGACTTTCGAGACCAGTGGAATGACTCTACTGAAGCGCCTGACGCTCGTGATCCACGACGGAAAGATCGAGCACGTCTTCTATCCAGTGTTTCCGCCGGACCGGAATGCGAGCGACGTAGTGGCATGGCTGGCGAGCAAGCCTTAGTGGCGTGGGCTTCAGCCTGCACGGTTTAGATTTTGCTCGTGTAAAGTGTAAAGCGCGCAGGCTGAAGCCCGCGCCACCAGGAGATCCCCATGCGCTCGCCGAGCAAGTCCGTGCAATTTATAATCATCTCCCTATTTTCACTGGCCGTCGTACTGTCTGCTTTTGCGGCGCAATCTCCGCAGCCTGGGCCCGACCGTGTCCTGGCTATCAAGGCCGGCAAACTGGTGGATCCCGAAAAAGGCACCACCGAAACTAATCAAATCATCCTGGTGCGCGGAAAGCGAATTGAAGCGGTCGGCCCGCACGTGGAAATTCCGCCGGACGCAAAAATTATTGACCTGTCGAAATCCACCGTTCTTCCCGGCCTGTTTGACGCGCACACGCATCTCTGCATGACGCTGCAACCCAATCGCGACGGCCTCAGCTATTTCATCACTACGTTGATGGACCCTACTCCCTATCGCGCCATCGAAGGCGTCGCCAACGCACGAGACATGCTGGCCGCGGGCTTCACGACCGTGCGGGACGTGGGCAACGCGGGCAACTATGCCGACACCGCGCTGCGCGAAGCCATCGAACGGGGCCTGGTGCCCGGTCCCACGATCATCAATGCCGGGCGCATCATCGCGCCGTTCGGCGGGCAATTCACCTTGCAACCGGAGAAGCGCGAACTCGCCACGCCCGAATATGCCTTCGCCGATACGCATGACGAAATGATTAAAGCCATCCGCGAAAACATTCACTTCGGCGCGAAGGTCATCAAGATCGTCGTGGACGATCAGAAATATATTTACAGCGCGGACGACATCCGCTTCATGGTCGAGGAAGCGCACCGCGACGGTCTAAAACTTGCAGCCCACTGCTGGACCGAAGCGGGCGCGCGCAACGCGGCCGAAGCGGGCGTGGATTCGATCGAGCACGGCGAAATGATGACCAATGACGATTTACAGTTGGCGAAAAAAAATCATGTGGTGCTGGTGGGGACCGATTTCACAGAAACCGCGACTCGTGAAAACGGCTTGACGGGAATGCATTCGGTCTTCGTGGACCGCCTGAAACGCGCCTACCAGATCGGCGTCACCATGGCCTTCGGTACCGACGCTTATGTCAACGTGCCCGGAGAAACGCGTGGAGCGCAAGCCATCGAATATGTGAATTCGTGGGCGGAAGCAGGAGTTCCCGCGAAAGACACTTTACAGGCGATGACCATCAACGCCGCGCGCCTGCTGGGCGTGGATCGCGAACGCGGCGCGATCAAGCCGGGCCTCGCAGCCGATATCATCGCCACGCCGGAAAATCCGCTCGACAATATTCAGGCCGTGCGCAGAGTGACGTTCGTAATGAAGGATGGCAGCGTATTTAAGAGTGAATAGAATCCAGTGGTGCGGGTTTCAGTAGCACAGGCACTCCTGCCTGTGCGGGTTTGTAGACCGCATGGACGCCACCGATCCAGATCAGATTGCAAAACCCGCACAGGCAGGAGTGCCTGTGCTACTCGAGTTTATTCCGCAGCCTGTGAAACTCCGACCCACAAGTACCAATTGCGAATTGGCTTTTATTTCTCAACTCGGCCAATCGTAATGCCCGCTACCATTTTCACCCAACGCGCCGGGCGCTTGTCGTGAGGGGCAACCAGTTTAAGCGGCCCTTGATCGGGAGTCAGCGGCGCACCATCCATCGTGTCGGCCAGCAAAACTTCCGAATCCTGGAAAGAAGAATCGAGTTCGGCCATCGAGAAGAGCACGTGATAGTCGTCCGCTGCTTCCACCAGGACGTATCCCGTCATGCCTTTTCCGCGAAGCTGTTCGCCCTGCGCGACTCCCGCTTTCTGCAATAGCGCGTCGAGAGGCACACCTTCGTAGACTTCCGTTTTCTTGGCGTGGGCGTTTTCGACGCGCACCGTCTTCCGCGGCATTTTTTTCATGTTTTCCAGCGAGAGAGTGAACGGCGTTGCAACCGCGCCACCGATCTTGATCTCGGTTGGGCCAGTCGAGGCTTTCGTCCGGGCAGGCTCCTGCGCCAGAGAAATAGAACTTATCGCGAGAAACGTGACTAGGAAAAGAATTCGTCGCATAAACCCGCCTTTCGCCCGCGCAAATTCAGCCCTTTTGCAGCATTACTTCCGTGGATTTGATCACCGCGGAGACCGTATCGCCAATCTTGAGTTTCATTTCGTCGGCGCTGCGCCTGGTAATCACGCTTTCGATCAAATTCTTGCCCACACGAACCGTGACGTGAGCCATCACGCCATCCACTTCCAACTCAACGATTTTTCCTTCGATCTTGTTTCTTGCCGAAAGTTTTGCGGCCATAAAAATATCCTCTTTCCCGGCGGGAAGTCCGCCCACACCCATTCGCAGGGCCAAGCTTCGGTTTTTTCCGGCGCAGTGTCAAATCATCTGAATCCGGCTACAAACCAGCCGCATCCATACGAATTTCGGAGTTCCGAATCGAATGCTACCTGGACGGGAAAATAGCGCGAAGTTCCCGCGTGGCGCGAGAGTTCGATTTGTAGGCGGGAGACCGCATGAATCCGCCTACTTCGTATTCGCATTAAGCCGATTTGACATAGCGGTTTTATTTGCATTAAATCACACAACTGCGATAGACCTTCCAGGGGCGGGGGCGCAGATACTCATCAAGAAATGTTCGTTCAGCTCTCAAGACAATTTTATAACTGTACCAAGGTCCAAGGGGTGACCGTTCTCATGAAATTCACGCATAAGTCCGATAAGCGTAAACTTTCTTCTATTTCCCGTCATCTTTTCACGATCAGTACAGGATTCCTTTTGGCGTTATTCGCCTGCGCAAAGCCCAGCCGGGCCCAGGTCTCGGCGTCAATTTCAGGCACCGTGACGGATCAAAGCGGCGCCGCAGTTTCGGGCGTGGCAGTCACCGCAACGAATTTGGAAACGGGCGCGTCTCGTGGCACGGTCACCGATGAAGCAGGCCGATACTCGGTCCCTGCGCTGGCAGTGGGCGAGTATGAAGTCCACGTCACCAAGCAGAGCTTCCAGCAAGCTGTTCGCGGCGGGATTCATCTGGCCGTTGGACAACAGGCCAACGTGGACTTGTCCTTGCGAGTCGGGCAGGTCACCGAGCAAGTAAAAGTGAATGCGGACGTTCCGGCAGTCAATGTCATGGCAGTGGATATTTCCGGCCTCGTGGGAGGGCAGCAGGTAAAGGAGCTGCCGCTGAACGGTCGAAGCTACGACGAACTGATGACCCTCAACCCCGGTGTCGTCAATTTCACGGGAGAAAAAACCGGAGGAATCGGCGTCTCGAATTCGACGGCGGCGAACATGTTTTCCGTGGCGGGAAACCGGCCGCAGCAAAATCTGTTTTTACTCAACGGAGTGGAATTCTCCGGCGCGGCGGAAAACAACATGCAGCCCGGAGGCACCAGCGGGCAAATGCTGGGAGTGGACGCGGTTCGCGAATTCAACATGCTATCCGGCACCTATGGCGCCGAATACGGCAAGCATCCCGGAGCGCAGGTTACGATCATCACGCAGTCCGGAACCAATCAGTGGCACGGGTCAGTCTTTGAGTATCTGCGCAACAACGTCCTGGATGCGCCGAATTTCTTTGACCTTGGATCGGTTCCTCCATTCAAACGCAATCAATTTGGCGGCTCCCTGGGCGGACCCATTCAAAGCGGCAAGACTTTCGTTTTCGCAAACTATGAAGGTTTCCGACAAAGTTTGCATCAGACTAGCGTAGCGTATGTTCCCGATGCCGCTGTGCGGGCCTGTATCGGCGTTCCCAATTGTTCCCTCCCGGCAATTCAGGTAAACGGATCCCCGCTGGTCGTGGGATCGCAATGTCCCGCGACCCAGCCGCAGAATACAAATTGCCTCAATGAGATTTACAGTCTGCTGAACTTATGGCCGGTTGCGAATGGACCGGATCAGGGCACCGGCATCGCGCAGGCAAATTACAATCCCTTGCAAAGCATTCGAGAAGATTTCGGCACCGCGCGGGTGGATCATATTTTTTCCGCCAAGGATTCCCTAGGCGCCATCTACACGGCGGACGATAGCGCGGACCAGACCGCCACGTATATCAATCCCTATATGTCCGACGCGACCAGCCTGCGCGAGCAGGTCCTCAGCCTCGAAGAAACGCATATCTTTTCCCCAAGCTTCCTGAACACGGTGCGCGTGGGCTTCTCCCGCGCCAGCTATTATTTCGCCGGAGAACCAACGCCAGGAACGCCAGCAGCCACGGTCTCCGGATTTCTGCCCGGCCTGCCCATCGGCGCCGTAGTCGTGGGGGGAAGCGCAGCCTCGAATCCTGCGGCTCAGATCGCGCTGGCCGGCAGCAACAACGGAAGCAATCTGGACCTCCACAGAAATCTTTTCACGTATGAAGATCAAGGGGTCTGGACGCACGGTCGGCATCAGGTGAAATTTGGCGCCTGGTTTCAACGTTTCCAATCCAACGAGAATATTGCGCTCAGCCAATACGGGCAGGCGACGTTCCCGAATCTAGCGGACTTCCTGCAAGGAACGTTTAATACCAAAGACGCCACGAATAAAATAACCGCGAGCGGAAGTTTCCTGATTGACCCGGCGTCCACGCCACTCAGTTGGCGCTCGCTCCTCGGCGCGATCTACGCGGAAGATTCAATTCGCGTGAGCCCGTCGTTTACGCTTTCCCTCGGGGTGCGCGGCGAATTCAGCACGGGTTGGAATGAGGCGTACGGACGAGCTTCCAATTTCGGTTTCACGAACGGAGTCATCAATACAAATCCGACGATTGGCAGTCGTACATTCTCCCAGAATAACGCTACCTTTCTGCCGCAGCCAAGGATTGGCCTGGCCTGGAGCCCCATCGGCAGAAAAACTGTGGTGCGCGTAGGATTCGGAGTTTTCGACGATTTGCAGGATGCCCTTGGATACCGCACGGATCAAAATGCGCCGTTCAATACGACCTACACGATCCCAAATTTGACTCTCGATAAATTCCCGCTGGGACTTCCTATCGTTCCGGTTTCCGCAGGAACGGCGTCACCCGCAGGCGCAAAAATCGTGCCGGGGGGAGTTCAGCCGGACATGCAGACTCCGACCGTGCTTTCCTATAGTTTGAAAATTGAGCAGGAGATAACGCCGAACACGACACTCAGCATCGGTTACTTGGGTTCGCGCGGGACACACGAGATCATCAGCATTGACATGAACATTCCCGCGCAAGTCGTTTGCCCTAACCCATTGTGCCCCGCGCCGCCTGCAACGCCGCTGCCCGCCGGGACGATCTACACGCCCACCACCACTAGGGCCAATCCGTTGCTGGCAAACACGTACAGCTGGTTCTCCGCCGGGGAAAGTTTGTACAACGCCATGACCGTGGACGTGAAGCATCGCTTCAGCAAAGGGCTGACGTTCCGTGGCGCCTACACTTGGTCGAAAGCCATTGACGATGGAGATTCCTTGAATGCCACCGCGGCGGCGAATGCTCCAGCGCTGGTGCAAAATCGGATGAACATCCAGGGCGATCTGGGTCCGGCGACTTACGACGTGAGAAGCGCGGGCGTGATGAACGTCAGCTACGACCTGCCATTCGGCCAGGGGAGGCAATTTGCCGGGGGGTGGGCGGTAAATAGCATCGTCACGATCCAATCGGGATTTCCCTTCACGCCGCAACTGAGCTTCAATCCGTCGAACGATGGAGATTCGCGTAATCCGGTGCGCCCTAATTGGAATCCGGCCTTTAGCGGTCCCGTGATTTTGGGTACGGCGGCCAAATGGTTCGATCCAAGTGCGTTCGTGGTGCCACCCCCGGGAACGTTCGGAAACGTTGGCAGAAACGTGCTAACCGGTCCGGGGCTGGGCACCTGGGATTTTTCCGTGATCAAAAACACTCATTTGTTCGAGCGGCTTAACCTTCAGTTCCGCGCGGAGATATTCAATCTCTTGAACCGGACGAATTTGAATACGCCCAATTTGATCACCTTCACGTCCGCAACAGGATCCCCTTCTCCCGTGGCCGGAACGTTTACCAGCACTTCCACGCCTTCCAGGCAAGTGCAATTCGGATTGAAATTGCTTTGGTAAAGTGCGTCACGGCGAAGGTTGGGGAGAGATCGGAACTTTAGAAACCAAAAAGCTTTTAACACAGAGGGCGCAGAGAGCACAGAGAAGGACATGAGAATTCATTTCGATTGAAAACAGCAGACCGTCTCCATCGGCTCGAAAAAGTCCTGGTTTGGTGGGGTTCCCCTCTCTATCTTTACTCTGTGTTCTCCGTACCCTCTGTGTTAAATCCTTCCTGGTTTAGAGTTTCCGCAACTCACAATGCTCCGATATATCTCCGTCATCACTGCAACCACCACGACCGCCTGCATGTGGAAACCTTTGCCATCGAAAGACGTCTATTGTAAAGATGGGGTAAAGTAGCAAGGAAAGAATCATTGGGGTGGAGCACAAGATGAAGCGTTGCCTAATCCTTATCACAGCCGGGCTCGTCTTTCTTTTTTCCGTCGCAGTGCCCGGCAGCATTGCCGCGCCGCAAGATATCCCGGCCAAAACCAGCGCCAAACCAGAACTACAAATCCCCATACAGCAAGTCACGCTGAAGAACGGCCTGCGCGTGGTGCTCTCGGAAGACCATGCGGCTCCGACCGTGTCACTGTGCATCACCTATGACGTCGGCTCGCGGAACGAACTGCCGGGCCATACCGGCTTCGCGCACCTGTTTGAACACATGATGTTTCAAGGCTCGCAAAATGTGGGCAAGGGCGAGCATTTGATCCTTGTGCGGGTCAATGGCGGAGACGTCAACGGCACCACGACCAATGACTCAACCAATTATTTCGAGCGCGTTCCCGCAAACCAGTTGGATATGGCGTTGTTCCTGGAATCCGACCGCATGCGGGCGCTGCACATCACGCAAGCCAATCTCGACAACCAGCGCAATACCGTGCAGGAAGAGCGCCGCCTGCGCATGGATAATCAAGCCTACGGAAAGACCGGCGAGATCATCGGCGAACTGGCGTACGACAATTTTGCGTACAAGCATTCGACCATGGGCTCGATGACTGACTTAAACGCCGCCAGCCTGGAAGATGTGGCACACTTTTTCAAAATCTATTACGCGCCCAACAACGCGGTGCTGTCGCTGGTGGGAGATTTCAAGACTCCCGAAGCGCTGGGGAAGATCAAAAAATATTTTGAAGATATTCCGTCGCAGCCCGCTCCGCCCGTGGTGGACATGACCGAGCCCGCGCAAACCGCCGAGCGAAGATCGCAGGTCGAGGATTCTTTCGCGCGGCTGCCCCGCCTCGATATCGTCTACAAGGCGGTTCCGGCAAACACGGCCGATTGGTACGCGCTCGACATGCTGGGAGATATTCTGTTCGGCGGTCCGTCGTCGCGGTTGTATCAGAAGCTTGTGAAGGAAAAAAACGTGGCTTTGCAGGTGGGGGGAGGAATTGACGAGCGGCGCGGCCCTGGAATGTTTGAAGCCACCGCATTGATGAAGCCGGGAGAAGATGACGCCGAGGTCGAGAAACTGATTTACGAAGAGTTTGAAATCGTCAAAAAAGATGGTGTAACTCCGGCGGAAATGGAAAAAGTTCGCATACAGGATCGTCTGGGCCAGGCGGAATCCCTTACCAATACGCTGAACCGCGCGCGGACACTTGGCCGTTACGCCGTATATTTTCATGATCCAAATCTGATTAATACGATGCTCTCCAATTATGCGGAAGTCACGCCTGCCGATATTCAACGCGTGGCGCGCCAGTATCTGGGGCCAGGCCAGCGCAGCGTGGTGCTCACAAATCCAAAAGCCCAGGCGCCGGCCGCACAATAAAGGCCACGAGGAAATCTGATGAGAATAATGCGAACAACATTTCTTTCCCGAGCGGCCCTGGCCGCGGCACTGGCCGTCGTATCGGCGACGCCGGGCTGGAGCCAGGCGGACTCGGGGCAGGACAAAGCCATCCCCACGAGCAAAGTCGAGCGGCTGAATCGCGCTCCGGTATCCAAAGAGATTTTGAATGTGAAGCTGCCGCGTCCGGTCGAGACGGTTCTGCCGAACGGAATCCATCTAATGATTCTTGAGGACCATCGTTTCCCGCTGGTTACCGTGCAGTTCGAAATTGACGGCGCAGGCGCGCTGTACGAACCGGCAAGCCAGCCGGGCCTTGCGGGAGCAACCGCGCGGCTCCTGAACGAAGGCACGACGACACGCACGAGCAAGCAAATTGCCGAGGAAATCGACTCGCTCGGGGCGTCGCTTTCCGCATCCGCAGGATTCGGCGCGGGCGCGGCAGTGCTGTCCGCATCGGGATTGTCGGATACCTTCGAAAAGTGGTTTGCGCTGGCCACGGATGTGCTGCTGCATCCCAGTTTTCCAGGCGATGAACTGGAGCAGTACCGATCACACGCCAAGCCTGCCCTATTGCAGCAGCGCTCGCAGCCAAATTTTCTGGCGAACCAAACCATGAGCCGCGCTTTGTATGGCGCCTATCCCGCAGCGGTCGTAACAGCAACCCCAGAATCGCTGGACGCGCTGACGCCGGCGATGCTCGCGGATTGGCATGAAAAGCACTATGCTCCGCAAAACACCGTCCTGGCGATCTCCGGAGACGTCCATGCCGCGACACTGATTCCTGAGCTTCGCAAGTGGCTCGCGGAATGGAAGCGCTCGAAAGAAGCCGTAAATTTTCAGCCGGGGCCGCCCGCTGCCACCAAGGCCAAAGTATTTTTGATTGACCGTCCCGGTTCGGTGCAAACCACTTTGTTGATGGGCAACCTGGCGATTGATCGAACCAGTCCGGATTATCCGGCGCTGGTGGTGCTCAATGAAGTCCTGGGAGCGGGATCGGCCAGCCGGCTGTTTCTGAATTTGCGGGAAGAAAAAGGCTACACCTACGGCGTATACAGCAATTTAATCGCCCGGAAATATGCCGGGCCGTGGACTGCCGGCGGAGACCTGCGCACGGAAGTGACCGGCGGCGCGATGAAGGAATTCCTGCGCGAGCTGAATCGCATTCGCGATGAGAAAGTGCCGGACGAGGAACTCGACGCGGCCAAACGTTCGGTCGTGGCGCGCTTTGCGCTGTCGCTGGAATCGCCGCAACAATTGATCGCGTACGCCACCACGCGGAAGGCGTACAACTTCCCCGCCGACTACTGGGACAAGTACCCGGCGCAGATTACGGCGATCACGGCGGACGACGTGCAGCGCGTGGCAAAAAAATATGTAGACCCAGCAACAATGCAACTTGTGGCTGTGGGCGACGCCGGCAAGATCAAAACAATTCTGGAGAAATACGGGCCAGTGGAAATTGTGGACGTGTCGGGAAAACCGGCGGCCGAACCAAGCAAGCCCGCGGGCGCAGTGTTGCAATAATTGGGCCCACGCGCTACGCGTGAAAAGCGCTTTTGGTCTGTGGGCGCAGCAAATACCACAGGATCAGGGCGTCGAGAGCCAGCAGTGAAACATTCCACGCCAATGACACCCGGCTAAAGCTCAGCACTGTGGCGATCAATCCCAGGCAGGCTCCTGCTCCAATCAATAGGAACAAGAAAATCGTGAACACGCGCGCGATGTCGCGCAATTTGAAGATTCCTATCGCCAGCACGATGTGGAATCCGCCGAAAAGCAAAAAAATCACTCCGGCGGCGGCCCCGGTCGCCGCCAGCATGGTGGCCACAATTCCGTGTGTGGACGCCGTGGCAGCAGCTCCCGTGGATCCCATGAAGAAAAAGATAAGACCCGTGGCGGCAAATCCCAATCCAGCGGCGATCATTACCGCGCAGAGGATTGTGACTCCAAGTGGGCGTCCCATTTTTCACCTCTTCAGTGAGTCGCACTGAATCGTGAATGGCTGCTTCCGAGATTACCACTAAGGGCGCCGACGGAGCGCTTTAAGAATCGCAGAAAGAACTCAACCGGGCGTGTTTGTGTAGCGCCTGCCTTCAGGCGGGCGCTACAACGACTCTTTAAGCTTCGCGCGGCGCGGGCGCCCGGCGGCAAATGAAGAAAAGAAGAAGCCCGGCAAGAATCGAAACAACACTTGCGGCCTGCGCATTTGTTAGTCCGTAAAACGAACGCGGATTGATGCGAATGATTTCCACGAGAAATCTCGCGATGCCGGTGAGCACGAGATAGGCGGCAAAGACCGTGCCGTTTGGCGCGCGCATTTTGATGGCCCGCGCTCCCAATTTCCAGAGAATCCAGAAAATTACTAGGGCCACGAGAAATTCGTAAATCGGCGTGGGGTGAACGCGCTCGGTCGTCGGCACAATGCCGTTTGGAAAACTCATGCCCCAGGGCAACGTGGTGGGAATGCCATAATCGCCGTCACCCGAAATCAGGCAACCGATGCGGCCGATCCCGTAACCAAGCGCGCCAGCAGGCGAAGCAACGTCCAGCATCAGCAGCGGCGCGATGCGAAAACGTCTGGCCAAATACAACAACGCGAAAAATCCTCCAATGATCGCGCCGACAAAAGCAAACCCCATGGTGGTGAAAATTTGCGGCCAGGGATCGGCGAAAAATTCAGCCGGGGATTCCAGCACATGGTAAATCCTCGAACCGACAAGCCCGGCGAGGCCCGTGATGCCGATGATGGCTTCGGCATCCGCCGAAACCTTGCGGCGCGCAAAATCAGCACGCAGAATAAAAAACGCGCAGATCAATCCGGTAGCGACCATCAAACCGTAGGAACCGAGCGTCAGCGGACCAATGTGAATAAAGGGATACAACGAAACTCCAATCGTTGAACAAATTTTCTACTACGGGCCGCGTCGCGCGGAAGATGCGATTTTCGCGAGCCACGCCAGTATAACTGAGATGCTTCTCACACCGCTGCCGGGACCGATTTTCGTGGCGCCGGCTTCTCGCCGGCAGCTTGATGCCGCTGGCACATCCACAAACCGCGGCGGGACGCCAGCGCCACCAAACCCACTCCCATCTTGTCTATTTGCTTGAAATTACAGCTGAAGTTGCTTCTAGGATGAAAATTCCAGGCTAGTGCATGGCCGGCTGCTCTCCCGTCGCCGGCTTATTTCTTTTCATGATCAGCAGAAATGGAATCAGCGCGAGCATGATGATGGAAAGATACGAGATGACCTGCACGTACCCCAGCGTGGTAGCCTGCCTGTCAATCAGGAACGAAATCATGCCGTGAGCCTGGCGCGTGGCATCCACGCTGCTGGCTCCCTGCCTCTGCAACGTTGCGGTCAGGCCATTCTTCATGCCTTCAAATTGAGGAGAGCCGGGCGTCGCGTGCGCGGTCAACGTTCCTCGGCGTTGCTGGCCGATGCGCGAAATTGAAGTCGAAATCAGCGCGATTCCTATACTTCCTCCCACATTGCGCATGAAACTGTTCATCGCCGAAATCTGGTTGTTCTTCTCGCGGGGCACGCCCACGTAGGCCAGCACGTTTTGCGGCACAAAAATGAAAGCCAGCCCAGCCAATTGCAGCGTGCGGATGAGAAATGCCATGCGGAAATCCATGGTAAGACTGAAAACCGTGGCCATGTAATACATGGCTGCGGAAATGGAAAAAAAACCAAACGCCATCAGCTTGCGCGGATCAACCTTGGAAACCAGTGTTCCCACAATCGGCAACATGCAAATCATCGCGAAGCCGCCGCCTGCCAATGCTTCTCCGGCCTTCACTGCCGGATATCCCAATTCCACCTGCAGAAATTGCGGAATCATGAACGTGGTGCCGTAAAGCACCAGGCCCGTCGCAAAGCTGAAAAACATAGCCGTCGCAAAATTGCGTTTCTTAAATAAATGAATATCCACCACGGGATTTTTGTGATGCCATTCCCAAACGATCCAGATCAGGAACGCGTAGGCCGAAACAACCGTCGCGGCCGTAATCCACGGCGAACCGAACCAGTCCGCTTCCTGCCCCTTGTCCAGCACAATCTGCAAGCTCGCGATGGCAAGGGTAAGCAATCCGAGGCCGACATAATCGGCCGGAATGCCCTTTCTTCGTTCCTGCTCTTTCTTCAGAAACGGCGGATCCTCGACCATGCGATTGGTAAGGAACAAGGAAAGAATGCCGATGGGCACGTTGATGTAAAAAATCCAGCGCCAGTTATAATTGTCCGTAATCCATCCGCCCAGCGTGGGGCCGATAGCGGGGGCCAGCACCACGGCCATGCCGTACACGGCAAACGCCATGCCGCGCTTGGCCGGTGCAAACGTGTCGGCCAGAATTGCCTGTTCGCTGGGTTGCAAACCGCCGCCGCCCACGCCTTGCAGAATGCGGAAGAAAATCAGCATCCCGAGGCTCGGCGCGAGTCCGCACAAGAAACTGCTTGTGGTGAACAGCGCCACGCACATCATATAGAAGCGCTTGCGTCCGATGATCCCGGAAAGCCACGCGCTGATCGGAAGAATGATCGCGTTGGAAACCAGATAGCTGGTCAGAACCCAGGCGGATTCTTCATGGCTGGCGGAAAGACTGCCGGCAATATGCGGCAGCGACACGTTGGCGATGGAAGTGTCGAGCACTTCCATGAACGTGGCGAGCGTGACCGTGAGCGCGATGAGCCACGGATTGAATCTCGGTTTCCAGGGAGCTTCCAGAGCGTCCGTCACAGCCGTGATCCCCTATCTCAATTACTTCAGCCAAACTTTTGGGACCACGGACATCCCCGGCCGCAATTTTTCGAGTCCCTGCTGCCCCGGCTTGAGGCGAATACGCACCGGCAGGCGCTGCACGACTTTGACGTAATTCCCCGAAGCGTTTTCCGGAGGCAGCAAACTGGTAATCGAACCTGTCGCGCCGGGCATGGCCTCGACGGTGCCATCGAATTTCTGATCGTAGGCGTCCACGGAAACGGTGACCGATTGTCCAGCGTGCATTTGCCTCAACTGGCTTTCCTTAAAATTCGCAGTCACCCACAAATCGCCAAGGTCGGCGACCGAAAGCAGCCACTGCCCCTTGCTCACATGCTCGCCCACTTCCGCCACGCGCTTGCTAACCACTCCCGCCACCGGAGAAACGATCTTGCAATAACTGAGGTCCAGCTGCGCGCGGTCCACATCCGCTTGCTTGGCCTGCACATCCGCTTGTTTCGATTGCAAATTGGCCCTGGAAATCGCGACTTGATTGGGCGCGCTCACGTCGGCAAGCGTCATCTGACTGCGCGCCTGCTCTAATTGCGCCTTGCGCTGTTCCACCACTTTTTGCGCGGCCTCGGACGACGCGCGAGCCGAATCCACGGCGGCGGCCAGCGCCCTGGCCGATGCCACCACTTGATCGTACTGCGAGCGCGCAACTTCATCTTTATCCACCAGCGCTTTGTACCGCGCGATGTCCGCCTGCGCCTTGGCATTGTTGGCCTGAACTTCCTGCAAGTGAGACAGCGCCGCCGCCTGGTCGCCTTCGGCAGCCGCGACGCCGGCATCAGCATTCAGCACTTCGGATTTGCTGGTCGCCAGGCTGGTCTGCGAAGAGCTTTGTGCGATGGGCAGAGTTGGATTTTCGGCCCGAGCATCGGCCTGCGCTTTTAGAATCTGCGCCTGGGCTTGTTCCAGAGCGACTTGAAAATCGCGTGGATCAAGCTCCACGAGCACTTGCCCGGCTTGCACGGATTGATTCTCTTCGGCGTACACGGCTTTCACTTCGCCATCAATTCGCGAAGTGATTCCGTTGAGATGTCCGTCCAC
>Ga0207041_1029_pt2 | contig 21832 bp, 10 predicted proteins | sample Alteio_BWMinCont_73_FD_153311 | JGI IMG/M metagenome (GOLD analysis project Ga0207041, IMG submission 153311) | Enriched cells from forest soil in Barre Woods Harvard Forest LTER site, Petersham, Massachusetts, United States -... | ecosystem: Environmental > Terrestrial > Soil > Temperate forest >... | reverse complement strand
ATTCGGCCGCGACGACGTGACTGCCAGCGCTGAGGCCAGCGGTGCTGAAGTCCGCCTTGCCGCCGGACAACGGCACCGGCTTGCCGAAGGTGCTGCCATCGACCTGGAACTGCACGGTGCCGGTAGGAGAATTCGCGGACGAGCCAATGATGCTGATGATCGCCGTGAAGGTGACACTCTGGCCGTAGACGGTACCAGCTCCCCCAGTGGTGTTGACCGTGACGGTAGTGAGGTTTTGCTTGCCATTGGTGGTCACCAGCGTCAAGTCGCGGACGTCGTAAACGGGGACGAGAAAGTCGCCATTGCCGAGGTTCAGGCCGTTCGCGGTGGCGAAGTCTCCGGAGTGCGCCGCAAAGGGGATTATCTTGAAGGAGTCGCTGAGGCTCGGGGTGAAGGCATTGACCTGCGTCACGTTGAGCGTTCCATCTAGATTGACATTGCCGGTGGTCGCGAGCTGGCCGAATTGACTGAGGTTGCCCAGGCCAATGTTTAGGGTCCCGGCCGAGGTCTGCGTGTAGTTTCCCTGCACGCTTAGTGTGCCGGGCTGTTGATCCCCGGGTTCCATGGCGGCGGCGTTGGTCACGTCGGCCTGGATCGTGCCGGCGCCGTTCAAGGATCCCCCGTTGAGGTTAACATTGGCCCCACGGAGCACGCCGTCCACGGTGGTGGTCCCGGTCGACTGGATGTAATCCGAGGTTCCCGTACTGAAGGTGCTGCCGCTGCGCACGGTCACGACGCCAGCGTTGCTGAAGGGGCCTGGGGCCGTCAATGCGTAGCCGTTGGCGACTGTGAAGCTGCCGGAAGCGGCATTGGTCGTGAAGTTGGCGAAGGCGTTGATGTCCCCCTGGGGATTGATGGCCGAGCCGGCTCCGCTCAGTTCGATCGTGGCCGCGTTGGTCGTGATGCCCTTCTTCAGGATCAGCGTGCCGCCGTTGCTCACCTCCCACGTTCCGCCGGTCAGCGTGCCGGCCGAGTAATTGGTAAACGGACTCGCACCGGCGAATGTATCCGCACCAGTGGTAAGGACGCCCCCGTCGGTGTCCTCCTCAATCGTGCCCTGGATCTCGATCTGCCCATGGTGGAAGGCTCCGAAGGAAGAAAGGGTATCGAAATTCCCTTCAACGTCGCTCTTCAAGCCCCCCTGAATCGTGATGTTCGGTCCGAGGGTGAGCGTCTCGTTGCTGATGTTGAACAGACTATCGCCTGTGAGGTCCTGGCCGAACTGGATCGTGCCCGTGCCGTCGAGCGTCTGGGCGACGAAGTCGTTCTCGGCGCCGAACTCGAGCTGGCCGATGTTGTTGCTGCCCGATGACCCACCCAGCTCGATTGTGCCATTGAGGGTCAGTCCGTTGATGACGTTGGCGTAGGCGGCGACGCCCTGCAGGCCGGAACCGTACTGGCTCATGTCGAGCGTGCCGTCCAGGGTCACGCCGTCCAGCGTGCCGGCGGTAGTGTTGTTATGGTCCGGGCCCGGAGTTGCATTCGTGGAGTAGTCCGGCGTGGCCACCAGGTCGTGGGCGCCGCTGGTGGTGATGATGCCCTGGTGGATGCGGCCGCCCGCCAGGTACAGCGGGCCGCTCGCGGCGTCCAGGGCAAGGACGCCGCCGCTGACCGGGTTGTTCGCCGCGCTGTTGTCCATCGAGCCCGTCAGGCTGACCTTGTCCTTGGGCAGGTGGACGGTGACGCCGGCATCGGCGAAACTGCTATCGAACTCGTCTGTCGTGAAGATGCCGCCCAACTTGACGGCGGCGCCGTCGGCGATCGTGAGCGTGCCCTTATTCGTCCAGACGTACGGTACGGCGGCCGCGGTGGTGGGATCGACGTTGATGGGGCTGCCGAGGCCGACCGTCGTGGACTGCGCCGCAATGGTGCCGTTATTGGTCCAGCCGCCATAGAGGTTGAGCGTCGTGCCGGCGGCCGCCGTAATCGTGCCGTTGTTGGTCCAGGGCGCGACTACAGCCTGGTTGCCGTAATAGGGCGTGGTAACTCGGCCCTGCGGCTCCCGAATTAGTCCCTGCAGCGTGGCACTGGCGCCGTTGCCGACTACGATGGAGCCATCGTTGCGCCAACTGTCGGCGGCGATGGTTAGCTGGCCACCACTGGCACTTTCCTCAATCATGCCTTGCGAGTCGATCGGCCCACCATAGTAATACTGATAATAAGACCCGTTGTGTGGAATAGGCACATAGAAACCGTAATAGCTTGGGCCCACGAATGTGCTCAGGCCGCCGACGACAGTAATGCCCGACCCGATGGTAAGCATCTCATTACTATAGTTGTACAGGTACACGCTGCTCTGATCGCACTGGATCGTGCCCGTGCCGCTGACTGCCTGTGCCACATAGTCCAAGGTAGCGCCAAAATCAAGCGTTGCAAGGCCGGATGCCCCGCCCATCTCGATGGTGCCGTTCAAAGTCAGACCGTTGAAGATCTCGGCCTGGACGTATGACTGGGTCATGTCCAGGGTGCCGTCGAGCGTCACTCCGTCCAGCGTTCCGCCGGATATCCCGTAGTCGAGGAAAGTGCCGAGGTTGTTCGAGAGGCTGTCGCCGGTTGCCACCAGGTCGTCGCTGCCGCTGGTGGTAATCGTGCCTTGATAGATGCGGCCACCCGCCAGGTAAAGGGGGCCGGTCGCGGCGGACAGGGCCAGCGTGCCGCCGCTCTGCGGGTTGTCCGCTGCACTGTTGTCGAGGCTCCCGGTCAGATTGAAGGTGATCTGGGAAAGGTCGACGGTAACGCCGCGATCCGCGAATGCAGTATCGTAGGCGTCGGTGGTGAAGACACCGCCCAGGTTGACCGTGCAGCCGGCCGCAATCGTGAGGGTGCCCGGGCTGCTCCAGTTGTAGGTTGGCGCCGAAGGATCGCTGGGGGCAATGTTGACCGGGCTGCCCAGGCTCACCGTCGAGGTCGCCACGGTGATGGTGCCGGAGTTGGTCCAGCTGCCGTACAGATTCAGCGTCGCGCCGGTCGTTGTGATCCGGCCGCCGGCGCCGTTGCTCCATCCCTGTCCCTGCAGCGTCGCGATCGCGCCGTTGCTGACCTCGATCGAACCGTCGTTGACCCAGTTGGCGTTGATCGTCAGCTGGCCCGCGTTGTAAAGCGACCCCTCGTAACGGCCCGAGCCCAGGTTCTCCACGATCGTGCCTTGAATGTCGATGGCCCCGGAACCGGCGAGGCCGGCGATCGTGCTGTTCAGCCCGCCTTGAATGGAGATGTTCGGCCCGAAGGTCAGAGTGCCGGCGCCAGCATTGTAAAGGTAGTCGTTGTCCTCGGATTCCCCGCCGAATTGAATGGCGCCCGTGCCGCTGACGGCCTCGTCGGCGTTGTTGTTGCCGAAGTAGAGGGTGGAGCCGGAGTTGTCATTAGGATTCGCCTGACCCAGCAGGATCGTGCCGTTGAGGGTGAGACCGTCAACGATCGAGGCGGTCGCCTCGTCGAGCGACAAGTCGAGCGTGCCGTCCAGCGTCACGCCGTCCAGCGTTCCGCCCTGCGGGTTCAGATTGCTTGCCTGCACAGCCCGTAGATCATCGCCGCCGCTGGTGGTGATCTCCCCCTGGTAGATTCGGGCACCCGATTGGTAGCTGCCGAAATTCAGCGGGCCGGTCGAGGCGTTGAGAGCCAGGACGCCGCCGCTTTGCGGATTGTCCGCGGCGCTATTGTCGAGCGTGCCGGCCAGCGTGACGGTGTCGTTGGCCAGACTCTCGCCGCCGGCCTGAAGGTCGACAACGAGTCCGGCGAACGTGTCGGTGGTGAAGACGCCGCCCAGATAGAGGTAGTTGCCGTCGGCGATGGTGATCGCGCCCGGACTGCTCCACGAATAGCCGGCGGCGGCGGGGTCCGTCGGCGCGAGGCTGGTCGGGCTGCCCAAACTCACGGATCCTACGCCACTGACAGTGATGGCGCCAGTGTTCGTCCAGCTACCGTTGAGAGTCAGTCTGTAGCCGTCTTCGATGATCGAGCCGTCATTGACCCAGCTGGGAGCGTTGATTGTCAGCCCGTATCCTTGAATCACGCCCTCGTTCGTCAGCCCACCGACATTGATGAGCAGCGCGGCCTGTTCCTGGATTGTTCCCTGGTTGTCGATCGCGCCCTGCGAAGAGATATCCAACTCCTGCGGGTAGTTGGTGCTGGCGCTCAAGCCCTGAATTGTGACGCCGGGGCCCAGGGTGAGCGTGTTGTTGCTGCTGTTGGTGATCGTCGTGTATGTGAATTGGGTTTGCCTGTTCGATTCGTAATTGTAAAGGGCCGGTCCGACCTGGATGGAGCCCGTGCCGTCGACGGTCTGGGGGGTGTTGTCGCCGCTGCTGCCGAAGTAGAGGTCGGCGTAGTTGGGGGTGTTGACCGCTCCACCCAGTTCAATGCTGCCATTGAGCGTCAGGCCGCCTTGGACGACGGCCTTACTGCCCTGGAACTGGGTCATGTCGAACGTTCCATCCAACGTCACGCCGTCCAGGATGCCTCCCTGGGTGGTGGCTGCCAGGTCGTTGCTGCCGCTGGTTGTGATGGTTCCCTCATAGAGAGTGCCGCCTGCCAGGTACACCGGCCCGGTCGAGGCATCCAGCGCCAGGACCCCGCCGCTGACGGGGTTGTCGTCCGGGCTGTTGTCCAGGGTTCCCGTCAGCATGAGCGTGCTCGCGCCGGCGGCTTGCAGCGTGGGTACCAGGGCTTCGAATTGGTCGGTCGTGAAGACACCGCCCAGGTTCACCGAGGAGCCCGGCAGGATCGAGAGTGTTCCCTGGTTGCTCCAAGAATTGTCGGAGGCGAACGGGTCGGTCGGATCGATGTCGACGGGCTGGCCCAGGCTCACCTGCGAGGGATCGACGGTGATCGTGCCATTGTTCGTCCAGTTGCCAAAGAGGTTCAGGGTCGCATCGGTCGCCGTGATCTGCCCGGTCGGACTGTTGGACCAGCCCGGCCCCAGCACCGTCGCCGCGGCGCCGCTGCCGACCTGAACGGAGCCATCGTTTAGCCCCCCGCCAAGGTCGAGCGTCAACTGGCCGCGACTGACGTTTTCCTCCATGGCGCCCTGGTTTTCGATCGCACCCCCGTCGGCATCGTTGGCAAGAATGTAGCTGTTCAGGCCTGCTTGAATCATGATGTTCGGGCCAAACGTCAGTGTGCCATCACCGGCACCCTCCACGTAACTGCCGGCAGCCGCCGGACCGAACTGGATGGTTCCGGTGCCTGCGATCGAGACGGGGGACGAATCCCCTGGAGTGCCGACGAAAAGATCGGCGCGAGCCGAGGGGCCGCCTAACTCGATGGTTCCGTCGAGAACCAGCCCATCGAAGACCTGCACTTCCACACCCGGACTTCTGGTCATGTCCAGAGTGCCGTCCAGTTCCACTCCGGCCAGCACAGCCACGGCGCCGGCCGCCGTGATCGTCGTCCCTGAAGTGATCTGGGCCGAGGCCAGGACTCCACCGTTCAGAGTGACGCCGTCGCCCGGCTGATCGACCTGCACGATCCCGGCGGGCCCAGCGCCGGAAACATCGAGCGTGCCGGCGCTCAGGTTCAGGGCCACGTTTTGACCCGTGACCGTCAGGCTGGAGATGAGGTCGTAATCAACGGCCGCGTGGTTGATCGTCTGGTTGCCGAGGTCGACAACGACGTTATCGTTTGGTCCCGGCAACACCGACTCGGGCATATTGTTGACCAGGGGGTCCACGTCCGACCAGTTCCCCGCATTGTCCCAGTCGCTGTCGCCGGCGTCACCGGTCCAATAAAGAGTGCGTGGAGTGCCGATGGCGTTCTGCATCGCCGTCAGCGTCAAGGCGACATCGCCGTACTGCGGGCCAAGGATCAAGCCGTTGCCCAGGTTCAGGCCAAGCAGCGAATGAAATGTGCCTGAGAGGGAGGTGTAGGTCACGAGGGAAAAGGCAGTGCCGGCAGCGGGAGTGTAGGCGTCGCTTAGCCCAATCTTCATCTTCCCATCCAGTGCGGCATTCCCGGATATCGCCAGCTGGCCTTACTGTCCCGGGTCGGCGCCGCCGATGGCGAGGTTGATCAACCCCGCGGCCGATTGCGTGTAGTCGCCCAGCAAGGTGAGCGTGCCTTGCGGCACGATGGTGGCAGCGTTAGCAACGTCGGCCTGGACGGTGCCGCCGCCTTTCAGGGAGCCGCCGCTGAGCAAGAAGCTGGCGGCATTGAGGAAGCCGCCCCCGGCCACCGTGGTGGTGCCCTTTGACTGGGTATAATTGCCGCTCCCTGTCGAGAGGCTTCCGCCGCCAGCGACCGTCACCGATCCGCCGGAGAGCTTCACGCTGGCCGCTCCGAGCCCGCCATTAACGGTGGTAGTCCCCGCGGTTTGCGTGTAGCCGGAGGTGCCCGTGCTGATGAGGCTGGTGCTGCCGATCAGTACGGCGCCGGCGTTGCTGAAGCTGCCCGGCGTGTTGAAGGTGTAGCCGTTTTCCACCGTGAGTTTGCCGTGGGCAGCATTGGCCGCGAGGAAGCTGAGGGCGTTGGTGGCGCCCGAGTCGGCGTAAATGCCCGATGCAGCTCCGCTGACGATGATGGTGGCGGCGTTGGTGTGGATTGTGACGCCGCTCAGTCCCAATGAACCCCCGTTGGCAACCTTCCATGTCCCGCCGCTGAGTGTTCCAGCCACATAATTGGCAATGCCGATGCCGTAGACCACGTCGCCCTTCACATCGACCGCGGGCGCACCGTACACGTTGAAGACGCCACCACTGACGGTCTCCTCGATCGTGCCCTTGTTGAGAACCGATCCGAAAGGCGAGTTCAGGACACTGTTCAGGCCGCCCTGGACAGTAATGTTTGGCCCAATGGTCAGCTTGCACGCACTGACGTTGAATAACGTGTCGCCGGACGGATCCGTGCCCAGCTGAATGGTGCCTTTGCCGCCGACCGTCTGACCGTGTTTGTCCTTCTGTGCGCCGAAATAGAGGACGGCGCCGCTCAGCTTGATGGCGCCGTTCAAGGTCAGGTTGTCAATGATGCCGACCGAACTTCCGGATGCCAGGTTCAACGTGCCGTCGAGTGTCACTCCATCCAAGGTCGAGACACTGAAGGGCACGTCCTTGCCAGTCGGGATTGCCTCGAGGTCGTTCTTGCCGCCGGTCGTGATCAGTCCCTGGTAAATGCGGCCGCCTTCCAGGGACAGAGACCCAGTCGAATCGTCCAGGGCCAGGACATTCTCGTTGGCGGGATTGTCTGCCTCGCTGTTGTCCAGAGTGCCGGTGAGTGTGAAGCTGACACTGGTCGGATCCGGATTCGATTGCTTCAGGTCGTCGATGATGCCGTTGTAAGTTGCCGTGGTGAAAACACCGCCAAGGTTGACGGTTGTGCCGTCGCCGGTGAGTGCGAGCGTGCCGGGATTCTGCCAGGTGTACTTGGTCGCGGCTGCCGCTGTGGGAGCGATGTTTATGGGACTACCCAGACTGAGGGACGAAGAGTCCACCGAGATGGCTCCCTCGTTTGTCCAGCTCCCATACAAATTCAGGGTCGACGGGCTGTCCGTCGGGCTTTCGTCCGTGGGTCCGGTCGCCGCGATCGTTCCGAAGTTGCTCCAGCCAAGCCCTTCAAAAACAAGAAGTCCACCGTTGCTGGCCTGGACCGAGCTACCGATGGTGATCGTCACCCCATCGAGGGCGCCGGAAGAGTTCGCGGCCGTGAGAACGGCGTCGCCGGAGGTAGTGAGGGTGCCCCCGTCGATGCGTCCGCCCGACAGGTTCCAGGCGCCGCTGCTGCTGGTTGTGCCTGGCGTCAGGGTCAGGTTTCCCTGAGTGCCGTTCGGGTTGTCCGCCGGAGCGTTGTCGAGCGTCCCGATCAGACTCACCGTGGCCGTGCTCAGGTCCAGCGTGGCAAGGTTTTTCACACTGGAGTCGTAGGTCAGCCAACCGCCCAGGTAGACGGCGGCTTTCTGGGTCGTGATGGTTCCGTTGTTAACCCAGGCATCGCTGCCGGCGCTGGCATCACCTTGGCGGGCGTCCCAGGTATCTCCCAGGTACACCGCACCGCCGCCATCACCAAACGGTTTGCCGTTGACCATGGGCACGTTGGTAATCGTCCCGTTGTTCACCCATTTGCCGGCCAGGTGCAATGTCGCTTGCGAGTCCTGGGCCTCCGCCACTTCGATTGTGCCATTCAACGTGCCCCCGACAATCGTACCCAGGCCGTTGGCGAAGTTGGTTCCGCCGAAAACGGTGATGATGGTTTTCTTGCTGACGTTGGCGTAGGCGAGTGTGCCGCCGTCCAGGTGAACGGAGCCGTATCCCAGGGTGTCGTTTCCGGGCACGTTGAAAACACCCGCGGCGCCGCTGCCCGACAGATCCAATGTGCCGGATACGAGATTCAGCGTCACGCCGGTCGCCGCGGCCGTCACGGTCAGGCTGCCGATCTTGTCGTACGCGGCCTCGTCATGGGAGATGTTCTGATTGTTCAGGTCGATCACGACGTTGTCGGCTGGGCCCGGCAAGACGTCGCTCGGTGGGACGCTTCCCTGGGCGGGATCGAACGTTGACCAGTTTCCAGCGTCGTCCCAGTCGTAATTTCCTCTGGCATCCTTGCCGGCGGCGCCGGTCCAGTAGAAGGTGTTCGGCAGCGGCGGAGCGTTGTCGACCTCGGCGAGATCGGAGACCAGCGCGGCGGCGTTGGGGGTGCCGAGGCCTGTCACGAGGTCAAAGCCGGCGTCGGCCGAATACTGGGGATTGCCCGTGCTTGTCCCCGTCTTGATGTCATCGAACGCAGCAGGGTCATAATCCGCGGACGTGGGATTGCCGATTCGGTAGAGCGCGGGCAGGAGCTGGCTCGGTCCGTCGAGTGTCGTCCCGCCCAGGGCAACCCGTTCCTGGTCGGCGATCGCGATCAGTGCCGCCCACTGCGGGGTGCCGGCGCTCGTGCCAAGAATCTGATCCCAGGGCTGGCCCGGGGGGTTGACAAAACTGTTGTAAACCTCGAAGCCGGTGCCGGCGTTGAAGGCCACGTCGGGTGTCGCCCGCGCGCTCTTGGGATCCAGAGCGCCGGGGACCGCCTTGAGTTGGTAGGACGGTTCGGGCTCGGTCTTGCTCAGGCCGCCGCCCGAGTCGCTCCAACCCGATTCAAGGGCCCGTTCCGGATTGCCCGACGCATCCTGTGGCAGCGTCGTCCCGCCGACCGCGAGCACATTGGTCGACCAGGACGGGTAGCCTGCTGGAGCGCCGCTGTCTCCCGTCGCGGCCACGAAGACGATCCCCTGGTGCCCGGTTGGTGTCGTGAAAAGGTTATCTTCAAAAAGCTCGCTCCCGGACTCCTTGCTCCCGTAGCTCATCGAAACGACAGAGACATTTGGTCTTGTTGCCGCGAATCGTACGGCAGTATCCGTGTCGCTGTAATCGCTCGAGTCGGCTTCGACGAGCAGGATATTCGCTCCCGGCGCGATGGCGTGGGCCCACTCGACGTCCAGCGCTTGCTCGCTCGCTTCATTCACATCGACATTGACGGCGGGGAGGGTGGTGCCGCCGTCCTGGTTGACCACCTTGAAGAAGGCGAGGCTCGTGGGATCGTTGGCCGCCCCTCCAATGTTCAAATACTCGTCGAACTGCTTCAAGTCATTGGTGATCGTCGGATCGTTATTCCAGTCGATGATGGCGATCGTCTGGCCCAGACCGGCGTTGTTGTAATCACCATTCGGCAGGCCGATAATCTGGTCGAAGCCGTAGGCATGACGGATCTGCGCCGGCGCATAGCCGCCCGTCGCGGACGCGCTACCTTGCGGACTGGCCATCACGATTGGGAGAGTGGCCGCACCACCTGGGGCGAAACCCGTAGCGAGGAGGCGGCGGTCCTCCAGTGGCTCGAGAAACAGCCGCCGCCCAGGTGCCCGGCGGGATTTGTCCTTCGGAGCCTTCAGGCGATTGCGGAAGCCGATTGCCATGGTTTTCACCTTGTCGTGCCGGGCGAGGCTGAAAAAAAGCTGCCTGATTCAGGAACTGACGCGGCCGCAAACTGCGCGGGGGCACGGAGTCCCTTGCGGCATGGGAGAAAGGGCCGCCTATGGGGGAATAGGCGTCAAGGGAGGGAAAACGAAGCGCGCCCGGGGACAGGATCAACGATAGCGGCGTGCTCACCTTGGTGCACTTCCTGCTTGACCAGTATCGACTGGCCGTCGACCGCGATGAAGTAGTAGGCCATGGTCGAATAGACTTTGCCGTTCCGTGATGATTCCTCGACATAGCCGGTCGGAACCAGCCGGCGATCACGCAGTTCGACGTATGCGATCAGACTCCGCGTTGGACCTTTGGCGGCATCCAGAATGAATGCATCATCCACCAGTTCAGGGCCGTGGAAGAACCATCCCAAGTAAGACCACAGCAAGCAAACGACGATTGCCACCAGCGAGGCCGCGGAGGACACGAGCAAATAGCCAAACCTCGGCACTCGCTAGCAGCCCAGCACGCGAGCCAATCCATCCTTGAGTCGTTCTACCTTTGTGGGCTTGCGGACCAACCCGGCTGCGCAAGACGTTCTGACGCTGCTGAGTGCTGGAGGCGGTGCTCATGGCGCCCTCGCGGCGCGAGTGGGGCAGTTGACCGTCCTCAACGGCGGTATCGCCGGCCAGCACGAAGCTACGGGAGCTCATTTAGCGTGGTACCACGTCGCCTTGATAAAGCTCCTGGGCGCTTTTTGTCAGGCGTTGTCTCAGTTTGAATGTCTGGCGCCACCCTCGATCACGACCACGCGGCAGGCCGAGCAGAAGTGGGCCGTACCGGTTTGATAAGCCTCTTGAACCAGCTCCGCGTGAGGCATTTTGACTGCCGCCTTGCCGGAGCCATCGGCGGGAACGAACCAAAAGAATCGGGCAAAGTGCCCTGTCCGCGCTGTTCCTCCGGCAATGTTCGTATCGTAAGCCGTAAAGACAACTTCCGGCCTCGCTTACACACGGGAAACCTACGGTCCGATCTGACCCCTATTTCAACCACGGTGAATTACAAGTGTCAGGATCAGAACTGCGGCCATGAGTGGACCGAAACCACTTGCCTTGAATAAGCAATAGCCAACCAGGAGGTTTCAATGGCAGATACACACGCAAATGGGTCGCACGACCCATTGCCAAAACCGAATGTCGTCGTGGCAAAATCTGGAACCCCGATGCACGAATTTGAAGACGCACGCCAGCAGATAGCCTGCTCGGCCCTGCGCACGCCGCTGGTGCGGCTCAACTGCTTCAAGGCGCCCTCGGAGATCTACCTCAAACTGGAGAACCTCCAGCCCATCGGCTCGTTCAAGATTCGCGGCGCGGCCAGTGCCATGGCCCACATACCAGGGGACCAACTCCAGCGCGGCGTGCTCACGGCGTCGGCGGGAAACATGGCCCAGGGCGTAGCCTGGCGAGCGCGCGAACTGGGCATTCCGTGCACCGTCGTCGCTCCCGAAACCGCGCCCGGCGTCAAGCTTCAGGCCATTGAGCGCCTGGGCGGGCGTGTGATCAAGGTCTCCTTCGAGCGCTGGTGGCAGGCTTTCGAGGAGCGCGCCTATCCAGGTGTGGACGCCACGTTCATTCACGCTTTTGACGATCCGCACGTCATGGCGGGCAACGGCACCATCGGCCTGGAGATTCTGGAAGACTTGCCGGACGCAGACGCAGTGATAATCCCCTGGGGCGGCGGCGGGCTGACCTGCGGCATCGCCGCAGCGCTGCGCGCCAAGAAGCCCAACTGCCGAATTTATGCGGCTGAAGTTGCAACCGCCGCTCCCCTGTCCGCGTCCCTGGCGGCCGGCGCCGTGCAGGTGGTGGATTATCAACCATCATTCGTGGACGGCATCGGCAGCAAGACCGTCTTCCCGCAGATGCTCGAGCGCGCCCGCCGCCTGATCGACGGCGCCCTAGTCGCCAGCCTGGCGGAAGTAGCGGCAGCCATGCGCTTGCTGGCCGAGCGCAACCACACGATCGCCGAAGGCGCCGGCGCTTGCCCGGTGGCGTGTGCTCTGGCCGGCCAAGCAGGCAGCGGCAAGATTGCGTGTGTGGTTTCGGGAGGGAATATCGACTTGAAAAAACTGTGCGCGGTCTTGAGCCAGCAGGTTAGCTGACATAACGGTCGCCGAGAACGCCACCCGATCAAGATTTGTAGCGAGTCGTCCAACCAGGGGATACCATGGCAGACGCCACCCGTTGCCACCTGGCACGGTCCATTCACGACGAAAGGCTTCGACAAAATGCCGCACCTGCCGCGCCCTTGAAGAAGCCGGCCGCTCCAACGCCGATATCCTTGGCCTTTGCTGCCAACCCGGTGAGCACGTTCTGGCTTGGCGGATCGTTGACCTGATCCTGGACAAGCAGTCAGGCAGTTGGCAATGACAGGCGCTGGTGTTATCGCCTCCGGCGCCAATTGATCTACTCGCCAATTGGCCGTGCGTGGGTTCCGGCCTGCTATTCGCTCCTGGGGCGTTAGCGCTTTCTCCGGCAAGACTTCTCGGAATCGAAGGAGTCGAAGAACAAAGATCCCCATGCCCAACAACACGATGATTGCGATCGCCACGGCGCCGCAGGTGAGGACGGGCAGCTGGTAACGACCACACCGCCGCCACAGGGAGCCACTGCGTGAAACAGGTCAAATGGAAAGAACCGGCAAGCTTCATTCGGGCCCGGAAGCGAGCGCTTGGGCATGGCCTTAACCACTGGCGCCAACTTATCCTGTTCCTCTCGGTCGCTGTGGGCTTGGCCTTGATCTTCGGCGTTGCGCTCGCGATCGGCTATTATCGCCGCGGTTTCAAAGGCGGCTCGCCGCTTCCGGTGTGGCTGTGGCCCGCGATTGTGTTCGGGGTTGCCTTCGCCATCGCCTATGTGATTCCGTGGATTAGCTCGCTCACCGTTGCCCAGATTGCCGTCTCTCCGAGTGGAGTCTATCGCACCAGCCGGGAGTCCGGAGTTCTTGTCTTCGAGCACTGGCCGTGGGACGCCATCGCGACCTGCCGGATCGACCGCGCCCCGTTCTCTCTGAGCGCTCACGACGGGCTGCGCCTCAATCTGCACAACGGGGACATGATCTTCATCGGGTTGAATGAGAAAGTGGATGTGGACCGGTTGCGGGAAGTCCTGCGCGCGACCGACAAGCTTACGGCTCCTCGTGCCTGACGTCTTTCCATTTCCCCGAACACTTCGGTTATTTCCTGCTTCACAAAGTATCCCAGCGCGCGATGCTGGGATTCTCTTCATAGTCGGGAGAGGGCATGCATCCTCGGTCGCCCAGTTCTTGCGTGGATTTGTTCGCCTGCTCGGTGGCGATGGTGTGGCAGACACGCCGCAGACAGGAACCAAATCACACAACAGTGCCGTTCTAGCCTTCGGGCCCGCTCGCGCCTGGCGTCCACATTCACTTGTCAACTCAAGCCGGGACTCGAACACGGAAATCAACTGTAGCCGTCATGGGGAGCATCCTGCGTGTCCCGGAATGCATCGCCTTCCAGGCAAGCTGCAACCTTTCTTTATTTCGACCGAAAAGGAGAATTCCAAAGTGCGATTCTTCCTCTTTCATTACAACTCCGTAGTCGTGTCCAAACATGTATTGACCGTTCCTTGCGATCTGGACGCTCATGTACCCCTGCGACTGAGATGATTTCCGCCTGGATTCCCAGGGACCGACCAGAAATGAGTTTCCCACGAGTTTGGCCGCCATGTGCCATTGCAACTTCTTCTCTGCCTTCACTGTTTCAATCACGTAGCCATCAGGCGAGGGTGTAATCTGCACATCCTGAATGTGCCACTTGTTTCCAGCCGCATAATAAATCGGCTGAACGGCGGAAATCCAGGATCCCGAGAGAAGCCGCTGATCTGCTTCCTTGGGATTTGGCGCGTATTCTGCGTCGACGAGGAGCTTAATTAGCTTGTGCGCGGCTTGTAAATGATTCGTGCGATAATCGATGCGCTGAATGCGAGGCAGGCGGATATGGATGTCTCGTGGATTGCAGTTGTCGATTAAGATTGGGACGATGGTTTTTGGGCGATTTTCAATTGCCCAAGCGACCTCGTCTTTCACCCACTCTGACAAGGCGGAAGCTCTCGACATGATGAGAACGAACCATTTGGAACTTTCGAGGCCAGACAAAATCGCTCGTTCCCAGTGTTCGGTCGATTGAATATCCTCTTCTGAAAACCATGTATCGAGCCCGAGCGCCCTGAGTAAGCCGAGGAACTCGCGCTTAACTAATCTGCGATCCGCAGTAGCGTGGCTAATAAAGAGTCTTGACATAATCGATCAAGCGGGCCCCAAATTTTGGCAGCTCAAGGTGCCAGTTCCTAATTGGAAAGCTTCCCTGCCAAACGACCGGGGCTGCAAGGCGCTTTGCGGCCAATTCCCCGTCTTGTACCGCCGGGTACGGCTCTAAGCGCAAGATCACGGGTTTACGTGGCTGGTTTTCCCGTCTCGCTACAAATCAGGCAGTTACGGTACCCTTTCCCCCAGGTAAGGAATCGCCTTCCTCGGTCGCGCTCAGTATGCCCGTCACCTTATGCATCAGCAATACCTTTGCGGAATCTCGATGGAATTCTCCAACAGTGTAACCGTCTCCCCGTCCGCATGCCAGCTATAGAGAGTGGACCCGATCACATTCCTTCGGCGCTTCTACCGGGTCCAATTCGGGCTGCTTCTCCCGCGTGTTGGTTCAGCTCGGAATCGCGCCTAAATGGTCTTCGGAGTTGGTACCGGGGCAGGCCAGACGAATCTAGCAAAGACGGTTCAGAGCAGGTTTCGCGCTGTCCTGGCGCTGCGGTAGAATGCTGGCATGCCGGGGGGCGCACGGCGTTTCTGGCTTCCGGCGCCCGGCCGGCCCACCCCCGACGCCAGCTTGCAGGCATCAACGGATAGCATCTTGGCGCGTTTTGACCGTGACTGCATCCCAGCGGACGCGGCTGGGATACTCTTGACTCATTAGCGCACCAGGGACGTCTAAAATACTACGCGACCTTTCAACGCCGTGCTGCGGGCACGGAGTTCCTGGGGCGCACAGGCAACGCTGTTCCATTCACCATTGCCAAGCTTCTCAATGCGCGCCACGAGGTATTCCCAGGACCTTGCACCTCAAGTGTGCAGTGCATCTGCCATCGCGCTCAACTCGGCGGGCCCCTGGCCATTAGCGTGCTGCACGACGGACCTGCCGCAGGGCAGGCCCCATGGCCCCTGTCCACTCAGCCGATTTGTTGCGGCAGCTAGGAGTCCTACGTGGCGGCGTTGGCTGAGATCGCGCCCGCGTCCGCCGCCGGACCCGCCACGAACAGGCTCGCGGCCTTCACCGTGGAAGTCAGCAACGACAGGGGGACGCCCGCTGATGCATTCGCCGCCGGCCAGGCCACAGCGGCCAGCAGCGCCGCGGGGCCCAGGCCGCGGCGCACGAGTCGCGCCCGGAGCAAGTCCCGGCCCCGCTCCACGCGCTGGCGCAACGTGCTCTTGGCTAGGCCCAGTTGGTCGGCGGCCTGCTCCTGAGTCTTCCCTTCCAGGTAGCACAGCACCAAGGGCACCCGGTAACGCTCGGAGAGCATGTTCAGCTCCTCGTGCAACAGCCGCCGCACCTCGCGCCAGCTCAGGTCGTCCGGCTCGGAGGCTTGTCGTACGGGTGCGCGAGCCTCGTGCTCCTGCCTCGTGGCGGACTGCGCCCGCGCCTTCAGCGCGGTGAGGTAGGCGACTCCGTGGAGCCAGCTCCCGAGCGATGCCGCCTTGCGGACCGACCCGGCCTTCCGGGTCAGAACGAGGAAGGTGGCCTGGAAGGCGTCCTCCGCGTCGGCCTCCTTGCCCAGCACGGCGCGGCAGACGTCCATCACCATCGGCCCGTGACGCCGCAAAAGGGCATGGAAGGCAGCCTGGTCTTGCTGGGCATGGAACCGCTGGAGGAGTTCGTCGTCAGGGAGTTCCCGCACATGCTGGTCTTCAACCCCTTGGCGGATGAGTCGCAAGATCGGGCTCGACACGTCCTTGACCATCACGTGGTTCCCTTCGACCGGAAGCCCAACTCCACCTATATAGCTCCTTTCGGCAGCGGGAAGTGCCGGTTTTTTTTCAAGATAACGCTCCATTCTCCTTGCGCGAAGGCACAGCTCGCCCTCATTACTGTGACGCGATCGTGGCCCGCTGGCTGAAGCACGCCGGCTAGGCGGGACAGCGACTAGCAAGAGCTGCCTGAGAGCTGCGCGGCTCAACCTTGACGTTGTAAGGCGGGTCGGTGCTGAAGGTCACGAGTTCGCTTTTCAGGTGAAAAGCGAACTCGGGGTGTACAAGGAGTTGAAACAAAAGCGTTACCAGCGCACGGACGCACAACGCTGCGACCGCGTCGTCCAGAACCGCTAGCGACGGCGCTGCCCGACCCATCGGCCCACATAAATGGGCCAAGAAGCACTCCTCAATCTCTGTGAAGCACCCCCTTGCAACGGTGACGAGTGGCCCGAGGCAACGAAGAAAACATTCGAGGATTATGTGCGCGGCGGTGGCGGCTTCGTGTGCGTTCACGCAGCCGACAACTCCTTCCCAGCTTGGCCCGAATACAACAAGATGATCGGGGTCGGCGGCTGGGGTGGCCGCAGTGAAAAGTCTGGCCCCATGCTCCGTTGGCGCAAGGGCACGATCGAGAGGGATACCAAAGGCGGTGGCGGTACACACGGCAAGTATTTCTCTTTCCTTGTCGAGACGCGTAACCAAATACACCCCATTACTCAAGGTTTACCGGAGCGGTGGTTGCATGCCCCGGACGAGCTATATGCAACATTGTGCGGGCCCGCCGAAAATGTAACGGTCCTGGCGACTGCCCGTTCCGATGTAACGCACGAGCACGAGCCGATGCTTATGGCAATCGTCTACGGGAAGGGCCGGGTCTTTCACACGACACTTGGTCACGACGTGGTTTCGATGAAGGACGTTGGCTTTGTGACGACCCTTGACCGTGGCACCGAGTGGGCTGCGACAGGCCAGGTAACCCAAAAGGTGCCGGAGAATTTTCCGACTGCCGAGAAGCTGAGCCCGTGGGAACCGCACGTGGGCCAGTAAAGGTTGTCCTTGTAACCAGAATCACCTATCGTGCCCTGCAGAATATGGGCGGGTGGACATGTTTAGGAATTGGATGCTGTTCGTGGCGGCGGTAGCCGGCGTGCTGCTTATGGTGTTGGCCTGCCACCGGAGTGCCGCCGAGCCCGGCGGTCCGCCGACTGGGCGCCCCTACGGCCTGCAAAAACGATTGCCATGGACCACTTCGCGCATCGTCGGTTCTCCGGACCCGCTGCCGCCGTTTCGCGTCGAGAGGGCTTTCCGCAACCTGAAGCTGAACTACCCCATCGCCGTCGCTCACCAGCCTGGGAGCGACCGCCTGTTACTCATCACGGCAACGCAGTCTTATGGGCCTGTCAAAATCGAACGCATCGTCGACGACCCGAAGACCAACAAGGTAGAGACGCTGCTCGAATTGGACGCTGTCGCCTATAGCATCGTCTTCCATCCTGACTTCGCCAAAAACGGCTACCTATATGTCGGCAGCAACGGTCCCGAAAGGGGCAAGGGGCCCAAGAAAACACAAGTTCATCGCTACACGATGGAGCGCCAGGCGCCCTACAAGCTCGACTCAGGATCGGCGAAGCTCATCATCGAATGGGAATCAAACGGCCACAACGGCGGCGCCATGGCGTTCGGCAAGGATGGCATGTTTTACGTCACGAGCGGCGACGGCACGTCCGACTCTGACACAAACATCGTTGGCCAGAATATGTCCATGCTGCTGGCCAAAGTGCTGCGCATTGATGTCGACCATCCAGATCCCGGCAAGGCGTATGCGGTGCCCAAGGACAACCCTTTCTTGGCCATGCAAGGCGCTCGCCCGGAGACCTGGGCTTACGGCCTGCGTAACCCCTGGCGGATGACCGTTGACAGCAAGACCGGTCATCTTTGGGTGGGGCAAAACGGGCAGGACCTCTGGGAACAGGCGTATCTCGTCAAGAAGGGAGAGAATTACGGCTGGAGCGTAATGGAAGGCAGCCACCCGTTTTACCCCAACCGCAAGCCCGGCCCCACGCCGTTCATCAAGCCGACCATCGAGCATCACCATAGCGATTTCCGCTCGCTGACAGGCGGCGTTGTTTACTACGGCGCGAAATACCCCGAGCTGCAGGGAGCCTATGTTTACGGCGATTACTCGACCGGCAAAATCTGGGCGATGAAACATGACGGCAGCAAACCCCTTTGGCACAAAGAGCTAGCCGACTCGCGATTGCAGATCACCTGCTTCGGCACCGACTCCCGCGGCGAGATTCTGATCTGCGACCACCGCGGCGAGGATAAGGGGGCGCTCTACGTGTTGCAGCCGACGCCGAAGGACGCCAGGCCGGCGGATTTCCCAAGAAAGTTGAGCGAGACAGGCTTGTTCGCCTCGGTGAAGGGCCATGTGGTGCAACCGTCGCTTATTCCTTATTCGGTGATCGCGCCCTTGTGGAGCGATAACGCGTACAAGGAGCGCTGGATCGCAATGCCTGGCGCGGACACGAAAATCGATTTCACAAACTCGCGCGGCTGGAACTTCCCGAACGGGGCCGTCCTCGTCAAGTCGTTCGCGCTGGAGATGGAATCGGGTAATGCCGCGTCACGGCGATGGATCGAGACGCGGATCCTCACGCGTCAGGAGGGCGAGTGGTCTGGCTACAGTTACGCCTGGAACGACGCGCAGACGGAAGCGGACCTAGTCGAGGGTAAGGGGATCGATCGCCTGTACAAGCTCAAGACAGCGAACGGCGAGCTCAAGCAAGTCTGGCATTACCCCAGTCGGACCGACTGCATGGTCTGCCATAGCCGGGCCGCCAACTGGGTGCTGGGACTGCAGACATTGCAAATGAACAAAGAGCACACGTACAGCGGGGTCCGCGACAACCAGCTGCGCACCTTCGACCATATCGGCCTCTTCAAGGCCGAGTGGAGGCAAGAGACCGAAAAGCTACTCGGCGACGATGCGCGTGGCCAAGGCCTGAAGGATGAGAAGGCAGTTACGGAGTACGTCAAAAAGCACCTGCCATCCGGACCGCCCGTGGAAGCGTTTAGTGAGATGATGAGCGCGGACAAGGGTCGGCGCCTTGTTGACCCCTACACCTCCGGACAGGATCCGGGGCTGCGTGTACGGTCGTATTTGCACAGCAACTGCGCGCAATGCCACGTCGAAGCCGGCGGCGGCAATGCCATGATCGACCTGGAGTTCACGACGAAGCTGCACCAGATGAAACTGGTCGATGTGCCCCCGCAGCATGATTCGTTTGGACTCAAGGATGCGAAGCTGATCGCGCCGGGGCGACCGGAGAAGTCGGTGCTTTTGCACCGTGTGGGCTGCCGGGGCCTGGGACAGATGCCGCCGCTGGCAACGTCACAAGTCGATGAGGCGGCGCTCCAGATGCTGAAGGAGTGGGTCAAAGGAATGAAGCCAAACTAAGGTCCGGCTGTCGTGCCGATAGCCCAGCAATGGTTGACATCTTCCACCGCGACTACAAATGGTTCTCATCCCAGACATTTTGGACTATTGAACTCCCCGGGCTTCGTGAAGAACATGAAAACAAAGCCAGTATTCTCTTTTATTGCCACAGTGGTCCTTCTGGTTCAGGCGACCGCGCACGCGGCCGACCAATTGGCAGCGACCAGCCAACCGCCGGCCTCCATGAAATATCTCTGTGCGAAGGCGTCTCACATCCCGCCGGAGACCACGACGGAGGAGTCGGGCTACTTCTCGCTTTGCGAGGGCACAAACGGTCGGATTTACGTCGGCTGTGCGGCCTATGGCCGCAATTCTTACCTGGTTGAATTTGATCCGGCGACGGAGAAGATGCGGATCGTGCTCGATACCCACAAACTGGTGGGGCTGCCACTTGAACCAACGGGCTACGCCGCCCAGTCCAAGATTCACACGCGCAATTTTGTGGGGCACTCCGGCAAGATCTACGTTGGCTCCAAGCAAGGGTACCCCACCGCCAAGGAAAAGGAGACCGGAAAGGTCGCCACCTATCGCGGCGGTTACGTCCTGACCTATGACCCGGCGACGGACAAAGCAGTCAACCTCGGCATGCCCATGCCCCTGGATGACAAACGTCAGCCAGCCGGCGCTAAGGAAGGCGAAGGCGTGATCGATGTCGTGGCCGACGAGGCGCGCGGGTTGATCTACGTGATCACCTGTGAACACCAGCACTGGTTGCTATTGGACACCAAGCATCCGGAGCACGGCTACCGCGACCTGGGTCCAATCCTGCGCGACCAGCCCAATACCTTGATCGACAAACAGGGGCGGGCTGCGGCCATCACGAAGGATTACGAGGTGGCGCGATACGATCCGGCCGCCGACAAAGTGAGCGTTGATAAACTGCTGGTGGAGGGTAAACCGTTCCGCGAAGTCGTCGGGCCAGACGCCGTTCATCCCGACTGGAGGCTGGCGGCCGATGGCCGCACCGCCTACCTGCAACTGCTCAACGACCTGCGCATGTTTCAACTCGATCTCGGTGGCGCCACCGGCGAGCCTGTCCCCGCCCAATCGCTCGGTAACCGCATTGAAGGGAAGCACCCCGATTCGCGTGGATCGATCAGTCTCGGGCCCGACGGACGGGTGTACTCCGCTGTGCGCGTCGACAACGAGACCGGCTTCGGCACAGGGTACCTTCATCATCTTGTTCGGTTTGACCCCCGCGCCAAGCAGATGGCCGACCTGGGGATATTCGCTGTCAAGAACCCGGACTTCTTCAATTTCAAAGGGCCCCAGGCCAAAAACCCCGACGGGTCCCTGCGACCGCGACATGGTTTCCACACACTTCCCGACGGGACGCTCACGCCTTTGCACGTGATTATGGCGCTGATCGTGGCCCGCGATGGTACCATCTACGCCACGACGATTTACCCGTTCACCTTGCTGCGGATTCCGGGGGAGCGCTAGGGTGGTATCGTTTAGCTCGCCGGTTGAGGGATGACGCCGCTCTGGCGTAGCTCCTCGATCTGCTTGTCGCCATAGCCCACCTCACGAAGGATCTCCTCCGTGTGCTGGCCCAAGGTTGGGGCGGCGCGCTGAATTTGGCCTGGGGTCTTCTCGAAGTGAATGGGTACGCCTGCCAAGCGGATAGGACCGATTGTCGAATGGTGAACGACTGGGTTCATCCTCATCGCCTCGACCTGTGGATGGTTGAAGAACTCTTGATACGACGCCACCACCCCACATGGGAAGCCATTCGCGACTAGGAGCGCTTCCCATTCTTTCGCAGTCTTTTCCAGGAAATACGTCTGCAGCTTCTCAATCAGCTCCATCTGGTGCGTAACGCGCTGGGGATTCGTGGCATAGCGGGGATCATCGCCCAATTCCGGTACGCCAAGGGTCTCGCAGAGAATTCGCCAGAATTTATCCGTCGCCGCGCCAATAAAGATCAGGCTTTCCTTCGTCTCAAACAGGCGATACGGCGCGATGCCGAGCGGCCCTTCCTCTTCTTGCTCCAGAGCCTGGCAATAGAAATGAGACTGCGCCGACATGATGGCTTGCAGGAGCGACGTTTCGATCAGTTGTCCCTGACCCGTCCGCTCGCGGTGATATAGCGCAGCTGCGATGCCGGTGACGGCCAGCAAGGCCGCCTGGTAATCCGAGACTGCGACCGAGCATATTGCGACCTTGCCGGAAAACCGCACGTTACCCTGGGCAGCGCCACCCATGGCTTGAAGAACCGGATCGTAGCCCGGACGCAGCCGTAAAGGACCTGTCGAGCCGAAGGCTGTCGAGGAACAATAGATGAGCTTCGGGTTGATCTTGCGGAGACGGTCGTAATCGATCTGGAGCCTTTCCGTGACGCCCGGCCGAAAATTCTCCAGGACTACATCCGTCCGCGAACGACTTGACGAGGACGGCCCCGTTCGGGAAGTTC
>Ga0207041_1050_pt1 | contig 22052 bp, 18 predicted proteins | sample Alteio_BWMinCont_73_FD_153311 | JGI IMG/M metagenome (GOLD analysis project Ga0207041, IMG submission 153311) | Enriched cells from forest soil in Barre Woods Harvard Forest LTER site, Petersham, Massachusetts, United States -... | ecosystem: Environmental > Terrestrial > Soil > Temperate forest >... | reverse complement strand
TAGTCGCGCTCTTCGTCGCTCACCATTTCCAGAGTCAGCTCATCGTGGTTGCGGATAAAGAGCGCCCACTGGCAGGTTTGCGGGATGTGCGGCATCTGGTCCATGATCTCGATGATGGGCCAGCTTTGCTCGCGGCGAATGGCCATGAACATGCGCGGCATGAGCGGGAAATTGAAGGCCATGTGAAATTCGTCGCCGCTGCCGAAATACGGTAACAGGTCATGCGGCCACTGGTTGGCTTCGGCGAGCAGCACCGTGCCGGGGTAGTGCTCGTCCACGAAACGGCGCATCTCCTTGCAGAAGGTATGCGTTTCGGGCAAATTCTCGCACGACGTACCTTCGCGCTCGAAGAGGTACGGCACGGCATCGACCCGGAAGCCGTCGATGCCGCGGTCCAGCCAGAAGGCGATCACATCCAGGATTTCGCGGCGGACCTCGGGATTGTCGTAATTGAGATCCGGCTGGTGACTGTAGAAGCGGTGCCAGTAGTATTTGCGGGCAATGGGGTCCCAGGTCCAGTTGGCCTGTTCGCTGTCCTTGAAGATGATGCGGACGTTGCGATAGATCTGGTCCGTGTCGCTCCAGACATAGTAATGGTGGTAGCGCGAGGCAGGATCGCGCCGCGCTTCCTGGAACCAGGGATGCTGGTCCGAGGTGTGGTTGAGGACCAGGTCGGCGATGATGCGGATGCCGTGCGCATGCGCAGCGCGGCTGAGGGCCTCGAAGTCCTCGACCGTGCCCAGGCTGGGATGGATACGGCGAAAGTCGGCGATGTCGTAGCCGTCGTCTTTGAGCGGCGAGATATAGAAGGGCATGAGCCACAGGCAGTCCACGCCGAGCTCGCGAAGATAATCGAGTTTTTCAATCAGGCCGCGCAGATCGCCGTTGCCGTCGGCGTTGCTGTCCAGAAAGCCGCGCACGTAGACTTCATAAAAGATCGCATCCTTATACCACTGGGGGTCGCTGTCGGCCATTCGGCCCTCCGCTTGAGGGTTCCAGACACCTTTTTCAACAGGCTGCTAGACAGAAGCCGGGCGCGGCTCGGCATGAAGCTTGTCGACCAGGATATTGGCCAGCCAGCCGAGGAATTCTTGAACCTCATGGGCCTCGTTGACGTGATATTGCGCCGCCGATTCGGGCACGATGCCCACGCGAATGGTAATCCCTTCCGCCAGCGCCGCGAAGGCCTCCTCGTCGGAAGCGTCGCCGCCCAGGTAGATCGGCAAAGCTTCGTGTCCCTGGACGCGGTCGCGAATCCACTGCACGGCGTCCTTCTTGTTCCAGTACACGCGCGGGCGAATTTCATAGCTCCTGTCCGCCTGGGTCAGCACGAACGGATGGCTGGCGTTGGCCAGTGCCGCATGCAGGACGCGGCGAATATCCTCCCATTGAGCCTCGCTGGCCTGGGAATAGTCCACGACGATCGCCAGGCTGCGGCCGTCGATGCGAACGCCGGCCACGGCTTGCAGCTTGCGCGTTAGCTCGGCGGCCAGGTCGCGCAGCGTGCCCTCGAGGGCCAGGGCCTTGGGTTCGAGAAAACTGCACTCGGGCGTTTGAATCTCGAGGCCATGGTTGCCGGCGACCATGATGTTGGGCACGCCGACGAGAGCCTGCACCTCGGCGAGGTTGCGGCCGCTGAAGACGGCGACCTCGAGCTTTTCCATGCGCGCCAGGGCGCGCAGCGTCTGCCGCAGGCCGGGCGGCAACTCGGTGTGCTGCGCCGGGTCCGCGAACGCGGCCAGGGTCTCGTCGTAGTTCAGAAACAAGAGCAGCGCCGGCGCATGCGTGATGCGCTGACCCAGCGTGTCCAGGTGATCGAACAGGTATCGACTCATGATTACTCCGTTCCAATTGAACTCAAGGGCTCGGGCTGCCAATCGATGATAAGGACGCCGACCCGGATCAGCGTGCCGCCCACGCGCACGCGGTCGCCGTCGCTTAGCTCGCGGCCGGTGTACTGCTCCAGCACCGCGTTGCGCGGCTCCTGGCCGGCCCGGCGTTGGCCGATCTTTTCGTCATTGACGTACGTCCCGTTCATGCTACCGAGATCGCGCACGCGCACGTGCGGTGGCTCGATCTCGAAGACGCAGTGATGCCGCGACACATCCGCATGCAGTGGATCGCTCGGCAACTGAATGTCGCAATCGCCGGAGCGGCCGACCATGCATTGGTCCGGCGTTTCAAAGGAAAACTCTTCGCTGCAACAATCGGGCTCGGCAACGGACAGGGTAACGATTGCCGACATGACGACCTCCTCTCGGTTCCGGATAGGTGCACGCCCAAGGCTGTTCTCTTCTGGCTGAACAGAGGGACCGGCTCTCCATGCGGCGCGGCTTAGGGGAAATGAGAGGCGTCGGGGAATGAAAATAGCCGCGCGCATGGCTGTAGATCGTCATACTCCCTGAAACTTTCGTGCCAGAAATAGATCAACGTGGCCAAGACACGGGGGGCAGCTTACTTGCGGGCAAAAGGATTAGGACAAATGAGTTTGCCAGTTTGCCAACTGAGTTTGCCAAGGTTGGCAAACTCAACTTTTCTCATAAGGCATTGTGCGAGTGAGGCTTGCGTTCACGAAAAACTTGAGTTTGCCTGTTTGCCACGTTTTTTGAGCCGGGGGGTCGCAGCCGCCTCTGCTGCCGTTTTGGCAGGCATTGGCTGGCGACCATGGAGTCAGTCTAGGTTCGGCGCAGTTCAAAAGTCAAGTTTCAGGACTTTTTGACGAATCGGCAATGATTCCGCCTGGATGAGCCGCTCGTTTCCAAAACTCGGCAAAATCTTGCTCACAAAAAACAAGGCGGCGAGCGCTCGCGCCCGCCGCCTGTTATCGAAAACCGTTCCGACTTCACTCTTGCTTAACGGCCAGCCGCTGTCATTTCCTCTCACAGCGGACTTCGCTGGCAATCATCTGATCGCCTTTCTTCTCATAGGTTACCGTGACCTCATCTCCTTCCTTCAGATCGTTGAGTTTGCTGTCCTTGTCGTTGAGACGGATCTTGGCATTGTCGTCCATTTTGAACGTCCAATCTTTGCCATCCTTGTCAGTGCAGACAAACTGGCTTTTGTCCTTGTCGACACTCTTGATCTTGCCCTTGGCCTCATCCGCCAGCACTGGGGCCGCCAACCCCAGGAGGAAGACAAGAGCGAGCACGAGCAGAAACCACTTAGGAACACGATTCATGGTGAAACCTCCATTGCCTAAGATTGGATCTCCGGGCCGCGCACTGTTCTCACCTTGAGAGACAGAACCTGCGCTGGCCCGGGCTCGTCGAGTGAAACTCGGAACCGGTCCAGACTCGGTAAACTCACGTCGCGGGGACAATGCAACCCTGGTGCAAGGCGCGGTGGGACACGACCGATCGTGTCTCATCATCAAGACGACCTCAAGCAGGTCTCCCTAACCACCTGTGGACTGCCTTGAAGTCGTAACGGGCGCGCGGACACGATTGGCATCGTGTTCCACAAACTTTCTCGCCCTGATTCCTGTTAGCGCTGCAAGCCCAGGCTGCCGTCCGTGATAAAAGAAGATGAGGCTCGCCAACCGTCCGCGTTCTGAATTGTCCGTGCGGACTCGAATGCCAGCTTAGATCTATAGACGCTAACACAGCCGCGCCCCGGCCGTCAAGCAAAATTCCATTTCTGCACGACGCCGGTACGCGGCTCATGTACAATGACGGCCATCATGACCCTTCAGGCCATCATGGACACGGTGCGGCAACCGCTGGTCCTGCTGGACGGCGACCTGCGCATGAAAACTGCCAACCGCGCTTTTTATCAGACATTTCGCCTCGGTCCGGAGGAAATCGGCAAACCGTTGCTGAATCGGTTGAGCCAGGCACCGGGACAGTTATCGGGCCTGGGAAAGTTATGCCAGGCCGTGGCCCGCGGCGACGGCGACTATCAGGATCATCAACTGGAGCACGAGTTTCCCGGTCTGGGTCATCGGCTGCTGCTGGTGAACGCGCGCCGCGTCCCCATGGAGGACTCCAAAGCTCCGTTCGTGCTGCTCGCCCTGGAGGACGTCACCGAACGCGAGCGCATGGAAAGCGCTCTGCGCAGCACGGAAGCGAAAGCGCGGTCGCTGGAAACCGAGCGGCTGGCGGCCATCGGCCAGGTCAGCGCCGGTCTTACTCACGAAAGCCGCAATGCCTTGCAGCGCGGCCAGGCCAGCCTGGAAATGCTCCGCCGCGAGGTGCAGGACCGGCCCGCCGCCCTCAAACTGATCGCCCAGCTCGAGCAGGCCCAGGACGATTTGCTGCACCTGTTCGAGGGCGTCGGCGAATATGCGGCGCCCATGAAGCTGCAGCTCAAGAAACAGTGCCTGGATACAGTGGTCCAGGCAACCTGGGAACAGTTGCGCGGCATGCGCGGCCAACGCGTCATCGACTTCCGGCTGGACGGCCGGGGCATAAACACGTCATGTGAGATCGATGGCCGGCGCCTGAGCCAGGTATTCCGCAATATCCTGGAAAACTCGCTGCTGGCCTGTACCGACCCGGTGCGCATCGACGTGTCGTTTCAAGAAGCCATGCTGGGGGAACAGGCCGCGCTGCGCATTTCCCTGCGCAATAACGGACCGCCGTTGACGTGGGAGGAACGCCGCAAGATTTTTGAGGCCTTTTTCACCACCCGGACGCATGGCAGCGGCCTTGGCATGGCGATTGCCAAACGCATCGTGGAAACGCATGGCGGTTGGCTTGAGGTTGGTCCGCCGGAACAGCAGGGGGTCGAGATTCTGATCACTTTACCGCGAGGAGGCCCATGAAACGTTCCCCCCTGCGCATCATCGTGGCGGACGATGAACCCGTCATGTGCGAATACCTGGAGAAGACGCTCCCCCTCCTGGGCCATAAAGTGGTCGGCGTCGCCCGCACGGGCCGGGAGCTGGTCCGGCTCTGCCAGCAAGCTCAGCCCGACCTGATCATCACCGACATCAAAATGCCGGACATCGACGGCATCGAAGCTTCCCGGCAAACGGACCTGCAGAAGCCGGCGCCCGTCATCCTGATCTCGGCCTATCACGATCCCGAGCTGATCGAGCGCGCCGGTCAGCACCACGTGCAGGCCTACCTGGTCAAGCCCATCAAGCAGGCGGACCTGGAGGCGGCCATCGGCCTGGCCATGCTGCGTTATGAACAGTTCCGCATGCTCTGGAAAGAAGCCGCCGACCTGCGCCAGGCCCTGGAAGATCGCAAGCTCATCGAACGCGCCAAGGGTGTGCTCATGGAAAAGGCCGGTCTGACCGAGCAGCAAGCCTTCCAGCGCCTGCAAAAATTGGCCAGCGTCAAGAACCTGAGGTTGGCCCAGCTTGCCTCCATGATCGTCACGGCCAACGAAGTGCTCACGCCCAGCGGCAGTGGTCAGTGAGTAGTGGTCAGTGTTCAGAAGTCATTAGTCATTGGTCATTAGTCATTGTGCTAATGACTAATGACCCCCTGCTCCTTGCACGAAGGGGCTTGGCCGTATAGCATGAAGAAAGTGCGTGGTTTCTGTGTTGCGATCCCTTCCTGATCGGCAGCTTCATGTCAAGCAGCAAAACCATTCTGGTTATCGAGGACAACGAGATCGAACGCCAGGGACTTGCCTGTCTGCTCGAGCAAGATGGGTATAACGTCCTGCAGGCCACGGACGGAGCGGAAGCGATCAAGCAGGTCCACGAAAGCACGCCCCCGGATATGATGTTGCTGGACATGATGATGCGGGGTTGTGACGGCTGGCAATTTCTCCGCCACCGCCGCCGCGACCCGACGCTTGGTTCCATCCCGGTCGTCATCGTGACCGGCCTGGATATTGCCTCTTCCGAATGGGCCAACTCGCTTGGCGCCACCGGACTCGTGCACAAGCCGGTCGAGCCGGAACAAATGCGCAACGAGCTAAACCGCGCGCTTGCGGACGGCACGGCTGACTAAGCAGCCGCCTGGTCCTATTGAAAAATGTCGATATTTCCGTTTGACAGGATGAAAGCTGATTGTTAAGTTCTTAGAGGTCTGCCCATGATCGGCAGATACACCTTCCCCACTGCCTGAAACCGGGTTGCCCGGCTCAGCTTTTACCTCCTGCGTCTAACGATCAGACGTGGGAGAGCGGTTCTCGTGGGACCATTTCCAGCGGCCCTCACGTACGGGGCAAATCTCGTTGTTCACCTGGTCTTGAATGCCGGGTAAGCATCGTCATTGTACGCAAACCAGAATTGCACCGACTCGATCCCACTCCGCCCCCAGGAGTGGTTAGGCGTTCCTTGATAGTTGGGACTTGTCGCGAGCAGCGGCCTGTTCGCGTCTCAAATTTGCAAAATGCGCGGGTCCTTTTGCTGGATTCTCAGGGAGGGAAAAGCATGCTAGTGTTAACACGACGCGTCGGCGAGGAAATTGTCATTGACGGAGATATCCGCATCACCGTGGTGGATATCAGCGGCGACCGCACCCGGATCGGCATTTCGGCACCGCCGTCCATCCGTATCGACCGCCGCGAGATTTACGAGCGCCGGCAAAGGGAAGCTTTTGCTCTGAACGAACGCGCGGATGACGCCCTGGCTCCTACCGCCGCCCACCGGTAGCAGCAGTAGCTTTTTACCCGCTTCGAGGTGGAGATGTTTGCACGGAAGAATCAACCGGCCCATGCCGAGCTATTGTGGAATGTCGAGAAACAAATTTCCCAGCGCACGCTCGGACAGGTACACAATTTGCAAATAGAAGCAAGAGATAATCGCGTGGTCGTGCGCGGCTGCACGCCGTCCTATTTTGTCAAGCAGTTGGCGATCCATGCCGCCCTGGAGGTGCTGGAGTTGAAGCAGGCGCCATTGGAGCTGGACATGCAATTGCGCGTGCTGTCCCGGGATTGACCATGCCTTACCAGGAATACGAATGCCATCAATGCGGCAAGCGGCTTACCCTGGAGTTTAGTTCCCAGGAGCGCAGCAAGCGCTTTGACTTCTGCTGCCCGCGCTGCCACGACCGGCACCTGCAACGCCGCCTGCCGCCCGCGAATGTGAAGCCGTTACCCAAAACCTGAGCGGGCCGCCCTGGCTGTTTCGCTCCTCCGTATTGACGCGCATCTCTCCCGAGGGAAGCGGGAGAGATACCGCTGCCCCTCTCCTTCGCCCAGGGGAGGGGCGCTTTTGTTTCCGGGGCACGGTCAACGGCGCAGCGACGCGCGCCAATCTTCATTCAGTTCCGGAAGCGTTTTTCCTGTTAACTGTTTGAATAGCTCGTCCTTGTATTCTCCTTCGCGCAGGGTCTTGTTAAGCTTGCGCACGAGTTCCTTATCGCACTTCTTCGTGACATATTCCAGGAATCGAGCCGTGACTTGATAACTGGCGTCGTAACGGGCGCGGTTCGGACTGAGGGGGCGCAGCTTTCCCGGCTCGTACTTGTAAAAGCGGATGTAATCGGCGATGCCCTCCACGAGCCAGCCCGGAACCTTGCCGCGGTAACGCTGGCAGACGTGCACCGTTTCGTGAACCATCGCTCCCACGTCCTCGGGATGTTGTTTGAAATACTTGACCGAGCCGATGATATGGCTGCCGGCCGTCGCCGCCACGCCGCGGTAGTCCTCTTTCAGGGTCATGGTCACGCGCGTAGGCGGCTTGAACCCTGGGCTCCTGAGTTCCTCATTAATCATTGGATAGGCGCGTTCGCAAATGCGGGCGACCTTTTCGGCCCAGGCCTTCATCACCGGCGCATCGTCCACGTTAACGGCGAACTCGACCGGATATTTGAAGCCGCGCAGGGGCGGGTCCGACTCAATGGCAATCTCGCGGATCGCCAGGGCATGGTTGAGATCGGCACTCGGCTTGAGGCGAAGCGCCACGATGGCGCGGCCGTCAAGACGGGCAGTGGCCACGCCGTCCGCGAACTTTGCCACCGGGTCGAACTTCTTGCCGTCGCGCGACACCTCCAGCACACCGGAATCGAGCCTGTCCTCCCCCGCCGGGCGGCCGGTGGTGGCCGTCACCGATCGGATGACGACAGGCTTGTCGAGCACGAGCGTGAAATGATCGGCACGACTCACGTTGTGGAGCGAGGCGAAATAGGTATCGGCATTGCCGTCGAAGGCAAACTGACGGATGTGACCGGCATCGGTGGTCAGGCTCGTCGCGATGGTCACCGCTGGCTCAAGCGGCTTTACCGGATCGGCCCGCACCATGACCGGGGCGTAGAACAGCAAAAAAACGGCGACACTTCGCAGGCAGCGGTGCACAGATATCTCCTCATCAGATGGGCCAATTCAGTGTAAGATTCCTGCATCGGCCGCTCAAGCCTGGGAATGAGGATTGCGGCAGGCTCGCTCCTCTCTTATCCTGGATACCGGCCCCGCACACCGTATCGCCCTTTGTCGGTTTTCGCTCCGCGAAAGCATGTCCTTTCGCGGAGCGAAAGGCGACAATACGGCAAAGCGAGAAACTAAGAGGAAAAGCGATGACCCAGGCGACATTGGCAGCACCTTCCTTGACGGCGCGCTATGAAGCGGAGTTCCCGCATTCACGCAGGCTATTCGATCAGGCCAGGAAGCTGTTTCCCAGCGGCGTGACGCACGACCTGCGCTATCTGGAACCTTTCCCGATCTATATCGAACGGGCTCAGGGAGCCCACAAATGGGACGTGGACGGCCATGAGCTCATCGACTACTGGGCCGGCCACGGCGCGCTCCTCCTGGGGCACAGCCATCCTGCCGTGGTGCGCGCCGTGCAGCGGCAGATGGAACTGGCCACGCATCCCGGCGCCTGCCATGAGCGGGAAATCGAATGGGGCCAGTGGGTCCAGCGGCTGGTGCCGTCCGCGGAAAAGATGCGCTTCGTGTCGTCGGGCACGGAGGCAACCTTGATGGCATTGCGGCTGGCGCGCATCTTCACCGGCCGGCCGAAGGTGCTCAAGTTCGCCGGTCATTTTCATGGCTGGCATGACTTCGTCATTCCCGGCGCCGACGCGCCGCACGACGGCCCGGTTCCCGGAGTAGCCGATGCCGTGGCCGCGGACACTGTCATTGTGCCGCCCAATGACCCGGCCGCTGTCGAACAAGCTTTGACACAGGACGCGCAGATCGGTTGCGTAATTCTGGAGCCGACGGGCGGACACTTCGGCGCCGTGCCTATCCGCGGCGATTTTCTCCGGTCGCTCCGAGAACTGACGCGCAAACATGAGCGGCTGCTGATTTTTGATGAGGTCATTACCGGCTTTCGCGTAGCCCCCGGCGGCGCCCAGGCCCATTATGGAATCACGCCCGATCTGACCACGTTGGCAAAAGTGCTGGCCGGAGGCTTGCCCGGCGGCTGCCTGGCGGGGCGCGGCGATGTGCTGGCAAGCCTGGAATTCCGGCCAGGCAAGCCCAAGATGAAGCATCCCGGAACCTTCAACGCCAACCCGCTGTCCGCGGCGGCGGGTATCGCCACCCTTGCGGTCGTGGCGACCGGCGAACCGTGTCGCCAGGCCAATGAGCTGGCCCGCCTGCTGCGGCGCAAATTGAACGATCTCCTGGCGAAACGTGGCAGTAACTGGTTCGTGTACGGCGAATTCTCCGGCTTCAAATTTCTCCCGGGTTATCAAGGCCCGCGCCCGGCGGACGATCACTTCATTCCCTATGACGGCAACTTGCAAAAGCTGGCCGGGCCGAAAAACGCCAAACTTTCCCACGCCTTTCGCGCCGGCATGCTGCTCAACGGCGTGGATCTGCCCGGCCTCGCCGGCATGACCACCGCCGCGCACACCGTGGCAGACATTGACCGCACCGTGAGCGCCGTCGACGCCGCCCTGGCACTGCTGGAATCCGAAGCGTTGCTGCTACAATGAAGCAGTAATCAGAGAGCTGACAATTTCTGGCGTGGCAGGTTAGTCATTCATGGCGCGTGATTATTACGACACCCTGGGGGTGAAACGCAACGCCTCTGAGGATGAAATCAAGAAGGCCTATCGCAAGCTCGCCCGGCAATACCACCCGGACCGCAATCCGGGCGACAAGCAGGCGGAAACCCACTTCAAGGAAGTGCAGGCCGCCTACGATGTGCTCAGCGATAAGACCAAGCGTAGCCAGTATGACCGCTTCGGCGAGGCGGGGCCCAATGCCGGCTTCCGGCGCGGCCAGGGCGGCCCGGACCACTTTAATTGGGGCGATGCGGCCGGCGCCCAGCAGATGGACCCGGCCCAGGCCGAGGAGTTGCTTCGCGGCATCTTCGGCGACGGGGGCGGACCAACCGATTTCGAAAGCATTTTCAGCGGCCAACGCCGCCGCGGCGGCCGGACCCGGCAGGCGGCCCCCGAGCGCGAATTCACCAGCACCGTCAATATCCCTTTTGTGACCGCGGCCCTGGGAGGCCAGGTTACCTTGCAGATTGACGATCGCATGGTCACGGTCAAGGTGCCTGCCGGCGTCGAGGAAGGCCAGACGCTGCGCCTGCGCGGGCAAGGACCGGGCGGCAGCGATCTGCTGGTCAAGCTGCACATCGAGCCGCATCCCTACTTCCGCCGCGAGGGTAAGGACCTTGTGCTGGACGTCCCCGTTTCCCTGGCAGAGGCAGTGCTCGGCGGCAAAGTGGACGTGCCCACGCTGGACGGCACACGCCTCACTGTGCGTGTGCCGCCGGGAACCTCGAGCGGCACGCGCTTGCGTCTGCGTGGCCGGGGCATCGCCGGCGGCGACCAGTACATCGAAATCCGCGTCGCCGTCCCCGAGGCCCAGGACGCCCGCAGCAAGGAGTTGATTGAAGAGTTCGCCCGCCTCCACCCGCAAAATCCCCGCGCCGGACTTTGGTAGCCGTCTGGAGCGCAGGGGGCCGGGCAGCAAACGGCATTCTATGTCCACGCCAGGCCGCAAACCGTTCGCCTTCCGACCGGCCGAGCATTTACGGCGGCCGGCGGATTTTCGGCGCGTCTACGAGCGACGCCGCTCCGCCAGCGATGCGCTGCTCATTGTTTATGCCCGTGAAAACGGTCTTCCCTACCTGCGTCTGGGCTTGTCGGTCTCACGCAAGGTAGGCGGGGCGGTGCTGCGCAACCGGCTGCGGCGACTCTACCGCGAGGCATTCCGCCAGACACGGCAAGAGATGCCCACGGGGTTTGACCTGGTGTTGATTCCCCGCACGGCACAGGAGCCTGCCCTGGATGAGTTGAAACGCACCTTGCCGCGGTTGGTGAAGCAGGTGGCGCGCAAGCTGAGCAACGAGGCAGGCGTCCCGTGATACGCAGGGTTGTCTCTACGTTTCTGATTGCCGGGGTACGTTGCTACCAGGCCTGCCTGCGCCCCGTCTTGCCCGCCGTCTGCCGTTTTCAGCCGAGCTGCAGCGAGTATTTCATCGAGGCAGTGCAAAAATACGGACCGCTGCGCGGCGCCTACCGCGGCTTCAAACGGATCTGCCGCTGCAACCCCTGGACGGTTGGCGGCTATGATCCGCCTTGATCAACGCAACTGGTCGCGCAGCCGCCTGGCAGCGTCGTTGTTTGGGTCGTGCTGCAAAGCTCGTGCGAGGCAACTTAATGCGACGCTCGGCTCGCGACGCGCCACATAAACAAGCGCCTCGTCATAGTAGACGGTCCCCGCGTCTGCCCCCTGTTTCAAGCCTTGCGCCAGGTCTGCCAGTGCTTGCTCATGACGCCCTTCCTGGTAGTGGAGCATGCCGCGATTTACCCAGGCGCTTGCCAGGGTCGCGTCCAGCTGCAGGGCACGGTCATAATCATGCAGCGCCTCGGCCGTGCGCTTGAGGGCCGCCTGCGCCAGCCCGCGGCTGTAATAGCATCCCGCCAGCTCGGGCGCGGCGCCGATACAAACGCTGAACGCTAGCGTCGCCTCCTCGTAACGACCCAGGCGGTAAGCACACACGCCGTAATAATAATTCGACCAGGCATTGTGTGGTTCGATCGCGCAGGCTTGCTTCAGAGTATCGCAGGCGCGCTCGAGCTGCCCTTCGCGCAGTAACAAGCGGCCTAGCGCATTCCGCTCCCACACCGAACTGGAGACCGGCTCGGCCGCAAGCGCAGGCGTGCTTACCGGCAAGCCGAGGGCCCGCTGGTAGGCCTGGCGCTCCTGGTCGAGGATGGCATGCGGACCGGCTAACTTTTCCGCCTCGCTCAAGACCTCGAGCCCGCGCCGGCGCGCTCCGGAAAGTTGCTCCGCACCGGCCAGGCGCACGCTCAGGTCTGTCCAGCAAATTGCCAGGTCCAGCAGGTCGTGATCTAAATCGTGGTTCGTCCCCAGGCGTTCGCGAATCAGCTCTCGTTTTTCCCAGAGCGCCCGGGCCGTTGCCTCCAGGCCGCGCAGACGCCCAGGCGAGATGCCCTCGATCCCGGCAACGAGGGACAACTGTTTGACGTGCTCATGAAGCTGCTGGATGAGCTGCTGCCGGCGCGCGACGGCCTGCGCCTCCTCTGCTTGACGGATCTCGACGCGCAAGCGCTGTGCCAGCTCGCCCTGGAAAGGCAAGTGCTCGACCCGCGCTAGACCATGCTGCAACGTGGCCAGAGCCTCGTCATAGGCCTGCAAGCGTTGCCACTGCCGTGGACCTTCCTGGAGCGCCCGCTCCCCTTCGGCGGCTCGTTCGGCCAGATAAACCCGTAAGCCGGCGGCAAGGGTGGCTATCAGGCCGGCCAGAATAACCCCGAGCAGCGCCCAGCGCAGGGCGTTCGGCCGCCGCTGCCGCCATTTTCGCCAGCGTTCGGCGAGGTCCCGGTTCGCGACCCCCTTAAGGGGCTGGTTCCTAAGGTGCCGGCGCAGGTCGTCGGCCAGGGATGCCGCGTCGGCATAGCGCCGCCGCGGCTCCGGCTCGAGGCACTTGCCGATAATGTCCGATAGTCCGGTGCTCACCTGCGGATTGATTCGTGCCAGCGGCGGCGCCTTACCCGGCTGGAACGGCATCGGGCCTCCCAGCGCTTCGTAGACGACTGCGCCAAGGCTGTACAGGTCCGCCCGGCCATCGACCGCCGCCGGCACGCGCCGGCCATCGCCCACGGCTTCCATGGCGGCCTGTTGCTCGGGGGGCATGTAAGCTGTAGTTCCACCCAACTCTTCCGGCGGAGCATCATCGGGCCGCACGGGCTTGTGAGCCAGGTGAAAGTCGAGCAGCATGGGCTGGCCGTCCGCCGCCAGCAGCACGTTCGAGGGCTTCAAATCGAGGTGCACCAGGCCGCGTTCATGCGCATATTGCAACGCATCCGCACAGCAAGCTCCGATCCAGCACAAGGTCTGCACATAGGAGGCCCGGGCCAGAAATTGCCTTGCCGCCGCCACCGGCGCCAGCGGCAAGGGTGTAGTCTGCTGCAGACGCTCCAGGGCGCCGAGCACATCCTGGCCGCTGCGCTGATCAAACGGCATGCCGGCCAGCGCTTCAAGCAGGCGTGCCAGCGTGGCGTTGCCCAGATACGGCATGCACAGAATGCGGATCTGCCGCGTGCGCTCGTCGCGCGCCGCATAGAGCGGCATGATGTTGGTATGCTGCAAACGCGCCAGGGAGATATGCTCATCGCCCAGGCGGGGGGTAACCTTGAGGACCACCGGCCGGCCAGCCAGCGCCGGCTGCGTCGCCAGGTAGACGCGGCCGCGCGCCCCGCGTCCCAGTTCGGCCAGCAGGCGGAATTCTCCGAGCGTTTCCCCTACTTCCGGAAAACGCGGCGGGGATGCCGCGGGTTGCAATAAACGGTGGCAATCGCGCAACGCCTGCAATTGTCCACGCCACTGCGGAAAGCGCTGCACAACCTCGTCCCATACTCCTTCCTGCCCCGCGCCCTCGCGCAGGCAAATTTCCTCGTAGATCAGGTCAAGCGCCGTGTCGGGGTCGTCGAGAAGCCTGCCCTGTCGGGAGCAAAACTCCGCCGCCGTCAGCTGTTCGCCCTTGGCCCACAGCCCACGAAACTCCTGCACCAGCTTGTCAGACGGCGCGCTCCCGTCGCCGTTCGACTGCCCGGGCGGCCGTTCGGCAGGTACAGAAACGGTGCCGTCCGGTTTGCGCGAGATAGTCCGCTGTTTCGGCGCGGGAAGATCCATGGCGCGGCCCAGGAAACGTTGTAAGCGTGTGCGCAACCATTCACGATAGCGGAACTTCGATGCCGTGACGAGACCGAAACAACGCCTGTTGAAAGTCCCGGCCGAAAATGCTCCTGCCAAATTTGGTTGGCGACTTGCTTGGCGCCTTGGGTGGCGCTTCGCGTGCGTACCGGCAGCAAAAAGACGAACATACTTGGGAATTTGCTTGGCGCGTTGCGTGGCGCTTGACTGACGCTTTGGGTGGCGCTTGGTTGGCGCTCGCCATCCAAGGCGCCGCGCAAACGAAATGCATCACAACGGGGGTTTTCCAGGATCAAGTGACCTGACGAGATCGGTGGGAGGCGGGCCGACAAACGTGCAATCCACCAGCCACTGGTCGCCTTCCTGATGGCAGTCGTTCACCTTCATTGCCACGGCGGCGCCGTTTTTCGGGCCTTTGCCGAGCCAAACGCTGATGATGCGCCCCGCGGGCATCGGCCAGTCTCCCGTAACATGGAGGCGTGTCACCGAGCGGCTCAACACGCTGCCGTCGGGCAGCTTGGCGCGGAAGTGCACGCCGGCAACGATGGTGAACGGCATCGCGCCATTGGTTGCAGGCTTGGCCGGCGAGGCGGGCCTGGCCGGCGACTGGACTTTTTTCGGGGCAGCCTGGCGTAGGGCATGGAGCCGCTCATCACTAAGCGGGCTGACAAACTGGCAGCCGAGCAGCCAGCGGCCGTCCGCCTGCGCGCGGGCGTGAACCACGCGCACGAACACGGTGAAGTCGGTGTTGTCGGCATCCGGCAATTCGATAGCCAACCCGGTGCGCGGCTCAAAGCGACGCTGCAGGAGCAGACCGACGCCGCCCGCGGAAATATCGCGCACGGTCGCGCTCCATTTCATGTCGTGGTCGCTGCGCGCCGCCAAAGGCTGGCAGTGCGTCGCCAGGTCGCTCGGGTATCTCTCGTAGACGCGGCATTCCCGGGTAAATGGGCTATGGATAACTTCCGTCTGAGCATTGGCGGTCAGGGTCGACATAGGGGGCCCTCCCTTTTCTGCCGAGAGTGAAAATCAATCTCAAAACTAGGTCAGGTCCGCGAGGCTGTCAAACCGGCGGCGTGGACAAAATTCAGGGCGAGCCATAATTGATACGGAGTTGCTCGGCGCCTGCGGAGATGAGAAAATCGTACCTCATGACCCCCTTGAACGACCGCTTAGCTCATGGCTGGAGCCTGTATCAGGCGGGCGCTGCCGCGCAGGCCGAACAGGTTTTCCGGCAAGCGCTTCAGGAGAGTCCGGACAATGCGGACGGCTGGTGCATTCTCGGAATAATTTGCCGAAGCCAGGGCCATAGTGCCGATGCCGTGGCCAGCTACCGGGAAGCGTTGCGGCTGAGACCGAATTTCCTGGAAAGTTACAACAATCTCGGCAACGCCCTCGTTGACCTGGGCAAGTATGCCGAAGCCGTGGAGTGTTATCGCAAGGCGCTGCAGCTTAACCCCGATTATCCGCAGGCGCATAACAATCTGGGCGCCGCCCTGCGACACCAGGGCAAATTCGAGGAAGCCGCAGCGTGTTATCGCCGGGCAATCGAACTGTCCCCTGCCTATGCGGATGCCCACAACAATCTCGGCGACGCTTACAAGGCGCTGGGCAAGCTGGCAGAAGCCGAATCCAGCTATCGCCTGGCGATTCACCTGCGGCCCAACCACGCCGAAGCCTATAACAACCTCGGCGCCGTGCTGGTTCGCCTGGAGCGCTACGACGAGGCCATCGCCCAGCATCAGTACGCCCTGCAATTGCGGCCCAATTTCGCAGACGCCTACAACAACCTGGCCAATGCCTATCTTTCGCAGCGTCGGCTTGAGGAAGCCGTCACCACCTACCGCGAAGCGCTGCGCATCAAACCGGACTACGCCGAGGCCTACGCCAATCTCGGCATCGCGCTGGCAAGCCTGAACCGTTACGACGAAGCCCTGTCCTGCTACGAGGAAGCCTTGCGCCTCAAAGCGGATTACGCCGAGGCGCACGCGAACATGGGGAACGTCCTCCAGGAAATGGGCCATCCGGAGGAGGCGCTGCGGCATTATCACCAGGCCCTGGAGATCAAGCCGGACTACGCCGAGGCTTATGACAACCAGGCACAGGCCAAGGTGCAGCAACAGAAAATGGACGAGGCGCGCGGGGACTTTGAGCAGGCCTTGAGTCTGCGCGCCGATTATGCCGAAGCCCACATGGGCCGGGCGCTCATCTGGCTGGCCCAGGGAGACTACGAACGCGGCCTGCCGGAATACGAGTGGCGCTTCAAGACCAAGGCAATGACCCCGTTCACCTTCGAACAGCCGGTCTGGGACGGCGCGCCGCTGAATGGCCGCACCATCCTGGTGCACGCCGAGCAAGGGCTCGGCGACACGCTGCAGTTCATTCGCTATGCGGCGCTGGTCAAGGAGCGCGGCGGCAAGGTAATCGTCGCCTGTCAAAAACCCCTGGTGAAAATTCTGGCCGGCTGTCCAGGCATCGATCAACTGGTGCCTTATGAGACGCCGCTGCCGAAGTTCGACGTCTACGCGCCGCTGCTCAGCTTGCCGCGCATCTTCGGGACCACGGTGAAAACCATTCCGGCAGCGGTTCCCTACATCTTTGCCAACCCCGGTCTGATCGCGCATTGGCAGCAGGAGCTGAGCCGGTACACGGCTTGCAAGATCGGCATCGCCTGGCAAGGAAACCCCAGTTATCCGGCCGACCGGCGCCGGTCCTTTCCTTTGCAGCAATTGGCGGTCGTGGCCAGGGTGACCGGGGTGCAGCTTTTTAGTCTGCAAAAAACGCACGGGCTCGATCAGCTAGCCGAGGTGGCGGGGGAGTTTTCCGTGATTGACCTGGGCAGCAAGCTTGACGAGGCCTCGGGTCCATTCATGGATACTGCCCCCGTCATGAAGAATCTCGACCTGGTGATTTCAGCGGATACGTCGCTGGCCCATCTGGCCGGGGCGCTGGGCGTGACAGCGTGGCTGCCGCTGGCCTTTTCGCCTGAGTGGCGCTGGCTGCTGGAGCGCGAAGATTCGCCGTGGTACCCGTCGGTGCGTCTGTTCCGGCAGCCGCGTCCGGGTGATTGGGAAAGTGTATTTGCGCGCATGGCTCAGGAGCTGTCCAACCGGCTTCCCCGGCGCAAGGCGCGACCCATTACTGTGGAAATGGCGCCCGGCGAATTGCTGGACCGGATTAGCATTCTGGAGATCAAGGCGACGCGCATCAACGACGAAGCAAAGCTCGCCAACGTCCGTCGCGAACTGGCCGTGCTGCAGGCTGCCCGGGATCGTTCGCTTGAACCGTCGCCCGAGATAATCGAGTTGTCCGCACAGCTCAGAAGCGCTAACGAATTGCTGTGGCAGGTTGAAGATGACCTGCGCGGCTGCGAACAGGTGCAGGACTTTGGGCCGCGCTTTGTCGAACTGGCGCGCTCGGTTTATCAGCACAATGACCGGCGTGCTGCCTTGAAGCGCCGGCTGAACGAGATGCTGGAGTCCGACTTTGCCGACGAAAAAGACTACACCGTCCGCGGCTGACCATGGCGAATAAGACGATTAGACGACCTTGATTGAGAGCCATCCGGATAGGAAACAGAACTCCTAAAATATCCAGTCGGTCCGCTTAATCCATTCCCCGCATCTTATCGCGCCAATAATTAGTTTCGGCAAGGCAGGCAAAAATTCCTGTCTGGGAAGGCTTTTTTGTATTGCAATCGCGACCGCTACCCCTTAACTTTTTCTGTTGGCGGAATTCGGAATTCCGAAAGGATAACAGAGAAGGATCAACAAAGCCCTTAAGGATTTGCACGCCGGGGGTATTCTCCCCAGCTTCCCCTTTGTTGCTCCTGAAAGAGAGAAGGACAAAATTACGGCGATTCGCTCGTTCGTTCGTAGTGCGCGCTATTTGGGGCCGCCTGCGAGCGGCGCGGTGTCGCCGTGCCGCCTGTTGGCGTCTGGCCCTCCCAAAAAGCTGCAGGAGTCCCACCTATGTTGTTCAACGCTTGGCGTCGCTGGATTAACCCTGGCAAGTCCACACTCATCAAGAATCAACGACGCGAGCGCGACCGTCTGGCCCGCGAACGCTATCGGCCCAACGTGGAAGGGCTCGAAATCCGCATTGTGCCTGCCGTGACGCTCACCAAGACCGCTGCCTCGCCTACTGCCATCGCAGGACAGAACATCACCTACACCATTCAGGTTCAATCGGACCTCGACGACTTTGTCGCGATGCTCGATGACACGTTGCCCGCGGGAACGACGTTCGTGTCGGGGAGCCAGAACCCTGCCGATCCCACGCAGTGGACGCCTAACTTCCCTCCCGTGGGGACGAACAGCAATGTGATCTGGTCCACAGTAAGTCCCGGCAACCCCAGCGGTTTCCTGCCGATGAACGAGATCGACACGTTTACGCTCGTGGCCCAGGTTGATCCGGCTGCGAGCAGCGGGAACATTACCAATTCGGTCCGCTACACGTCCCTGTTTGTGGCTGCGCCCGGCACCGCCGCCACCGCCACGGTCGCCGTAAACTCTGCTGCAGACGTAGCCGTGGCCAAGACCGCCAGCCCATCTCCCGTCACCGCAGGCACGGACATCACCTATTCGGTAACGGTGACCAATAACGGGCCGGGGTCCGCCGACAATGTCAGCATGACCGATGCAGTACCCGCCGGGGCAACTTTTGTGTCCGAGACGCAGGTTTCCGGCCCCACTTTTACTGTGACCAACCCGGCCGTGGGGGGCACGGGCAACACAACCGCGACCATCACCGCTCTTCCGGCGAGCGCCACCGCGGTATTTCAGATTGTCGACCACGTGCTCAGCAGTACTCCGGACGGCAGCAACGTTTCGGATACAGCCGACGTCACTACGACCTCAAACGATCCCAACGCAGGCAACAACTCGGCCACCGTCAGCACACCCGTGGCTGCGGTCGCCGACCTGGCCATCACAAAAACCGGACCGGCCACGGCCACGGCGGGGACGGACCTGACCTACACACTGACGCTCACGAACCTTGGACCCAGCGACTCGCAGAGTCCACTCCTGATCGACGCCGTTCCCAGCAACACGACTTTCGTATCGGTGACGCAACAATCCGGCGCCACGACCTTCGGTTTTACGAAGCCGCCCGTCGGTGGTACTGGCTTCGTCATCGGCTCCGCCACAACATTGCCCGCCAGTGAAACCGACATCTTTGTCCTGGTCGTCAACATTAACTCCAACGCGCCGGACGGCTCGACCATCGCCAACACGGCGAATATCTCCTCCGGCACCACCGATCCCAACGGCGCTAACGACTCTTCCACGGCTCTGACGACGGTGGCTGCGGTCGCTGATTTGTCGGTCACGAAGACTGCGCCCGTGACAGTGACCGCGGGCACCGACCTGACCTACACACTTTCGCTCACCGACCTGGGCCCCAGCGACGCGCAAAACGTGAATTTCGCCGACACTTTGCCTGCCAATACCACGTTCGTTTCCGCCACGGCGCCGGGCAACTTTAGCACGACCGCGCCGAATCCGGGTCAGACCGGCACGGTTACTTTCAGCGCGCCGACGGTGGTCGCGGGTGAAAACGACACCTTCACGATTGTCGTGCACATCGCCCCGAGCGCTGCCGATGGCTCATCGATCAACAACACCGCCACCGTTACCAGCAGCACAACCGACGCCAACGCCGGCAACAATACCGCGACAGCCACGAGCCTCGTGACCACGGTCGCTGACCTGGCCGTGACCAAGACTGCGCCTGCCACGGTCACGGCGGGAGCAGACGTCACTTACACCATCACGCTTACCAACGCTGGTCCCAGTGACGCCCAGACTGTGGCCCTCAACGACGTCTTGCCGGCCAACACGACGTTTGTGTCCGACATGCAGACTTCCGGCCCGGCTTTTAACCTGACCAGCCCGCCTGTCGGCTCTGGCGGGACCGTTACCGCCACGACTGCGACCTTTGCGGCCACGGGCACGGCGACGTTTGAAATCGTCGTCCATATTGGTGCCAGCACGGCCAGTGGTACGACGATCAGCAATACCGCAACGGCAGGCGCCGCGACCACGGATCCGAATGCCGCCAACAATTCGTCCACGGCAACCTCGACCGTGGCCACCTCGGCCGACCTGGCTGTCACAAAGACGGGCCCCGCCGTAGTTACTGCGGGCACCGATATCACCTACGCGATTACCTTGACCAACAACGGCCCTAGCGATGCCCAGGCTGCTATGGTGTCTGACACGCCGCCGGCCGGCACCACGCTGGTTTCCTTCACGCAGGATTCCGGCCCGCCCTCCGGAGGGACGTTGCCGGCCAACGGCACGGAGACCTTCACCCTGGTGCTGCACGTCAATTCGAACGTGGCCCAGAGCACGACGCTCACCAACACGGCGACGGCGACTTCGACGACTCCTGACCCGAACAGCGCCAACAACAGTTCCAGCGTCAACACCACGGTGGTAACCGTGGCCGACCTGGCGGCGACCAAGACGGCGCCGGCGACGGTAACCGCGGGGACCAACCTGACTTACACGATTTCCGTAACCAACAGCGGGCCCAGCGATGCCCAAAGCGTCGCCGTCACGGATGTAATTCCGGGCAACACCACCTTCGTTTCGGAAACGCAGACCAGTGGACCGGCTTTCATTCTGACGACACCCCCGGCGGGCGGGACAGGGACCGTTTCGGACACGATCGCCTCGCTGGCTGCCGGGGCCAGCGCCACGTTCACCCTCGTGCTCGCCGTCAACGCCAGCGCGCCCAATGCCAGTACGATCAACAATACATCGACCATCGGCAGCACCACCGCCGACTCGAACCCGGCCAACAACTCCTCGACGACCGCCACCACCGTGGCCACGGCGGCCGACCTGTCCGTGACCAAGACCGGCCCTGCGGCTGTCACTGCAGGCACCGATCTCACTTACACGCTCACCGTGGCCAACGCCGGCCCCAGCGATGCTCAAACAGTCGTCGTCGCGGACGCTGTTCCGGCGGGGGCAACTTTCGTCTCGGCAGCGCAAACCAGCGGCCCGGCGTTCCAGAGCAACACGCCCGCGCCAGGCAGCACCGGCACCGTAACCTTCCTGGATGCCACGTTTGCCGCTGGGGCCTCCGCCACCTTCACGATCGTCGTGCACGCAAATCCCAGCGACGCCGATGGCTCGACGATCAGCAATACCGCCAACATCTCCAGCAACACCACGGATACGAACAATGCAAACAATGCCTCGACGGTCAACACCACGGTTGCGGCAGTGGCCGACGTGTCCGTCACCAAGACCGGCCCGGCTACGGCGCTGGCGGGGAACCAGGTGACCTACACCCTGGTCGTAAGCAATACCGGTCCGAGCGACGCGCAGGGAGTCAACCTGACCGACACGCTGCCTGCAGGAGAGACCTTTGTGTCCGCCAGTCAGGGCTCCGGCTCCGGAAACGCCTTCACGGCGCCTCTGGGCACCGTCGCCTCGGGCACCAGCACCACCATCACGCTCGTGGCGCAGATCAGCCCCAGCGTCCCCAACGGCACAACCTTGACCGATTCGGCCACGGTCACCAGCACCACTACGGACTCGAACGCCGCCAACAATACCGCCACGTTCGCCACCACGGTGAACGCGGCCGCCGATGTTGCCATTACCAAGACGGGGCCGGCGACGGCGACGGCGGGCACGCAAGTGACTTATACGCTGTCGGTGTCCAATACCGGCCCCAGCGATGCCCAGGGTGTGACAGTCTCCGACACGCTGCCGGCCGGGGAAACCTTCGTGTCGTCCAGTTCAGGGACTGGATCGGGCACCAGTTTCACAGACACGCTGGGCACCGTCGCCGCAGGCGCGAGCACAACCATTACCATCGTCGCCCAGATCAGTCCCAGCGTGGCCAACGGCACGACCTTGACCGATAGCGCCACGGTCACGAGCACCACGACCGACACGAATGCCGCCAACAACACCGCGACGTTCAATACCACGGCGAGCGCGGTAGCGGATCTGCGCATCACCAAGACCGGCCCGGCCACGGCGACGGCGGGGACGCAGGTGACCTACACGTTGTCGGTGACGAATGGCGGTCCCAGCGACGCCCAG
>Ga0207041_1057_pt1 | contig 22084 bp, 23 predicted proteins | sample Alteio_BWMinCont_73_FD_153311 | JGI IMG/M metagenome (GOLD analysis project Ga0207041, IMG submission 153311) | Enriched cells from forest soil in Barre Woods Harvard Forest LTER site, Petersham, Massachusetts, United States -... | ecosystem: Environmental > Terrestrial > Soil > Temperate forest >... | reverse complement strand
ATTGGAATGGTTGTTGAAGGTTCTTATACTTGTGTCTCAGTTCTAAAGCTTGGTCGTGAACTACAAATTCCGATGCCGATTACAGAAGTCGTTCACAAAATTATTTACGAAGGCATGAATCCGAAAGAAGCCGTACAGTTGCTTATGCAACGAAAAATCAAAGAGGAGCATTTGTGAAGGTTGTTTCCAGCAAACAAATGGTCGATTTAGAAGCGCAAGCTTACCGTGATGGGGTTTCTTCTGAGGTAGAATTTATGGAAGAAGCTGGAAGTGGCGTTGCGTTAGTCGTTCATGAATTTGTGGAACGTCATCAGCTTAATCATCATGTGATCCTTTTATGCGGTAGCGGGAATAATGGGGGAGATGCCTATGTGGCAGGAATCCATTTGATTCATTTGGACTATGAAGTATTAGCTTTTCAACTTTTTCCTAATCGAACACCTAGTTCTTTGTGTGAAAAAAATCGTTCTAGATTTATTCAAGAAGGTGGTCGTGTTTTTGAAATATCTTCTGTAGAACAAATTGCGTTTCCGGTGAATGGGATTATCATTGATGGAATTTTTGGGACAGGTTTTCATGGTGAAATTGACGAGGTTTCTGCTTTGATTATGTCTTTTGCTAACAGATCGCGTTTACCTATTATTTCTGTAGATATTCCTTCTGGTTTAAATGGAGAAACAGGCGAATCTGTGGAAGAGACGATACAAGCTTCTGAAACAGCCTTTTTAGGCTTACCTAAAACGGGCTTTTTTTTAAGAGATGGCTGGGACAAGGTAGGAAAATTACGTTATGTTGATTACGGCTTGCCTCAAGAATACATTGATGCCTCAGAATCTGATTTAACGATGCTGACACCTCAATTGGTACAGCCATGGATACCTCCTTTAAAACGCAGTCGTCATAAATATGAAGCGGGATATGTTGTCGGATTAGCCGGTTCAGTAGAAATGCCTGGTGCCGCTCTTTTATCGAGCGAAGCTGCACTTCGTAGCGGGGCAGGGATCGTTCGTTTATTATTTCCGCATGAGATGCGTCAGGAACTGATTGCATCTCCCTATGAGATGTTACGAACAGGTTATGATCCACTTGTGCCTGAAGAAGTGATCGAAGTCATGCAAAAAGCGAACGCTGTTTTCATCGGGCCTGGAATGGGTAGAAGCGATCGTACACGTGCATTAATCAAAGCTGTATTAAAAAAAATAGATAAGCCACTTGTATTAGATGCCGATGCCTTGTTTTTTTTAGCAGAAGAAAAAATGGATTTACCCCAACAGTGTATATTGACACCACATCATGGGGAAATGCAAAGATTATTGGGAAATCATCCTTTAATGCCCTTAACATCTGAATCATTAAAGAAGTGTCAAGCCTATGCAGAAGAAAAGGGAGTGACCTTAGTCTTAAAGGGTGGACCGACATTTATTTTTCAACCTAATGAACCTGTTTATGTGAATCCAACCGGTGATCCGGGCATGGCGACAGCAGGCACAGGGGATGTGTTAACTGGAATTATTGCGGCATTGTTAGCACAAGGAATTCCTGCGCATCAAGCTGCAGCGTTGGGGGTCTATTTGCATGGGCTGGCAGGGGAACATGCAGCAGCGAATGAAACGCCCTGGTGTATGACAGCCTATGATTTGTTGACCTTTTTGCCTGATGCGTTTGCATTTCGTGTTTTTTAGAAATTTTAACACAAAGAAGCTGCAGAAGAAGAACACAAGGCACAAAGGTTGCCTTAAGTCTTTCAAATATCGTGCTGTATTTTTTTTACAACCACAGAGCGGGGGGAAGGGTTTGCTAGCCGTAGCTAATCTATATTTTAATCCTTCCTATATCCCTAGGTAACTTACGATGAAGTTACTTAGGAGCACACAGAGATCACAGAGAGAGTAGGAAGATGGATCGTCATCCCTGTCCCTTCCTACCCTCTCTGTGATCTCTGTGTGCTCTGTGGTTGTAAAAAAATACAGCACGTTACTTGAAATACCTAAGGCAATCTCAATCTTTGTGCCTTTGTTTCTTGTGTTCGACTTTGTGTTAAGATTTGCTTGAGATAATGGTATCTACATAAACCTGTGTCTTTGAATCAATCTCCAAATTGACTAAATCACCTTCTTTCTTAAATCCTAGCGTCGTTTGACGTCGCGTTTCTGGAATTAAATGAACAGAAAAACTACCGTTAGGATCCACACTTCCAATCGTCAAACTTATACCGTCTAATGCTACATAACCTTTAGGAAAAAGATATTTCATCCATTTTTTATTACAATGGAGCTGCATCGTCAAATTATCCTGTATGGAATCGATTTTTTGAATGGTAACTGTATCTACAACATGACCAGAAATAAGATGACCACCAATTTCATCGCCAAAACGCGCAGAACGTTCAATATTTACAAGATTACCCACGGATAGGTTTTTTAGGTTTGTGCATTTTAACGTTTCATCAATGAGATCAAAAGAAACGAGGTTGTGATCAATAGTAACGGCCGTTAAACAGACCCCGTTAATAGCTACACTGGCACCAATTTCCAAATTTTGAACTAATTCAGAAGTAAGATTGATTGTTAATGTGGCAAAATTATTTAAAATTTGAATGTGAGTAATAGGACATAAACCTTTTACAATTCCTGTGAACATTTTTACCTCAAGTCTAGAAAGAAATCATATTTTGGATGCTTGTATTGTACAAGCTTAAAATAAGATAACCCTGTCCTAAATCGTGAACGTACCCACATCCCCCTCTGTCCTAAATCGTGAACGAGCCCGAGCCCGAGCCCGAGCCCGAATTTCGAAAACGTATTAATGCACAACAATCCTCCGTCCTCCCCGACCCAATCCAATCCAACCCGATCCCGCTCTCAACCTCGAATTTGGTTTGTGCATTAATACGTTTTCGAATTTCGGGCTCGGGCTCGGGCTCGGGCTCGTTCACGATTTAGGACAGGGGATGTGGGTACGATTTAGAACCTGGTTACTTTGGGATGGAAAGATTTTTCCTCTTTTGGCATGGTGAAATTATGGAACATATTTGGAAAGAAGTCGATACCGGCGAAATACATATTCGGGATTCTTGGCAATTAGAACTAAAATCCGATTACCTTCCACTCCTCAATCTGAAAAAAAACGTCCACACTCAAGAACTCTTTTTTTTCATTCCTAATGCCTTACTCATTTCAAATCAAACGTATAATAAACAAAATTTTTATGATGATCAAACGACGCTTATCCGTTTAAAAACGCCTAAATTCACTCTTGAAGAACTCAATCACCCTTACAACGTGGATTCCCCATTATCCAAAATACGTACAATGCAGTCTTTAGAACCCACAACTGATAACCTTCCTCTAGTGATCCAAGAGTATAAGCTTCTTAGCAACATTATGCGTAGTGCCTTACGTGATCAAACTGCTGATTTAATGCAGGAAATCCAAAAGTTTTCTCATGCGAAATTGAATTTAAGTGTCTTAAATGAAAAAATTACCCAATTTTCTAGGGATTTACATGCCCTAAGACTCAGCTTTTGGGAGTTTCAACGGATCTATGAAATTAAATGGAAAAAAACAGGTCTAGCGGAGCAAATTAATTACGTCGATGATTTTATCAGCCATGCCATTAATAACTATTTGACAGAACTTTTACAGGCTATCCGTCGGACAAAAACGGATCAAATGCAGCACGCTGACCAAGTCATTTCCAAAATATTAGTCGAAGAGAAGCAAAGACGTCTGAATAAATACCAAGAAAAAGATGATCATCTAGACTCGCCACTACAGGAAGAAACAATTCTGTATAAAGAGGGGCTTCTCAATAAATTTGTGTTAGATGCGTTGCTTCTAGGAATCAATCGCTCTTCTTTGGATTATCGTTTGCGAGATATTTCCGGGGGTATTTCGGCAGCAGTAGCTATGCTGCTTTATCTGCTCCTTTTTGTATGGCAGGGTCAGGTATTTATCAATAATTCTGAACCGTTCATTTTGTTCACTGTTGTTATTTATGTATTGAAAGATCGCTTAAAAGAGGGGTTACGCGGTGTTTTTTATACACAAGCATATCGATGGTTTTCGGATTATAAAACTCAAATATTTTCTCCGATTAAGAAAAAAAGTATCGGAAAAATGGACGAGACTTTTGCTCTTATTTCCTCGCATTCGTTACAGAAAGAAATTTCTGAAATACGTAATAGCGATTTTCATGAAATTATGCCTGATTTTCATCGTCCCGAATCCATTATCTACTATAAACAATTGATTCAACTTTTTAGACCTAAGCTGATTGAAGAAACAAATTCTAGATCACAAGGCCTGCATATTATTTTTCGCTTAGAGCTTCATCGAATTTTACAAAAAGCAAGTGATGCCTATGAAGAGTATCGTACAATTAATCCTGAGACTAACGAAGTAGTTGTAAAACGGCTTCCGAAGATTTATCATTTAAATATCATTATGCGAAGCACATATCCTAAAGATGATCTAACAAAACAAGTGGATATTCGAAATTTTCGTGTGATTGTCGATAAAAATGGAATTAAACGCATTGAAACGCTCTCGCATTAACTTAATCCACCTTGATGGCTTACCTATCCTAGACCAGCTTCGTATAGAAGAAGCCCTTCTTCGTGTCGACTCAGAAAATTGGTGCCTCTTAAATCGAGGAATCCAAAATCCCGCTATCGTGATGGGAATTTCAGGAAAAGAAGAGCTGCATATCAATAATCACATCTACAAACAAAAACCTATTTCATTAATTCGTCGTTTTACAGGCGGTGGTACAGTGGTCGTAGATCATAATACCTACTTCGTCACATGGATTTTTAATAGCATAGAAATTCAAGTCCCTTGTTTTCCTAATAAGGTTTTTGATTGGAGTGGATCTTTTTATCAAAAAGTTTTTAATGATATTCCTTTTGCCATCAGAGAAAATGATTACGTGATCAATCAACACAAATGCGGGGGAAATGCGCAGTATATGCGTAAAGAGCGCTGGTTGCATCATACCTCTTTCTTATGGGATTATGATGAGGCAAACATGGATTATCTTACTATACCCCCAAAGATCCCTAAATATCGGGAAAAAAGAAGTCATGTAGACTTTTTATGTCGTTTAAAGGATTATTTTGAATGCCGTGATGCTTTTGAAGAAAAGATATTGAAAAATTTATCAAACAATTTTTGTGTAAAAGAAAGAAGTCTTGAAAATATCGGTCAAATTCTCCAACAACCCCATCGACAAGCTACGATACTCTACTAGTCAATGAAAATTTTTAACACAAAGACGAACACAAGAAACAAAGACACAAAGTTAGCAAATAATTTATTTTGCTTACTTTGTGTCTTTATTTCTTGTGTTCGTCTTTGTGTTAAAATTTAATTCAAGACTTTAACCAAAAATCCTTAAATCTCTTTTTTGGCACGGACTTCTTCTTCTCGATTCAATATTCTTTCATGCTTTTGATCAGTGCGCGCTTTCCGAGCTTTTTCTGCACTTGCTGCTTCTTGAGCAGATTTTTCTAGTGTCTGCATTTCTTGACGACGTAAATCAACGTTTTTCTGCTTTTTATCAACCCGTTCACTTTTGTTTGAACCCATGTCCACTTTTCCGGCACGATAATTAATAGACCGTTCAGCACTCACATTATGTTGGTCTTCTTCTTTAGACATGTGGGGGATTACGGCATCCATCGTTTCTAAATTATCTTTGAAAACTTTAGCAAATTCTGCATCGGATAATGTAACTAATTTCCCGGATTTGTCATTGATGTCAATTTTTTGCTCAACACCCTTTTCATCTTTAAAAATGATGTGTTTGACATTTCCGTTTTTTAAGGTATTTTCCATCTGAGTTGACATAATATAATGGTGTGGATCCACTAAAGATGAAAAAATGGCCATTTTTTGAAAGGCTAAAAGGGAGATTTGATGAGACTCTTTTTCCGAAACAGGCTTAAAATAAGCAGTTTGCATAGAATTTTGCGTTTCTTGGGAGTTAACTAACACATATAATTTGATATCCATATATACCTCTTTGTAACCTTATTCTTCTTTGATAATTATAATTCATAATTTTATTATTTATAAAGGAATTTATCCTTCCCTATATAAATAGAATCTTTACAAAAATAGCTTTTCAGAGTAAATTATACCTAAATCACCCCATGTTCGATTTTTTTTTAATCTCGATCATGAAAATATCCCGGATTTTTCATGTTAAAAAGTATGACGGCTTATGGACGTGCCGTTGTGGTTAGGCCCTTTGCGCGTATTGTCATTGAAATTCATTCTGTAAATAGAAAACATTTAGAAATACTGACTTCTCTTCCTTCGGGAATGGCACGTTTTGATGCGGATGTACGAAAGCGTATTGCAGGAACTATCCTAAGAGGCCATGTCACCGTAAGGATGCAGGTTGCTTTTCAAGAAGGAAGCCCGATTTCCGTGATTCCTAACCTTCAATTGGCTAAAGCCCTTAAAGAGGGGTGGGATCAAATAGCTTCTGCGGTGGGGGTCCCTTCAGCCTTAGTTGACCTTCGGTTGCTCGCGAATAGGGATGATTTATTTGTTGTTGAAGAACAGCTTGGGGATGAAACTTTGTGGTTGCAAGCGATCGTCGAGGCTGTGGATCAGGCTTTAGGTGCAGCTTCTTTGATGAAGGTACGGGAAGGAGAGCAATTGGCTGTCGATATTTCCAAACGATTAAAAATTCTTGATAATAGAATGGCGGAAATTGAAGTGCGGGCCCCAGAAGTGGTTCAAAAACAAAGAGTTAAGTTGTGCGAACGATTAAATGAACTCGTCCCTGGACTTTTGGATAACGAAGAGAGGCTTTTAAGAGAAGTCGGTTTATACGCTGAAAAAGTGGATATTACTGAAGAAATCACGCGGTTTAAATCTCATTTGAGTCAATGCGATTCTTTAATTCATGGAAAAAATGCAAGCGTTGGAAAAACGTTTGAGTTTTTGATCCAAGAATTAAATCGAGAAATTAACACCATTGGATCAAAAAGTAATGATGTAGATATTTCTCGAAATGTGATCGACGTAAAAAGCGAACTCGAAAAAATTCGTGAGCAAATACAAAACTTGGAATAGGATTGTATGTCACAATTGATAGGAAATCATAAGGAAGGCCTCGTTTTTGTCGTGAGTGCCCCTGCTGGTACTGGGAAAACAACATTGGTTCAAAAGTTGGTTAGTGAATTTTCCACTATAGTCAGCAGTATCTCGTGGACGACCAGAAAGCCACGAGAAGGGGAACAAGATGGTGTACACTATCATTTTGTCACGAGTGAAGCGTTTGAGCAGGGAATTGAAGAAGGGGAGTTCTTAGAGTATGTCCGTTTGTACGGGGATTACTATGGAACTTCTAAGCATTGGGTGGAAGAAAGACTAAAAAAAGGACACCATGTGGTCCTCGTCATTGACACCCAAGGTGCCTTGCAATTGATGGAAAAATATCCGGCCATCTACATTTTTCTTCTGCCACCTTCACGAGATGAGCTCCGCCGAAGACTTTTAGAACGACGTTCAGAAACGGACGAAGTCATCGAAAAACGACTAGCATGGGCAGATAAAGAGCTTCCTGCAAGTAAATTGTATAATTATCGGATCGTAAATGACGATTTAGAAACCGCATATCAAGTACTGAGAAGTATTGTAATTGCAGAAGAACATAAAAAATAATTAATTTTGAGGAATTCATGGAAAAAAATGAGTCTTTAACAACAGAAGCTGTGAAAATTAAAAAGCTTCCATTAAGTCAATTCGAACTAGTGAATTACGCGATTAATATCGTCCGTCATAAGATTGAAGCCGGTATCGGTTTAGAGTCACAAAACGTTGCGTCTGAAGTCCTGTTAGACATCCTACACGGCAAAGATATGTTGAATCCGATTGCTCAAAAAAACGAGATCAAAGAAGCTATTTCTTATGATTCCTTTGAATCACCTGAAGACGTCTCTACAGAAAAAAAACGCGCACGTAAAGTAGCCGCTGAATAGGTTTTAGAATGCTGGCAACGGTCACTAATACAGAAATCGTTGTTTTTGGTTTTACTATCTTGTTTGTATTTGGACTCCTGGTGAGTTCTTTTTGGTTCAATTGGCGTGCCGTGAACCGTTATACTTGTCCGAGTCCATATACAGGCACGCCTTTACGGTGGGCTTATGATTTAGGTCATTATCATCGGGAAAAAGTTTGGGGATATCTTAGTGAGATTCATCAGTATGACAATCGCCCCTTTGATTTAAAAAAAGCTGCCTGGTGTCGGGATACCGGACGATTATTTCCTAATGCGATAGGCTGGCTAGATACTGTTCAAGTGGATTGGTCTTTTTTGCAAAAAAGATATCAAGGTCGTTTTGTTTCCTGGGGGAGTTTAAGTCCCGATCAACAACGTGTGATCAGAGATTCCCACAAGGGCATGGAAGGATACCAAACAGCTTTTTCGAGTCCTAACCAATTACCACGTATGATTGAACCAGAGTATGCCTTAGCAAAACCGGGTCCCTTATATGTAGACTTTGAAACAAAAGTTCTTTTAGGATGGAAAATTGTTCCCGGAACAGAATTAGAAGTCATGATTGTACAAAAACCTATCAAATAGAGATTTCCCTTCACATTTTCAAGGATCCTTATGAACCAGATTTCGAAACAAAAAATATTGATTACTTCCGCTCTCCCTTATGCTAATGGTCCTTTACATTTTGGTCATATGGCTGGTGCCTATCTTCCCGGAGATACTTATGCACGTTTTCAACGGCTAAAAAATCATGATGTTCTATATATCTGTGGTTCCGATGAATATGGCGTTGCGATTACGATGAGCGCCGAATTAGCGAAAAGAAGTCCAAAGGAACACGTAGATTTATTTCATCAGGTGAATGCCGACCTATTCAAAAAATTAAATTTTTCTTTTGATCACTATTCCAGAACAACCTGGAAAGGTCATAAGTTGCCGGTTCAGGAAATATTTTTAGATCTATTAAAGAATGGTTTTATTGAAGAACGTGTCACGGATCAGCTTTATTCCGAATCGGAAAAACGTTTTTTAGCAGACCGCTATGTCGTAGGAAAATGTCCAAAATGTGGATTTGAAAACGCACGTGGAGATGAATGTCCTTCCTGTGGGGCTAGCTATGAAGCGACAGATTTGATCAATCCGCGTTCTAAATTAAGTAATGCACCGTTAATTCATCGTTCGACAAAACATTGGTTTTTACTGTTAGATCAGTTTAAAGATAAAATCATGGCTTGGATTGACACGAAAAATTGGAAGCCAAATGTTGTTAATTTCATTAGGGGTTATGTCAAAGAGATGCATCCTAGAGCAATCACACGTGATTCTGAATGGGGTGTGCCTGTACCTTTGCCAGGATCGGAAGGAAAAGTACTTTACGTCTGGTTTGATGCTCCTATTGGTTACATTTCAGCGACCATGGAATGGGCACAACAACAGGGGAGTCCTGAACGTTGGAAAGACTATTGGCAAGATGCTCAGACAAAGCTTGTACAGTTCATTGGAAAAGATAATATTCCGTTTCATGCTGCCATTTTTCCGGCAATGCTGATGGGACAAAATCAGCCCTATAAATTAGTAGATGAGCTTCCCGCGAATGAATTTTATAAGCTAGAAGGGAAGCAATTTAGTAAATCGGATGGTTGGTATATCGATCTAGAGGACTTTTTTACGCGGTATACTCCGGATCAAATTCGTTATACCATAGCAGCAAACGCGCCTGAAACCTCCGATTCTGAATTTACCTGGAAAGATTTTCAATCCAGATGCAATTCAGAATTGTTAGGAAAGTATGGAAATTTAGTGAATCGAGTCATGGTATTTGCAAAAAATCAGTGTGCCGGAGTTATTCCTTCGCCAGCTGTATTAGAACCCATTGATCAAACGTTTTTAGAGAAAATAAACGAAGTGGTTCAACAGATTAATGAAGCCTACGAAGGTTTTCGTTTAAGACGTGCAAGTCAATTGATGATGGAGTTGGCAGGAATCGGTAACGCCTATTTTGATGCAAAAAAGCCATGGAGCGATGCAAAACAATCCGAAACACGAGCCAGAATGGAAACTACCTTAGCCTGCTGTTTCGAATGTTTAAAGTCATTGGCCTTAGTTTCATCGCCAATCATTCCAGAAACAGCGCAAAAAGTTTGGCAGATGTTAGGCGAATCTACACCATTGTCTGAACAAAAGTGGGATGAAATTGTGAATAGAAGATTACAATCAGGACAAAAATTAGGGGAGCCCATGATCTTGTTTCAGAAGATAGAAGATAGTGAAATTGAAGCAGAAGTAGCAAAGCTTCATGAGAAGGCAGAAGCAGCAAAGCCTAAGGAGTATGTCCCCCTAAAGACCGCAATAACAATAGATGAGTTAGATAAAGTCGATTTACGTATCGGAATTGTGTTGAAAGCAGAGCCAGTCCCGAAAAGTAAAAAGCTTTTGAAATTGAGTGTAGATTTAGGTTTTGAGATAAGAACAATAGTGTCAGGGATTAGCCAATTTTATGATGTTGAAAACCTCGTTGGTAAAAGGGTTGTAGTGGTTGCAAATTTAAAACCAGCCACGTTAATGGGTATCCAAAGTCAAGGTATGGTCCTTGCAGGAAGCGATGGGCCCTCTTTAGAAGTATTATCTATAAATTCCTTATCCCCTGGTAGTACAGTTAGTTAACTTAATAATTTCTTAATAAATTTTATGTATATTAATTGTTTTATAATAAAAAGAGGTGAGTGTTATGTCTGATCTAAAAAATATTGCTACTGGTTTTGTTTCAGGAGGTTCATTTGGTTATCCAGTGAAAATTCACTCTGCAACAAAGAAAAAAGATATTGCTAAGAAGGTATGTGAAGTCACATTTAATGTATTAGGCTACATTCCGGTCGTAGGTTGTATTGTAGGTAGTATGCGTAATTTCAGATTTTTAAAAGATATAAAATCTTTGTATAATAAGGTAGAAAAATTTCACAAAGCTCTTGTAGGTAATACTTCTAATCGGGAAAAGGTCGAAGATCTGGGCAATAAATTAGAGGTTAAAATTAAGAAATGTTGCGCTCAACAGTTAGGCGCAAGCGGTCGAGGCTGTGTTGAAGGTGCTTATCTTGGATTTCTTTTGATCCCCGTAGATATTACAGTAGCTGTAAGAAATAAGTGTGGTTCTATGGGTGCGACATGGGGCTTCCGTTCCGTGAATTCTAAGACATTCAAGGTAGAAAAAACTGAAATAACTGAAAAAGAGCATAGACAAATATATTTTCGTACAAAATTAAATAATTTGTTTTTTGATACGGTGGGTATTATTCCTGTTATTTCATTGTTTTCTGGTGCTTCACGCATAGTAATTAGTACTTTTAATATCATTTACATAAATAATCTTAAAACAAAATACAGTAAAAATGTGGCTAAACAATTGATTACACATTTGAAATGTCAAATAGCTCGTGGTGTATTAGAGATGTCTCAAGTGGGAATTATTGTTAATATCTCGGTAGGAGTTCTAGGTACTTTTGTAAACATGTATCATGCTAGAAAAACCCGTCCTGATTATTATGAAGAGCCAAAAGGACTAAAATATACTCTTTTAAGAGCAGTTTAACATTTAGTCCAATTTTTATGGCCTTAATGGACAAAAATGGACATTAAGGAAAATATCTATTTGCTTTAATTAAGTAAAAATATTTTCTTCATTGTCCATATTGTCCATATTGTCCATATTGTCCATATTGTCCATATTGTCCATATTGTCCATATTGTCCATATTGTCCATATTGTCCATATTGTCCATATTGTCCATGTTGTCCATGTTATTTTTGCTAGGACTACGGCAGTAGTCCAATGTGCAAGCCCCCTGTGTAGCGAACGGCAGTGAGCGGAGCGGGGGGTTAAGATGTAAAGAAACATCGCTACGGCAGTAGCGAAACAATAATGTCTAATCGCCTATAAAATTTTATCGAATGAATGTTTTTTTATCTTTAAATAAATTTTTGTTTGTATCTGATATGGTTACGCTACTGCCGTAGCGATGTTTCTTTGCATCTTAACCCCCCGCTCCGCTCACTGCCGTTCGCTACACAGGGGGCTTGCACCTTGGACTATTGCCGTAGTCCTAGCAAAAGAATTTTCAACCAAAAGTAGCCACACTCCGTTGGGCTCTCTTCAGAAGTATTATCTATTAATTCACTACCTCCCCGGTAGTGTAGTTAGCTAACTTAATAATTTCTTAATTTAAGTATTATATAATGGCTATTTGTTGAAAAAAGGATGTTATTATGCCAAGTATTAAAGAAAATTTTATTAGAGGGTTTGTTTTAGGTAGTTCTCTTGGATATCCAGTAAAAATACATCACCATGAACAACCGGACCGAAAGAAAAAGGATATTGCAAAAAAAGTTTGTGAAGTCACTTTTAATGTCATAGGATATATTCCTGTTGTAGGAGCTGTGACGGGTGCATTACGTTCTTTTCGGCCTTTGGTTCAATATTTTTCTAAGGGAATAAAAATTGCTCATCAGCTAGCAAGGGAATTTCTTGTAGGGCCCGTCAGTAATGAAACGATTAATAAATCATCTGCATTTGTTGGTGATATGTTAGGGACTATATTTAGGGGTTTGTTTGAGTGTAATAGTCTTGGGTTTGTTATGATCCCACTAGACATTACTGCCGTTGTGAAGAATAAGTGTGGGTCAATGGGAGCAACCTGGGGTTTCCGTTCTGTTAATTCTAAAACATTTAAAGTTGAAAAAGATGATATAGAGGTAAAAGACTATAAAGAACTTTATCTTAGGGCTAAAATAAACAATTTATTTTTTGACACCTTGGGAATTATTCCGGTTGTTTCATTAGTTTCCGGAACTCTTCGGGTTGTTTCCTCTGTTTATTCCCTTCATCAGTTAAAGAAACAAATGATTAATGAAGATTATGATTATAGCTATAATGTCGATAAACAAGGGATCACGAATCTAAAATGTCAAATAGCCCGTGGAATATTAGAAATGTCCCAAGTAGGCATAATAGTTAATTTATCTGTGGGTATTTTAGGAACCTTTGTGAACATTCATAATGATCGTCGAAACACGGAACATAATTATCATGACGAGCCGAAAGGTCATTGGTATTACACACTTTTACATGTTGTCTAAATAGTCACGAAGTAGACTTATTGAAAAGTATTATATTGCATTAATTCTGAGCAAAATACTATTTTCATCGTCTACTTCGTCCATCATTTTCCCGATAATAACCGCAAAGCATCCTGTTTCATCCTTAAATGAATACTATACAACCCATTCGCACGATTTGGACTCAAACTCGCACTAATCCCCAATTCCTTTAAGTATTCAGGTTCTTTCATTAAAATGACCTCTGGCTTCTCACCGCTGTAAACCGAAATGAGCACTGCCGCCAATCCCGAAGAAATTAACGCATCCGACGACGCCTGAAAAACAACCTTCCCTTCCTCATCTAAACAAGCATCTAAATACATCGTACTTTGACACCCTTTTACAATGTTATCGGGACACTTTTGTTCCTCAGTCATCCCAGGTAATTTTCTCCCTAGATCCATTAATTTCATGTACTTTTCATCTTGATCACGACATTCGTTAAATAATTTCGTGATTGCTTCTACTTTTTCTTCAAATGATTGATTTTTGTGCATAGTCTATTATTAAATAATTTGTTATAGAATACATTATATCAGAGGAGTCCTAGCTATGACAAACCTTTTAGAAATGGTAGGCGCTAGTTTCTTATTTGTGACATCATTAATGACCTTACTTTGGGTAGGCTATCTCTTTCGGCAAAATGCCGGAATCGTCGATATAGGGTGGGCTTTGGGGTTTGTCATTTCAGTTTGGTCTTATTTCATATTAGGCAATGGTGTTCTTGAAAAAAAGATTTTTATTACTCTTCTCGTTTCCATTTGGGGGTTAAGATTAGCCTGGTATTTAACCAATCGCTACTTACATTCAGATGAAGATCCTCGGTATACAGAGCTTCGAAAAAACTTGGGCGAACAAGGAAGTGATTTCAAATTTTTATTTGTTTTTTTGTTTCAAGGTTTTTTAGTTTCTTTGCTAACGATTCCTTTTCTCATCATTTGCCTGAGTCATGATCAAACATGGCATCTATTAGAAGGAATTGGCCTACTTGTTTGGGGGATTGGTCTTTGGGGGGAATCAGCGGCTGACTCGCAACTAGCCAAATTTAAAGCGGATACAGAAAATCACGATTTAATTTGCACAGAAGGGTTATGGAGGTATTCGCGTCATCCAAACTATTTTTTTGAATTCATCATTTGGGTCGGGTATTTCCTGATAGCTTTGCCTGCAACCGGAGGATGGCTTGCCATTCTATCGCCAATGATCATACTCTTTTTATTGCTAAAAGTTTCCGGTATACCTGTCGCAGAAGCGGAAGCGCTTAGAACCAAAGGGGATGCTTATCGCCACTATCAGGAAACAACCAGTTCTTTCATTCCCTGGTTTCCAAGAGATAAAAAGTAAAAAAAATACTACATGCCAGAAATCGTCCTATCGTGAACGAGCCCGAATTTTGTTACTGCATTAATGCTCAACAAAACTCCGGCTACCCCGTCCTAAAATCGTGAACGAGCCCGAGCCCGAGCCCGAGCCCGAATTTATCACCACTCAAGCTAATATCCAAAAAAAATCGGGCTCGGGCTCGGGCTCGTTCACGAAAGGACGATTTAGGCAAACGTACGTTAAATCCTCTTGACAAATATCCAAAATATGGTAACTTATATCTCACTTCGTCCTCAAAGTAGATCATTTCTATTTTGAGGCGGTAATCAAACGGAATTTATGGCGAAAGAAGATACGATTAAAGTAGATGGAACTGTCGAAGAACTGCTTCCAAATATGACATTTCGGGTCCAGTTACAAAATGGACTCATGGTAATGGCTCATCTATGTGGTAAAATGCGCATGAAAAACATCCGCGTTTTAGTAGGTGATACGGTAACTGTCGAGATGTCTCCTTACGATTTATCAAAGGCACGCATCATCTTTCGACAAAAATAAAAAACCCTGTTGATTTATTAATAGCAACCCAGTAAAATAATATGCTTTTGGGTTGCTGGGCATTACCTGCCCAGATAGCTCAGTGGTAGAGCACTTGCATGGTAAGCAAGCGGTCGTAGGTTCAATTCCTATTCTGGGCAAAAAAAAACAAACTAATTCAAGATCCTAACGGAGGAACAATAATGGCAAAAGAAGCTTTTCAGCGTAATAAGCCTCACGTCAACATCGGGACTATTGGTCACGTTGACCATGGAAAAACTACACTTTCAGCAGCGATCACTAAAGTTCTCGCAAAAAATGGTGGAGCAAATTTCCGATCCTATGATTCGATTGATAGCGCTCCTGAAGAAAAAGCGCGTGGTATTACTATTAACCAGGCTCACCTGGAATACGAAACAGCAAAGCGTCACTATGCACACGTAGACTGTCCAGGTCACGCTGACTATGTAAAAAACATGATTACTGGTGCTGCACAGATGGACGGAGCAATCCTCGTCGTCGCTGCAACCGATGGTCCTATGCCTCAAACACGTGAACACGTTCTTTTGGCACGTCAGATGCAAGTTCCTTCGATCGTTGTGTTTCTTAACAAGTGCGATATGATCGGCGAAGAAGATCAAGAATTGATCGACCTCGTTGAAATGGAACTTCATGAACTTTTAGAGTCAAAAGGTTATAAAGACTGCCCAATCATCCGCGGTTCTGCTTTAAAAGCAATGGAAGGCGATGCGAAGTGGGAAGAAGCGATTGTTAAGTTGATGAATGTTGTTGATGACTATATTCCAACTCCAGCTCGTGAAGTTGACAAGCCATTCTTAATGCCAATTGAAGACGTATTCTCCATTTCCGGTCGTGGTACTGTAGCTACTGGACGTGTTGAGCGCGGAATCGTTAGAAACAACGATAAACTTCAACTCGTTGGTCTTGGCGATACAATGGACACAGTTGCTATCGGTCTTGAAATGTTTAACAAAACATTAGACGAAGCACGTGCAGGGGAAAACGTAGGTATTCTAGTTCGTGGCGTAACAAAAGACCAAGTTCAACGTGGTCAAGTTCTCGCTGCACCAGGAACCTCCAAAGCTCATAGCAAATTTAAAGGACCTGTTTACATCTTGACTAAAGAAGAAGGCGGACGTCATAAGCCATTCTTTACAGGATACCGTCCTCAGCTTTACTTCAGAACAACAGACGTAACTGGAACGATCGAACTACCAGCAGGTGTTGAGATGGTTATGCCAGGGGATAACGTTGAATTGACTGTAGAATTGCTAGTTCCAGTTGCAATGGAAGTCGGTATGCGCTTTGCGATTCGTGAAGGTGGCCGTACGATCGGAGCAGGAACTGTATCTGAGATCATTAAATAGTTTTTTGTGATCTAAAGGTCTGTAGCTAGATTTTACTGAGAATTCAGTAAAATCTAGCTTAATTAACCGGGGTTCCCGGTTCGAGGGTGTGTAGCTCAGTTGGTAGAGCAGCGGTCTCCAAAGCCGCGGGCCGGGGGTTCGAATCCCTCCGCACTCGTTTTATATTTAAGGATAGAAATGTCCAATTAACCGAGGTACTAGTGTGGTGGTGGAAGTAAAGCCCATGGAGCCCAAAAAAACACACCAGTCGACAGCGACTTCTGCAAAAGAAGCGTCTGTTCCCAAGATGCGTGTGCGCGATTTAATCGAAGAGGTCAAAAGTGAATTCTCTAAGATTACATGGACAAACCGAGATGAACTTTTAGCTTATACAAAGCTAGTTGTTGGTGGAACGTTTGTATTTGGTATGGGGATTTATCTTGTAGATCTCCTCATTAGACTAGTTCTTGGTGGATTAGAAAGCATTATTCGATGGATAGCAGGATAAGGAAGTCACGCTCATGCATAAATGGTACGTAGTCCAAGTGATGACGATGCAAGAAAAAAAGGTTTTAAAAACCCTAGAAGAGCGACGTGAGTCGATGGGGATGCAAGACCTGATTTCAGAAATTCTCCTACCGATTGAAAATGTATCGGAAGTGAAAAACGGACAACAACGCGTTGTTGAAAAGAAAGTTTGGCCAGGATACTTGCTGATAAAAATGATCCTCGATGATGAATCTTGGCAATATGTGAAAAACACGTCAGGAGTTTTAGGCTTTCTCGGTGGAGAAAAACCTACAGCATTGACTGATGGAGAAGTTAAAGAGATTTTAAGTGATCTCGAAGATAAAAAACAAAAAGTTGTTCAGAAGCACAAGTTTGAGATCGGTGACCCTGTTAAGATTGTAGATGGAGTTTTTGTTAACTTCATCGGAACGGTTACAGAAGTGTTTCATGATAAAGGCCGCTTAAGCGTTATGGTTTCTATTTTCGGCCGTGATACACGAGTCGATGACCTTGAGTTTAGTCAAGTTGAAGAAATTAACGATGATACGGGAAATTCATAATAAAAAATTATTGGTAGTTACATATGTCAAAACCAGCTAAAAAAGTTGCAAAAATTATTAAGCTGCAGATCCCTGCAGGAAAAGCAAACCCAGCGCCACCTATTGGACCTGCTTTAGGTTCTGCCGGCGTTAACATTATGGCATTCTGTAAAGAGTTTAACGCAAAAACTCAAGGAAATGCGGGAGATATCTTACCTGTTGTTATTACAGTGTATGTGGATAAATCCTTCACATTTATTTGCAGAAAGCCTCCTGTTTCTCAAATGATCAAGAAAACTCTTGGTTTTGAAAAAGGGTCTGCTGTTCCAAACAGAGATAAAGTAAGTAAAATTAAACGTAGCCAAGCACGTAAGATCGCTCAAGACAAAATGGAAGATCTTAACGCACGTGACTTAGATGCTGCAGAAAATATTGTATTAGGGACTGCTCGTTCGATGGGAGTCGAACTCGTCGCTGAGTAAGGTAGATCTATCTAATGATTATTAGATAGGCCAAACTTCAGATCGTATTTATTTACAGTCTGATTATCAGCAGATTCTTAAAAGAAACTGCTTAACATGAGTTAAATGGAAAAAAAACTATGGGTCATCCAAGTAAAAGAACTCGGGAGATAGCTAAAATGGTGGATAAACAAAAAGTTTATTCCATCGCAGAGGCTGTCGCTATCTTGAAGAAATGTCCACAGACTAAATTTGATCAGTCTGTCGATATTACTTTAGTCATGGGAGTTGACCCTCGTCGCGCAGATCAGCTAGTTCGTGGAACCGTTTCGTTACCGAATGGAACAGGTAAAACGATGAAAATCCTCGTATTCGCAAAAGGCGATAAGCTTAAAGAAGCGATGGATGCTGGTGCTGCATACGCGGGCAATGATGAACTTTTTGAAAAAGTAAATGCTGGTTGGACTGATTTTGATGCAGTCATAGCAACACCGGACATGATGAGAGAAGTAGGGAAGTTAGGGAAAGTTTTAGGACCACGTGGTCTTATGCCGACACCAAAAGCCGGAACAGTCACAACAGATGTTGCTAAAGCTCTTAAAGAGTTACAAGGTGGAAAGATCGAATTTAAACTTGATCGTTCAGCTACACTCGGCAATGGCATTGGTAAGATTTCTTTCTCAGAAGAGAAAATTGTGCAAAACACGGAAGCCTACTTATCCGCAATCTATAAAGCTAAACCTGCAGCAGCTAAAGGTCAATATATCAAGTCCGGAATTATTTCCACAACAATGGGACCTGGACTAAAGATTGAATTACGCCAAGCGGAAGCGGTATAAGGAGACACTCATGAGAAAGGAAAAACATCTACTTCTTGACGAAGTTAGAGATCAAATGGCTCAACACACTTCTTTCATCATTATTAGCTATAGTGCTATGTCAGCAAATTCAGCTAATAAGCTACGTACATCTGTAGCAGATTTAGGTGGAAATATTGAAATGATGAAGAAACGTATCCTCGTTAAGGCTGCAGAAGCATGCGGGGTAGAGTTGGTCATTGACAACCTTCCAGGTCATATTGGTGTTGTTTATGCCGGAACTGATCCGATTGAAACAACAAAACTCGTTTTCACTTTCAGCAAAGAAAATGAAAATGCAATTAAAGTTGTCGGAGGACGTTTTGACGGACGCCTTTATAACGGTAATGATATTGAGATCCTATCCAAGCTACCAAGCAAAGACGAAATGCGTGCTCAGTTCTTGGCAACATTGGAAGCTCCGATGTCACAAACGTTGGCAGTTTGCGAAGCGCTCTTAACAAGCGTGATCTACTGCATAGATAACAAGTGCAAAGCTGAAAGCGAAGCATCATAAATTTAAAACATGTTTTTTTTAAAAAAAATTAAGAGGTAATACTGTGAGTAACAAAACTGAACAATTAGTTGACCAACTCAGCAATCTAACCGTTATGGAGATGTCTGAGCTGAAATTAGCCCTAGAAGCAAAATGGGGTGTAAAAGCCGCTGCTGCTGCTGTGGCTGTTGCCGCTCCTGCTGCTGGTGCAGCACCTGCTGCTGCAGAATCCACAGACTTCCTAGTCACTTTAACAGCATCTCCTGCTGATAAAAAAATTGGCGTTATTAAGGTTGTTCGTGAATTGACAAGTCTTGGCTTAAAAGAAGCGAAAGATCTCGTTGACGGCGCACCAAAAGTTATTAAAGAATCTGCTCCTAAAGCAGAAGCTGAAGCAATGAAGAAAAAGCTTGAAGAAGCTGGTGCTACAGTAACGCTAACAGGTCTGTAAGACTCTAAATAGGCTACCCAACTACTGAAGATGAATTTCTTTAGCAGTTGGGCTTGCCTATTTATACCCATTTTTGTATTCTCTATGTCGGATCGATTTTTCATACCGTCATAAAATATTGAGTTTTGGGTGTTGAGTCAGAAATATCGAGCCAAACGCATCCTAAACTGTCCATTTACGTTGTCGTTAAACGAGAATTCTCGCACGCAAAGTAATAATGAAATAAATAAATGTGAAATTTGGCATTAGCTGGTTTAAGAAAAAGCAGCTAAATCCTAAGTTCAGGTTAAAAAGTTAAAATTATACCCGGGAGTCCTTCTAATGTTGAAAAGGCCGCCTAAACGTGTCAGCTATGTTCAAAAAAGCGAGATCATGGACTTGCCCAACCTGATTGGTATTCAGGTCAATTCCTATAATCAGTTTTTGCAAGCGAATAAATTTCCCGATGAAAGGGAAAATATAGGGTTGCAAGAGGTTTTCACAGAAATCTTTCCAATTAAATCCTATGATGAAAAAACCATCCTTGAATTCCTTTCCTATAACTTAGGTGTGCCTAAGTATAGCCCAGAAGAGAGTATCCGACGAGGAATCACTTATAACGTCACGTTAAAAGTTAAGTTTCGTCTAACTGATGAGACAGGGATAAAGGAAGAAGAAGTCTACATGGGAACGATTCCTATTATGACAGAAAAAGGAACCTTTATTATTAATGGTGCCGAACGTGTAGTCGTCTCTCAACTTCATCGATCCCCAGGGATTTGCTTTGAACAAGAACGTCATTCTCGTGGGAGTGTCATCTACTCATTCCGAATTATTCCTTATCGTGGAAGCTGGTTAGAAGGTGCTTTTGATACGAATGACATGATTCATATCTACATCGATCGTAAAAAACGCCGTCGTAAGATCTTGGCAACGACTTTTATTCGCGCTTTAGGTTACTCAACGAATTCAGACATTATCGAAGAATTTTTCACTGTAGCTAAAAAGAAAATTAAGTCTGAAAAAGAGATTGCGAAGCTTGTTGGAAAAATTCTAGCGGAAGACGTCGTTGAAGAGCAAACAGGTTTAGTTTTTGGTAAAGCAGCAGAAAAGTTGACCACAGCGATGTTAAAGCGCATGGTTGATGCTGGAGTCGATACTGTAAAAATTGCTGAAGAAGCTGATGAAGTTAGTCCGATCATTAAAATGCTTAATAAGGATACATCGGATTCCTACGAAGCCGCATTAAAAGACTTTTATCGTAAAATTCGTCCAGGTGAACCCGCTACATTATCGAATGCACGTTCAGCAATGATGCGTCTATTCTTTGATCCAAAGCGTTACAACTTGGGTCGCGTTGGTCGTTATAAATTGAATTCCAAACTTGGTGTTCAGATTGATGACGAAGTATTAAAGCTTGTGACCTTAACGAAAGAAGATGTCATCAATGCGATGAAATATCTTATTAGATTAAAACAAGGTTCAGACGAAGTGTCTGTGGATGATATCGATCACCTTGGTAACCGTCGTGTGCGTTCTGTAGGGGAGTTGATTCAGAATCAGTGCCGTATCGGATTAGCAAGAATGGAAAAAATCATTCGTGAAAGAATGAACCTATTTGATTTTTCTTCCGATACTTTGACGCCAGGTAAGATTGTTTCTGCAAAAGGGCTATCCGGAGTACTAAAAGACTTCTTTGGACGTTCACAGTTATCTCAGTTTATGGATCAAACCAATCCAGTCGCTGAATTGACTCACAAACGTCGTCTATCGTCCTTAGGACCCGGCGGTTTGAACAGAGACCGTGCTGGATTTGAAGTTCGTGACGTTCATCCAAGTCATTATGGCCGTATTTGTCCGATTGAAACACCGGAAGGACCAAACATTGGTTTGATCACATCCTTGTCTGCATTTGCGAAAATTAACGAATTTGGATTTATTGAAACTCCTTACCGTATTGTTCGTGAAGGAATTGTCACCGATGAAATCGAATACATGACTGCAGATCAGGAAGAGCGTTGCGTTATCGCTCAGGCTTCCGTTGCGATGGATAAACATAATATGTTTGTCGATGCGATGTGCTGGGCAAGATATCGTGGCGAACCTATGGAAATTGACACGACACGTGTCACTCATATGGACGTTTCACCGAAACAATTAGTTTCCATTGTTACAGGATTGATTCCTTTCTTGGAGCATGATGATGCGAACCGCGCTTTGATGGGCTCTAACATGCAACGTCAAGGGGTTCCTCTTTTGAGACCTCAAGCGCCGATTGTTGGTACAGGATTAGAAGCACGCGCTGCACGTGACTCCGGAGCCGTGGTCATTGCCCAGGAAGATGGAATAGTTGAATATGTAGATGCGATGAAAGTGGTGATCGCTCCTAAAGCAAACC
>Ga0207041_1056_pt1 | contig 22115 bp, 12 predicted proteins | sample Alteio_BWMinCont_73_FD_153311 | JGI IMG/M metagenome (GOLD analysis project Ga0207041, IMG submission 153311) | Enriched cells from forest soil in Barre Woods Harvard Forest LTER site, Petersham, Massachusetts, United States -... | ecosystem: Environmental > Terrestrial > Soil > Temperate forest >... | reverse complement strand
AGTCAACAAACGCGACCGAACCTGTTATTTAGCGCCACTCGTAAAACTTGTGACTGCACTTGAAGCATGCATATTTTCTGATGGGAAGCCAGAAAAGAAACTTTTTAAGGAAAACTCCCCTGTGCACCCTTTCATTAACCGTCCCCTTGCATTTCGGGCAGGTATGCACCTTTTTGTGAGCTTTCTCTAAACTGGCATCGCCATTTAATGAAACTACCATATGCCATCGTTGAGTGTGAAAAACAGCCCCTCGAACCTCTGAACAAATATAATAAAATAATTCCCCTGAAGTTTATGAATTATTAGATAAATGTTAATAACTACCCTTGTTTTTAATAAGTTGAGGTAAGAAATTACCTGCGGATTACCTTTTGGTTAAAAAGCTTCGCCCAACGCAAGCGATATATCAGCATAATCTTTACTTATACCGTAGTCAATACAAATGTTAGTGCCCGACTTCTTGTTGAATTTTACACGCAGCCCGGCCCCGGCTGCCGGGTTCAGATAAGCAAACTGGTGACTGTTTGGCTGACTGGTTGAGTTTATGTTGGCAAAAACAACAAATCCTAAAAGCCCATTCACGGTGATATCCCGGCGGTATTCTGTTTCAAAGTATGCTAAAGCCTCGCCCCGGTAACGGTTTTGTTGTATCCCCCTGCCCGAACGCTGGTAAGGGTCCATGCCGATACTGGGCAGATTCAGATACGGCGTACCTGTGCCTAAAGTTGTCCAATAATAGGCCCAGAAAGCCAATTGATTTTTAAGGCTCAACTCAGATAAGGAAACGTATTTCCGCAGATCGACATAAACCGACTGGGTGTTATTTTCACTTCCCAAAATACCAGTATTAGCACGGTAAATGATATTGGTGTACCCGCCCGGTATCGGGTTAAAAACATTCTGCCGCGAATCATACAGTAAATTAAAAGTAATGCCCGAGCTGAACGAGTTGGAGTTTTGTGTCGTCCCAAAGGCGTACCCTGTAAACGCCGCCAGGGAAACAGGGCCATTTGTGTTGATATTAATATAATAATCCGCATCGTAGCCGATCCCGGCATATAGATATGGTTTAATGCGCTTTAAAAAACTCTGATAAAACCGGATATAATCATAATTTACTAAAATGCTTTGCCCTTCGGGCTTCCCCCCGCCAAGTCCCCATGTTAATTGCGGGTAAACCAAAAAGCGGGTATCCCCCTGGATATTGTAAGTGTTATTTTGAAGCCAAACGCTCGAATGGATGGGCAGCCCATATCTGCCTTTAAGATTAAAATATGGCGCAAAGGTTACACCGGAAAGATAGGTTGTACTGCGGGGCCCCAGGTAAAACCCCGCTGTAGTTGACGTAACTAAGACTGTGCCCGCACCAGGGACGTTGTTGGATAGCGGTAAAATAGAAAAGTATATTTGCTTCTGGTCATTTTTGGGATACCGACGGGGGGCCATCTTGAATAACTTCCGGCCGATGTCCAGCAAATCCTTTTGCTGGGTGGTATCGATATAAACATTTGTTGTATCAACAGGGGTTTGCGCCCTGATTAAGAACGGAAAAGCAATAAGGATCAGGACAGGCAAAATTTTATGCATCAACTATTAAAGTAAAAAGCAGTCTTTTTGTTTGAACGTCTCGTCCTTAGTTTGTGGCCGTGGGGATTAAAAGGCTTCGCCCAGTCCCACAATAATGGTGGAAAAATCTTTACTCACACCATAATCGATGCAAATGTTGGTATCCGATTTTTTGTTGAACTTGATACGCAAGCCACCGCCGCCTGCGGGGTTCCAGTAGTCAAACCTGTTGGTTTGCGACTGGGCCGCCGAGTTGATATTGGCGAAGAGTACAAAACCTAATAAACCGTTTTGCGTAATATCCCGCCGGTATTCGCTTTCAAAGTAAATAAGCCTTTTGCCACGGTAGCGGTTCTGCTGTATACCGCGCCCCGACCGGTTGTAAGGATCCATCCCAATGGCAGGCAGTTCCAGGTAGGGTGCAGCAGTTCCCAGCACTGTCCAGTAATAGGTCCAAAAAGCCAACATGTTCTTTGGGCCGTTGTCGGTAAGTGCCACATATTTTCTAAAATCGGCATAGATGGATTGCCAGGGTTCGGTGGTGCCCAGCACTTCGGCATTATACCGGTAAATAAAGTTTGCGTATACACCGGGGATGGGGTTCAATGAGTTTTTGCGTGTATCATAAAGTAGAACCACGCTTGGGCCAGATGAAAATGAATTTTTGCCCGAGGCCGTACCGAACGGGTAATGGGTGAAGTTGGCGATGCTGTTTGATGGTGTGTTAGTATCATTATTTTCAATGTCGATGTAATAGTCGAGGTTGTAACCAATCCCCGAAAAAAAATAGGACGTGACCTTTTTAAGCACCGCCTGGTAAAAGCGGACGTAATTATATTCCACCAATAACCGGTCGCCTTGCGGCTGACCTCCGCCGAGGCCCCAGGTATATTGCGGGTAAACCAAAAACCTGGTGTCCCCCTCAATCAGCCAATTATTATTGTTTAACCAGATGTTTGACCGTATCGGTAATCCGTACCTGCCTTTTAAATTGAAATAGGGGGTAAAACTCACACTGGAGATGTATGTGGTCGACCTGTCGCCCAGGTAAAACCCCGCCGTCGTCGATGTAAAAACAGCAGTTCCTCCTCCGGGGATCGCAGTAGAAACAGGCAGAATAGAAAAATATATCTTCTTTTTTTCGGTGGAAGCGGGCCTTGGTTTTTCGTGGAAAAGCGATCTTGCGAAGTCGATGAGGTCTTTCTTGCCGGTCGTATCAAAATTTAGATGGGTTTTGTCAAGCGGGCTTTGAGCAAAAAGCAGGAAGGGGATAAAGCAGAAACCCTGCGCTATAAAAACTTTGACCATTACGTTCATAGAACATAAAACTATCCGGGGAGTTTGAAGATATGATGAAAAAATGCCCGAACTGAAAAAAAAGTGGTGTTATTGGCGGGCAAGTGCCTCTATATAGCTAACTGATCAAAAAAGTTTAACGCGGAGAAGCAGAGAAGACGCAGAGCACGCAAAGTTTAATAGTTTGTCAATTTATCTTATTTCACAGCGCTCTTTGCGCCTTCTTAGCGAACTCCGCGTTAAAAATTGAATCACTTCCCTGGTAGCTATTTATTTTACAAAAATATTCCCCGAATGATCAAAACCGGGATTTTAACTAATAAAGCCCAATGTTTCTGCTATTGGTATAAACTTAGCTATTGCTATCTGAATGCCCTGAGTGCGGATCGCTGTTAATCACTCATCCTTCATATACTTGTCAATGCCTTCCGCCGGTTTCCAATCGCTTTTTGGCTCGTAATAATGCCAAAGCAGCGCTGAAACTTTTCGTATCAGCATATCCGCCTCGTTATCCACTGTCCAGCGCTGGTCCTTATTATTGTTAGTGATAATGGAGAATACATAATCGCCGTGCGGTGCGTTTACAAGCACGGTTTCGGATTTTGACTCATCCAATGCCCCTTGTTTGGATATGGTATGGATGTAAGGTGGTATTTGCGCCAGCGCTTTATCGTCCCAAAATATCCGGCCCATGTTGCGGATCATCCTTTCACTGGCTGCCGGGCTAACGGCCTGTCCATTTTCGATCATCGTGAATATCCGGCACATTTCGTAAGGTGTGGTTACGCCCCAGCCATACTTTTTATGCATTTCATCCCGACCGGTGGCGCGCGAATTATCGCGGTATACTTTAAAGCCGTTGTTGGCAAGCCAATTATTAATATAGTCGGTACCCACAAGCTTTTGCAGCCAAAGGCTGGCGGTATTATCGCTCATGGTGATCATCAGCAGGGCAACCTTACTTACTTCGATGGTATCCCCATCCTTAAACGAACCCAAAATATCTTCGCCTTTATACAGCAGCGAATCGCGGTAGACTATCTTTTGGTTGTATTGAATTTCGCCTTTCTCGATCTTGTCCATCAGCCCGCATTGAATACTTACTTTTACCATGCTTGCGGTAGGGAACAACGTATCGGCATTGATGGCTGCCGTTTTGCCGGTTTTTAGGTTCTGTACATAGATGCCTACCTGGCCGTTAAAGCCTTTGATAGCGTCCTGCAGTTGCGAGGTTAGTTTGGCATCAGATTGGGCGAAGGCTGCGGAAGTAATAAATAATGCCAACGCTAATAATTTGTATCTCATAATTTGTGGGTTTGATTGGCTAAGTTAGAAAAATTGTCTGAACCTTGATTTTATTGTCTGAACCGTGATTTTTCGCATTTGAGTTGTTTTTTTAAGGCGCTCAAGAGGGCTACGCCGTTTTTAGGATTAAAGGATTGTAGGATTCTTTTCGGTTTGGAGTTAAAATTATGAAATCCTTTAATCCGATAAATCACCTCCCCATCCACCATAAACGAACATCCATTGTATCAAAAGCGAACAATTTTCAATCCTAAATTCAACACAAAATATTAATAACCAGCAAAATAGCTATTTGGCATTTTCTTGGTCGTTGTTAAGACTTAGTTTCAAAAACTTCGTAAATCTGCTATGGCACTAACTCACTAATTCACTAACTCAATAACTCACTAATTGATTCCATGATACGCAACTACATCAAAACCGCATACCGAAGCCTGCTAAAAAATAAAGGCTTCACCCTTTTAAACGTTCTGGGCCTGTCATTGGGCCTGGCCAGCTGCCTGCTGATTATATTTTACGTAGTGGATGAACTTAGCTACGACCGCTACAATGCCAAAGCCGACCGCATTTATCGCGTAAACGAAGACCTGAAGCTTGGCGAAAATAATGTGCTTTATGCCGTTTGTATGCCACCCCTGGCACAAACACTTAAAAGCGACTTTCCTTATGTTGAAAATACCGTACGGATAAAAAATGCCTTTTCGCGGCACGTAAAAAAAGGCGCGGAAAATATCCTTGAAAATAATGTGGCTTTTGCCGATCCTTCTTTATTCGACGTATTTACCTTGCCGATGATCAGCGGCAAACCCCAAACTGCCCTGGCCGAACCGAACAGTGTGGTGCTAACCGAATCTGCCGCAAAAAAATACTTTAACAGCGCAAACGTTGTCGGCAGGACGTTGACCTTTGACGATAAAGACGCTTACAAGGTAACCGGCGTAATTAAGGATATACCCAGGAACTCGCATTTTAATTTCGATTTCTTTATATCGATGTCTACCTGGCCCGACAGCCGGTCGGATGAGTGGTTAAGGAGCGATTACAATACTTATGTTTTATTTAAGGATGCCGCCGATCATAAAAAATTGGAAGCGGCTTTGCCTGCTTTCCTAAGCAAGTACAGCGGGCCGCAAATGCGGTCGCAATTAAAAATGAGCACCGCCGCGTTCGAGAAAAGCGGGAGTTATTTCAGACTTAATTTAACAGCGCTAACCGACATTCACCTCAAATCAAACCGCAGCGGCGAACTGGGGCCAAACAGCACCGTTCAATATGTCTACATCTTTTCAGCAATCGCTCTTTTTATCTTATTAATTGCCTGTGTCAACTTCATGAACCTTTCCACCGCCCGGTCGGCCAACCGCGCCCGCGAAGTTGGGGTGCGTAAGGTACTTGGATCGCCGCGGAAATACCTGGTATTCCAGTTTCTTACCGAGTCTATCTTAATTACACTTGTTGCTACGCTTATTGCTTTTTTTGCTGCCGTGGTATTGCTGCCAGCATTTAACCAGTTGTCGGGTAAAAACATGGTTATTAATGCGCAAATGCTGGCCTGGCTTATTCCGGCATTACTGTGTATTATTTTAGTTGTGGGTTCGCTGGCGGGCACATATCCTGCTTTATTTCTTTCTGGATTTCAGCCTATTAATGTGCTGAAAGGTAAATTATCTGCAGGATTCAAGGGCGGAGGCTTGCGGAGCTTCCTGGTGGTTATGCAGTTTTCCATATCTATTTTCCTTATCGTAGGCACTTTGGTTATTCATAACCAGCTTAATTATATTCAAAGCAAGGATATGGGCTACAACCGTAACCAGGTGCTCATTATTCAAAATGCGTTTGAACTGGGTAACCAGGCACAAACCTTTAAACAGGAGGTAAAACAATTACCCGGCGTGGCCGATGCTACGCTAACCGGGTATTTGCCGACCGCCAGCCAGAAAAATACCAGCATATTTTTTAAGGATGCTTCTTTCGATCAAAAGAAAGCGTTGTTCCCTCAAACCTGGGAAGTTGACGAAGACTACATTAAAACCCTGGACATGAAAATGGCCGCAGGCCGCAGCTTTTCCGCCGATATGCTGACAGACTCGTCAGCCATTATTATTAACGAAGCGGCCGCTAAATTTTTAGGGTTGGATAATCCCCTGAATAAACCATTATACCGCTCGAACGGCGGCGAACAGGTGGTGGCGAACTCGAAACAATACCACATCATCGGGGTAGTTAAGGATTTTAATTTTGCTTCGCTGCGCGATGTGGTAAGCCCGATGGTTTTGGTAATGGGCCATAATAATGGCGCATTAGCGATACGCGCAGACACCAAAAACCTGCCCGCATTGCTGTCGCGAATAAAAGAACAATGGAGTGGGCTGTCTCCGAATGTGCGGATGAATTTTTCGTTTATGGATAAGGATTTTGAAGCAATATACCGGACTGAGCAGCGTACAGGCGCTGTCTCCATTGTGTTTACATCCCTGGCGTTATTAATTGCCTGCCTGGGCCTGTTTGGCCTGGCGGCTTATGCTGCCGACCAGCGCACCAAAGAGATCGGCATCCGGAAAGTTTTGGGCGCCAGTGTATCCGCCATTACCACCATGCTATCGTTTGATTTTATAAAACTGGTATTTATAGCGATACTGATTGCATTGCCTGCCGGGTGGTATTTAATGAATTTGTGGCTGCGAGACTTCGCCTACCGTGTAAATATAGAATGGTGGGAACTGGCGCTGGCAGGGTTTGCGGCCATATTGATCGCTTTTATTACCATCGGTTTTCAATCGATAAAAGCCGCGTTGTCAAACCCGGTAAATAGTTTGAGGAGCGAATGATACTATAGTCATTGGTCATTAGTCATTAGTTATTTGTGAAAGCGGCTAATTAACCAATGACCAATGACCAATGACTAATGACCAATGACTAATGACTAATGACTAATGACTAACCCATGATAAAAAGCTATATTAAAACGGCATTCCGTTTCCTGCTGAAAAACAAAACTTTCAGCTTTATTAATATTTTCGGCCTGGCTGCAGGCACGCTTTGCTGCCTGTACATTTTGCTGTATGTACAGCAGCAGTACAGTTATGATAAACAGCACAAAGACGCCAAAGACATTTACCGCGTTACCACCGACCTTGTACTAACCGGCGATCATCATCACAGCGGCGCTTCGTCGCCGCCGATCACACCGGCTATGCGAAGGGATTTTCCGGAAGTGCAGAATTACACACGGGTGGTGAGTACAGATATACTGGGCGCCAAACAGCATTTGCTTAGGTATAAAGAACAATCGTTTTACGAAACCGGCGCCTTGTATGTCGACTCGACCTTCTTTGATATTTTTACTTATCATTTTGTTGAAGGACATGCAGCCCATGCGCTGGACGAGCCCTATGACGTCGTGTTGTTAAAGCCAACTGCCGAGAAACTTTTTGGTAACCAAAGCGCAGTAGGCAAAATGGTTAATATTGACGATGCCTATGGTAAGCATGATTTCAAAGTTACCGGCGTGGTTGATGAGAGCCTGGGTAAATCGCACCTCGAAGGTAACTTATTCATCACCATGAAAAGCGGGCCGGTTGGCAAAGCCATATCCAGTATTACCGAATGGGCGGGAAATAATTTCCTGTTTGCGTACCTTAAGCTTCGGCCCGGCGCCGATGCGCTGGCGCTGGAGAAAAAGCTGCCGGCATTTTTAAATAAATATGCTGCCGACAGGCTAAAGGTATTGGGCATGCAAAAGCAATTGCATTTACAGCATGTTACCGATATTCATACCGCATCGGGATACGAAGTTGAGCCCCCCGTCAAAACGGCAAGCTCTGCCCTTTTATTGATAATGGTTTTGATAGCGATATTAGTACAAGTGATCGCCTGCATCAACTTTATGAACCTTTCAACCGCAAGGGCATCAAAGCGCGCCAGGGAGGTAGGCGTGCGGAAGGTGATCGGCGCGGGTAAATCCGATCTGATCAAGCAGTTTTTAGGCGAATCGTTCTTACTGGCATTTATAGGCGTTATCATCGCCCTGCCGCTGCTATATTTTTTCCTGCCCTATCTTAACGAAATTACACGCGCCAATATCAGGCTGGCTTTTTTTGCCGATTACCGACTCTGGCTGATGCTCGCCGGACTGGTGCTGGTAACCGGGCTGTTAGCTGGTAGCTATCCCGCCTTTTACCTTTCAAACTTCGAGGCGATAAAGGTCATAAAAGGCAATTTTTCCAGCCGTATTTCGGCAACAGGTATTCGCAAATCGCTGGTGGTTTTCCAGTTTGTATTGTCCATTGTGATGATTACCGGCATCATTATTATTTACAGCCAGTTGAATTTTATTAAATCAAAGGACCTGGGTTTTGATAAGAGTCAAAAACTGGTATTTAATTTTTACACCAATGACGCACAGGGCAAAATGCCTGCCCTAGCAAACGATTTAAAGCAACTGGCGAGCGTTAAATACGTTACCAGCGCCGATAATTACCTGAGTCAGTTTGTGCTGCGCGATCATGGCGTTTACCCTGAAGGCGGTAACCAGGCGACGGCAATTGACGCACAAAACATTGACTGTGACGAGTATTTTGTAAAAACCAATGGTATCAGGCTGATCAGCGGCAGGGATTTTATGAAAGGCGACTCGAACAAAGTGCTCATCAATCAAACCCTTGCAAAAAGGCTTAACCTTAACCCGCAAACGGCCCAGGGCGCAAAGCTTTATTCCAAATTCAACAACGCGCCGGCCTCCTTTGTTACGGTGGTTGGTGTGATGAAGGATTTTAATTACAATTCATTGCACGATGGCGTGAAGGCGTTTATGCTGGTTTACGATGGCAATCCGGGCGACCTATCCAGCATGACGGTGTCGGTGAACAGCGATAATTACCAAAAACTTTTAAGCAGCATAGGCGCAATATGGGCGAAAGACTTGCCCTCAGTGCCGTTTCAATATGCATTTATGGATGACGAAGTGCAAAAACAATATGAGGGCGAGATCATTATTTCCCATATCATCAACTCATTCACTTCAATAGCCATTATAATATCCTGCCTTGGCTTATTCGGCCTCGCCGCATTCAGCGCGGAGCAGCGCAAAAAGGAGATCGGCATCCGCAAGGTGCTGGGTTCCAGCGTGAGTGGCATAGTAAGTTTGTTATCTAAGGACTTTTTAATACTGGTTGGTATATCCTTCGTTATCGCCACACCGATCGCCTGGTATTTTATGAGCCATTGGTTTTTACAAGGATTTGCCTACCGCATACCGCTAAGCTGGTGGATGTTTGCCTTGGCAGGGGTGCTGGCGGTAGTTATTGCGCTGGTTACGGTAAGCTCGCAGGCGATTAAGGCTGCTTTGATGAACCCGGTGAAGAGCCTTAAAACTGAATAAGCAGCAGTGGTAGTGAGCAGTAGCGGTATTGTAAAAAAAGCAAAAACGAATCGGTACAATCAAACTTTAATCGGTGAAATCCAAGAAAAAAAATGATAAAAAACTATTTAACCATCGCCTGGAGGAACCTGGTAAAAAACCGAGCCTCATCATTCATCAACATCGGCGGCCTTGCTGTTGGCATGGCCGTGGCTATGCTGATCGGTTTGTGGATTTGGGATGAACTGTCTTTCGATAAGTATCATCAAAACTATGATAAGATAGCCATAGTGATGCAGAGCGAGACGGCCAACGGCGATGTAAGCACCGGCGCCACGATCTCGTTGCCGCTGGATGCCGCCCTGCGTAAAAACTATGGCAGCGATTTTAAGCACATCGCATTGAGCTCGTTTCCGGAACAACATGTGCTGAATGTTGGCGAGAAAAATGTTGCCTACCAGGGCAGTTTTATGGGCGCCGAAGCACCGGAAATGTTTACACTTAAGATACTGGCCGGCAAACGCGACGGTTTGAAAGATCAATCATCTATACTTATTTCACAGTCGGTAGCCACTGCGTTGTTCGGCAGTGCGGATGCGATAAACAAGGTAGTTAAACTTGACAATAAGGACAGTTTTAAAATCTCCGGCGTTTATGAGGATCTGCCGGCAAATACCACTTTCCACGATGTGGCTTTTATAGGTCCCTGGGATTATTACATCAACGTGCCCGACAATAGACGCTCGCCCACCGACTGGGGCGACAACAGCCTGTTTATGTACGTACAGGTGGCCGACAATGCCGATATGGCAAGGGTTTCCGCCAAGATACGCGACATCAAGCTGAACAACATGGCCGCAGAGGATAAAAAATATAAGCCTGCATTGTTTCTGCAGCCGATGAGCAAATGGCACCTCTATTCGGAGTTTAAAAACGGTGTCAACGTTGGCGGGGCTATACAATATGTGTGGCTGTTTGGTATCATCGGCATATTTGTACTGTTGCTGGCCTGTATCAACTTTATGAACCTGAGTACCGCCCGCAGCGAAAAACGGGCAAAAGAAGTGGGCATCCGCAAGGCTATCGGGTCGGTGCGCGGGCAGCTCATTTACCAGTTTTATTGTGAGTCGATGCTGATCGCTGTGCTGGCATTTGTGGCGTCGCTGGTGCTTATCGTGCTTATCCTGCCTTATTTTAACGAAGTAGCCGATAAACAGCTTTCCATTTTGTGGGGCAACCCTGCCTTCTGGCTGGCGGGTATTGGTTTTACTTTGTTCACCGGGCTCATTGCCGGCAGTTACCCGGCTTTATATCTTTCGTCCTTCCGGCCGGGCAAAGTTTTAAAAGGAACCTTTAAAACAGGTCGCTTCGCCGCCATGCCGCGGAAGGTACTGGTGGTGCTGCAGTTCAGCGTGTCGGTCGTGCTCATCATCGGCACAATAGTGGTTTTTAAACAGGTTCAATATGCCAGGAACCGCCCTATCGGGTATAACCGGAGCGGGTTAGTGGATATTGAGGTAACTAACGACGATCTGCATAAAAACTTTACCGCACTAAGCGAAGACTTGATAAAATGCGGAGCGGTATCGCAAATCGCCGAATCTTCCAGCCCCACAACAGGTGTTAACAATAATCGCGGCGACCTGAACTGGAAAGGTAAAGACCCCTCGTTGTCCGATTATTTTGGCCAGGTTTACGTGAGTATGGGCTATGGAAAAACTGTTGGCTGGCAATTCGTCGACGGGCGCAATTTTGATCGCCGCTTTACCAGTGATTCATCGGCTATCGTATTGAACGAGGCCGCCGTAAAATATATGGGTTTGAAAAACCCGGTCGGTGAACTTATCCAGGTGGGCAAAAAGTCTCTTACTGTTATCGGCGTGATAAAAAACATGGTGATGGAATCGCCCTATGACCCGGTTAAGCAAACTATTTACCGCATCGGCCGCGGGGCTTATGATCATGTCCTCCTCCGTATCAACCCTAACAGCAGCGCACACGACGGACTGGCGAAAATAGCGATGGTTTGTAAAACCTATTCGCCGTCGGTGCCTTTCAGCTACAAATTTGTCGACGACGAATATGCCCGCAAATTTACCACCGAGCAGCGCGTCGGCAGCCTGGCAAGCGGTTTTGCGGTACTGGCAATTTTTATCAGCTGCCTGGGGCTCTTTGGCATGGCTTCTTTTATGGCTGAGCAACGCACCAAAGAGATTGGCGTACGCAAGGTGCTGGGCGCAACCGTGTTTGGCTTGTGGGGATTATTATCGCGCGATTTTGTAAAGCTGGTCCTCATATCGTTATTGATCGCCATACCAACCGCATACTATTTCATGAACAACTGGCTGCAGCATTACACTTACCGAGCCGGACTATCTTGGTGGATATTTGCGGCAACGGCTGTGGGCGCCATTTTGATAACATTGGCAACGGTAAGTTATCAAAGCGTAAAAGCAGCGATGATGAACCCGGTGAAGAGCCTTAAGACGGAATAGAATCGTCATTAGTCACTGGTCATTAGTTATTAGTGCAAAGCGGCCAGCTTGAGCGCCAGTGACCGATGACTAATGACCAATGACCAATGACCAACACCATGATAAAGAACTATTTCAAAATCGCCTGGAGAAACTTAGTTAAGCAAAGGGTTTCCACCATCATTAACGTTTTGGGCCTTTCTATCGGCATCAGCGCCTGCCTCATTATTTATTTGATGGCCAGCTTTGAATTGAGCTATGATAATTTTCACCCGGATAAGGACCGCATATTTCGTGTTGTAAGCGAAATAGATAACTTTTCCGGCGGAAGGGAGTACATGCCTGAAGTAAATTATTTTTCAGCTATGGCGATACGCAACCAATTTACCGGGGTTGATAAACTGGCCGTCTTTTTTAATTATTATGCGACGATAACTGTTCCGCAAACGGGTGGTCAATCTAAAGTATTTGAAAGCGGAGACCCCCAAAAAGACCCTTCGGATATTATTATTGCCGAACCTCAATACTTTGATATTTTTAAGTATACCTGGCTGGCAGGCAATCCTGCAACTGCGTTGAACGAACCGCTAAGGGTTGTGCTGACCGAAAGTAAGGCCCGCACGTATTTTGGCGCTCTGCCATCCGCTGAAGTAATAGGAAAGACAGTGATCTATAACGACTCGCTGCGCCTTACCGTATCCGGAATCGTAAAGGACTACGATATAAACACCAATATTATTTTTAAGGATTTTATTTCATTCAGTACCATCCAAAACAGCTTTCTTAAAAATATCCCAACGTTTCAGTGTATAACTCATCCGGAAAAGCCCTCATGGTCTGATTATATACAGGAATTTGTTAAGCTTTCGAACGGCACAACGCCCGCACAATTTGAAGCGCAAACGGCCCCTTTGATAAAAATGACCAAGCAATATATGGCCGGGCAAACAAACAGGAAAACGGAAGTACACTTGCAATCGCTGTCCGATGTTCACTTCAATGCGAATTATGGAAACGACTTTTACACACGCCAGGCCAGTTTACCTGCACTTTACGGATTAATGGGCATAGCCGTTTTTATCCTCCTAATCGCATCCATCAATTTTATTAACCTGTCATCAGCGCAATCCATCCGCAGGGCAAAAGAAATCGGCATACGGAAAGTATTGGGAAGCAGCCGCGCAAGCCTTATTTTACAATTCCTTAGCGAAACATTTATCATAACCGTTTTTGCAGTAGGTATTGCATTGCTTGTCGTCAATCCCCTGATCAGCGCTTTTAAAGCTTTTATACCCGACGGGGTGGGTTTAAACCTGCTCAACCCCTCGTTAATTATTTTCTTAATACTCATTACCCTTTTCACTTCATTATTAGCCGGGTTTTACCCGGCGAAGGTTTTATCTTCTTTTTTGCCGGTTCAAAGTTTAAAAGGGCAGCAAAAATCCAATCAAAAGAGTTATTTACTCAGGGGTTTAATTGTTTTCCAGTTTACTATTTCACTGGTATTTATTATTGGCACCATCATTACAGGCAATCAAATCCACTATATCCTTAATAAAGATATGGGCTTTAATAGAGATGCCATTGTCAATATTAACATAAACGGAATTTATTCCGCTGAAAAACGGGATGTTATGGTTGAAAAAATAAGGCAGCTTGCGGGTGTAGAAAAAGTAAGCATCAGCCGCCACCCGCCCGCCGTGGATAATTCAAGTCCGGGGTTTTTCAGGCGGCAGGACAACAATGTCACGATATTATCTGACGAACGGGTTGCCGATGAAAATTATGTTCCGTTGTATGGCCTGAAACTGCTCGCCGGGCGCAATCTTACAAATACAGCCAATGCTGATTCCGTAAACGAATTTCTTATTACAGAGGCCTGCGCCAAACAACTGGGTTTTAAAACTCCGGGCGATGCTATCGGGCACATAGTTGAAAGCGGGTATATGTTTAAAACCAATTTCCGTGCATATAGCAGAGGCCCCGTGGTCGGCGTACTGGCCGACTTTCATAACCAATCGTTGTACACTCCACCCGGCCCTGTCGAAATAATAGGTTCTATAAAAAATGCCGCGTTGATCAATATAAAGCTATCTTCAAAAAATAAGCAATGGAGCGATTACAAAAATACAATTGCCGGAATCGAAAGCCAATGGAAGGAAGTGTATCCCGATAAAAAGTTTAACTATAGTTTTTATGATAAAACTATCGCAAGCTTTTACGAAAAAGATCAAAGGATAGGACAAGTAATGAACGCAGCAATGCTGATTGCCATCTTTATATCCTGCATGGGTCTTTTTGGCCTTGTAACTTTTACCGCGGAGCAACGCAAAAAAGAGATCGGCATCCGCAAAGTGCTTGGTGCATCAGTAGCCAATGTAACTGCGATGATTGCAAAAGAATTTGTGATTTTAATAGGAATCGCATTCGTAATTGCATCGCCTGTTGCCTGGTATTTTATGAACAAATGGCTGGAGGGTTTTGCCTTTAGGATAAGCATAAGCTTATGGATATTTCTGCTGGCAGGGTTTGCTACGGTTTTTATAGCGCTGCTCACCATCAGTTATCAAAGTATAAAAGCGGCGCTTGCGAACCCGGTTAAAAGCCTTAGGACAGAATAAGTAGCAGTGGCAGGGGGCAGTAGCAGTTAAGAAAAATTAAATCGGTGCAATCAAACGAAATCGGTGTAATCAAAAAGAAAATGATAAAAAATTATTTAAAAACCGCCTGGCGGAGCCTGATTCGCAACAAAAGTTATACCGCGATAAATGTTACCGGTTTGGCGGTAGGCATCGCGGCATGCCTGCTTATCTTCCTGGTTGTTCGTTTCGAAACCAGTTTCGATAATTTCCACAAAAACAAGGATCGTATTTATCGTTTGGTTACGATTTCCAAAACCCCGCAAGGCATTAGCTGCCTGGCTGGCGTCCCGATGCCGACTGCGCCTGAACTGCGTACCGACTATCCGAAAATAATGGCTGCGTCCGTTTTAAAAACAGACAACGAGATAAGCCTGCCAGAGACCGGCTCCAAAACGTTAAAAAAGTTTGATGAAGACGGTATCTTTTTCATTGAACCCCAGTTTTTTAAGATGTTTGACTACCAATGGCTCCTTGGCGACAAAAATACCGCGCTGAATGAACCTAATACGGTAGTCTTAACCCAAAGTGCAGCAGAAAAATACTTTGGCGACTGGAGGGATGCCGTAGGTAAAACCCTGACCTATGAAAATAATGTAAACCTGAAGGTAACCGGCATTTTGGAAAATATCCCGGCAAATACCGATATCGACCTTCGGGTAGTGGTGTCCTATTCTACGTTACCCTACACCAACTTTAAAAATGCGCTCAGTGATGCGGGCGGCATTATGGGCACCCATTATTGTTTTATGGTACTGCCGGATAATGCAACAGCCAGTAACTTCAATAATAACCTGGCTGCGTTTGCAAAAAAATATAAGACCGCCAATCACGCCAACGATGGATTAGTGCTGCAGTCCTTAAATGAAATGCACTATGATAGCAGGTTCGGAGTTTTTACAGGGAAAACCTTTAGTAAGGAATTAATAAAGGCCCTAAGTTTAATTGGCTTATTCCTGCTGGTGATTGCCTGCGTTAATTTTATAAATATCGCCACCGCCCAGGCTGTTAACAGGTCGAAAGAAGTCGGCATCCGGAAAGTGCTCGGCAGCAGCCGCAAACGCCTGGTACTTCAATTTATCAGCGAAACTTTTATGGTAACGGTTTTTGCGGTTGCCATTGCAATTTGTTTATCGTCACTCGCCTTACCGTTCCTGAACCAGTTACTTGATATCAAGTTGAGCCAGGCATTTTTGTCCGACCAGGCGGTTATTCTTTTTTTGACCGGTTTGATATTCGGCGTAACGTTTTTATCAGGTTTTTACCCGGCGATTGTGTTGTCGGGCTTTAACCCTATCGCCGCGTTAAGAAATAAGATCGCTGCAAATAATTCAAAGGGAATTTCGCTGAGGCGCGGGCTGGTCGTTTTTCAGTTCTGTTTGGCACAGGTCCTGTTGATCGGTATGCTGGTCATCGTCAGCCAGATGAATTTCTTTAAAAATTATTCGCTGGGGTTTGATAAAGATTCCGTGGTTAACCTGCCAATACCCGGCGACAGCATCAGCCATGCCCGGTTAAATGCATTGCAAAACGAACTGTTACAGCAACCGGGCATAAAAAGCGTGAGCTTTAGTCTTTCGAGCCCATCCGATGATTTCTATACCAATAATTACTTTAAGTACAACAACTCATCAAAAAACACCGATTTCCTAACGAATTTTGAATGGGCTGATGCCAGCTACTTTAAGCTTTACAATTTGAAATTTATCGCCGGGCATCCCTATGAAAATTCCGATGCGATACATGGTTACGTGGTTAATGAGACATTGCTCAAAAAATTGGGCGTAAACGACCCGAAAGACGCCCTGGGGAAAAATATTATTATCTGGAATGATAAAACCAAACTGGCGCCAATTGTAGGGGTGGTGAAAGATTTTAATGTTTCCTCGCTTCGCGAAGAGATCCCACCGGTTTTACTGGCGTCGTGGAAGGATGCCTATGAAACCATCAATATCAAGTTAGTTCCGGGATCCGATCACTTAAAGCAGTCACTTACATCGATTGAAAGACTTTGGAATGATGCCTTCCCGAAAGATGTTTATCAATACCAGTTCCTGGATAAAAAAATAGAAAATTTTTACAAATCCGAGGACCAACTGTCAACACTTTATAAAATATTTGCGGGCATAGCCATCTTTATATCCTGTTTAGGTTTATATGGTTTGGTTTCGTTTATGGCCGTACAGCGCACCAAGGAAGTTGGCATAAGGAAAACACTCGGCGCTTCGGTAAGCCATATCGTTTATCTTTTCTCGAAAGAATTTACTGTGCTCATATCGGTAGCGTTCGCCATTTCTACCCCGATAGGATGGTACTTAATGGCCAAATGGCTGGAAGCTTTTACCTACAGGATCAGCGTCGGGCCGGGCATATTCATCGTCGCCATTGCTTCATCGATTATAATTGCCTGGTTAACGGTTGGCTACAAAGCAATAAGTGCCGCGCTGGCAAACCCAGTAACGAGTTTGAAAACGGAGTAGTCTGAACCTGGATTAAGCTGATTTATCTTATTTCGCTGATAATTCACATCAGGTTAATCACATAAATCAGCTTAATCCGGGTTCAGACTACTAAAGCGAATGGCCCTGTTTCTTCAAATACTCCGCCATTACACGGATCAACTGCCCGTCTGAATAGGGCTGCCAGCCATGCCCGCCGCGTTCGCCGTAGGTGAATGAGCCGCCATAGTAGGGGTTAGTGGTTTTGGTAAGGAAATCTTCCATGTAATAAACGCCAAAGTTGAGGAAGAAGTCGTCATTTCGCCCGCAGAAAACATTTAGTTTACCAACCAGTTTTGGCCCGACAGTTGCCCAGTTTTTTTCGAGGTAATAACGCAGGTCGTAGTGTTCTTTCCAGTAACGGGCCACCGAAGTGTCGATAACGCCGGTTGATTTATCAAACAGCGGCTTAAAGTAACCATCATCGCCAACCGGGCCGAAGACAGCACTCCAAATGTCCAGCTGCCCGCCGGAACGGCCTTTAGTGCCGTTCACCAGTTCCATGGTATTGCGTTGCTGCTGGGTTAGCCTTGCTTCGCCGGTAACATGGTCGCGGGTATTGATGGTAGGCACTTTATACCATTCGTGCTGCTTATAAAAGGCGTTTTTATCGTCGTAAATGTTAATGCCTTCCACATTCCTGAAGTCGAGTGGATCAGGGTACATTGACCACGTGCCGCCATAAAAATCAGGATAAAACACCTGCAATGCGAATGACTCCCAGCCGCCCGTTGAGCCGCCTGTTAACAGGCGCGCCCAGCCTTCGGGGATACAGCGGAATTGCTTTTCTATCTCAGGGATCAGCTCCCTGTGGATCGCATCGCCATAGGGGCCGTTATTGGCGGTATTTACGGCGTATGAGTCATCAAAGTAGGGGGTAGGGTGATTCAGCTTTATGGCGATAAAGGCCGGGAAACCATCGGATGTCCAGTCTTTATAAAAATCATTTTTTGGGTCATCCCCGAACCAAAAAGGCGCAGCGCGCGAAAAATGGTCCTCCTGGTAAATAGTAGGATAGTGTTTATTCGGATTCTCGTCATATCCCTTTGGCAAAAGGATCGTTGCACCAATGTATATCGGCTGTCCCCAAAACTTGCTTAGCAACTGGCTCTTTATTTTGATACGCTTTACCCATTTGGTGTCTGCCGGTACCGGGATTGGCGGCATAACCTGATCGGTTTCCAGTTTTATCGACTGGTGCTGATCCTGGTTGATGGAAACTTTTACCACTTTGCTGTACAAATTGCCCGGTGAGACGCGCCAATCCTGGCCTTCCCATTGGTCATTATGCATCCATAGCGTGTGCCCGTCCGCCCGCTTAAATTCGGTGTATTTACACAAAACAGCCTGTACGTAGTATTCTCCGGGCGGGACATCCTTCAAATTATTTATCGGGTATCCGAGTATCGAGCCATCGATCACTACTTCTTTTGAAGGCTCCAGGTTTTCAAAATCGATCCCCAAAAATTGAGTGCCGTACCGACCCACCTGGTACCGTGGCTCAACATTGCCGGTGCGCGAGATGGCCAGGAACATGCGGCCGGTAAGCGGTTGGCCGCTCACGGTGGCAGGGAATGATATTTTAAATTCAAGTTTGCCTTTGTCGTTGGATTGTGCCCTGACAAGCGGTAGTCCGATAACAAGAAACAGGCAGGCGGCAATAAGTAACTTTGGTTTCATGGCGGGGTGTTTAATGTTGGCCCGCCAATTTACACAGCATTTTTAAATAAATATTAACCGATCGTAATTGTTACACCAAAATTTGTGGCATAAACTGTATAATTGAAATCCGATTTAGCTCACAATGAAAAAATTTAGCCTGATCATTTTACTTATGGCAACCTATTTTGCAGCGGGTGCACAGGGAAATACCCAAACACCGCCAACACGAACCGTTTTTGCCTATGGCGGCGGCTATAGCAAGGAGACTTTGCGTTATATTATCAAACTAACCAAAAAGGAAAACCCAAGGATATGCTTTATGCCTGCAGCGTCGGGGGATAACCCTTCAGTCATTTTAAACTGGTATGCCGCCTGCGAAGACCTGCCCATGCGGCCTTATGTGCAAAGCGTGTTTGTAGCATCGTACACAAGTCCGAAGACATTCGAAGAGGTATTGCTAAGTATGGATGCCATCGTAGTTGGTGGCGGCAACACGCTGAATATGATCGCCATTTGGAAGGCCCAGGGCATAGATACCGTATTACGCAAAGCCTACAACAAGGGCATTGTGCTTTGCGGCGGCAGCGCCGGTTCCTTATGCTGGTTCCAGGGTGGAACAACGGACTCAAGGCCGCGGGATTTATCCATCGTGCAGGGCCTTGGTTTTATCCCAACCAGCCATTGCCCGCATTATCATAGCGAGCCCTTACGCCGGCCGCTGTATTTCGAAAACATTGTAAAAGGCAAACTAAACCCTGGTTATGCAATTGATGACAAAGCCGGTATTTTGTTTGAAAATGAAAAGTATATCAGATCGGTATCGGTTGATGATAAGGATAATACCTATTACGTTTCGCTGGTTAACGGGCAGATTGATGAAAAGCTCTTGCCAGTGGCGGAGATATTGAAATGATTTCGGATGTTGGATGTTCGATTTCGGATTTGTCATCCTGAACGCAGTGAAGGATCTTGAAGCGACATTACCGCCTGCAAAGTCCGGATGCAAGGTGATCCCGTACGTGCGGGACTTCACTGCGTTCAGGACGACAAAAAATGCTTTTCTCACCACGTCAGGACTAACACTTTTTACCCTCCCGTGTCCGTCACCAAATATGAATAGTTTTAGCTTTGCCTTTTACCCAAAAGGACGGAATAACAAATGGCTAAAACAAACCGGATCAATAACAACGAATTATCTTTTAAACAGCGTCTTTCCTCGTTAAAAAACCTGCCCGAATTTTTTAAGCTGGTTTGGAAAAGCGGCCCGGGTAAAACGCTCACCAGTTTCATTCTTCGTATCGTTCGTTCAGCTATGCCGGTGGCTTTGCTGTATGTGGGTAAACTTATCATCGACCAGGTAACACTGTTGTATTATCACCGCGCCGGCGGTGACCAGCATCGTTTGTGGGAGCTGGTGATCATTGAATTTGCCCTTGCCATACTGACCGACGGCCTGAACCGGATGATCAACCTGATGGATAGCTTGTTGGGCGACTTGTTTTCCAACTACACGTCCATGCAGATCATGCGGCATGCGGCCACGCTCGACCTCGACCAGTTTGAAGACTCTGTTTTTTATGATAAGCTGGAACGGGCGCGGCAGCAAACGCTGGGACGTACCATCATGCTGTCGCAGGTAATGAGCCAGGTGCAGGACGTTATTTCGATGGCCTTCCTCATCGCCGGCGTCATCGCCTTTAATCCATGGCTTATCCTGCTTTTGTTGATAGCCATCATACCCTCGTTTCTGGGCGAATCTTATTTTAACAGCCAGAACTACGCTTTAACGCGCAGCCAGACGCCTGAGCGGCGCGAACTGGATTATCTCCGCTACCTGGGCGCCAGTGACGAAACGGCTAAAGAGATCAAGATATTCAGCCTGTCTGATTTTGTCATCAATCGGTTTAAAACGCTTTCGGATAAATTTTATACCGATAACAGCAAACTGGCGCTCAAGCGTTCCTCATGGGGTACTTTCTTTTCCGTACTGGGCAGTATCGGCTATTACGTGGCCTATGGCTACATCATCTACCAAACAATTAACGGGATCACAACCGTTGGCATGCTTACCTTCCTGGCAGGCTCGTTCCGTCAATTAAGTACACTCATGGAAAGCACGCTAAGCCGTTTTACTACCGTATCGCAAGGCGCCATTTATTTAAACGACTTTTTAGAATTTTTTGAGATCAAACCCAAGATCAGCCTGGCCGACAAACCATTGCCTTTTCCAAAACCGATAAAACACGGATTTACTTTTGAGGACGTCGGCTTTCAATACCATGGATCGGAGAGCTGGGCCAACCGCCACCTGAATTTCACGCTCGCGCCCGGCGAAAAACTCGCTTTGGTAGGCGAAAACGGCGCCGGCAAAACAACCCTTGTTAAGTTATTGGCAAGACTATATGACCCGACCGAAGGTCGCATTTTATTGGATGGAATCGACCTGAAGGAATACGCAATTGAAGAGCTAAGACTAAACCTGGGCATCATTTTCCAGGATTACCTGCGCTACCAGATGACCTTATCGCAAAACATTGCAGTGGGCAACATCAGCGAAGTTGACAATGAACCGCTGATCAAAAATGCTGCGCACAACAGCCTGGCCGATGTTTTGGCCGAGAAATTTCCCGACCGGTATCAGCAATGGCTTGGCCGGCGTTTTAACGAAGGTGTAGAACTTTCCGGCGGCGAATGGCAAAAAGTCGCCCTTGCCCGCGCCTATATGAAAGATGCGCAGGTGCTCATTCTTGATGAGCCTACAGCCGCACTGGATGCCCGCGCGGAGTATGAAGTTTTTCAGCGTTTTGCGGAGCTGACCAAAGGAAAATCAGCTGTGCTGATCTCGCACCGGTTTTCAACAGCGCGTTTAGCTGACCGGATATTGGTGTTGGATAAAGGGGAAATTCTGGAAGTTGGCACGCATAAGCAATTGCTGGCAAAAAATGGCCGCTATGCGGAGTTGTTTAATTTGCAGGCGAAGGGGTATCAATAATTCCTTTCCTAAGTCAGGCTGCTGTTGCCGAATTATTTGATTTTGATTTGTGTATATTTGTATAGCGTACAACCAAGATAGAAAATGACATATAAGCAGTCTTTAGTCCCCGACAAGAAAAATCACAGCGTTGAAATACCAGAAGAATTTTATGGTAAAAAGGTGGAGGTGGTGATCGTTGAAGTCGCTGAGGAAAGCGATGGTAAACGCCAACCCTTACCGCCGCCGGGAAAAAAAATATCAGGGAAACAACTGTTAAAACATTTCGGAGAAGTACCTGATTTTCCAACCCAGGAAGAAATCAGGGCAAAAGCGTGGCCTTCG
>Ga0207041_1054_pt1 | contig 22828 bp, 25 predicted proteins | sample Alteio_BWMinCont_73_FD_153311 | JGI IMG/M metagenome (GOLD analysis project Ga0207041, IMG submission 153311) | Enriched cells from forest soil in Barre Woods Harvard Forest LTER site, Petersham, Massachusetts, United States -... | ecosystem: Environmental > Terrestrial > Soil > Temperate forest >... | reverse complement strand
GCGAAAGCGTCCCAGTTCCAGCTGGCGATCAGTATCAACGAAAATCGGCATACTGCCCGTGTGCCGTACATGGCGATTCGGCGAGCGTGAAGACAATGACCTCTTCGCCCGTCACCGTGCTAACATCGTGGTGCAGGCTCACGACCTTGACGCCGGTTATCTCCTGGATCATGGTTTCCAAGGCTGGCCGCATCGTTTCGATTAGCTGAGAGCGCACCTGTTTCAGCAAGCCGATGCCCCGTCTGGCTGGCACCGTCTTGACCATCTGCTGTTCAGCTAATGCCAAAACGCCTTCGAGGCGAACCACGATAGCATCGTTGATGAGATGGGCACGGACCGCCCTGGGTCGCCTTCCCAGGTACTTCAATTCAAAATCACTGACGCTTTCGCCTACAGCCGATTCGACTTCATCCTGTGATTTCATCGTGGGGATTGTACCGTTGACCGCGCAAAAATAAAACCGCGCTCTTTTCCGAAGAAGCGGAAGCGCCAAAGTGGAGGTGTTCCCGTGCCGGGCAAAAACTTGCTGGTCGTTGAAGACAATCCAGTCGAACGCGAGGGCCCTTAACCCATCCGTCACAGAGATAACTCGGGGTCACTGGAATTGTCGTCCTTGACGGCCGTCTCCACGGTGACCGGCGAAGATTGGTCAGTCTGTCCGTTCTTTTTGAAGACCTTCCAGACCATATCTGTAGGCTTCAGGAAACCGGCAGCCAACAATGTTCTTAACGTGCCGGCAGACACGGGCTCGCCGCCATCTTGAAATGCCCACCCTTCAAATAACCATCGGTCAGACACAGCGCAACTTCAACCCGTTTGGCGGAGTAAGGGGCAACTGTCCTGCCAGCGTCACCGAAGGATAATTTGTCTGCCGGCCGTCGATATGTCAAGCGTCATAAGCGGCCGTGATTTCGAGCCCCTGGCCAACGGCGGGGGCGGGGGATTGACCGGTACAGATGCGTGGTCTACTGGCAGCTGATACAATTGTTCCATGACAAGAGCCAGAACGGTGCTGGTGGTCGAGGACAATTCCATCGAGCGCGAAGGGATGGCTGCCGTTCTCAGGCAGGAGGGCTTCGATGCCGTGCTGGCCGCCAACGGCAAGGAAGCTCTGGAGCGCTTGCAGGACAAGCCAACCCCGGACGTGATGCTTCTGGACATGATGATGTCCGAAGTGGACGGCTGGCAGCTTCTTAAATTGCTTCGTCCGCACCCCGACCTGATGCAGGTGCCGGTCATCATCGTGACCGGGCTTGGCATCGCCAATATCGAATGGGCGCGCTCGCTCGGCGCGGCCGGGCTGGTCCGCAAACCGATGGACGTGGAACATCTGAAACATGCGCTGGCGCGCGTGTTTGGAACCGGAACCAATCTGGTCCGCTTCACCGTGCCACAACCGAACGAGAAGCCCGTTTTTTGACGGCGCGGCGGTTCCTTGACCAGTCCTTTTTATTTTACTATCATCCCGTAAAGCAAATCCAGATTAGCTGCGCCGCTCGAGAACCATGACGCCACGACAGAGTCACGGGCGGATCCAGCGATTTACCACTGGGGCGATTATCCCAAGGAGTTACAGCGGCTCAGTCGCATTGCCACGGACCTCGGTCACCCCACGGACTTGGTGGCCGAAGGCCTCCGCCGGGCCGAACGGTCCCCCAGCTGGTTTGCCCAATGGCGTTAGCCGACCGAGCTTTCGACCTGGACCAGGAGCCCTCGCGCCGGGCAGGAAGTTTTCACCCGGGAGATTCTGGCGGCAGGGTTCAAGCAAAGCGAGGAAGTGAAGTTCCTCAAGGAGAACTACTTCGTTCGCTTCAAGAAGGTAGAACCAGCGAAGGCCAGGGCCCCTTGGTCAAGTCGAGCCGGCGAAAGAGTCCCAGTTCCAGTCGCTGGCGACGGATATTGAGGTGCGGCGAACTTCGCTTTTTCCGGCGGGCGCTTCCCCGAGGCGGCAGATTATGCTGCCCACGGATCGCTGAGATTCAGACAACGAGCAGGGTCTCTAACGGAATCAGGTGCCTGAACAACTGTCTGTCTGCTGCTCAGCCATCGGCGTCGCCTCAAGCCGGCGCACTTCCCCTTCAAGTTCTCTAATCGCGTCCTGTGCTTTTGGAAGCCGTTTGAGGAATTCGTCAAATTCCTTCTCGCTTCGGCATTTCGCCAGCCCTTGGCTTTCTTGCTCGTCCAGCAACAGGGTCCGGGTCAGCTTCTGATTTGTCGCGTTGTTCGTAAGGACAACGTCAACGCTGTACAGTTGCTTGAATACCCGGAACTGGAGTTCAGCGCCTGAGAGATCGACGGGCTCTACCCGACTAGTCTTGTAGTTGAACCTTTGGAACTGATCGATAGTCTTGAATCGCACTCCTTGAATTACCTCGAAATCAATGCGACCGCCGTTGCACTCGGCCCGTGGTCGCGGCTGTGGATCATCCGGCAGTTTGTACCTGGCTCTTTTCGGAATCACTCCAAGTCCCACGAGTTCATCTTGCCAGAAGTTGACAACGTTAATCAGCACGTCCAGTAGATCTCTTTCCGGGTGGCCAGGTGGTTTCAGGATGACTCGTTTCTCTACGTGGCGATAAACTCCTTGCTCGTCTTCGTATTCGGTATTGACGATGCGCTCCTCAATTTGATCGGCAGAAGTCAATTTCGGTAGACCTTTCGTCAGGTGGTTGTGCTTTCCGGCGTTGACGACGTCGCCCAGCAAGCTGTAATCCGGACATTGCCTCACGATGTCTGAACGAGACTTCGCATAAGTGATTGGTAAGTGTTCGCGGAAATGGTAAGCTGCGGTTGCTGCCGCCAGAGCCGTGCGCAGGTCGCGGCTTTTTCCGAGCGTTCCGGACGCCTTCACGTCGAGATACCCTTCAAAGGTCGCCAGAACGTTTTCATAGAATAACGCTGCCGTATCGTCAAACATGCCTCACCTGTTCTATCAAGGCTCGTGAACTCCTGACGAAGAAAGCACACACCGTCACCGGCTTAGCTCCTGAGCCAATGCATTTGCAATCTTCCGAAGGCTCATCCGCTTCGTATCTAGGGCTATCTTATCAGCCAAAGGCGTGTAGTGGACCCCACAAACTGGACCACCGGTTAAGATAGGAAATCGACCGGTACAGCCGGCGCAGAAGGCCGTGGGCCAGGAGGTCAGGGATGCCTCGGAAGCGGAAGAAGCATGACGCGGGGTTCATGGCGAAGGTCGCCGTGGCGGCAGTGAAGGAGATGCATACGGTCAGCGAGTTGGCTGGCCAGTTCAGTGTGCATCCGACGCAGATTCACAAGTGGAAACGTCGGCTGCTGGACGGTGCCAGCGAGTTGTTCAGCCGGCCGGGGAGAGAACGGCAGGACGACGCAGACGAGGTCGCCGAGTTGTACGAGCAAATTGGCCGGTTGAAGATGGAGCTGGAATGGCTCAAAAAAAAAGCTGCCCAGTTCGGCTGAGGCACGACGGCGGCTTGTCGAGGCGAGCCACGCGCAGTTAAGCGTCCGGCGTCAGTGCGAGCTACTCGGCTTGCATCGATCAACATGCTACTACGAAGCGGTGCCCGAGTCGGCCGCCAACCTGGCCTTGATGCGGCGGATCGACGAGCAGTATTTGCGGGCGCCCTATTACGGCAGTCGCCGGATGGCGGTGTGGTTGCGCCGCCAAGGAGAGGAGGTGAATCGCAAGCGTGTGCAACGGCTGATGCGTCTCATGTGCCTGGAGGCCATCTATCCGAAGCGGCGCACGAGCATGCCTGGAGCGGGGCACAAGATCTATCCGTATTTGCTACGGAACGTGGCGGTGACGCGGCCGAACCAGGTGTGGAGCGCGGACATCACGTATGTGCCGTTACGCTGCGGTTTTTTGTACCTGATGGCGATTCTGGACTGGTACAGCCGCTACGTGCTGTGCTGGCGGTTGTCGAACACGCTGGATGGAGACTTCTGCCTGGCGGCCCTAGAGGAAGCCTTGCAGATCACTCGGCCGGAGATCTTCAACAGCGACCAGGGATCGCAGTTCACGAGCCGGGAGTTCACGGGTCGTCTGGAGTCGGCGGCAGTGGCGATCAGCATGGATGGTCGCGGGCGAGCGCTGGACAACGTGTTCGTGGAACGGCTGTGGCGGACGGTGAAGTACGAGGACGTGTATTTGAAAGACTACGCAACGGGCGCCGAGTGTCACGCGGGGCTGGGAGCGTACTTGCGATTTTACTGCGTGGAGAGGCCGCATCAGGCGTTGGCCTACCGGACGCCGGCCGAGGTGTACTGGGGCGAGGCTTCGGGCAAGAGGCGGCGGATGCGAGAGCGCGTCGCTGCAGTGACATAGGTATGTCACTCTGCCGTCGCGAGGTTCACGTGGCTGGGTAGGGCACGAACAGGAACGGCTGTGCAGCGGCGTCAGGCGGGGATCAGGACGAGCCGCTGGGGGCGGGCTGGGCTCCGCTCCGCGAGCCGTCGCTGCGCTCCGGCTCGCTCCGCTCCGCCCAGCCCGCCCCCAGCGGTGATGTGATCACCGGGGTGTAGAGATTTCTTCAAGGACTTCGTCCTCGAAGGACGAAGGAAGGATGGGATTACCTCTCTCTACAAAAGCTCATTCTGTGGTCCTAAGAATGGGGTCCACCTCACCGGTCGAGCACGTCACCATCGAACAGGTTGGCATAAGTCGCCTTGCCGACGGAAGTCGAGAAGAAATAGGCGGGCTCCCGCACGTCGATTCGGTTCTCAGCATTGTTCGACACGTCGACCATCTTCATGATCCCGGACGGCGCATGGGGTTGGCTGCATTTGCCGATGAACACGAACCAGTATTGCGGGGCGTCGTTGCCCTTGCCGGACATCTTCCAGGCCCCGTACAACCGCTCGTCAGGTTTTGCGGCATCCGGATCGGACAATGGCTTTGCCATCTCCACACATGACGCGAGAAGAAAGCTTGCTGCGAATACGAGAACCCGAGTCGGCTTCAAGACCGTGTAAATCATGTTCATGGATCGTGCTCGGCAATGTGGATGAGAAATCGGGCGAACAATAAGCCGCGTCTCTTTTTCCACTACAAAACGATCCCGCGGGCCCAAGATTATTCCGGTCTTCGAAGCCCGCCCCTGGGAATTATCCGGCAATCAAGGTCCCTGGGAGGCTGCCTTTGCCATCGTTTCGTTCGCTGCGGCTTCAACAGCAGCTGCCCGCCGCATTGTCAATCAATCCATTTCTTCCCAACCCGCGCCTTTGCCCGCTTCCCAGGCCAGGGCCTGAAGCTCTTCTCTTGCCCACGGGCTGTCGTCGTACTCGTTCTCCTTCAGTCGCCTGTATTCGTCGGCTCGAAGCAAGACAAACATCTCCTTGGTCCGCGGATTCACGACTTGCGGCGGCGTGTCCCGGGGATTTTCCAGGGCTTGTAGCTGCTCTTCGGTCAACTCGATCATGGCGGCCTCCTTTCTGTCATCATATCGAAGATTGCAGCCACTCTGCCGCACTGGTAGACTTGCGTTCCTCGGAAGCATCCGTTCGAGAATCGACTAGCGCTTGATCCGAGACCGATTCACCCTGAAGGTTACCGTGAACTCAACCACCTTCTCCAAAACCGTGAACCGCCGTGAGTTTGTCCAGGGCAGCGCGGCAACCGTGTTATCGGCGGCGAGCTATGGTCGCGCCCTTGGCGCGAATCAACGCCTGGGGATTGGCTTCATTGGCTTTGGGCTGATCGGCAAGCGGCACGTTCTGGACTTTCAAGCTCAACCCGACGTCCATTCCGTGGCCGTCGCCGAGGTCCACCGCGGACGGCTTGAGGAGGCCAAGGCGCTCATCGGCGGTTCCGTGAAGGGTCATGACGATTTCCGCAAGCTGCTGGATGACCGCGCGGTGGATGCCGTCGTCGTTTCCACGCCCGATCATTGGCACGCCCTCATGTCCATGCTGGCGTGCGCGTCCGGCAAGGATGTCTACGTGGAGAAGCCGCTTACCCTGTTCGTCCGCGAAGGCCGGTGGCTGGTGGACGTGGCCCGTCGCCACGGGCGGATCGTGCAGGTCGGCACGCAGCAGCGCTCGGGGCCGCATTACCAGCGGGCCAGGGAGTTGGTGCAAAGGGGTTACCTCGGCACGATCAGCTCGGTGCGCATGCAGGCCTTTCGCAACATCATGCCGGGCTACGGAGCGCCAGCCGATCAGGATCCGCCGGCGGATCTGGACTGGGACCTGTGGCAAGGGCCTGCCCCTTTCCGGCGCTACAATCCCAACCGGGCCATTTATCACTTTCGCTGGTTCTGGGATTATTCCGGCGGGCAGATGACGAACCTCGCCGCCCACGCGCTCGACATCGTTCACTGGTACCTTGGCGTGGCCGGTCCGTCCGCGGTAACCAGCGTGGGCGGCCGTTTTAGTTTGAAGGACAACGGCGAGACGCCCGATACGCAGGATACGCTGATCGAGTATCCGCGTTGGACCGCCATCTGGTCTCACCGCGAAGCGTCGCGCGGATCGGCGGGCCCAGCCGGGCTGGAGTTTTTCGGCACGAAAGGAAGTCTGAGTATCTCGCGGCGAGGTTTCGTCGTGACGGCAGATCGCAAGCTGGCGCCCGGCGATACGGTCCCGCAATTCGCCGACACCCATCCCGTCGGCGGGCCCGTCCGCACCAATGCCTCGGCCGGCGAGTACTGGACGGAGCCGCTCAAGGACGAATCGGGCGATCAACGCCAGCAGTTTCGCGAGCATGTCCGCAACTTCCTGGATTGTGTCAAGTCGCGCAAGCAACCGCTTGCCGACCCGGAGAGCGGCCACCGCGTGGCGACGGTCTGTCATCTGGCGAATATTTCCCTGCGTGTCGGCCGGAAGATTCGTTGGGACGCCAACAAGGAAGACATTGTCGGCGATTCGGAAGCAGCCAAAATGCTGGTGCGGCCTTATCGAGCCCAGTGGGACGCGGAGTTGAGAGGCCTGGGAGTGGGGTGATAACCATGGACGTGACGCGGCGGGAACTGTTGGCCGGCGGCCTGGCGATGCTGCCTGTATTGCCTCTACTTGCCTCGGGGAGCGGGCGGCAAGACTCGGAAGTGCGGCCGATGGGCGTGGTCGCCTACTGTTACGGCCTGCGCCTGGCGGCCGATCGAGCCGGCGGCCCGAATGCGGGACTGAACGACCCGATCGCGTTTGTGGAGCATTGCCAGCAGCGCGGCGCCGGCGGGGTTCAGATGAGTATCGGCGTGCGCGACAGCGCTTACGCCGCCAGGCTGCGCGATAAAATCGCTGACTTGCACATGTACCTGGAGGGCATTATTCGCCTGCCCAAGGATCGCATGGACGCCGAGCGCTTCGCGCGGGAAGTGACGACGGCCAAGGAAGCGGGAGCAAAGGTGCTGCGCACGGTGTTGCTGGGCACGCGCCGTTATGAGACCTTTGAAACAGCCGCCGCCTTTCGTGACTGGGCCGAGCGTGCCTGGCAATCACTGGTTTTGGCCGAGCCTATCATTGCTGGGCAGGACATGCGCCTGGCCATCGAGAATCATAAAGACTTGCGGACGGAGGAATTGCTTCCCCTGCTCAAACGCTTGAGCAGCCGGCACGTGGGCGTGTGCGTCGATCTCGCCAACAGCATTGCGCTCCTGGAAGATCCGCTCGCAATCGTGCAAGCCTACGCGCCCTGGGTGTTCTCGACGCACATGAAGGATGTGGCGGTGCTCGAATACGAGGACGGCTTCCTGCTGGGCGAAGTGCCGCTGGGTGAAGGCATGCTTGATTTGAAAAAGATCACCGCCATTCTCCGCCAGGCTCGGCCGGAGATTCATCTCAACCTGGAGATGATCACGCGCGATCCCCTGAAGGTACCCTGTTTGACGCCCCGGTACTGGGCCACTTTCGAGAACCTGCCCGGGCGGCATCTCGCCCGAACCATGTCCTGGGTCCGCAAGCATCCGCCGCGCCAGCGGCCGGCGCCGGTGAACGGCCTGAGCCAGGAACGGAAGCTGGCCGTTGAGGAGAGCAACGTGCAGAAGAGCCTGGCCTATGCGAGAAAGTACTTAAGTTAGAGGCAAAGTTTGCGCCTGACTCGGCCAGGACAACGATAGTTACGATTTGGGCTGGGACTGTGTCCTGTACTTCGCGTCGTCCGGCTTCCAAAAGGCGAACCGGCCGGTGGCAACTTCAAGGCGTGGGGAAAGGCCCGTTTTCTTGAATAGACGCCGGACTTCCTTCGTGTCCTCGCAGTCCTTGAAGGCCAGGATATGCTGGCAGGCAATGACCTCGCCATAATGCTTGGCGTTGTTCTCCTGGGCCAACTCCACGAGTTCGGCGCTGCCCGGCCCAACCGAGTATACATGAATGTCGTGATCCAGGGCGAATGTCTTAATCCGCCACGCGCTCTCGGGCCCGATCCACCATTGAAGGGTATCGGGAATGTCGTCTTTGCCCTCGAGCGACTCCTCGACATCCCGCAAGTAGCTGCTCTTGACGTTCAGAACGGCCAGGACGAGTGTTCCTTGCATCGCCTTCTCCTTCGGCCACGGTCAATTATGTTCCGTCAAATCCCATAGCTTTACGATGCCGTCCCCGCCTGCCGTTGCCATGGTTTTGCCGTCAGCCGTAAATGCAACGCAGAAGACGGTTTTGTCATGGGCATGGATGGAATTGGTCTCCTTGCCCGTGGCCACGTCCCAGAACTTGACCGTTTGATCTGCGCTGGCTGTTGCGAGCGATTTTCCCTTTTCAAGAAAGGCTACGCAGGTAATTGGCAGACTATGTCCGTTAACCCTGGAGTGTTCTTTGCCAGTGGCTACTTCCCACAGCACGGCTTCGCCCGGTTGGGCTGCGGGACCGCCGCCAGCAGCCAGCATCTTACCATTCGGAGAAAAAGCGACAGAGCGAACTATGGCGAAGGGCGGGCGCCAGAAAGTCTGTTCTTTCCTTGAGACAACATCCCAAAGTTTCACGGTCTGGTCGCCCCCAGCTGAAACCAGGAGCTTGCCGTCGTCGCTGAAACTTAGCGATGTAACCATCAGTGGAAGGATTGTGGACTGAGTATCGTGCTTCAGGCTCGCTTCTCGTTTTCCCGTTAGCGCGTCCCAAAGCATGATGAAACCGTCTTCGCTGGCGGAAGCAATCATTCCGCCGTCCGGCGAAAATGCAATGCTGCGCACCATTTTCCTATGGCCCATTAGAGAGGTTAGTTCCTTGCCTGTACCGACATCCCAGAGCTTCACTGTTCCATCCAAGCTGCCCGAAGCCGCAGTTTTGCCGTCTGCTGAAAGCGCGACGCAGAACACTAAACCAGTATGACCTTGAAAGCAGGCCCTTTGTTTGCCGGTGGATACGTCCCACAACCTAACCGTCTTGTCCTCTCCGCCCGACACCAAGAGCTTGCCGTTTGGCGTGATCGCCAGGCCGTAGACCGATCCGGAATGACCTTGAAGCACGGCACGCGGTTGGACAGCCATGGAGGGAGGCAATGGCGGCGCGATCATATCTTGAGGCTTGTTGCACGCCGACAACGACGCTGCCACAAGGATTAGCCCTAAGAATACCTGCGGTACCCTGAACCATCGGCGTATGCCAGCGATGATGTTGGGACCATCCTGACTGGAACAATTCATGAGACGGGGTCCATGCGACTCAATCTTCTCAAAAGTGCGATTCCAGCGTAACCTCCTCCAGGGGAACCTGCAGGATCGCGGCTACGATTAGACGCACCCTTAGTTCGACTTCTTGCCGGCTCGGTCGATAGCCGGCGTGGATCGCGTCTCGCAAACTGCTCGATCCGTGGTGAGCCTCAAGTTGCTCTCGATAGCTGGTAAGGAAGAAAACTGCCTCGCGCACCGTCACGGGGCCGCGGGGATCCACATGCACCGCCCAGTGCCGCGTGACCATATAGTCAATCAAGCCAAGGGGCACGGCGACCAGCATCCCCAGCAGATGCTGGCACCAGACGCTGACCTCGATTGCCGTATTGAGCACATGCGCGGCACTGGCCCAGTGCAGGCTCCGCGAGACACGCAAAGCCGGCAGCCGGAGTCCTTCCTGGCGCAATTCTTGCCATACCTGCCGGCGCCTGTCCTCAGGCACCAGGTCGGTGAGCGCCAGGGATGGCCGAACCGCGTGGCGGTCCAGGGCCAACTCCCGCATCAGAACAGAGCGCAGTCGGTAGAAGGTGCGGCTGGTCGGACAGTAGGATACGGCCATGATCAGGCCCCTCTTGCCCCCATTCTAACTACTGTTCCTCCTCCGATGCCATATCGACGAATGGAACCTCTAGAAAGTTAGCTATTTGTCGCCCGGTCTGCCGACAACGCCCACTCGACGATTTGCTCCGGTGTGGGGTCGTACTCGTTTGCAGGCCGCCCTCCGCCCCAGGTGTTCGTTGCCGGGTCATAGTCCCGTGGGTAAAAGATGAGGTTCGATGCCCCCTTCAGGGGAACATTGGCATCGAACACCGCCATGTAGGCCTCGTGCTGGGCGAAGTATTCATTCTGAGGCATTGCTCGGCGGACCACCTCGGCCAATTCCTCCCGCGTGACGCCGGCTGCAGGCTTAATGCATTGGTAGTAGAGCACTCTGCGGACGTAATCCTCGTGCTCCATTCCGCCATAGATGCCCTGGAACTCCTCGAAAGGAATAGCAGTCCCGGCAAGCGGGTTGAACTCGGCCAAGTCGTCTTCCCACAGCCCCGGATGCGCCCCGTCGAGGCGAGCCGCGAGCCTGGCGAGACGGGCGACCAACGCCTCGTCGAGAGCCGGTGGTATCAATTCGGGACGAAGCTCCACCAGCAACCCTCCAACCGCCTACACCGAGTTCAGCCGCCCGCGGCGGCTGTTGTGACTCCGACCGCGCTTGTTAAGGCGCCGGACGACGCTTCCTCGACCGACGGTGCTGCTTGTGGCGGAGCAATCTGGCGGCCCAGTCCGCGGCGGCCCCTGAGAGCGGGGGCTCCAGATCCGACTGGTAACCGATGTCGTCGTAGGCGCCGTCCTCGTAGCACTGGTCAATCAGGCTTTGCAAGTCCAAGGGAACCTCCGCATCGGTTGGCCGCAACGGCACCATCACCGTGGGAAGTCGCTCCGTCAGCGAAATGGGATAATAGTCCGCCTGCAAGCGCTGCCAAGCGCGGCGCACCACGACGCGATAGGTCGTCCGCAGTCTGGGCTTCACGGCATCGAGCGGCACTGCGACGATCCAATCGCCCTCACGCAAGAGGTCAAGCTCGACGAGGCTGACGCCGGCTTGCAAGAGTTCCAACTGTTTACGCAAGTACTGCTCCTGTGCGTCGCCGGCTTCTTGTTCGAAGGGCCAAGCACTTCCAGCACCGTGACAACGCGCGAATCGGCAGACAGATCACGGATCTCCACGAAGGTCTGGGTTTCCGGTTCGTCGGGCAATTCAATGACGACAGGCTCGGCGACCGCCACGGAGGCGGCGCCCCGGACAGGACGGCGCCGCTTGCCTTGTGTTTCAATCACACGCACATCTGGATAGAGCGACCGTGGTCGACCTAATCCGCTGATCACGACGCGCTCCTCGACGCGGGCTCGCAAGTCCTTCGGTAGAACCTTTTGCAACTGATTGCGCGCGTAGGTTACCAAGCTGGCATGCACGTCGCCCCAGTGCTTCTCCAAATAGGGATCCATTCCAGGGAAAGGACTCGGCATGGTTCTTCTCTTTGCTTCGGGACACTGCCATTATACTGGATCAGATCTGAGATCCGCGGCCCGCCTATTGACGAGAAACAACACTATCTTTCATCAGACTCAATCAGCCAGCGTCAGCGGTGGACCGAGCAGTTCCTTCCACTGCTTCTTCTGCGTGTCGTTCAGGAGCGCCACGATCTTCCCCGCGTGATCCTTGCGGATCTGCATCACCTTGGGGCGAATCTCCTCCGGGTTGCCTCCGGACTGGGCATCCTGGAGCAAAGGTTGGATCTTCTTCTCCATCTCCTGAACGATGCCCGCGAATTGCCGGCGTTGGTCAGCGGTGATCTTGAGGTCCTTCACGATCTCCGGCTGGCCCAGGGCGAACGGACCCTGCTGCTGGAGCTCGAGTTGCCGCAGGCGTTTGAGCTGGTTGTCCTTCAGGGTGTGCTTGAGGAAGACAGACAGTTTCTCCTGTACTCTCTGTCGATAGGTGTGGAGTTCCTCCTCCCGATCCTCGGGTTGCTTGTTGCCGAGATTCTGGAAGAACTGCATGGTATCCTGGACCGTGCCTAGAAGGCGTTCCTCTAGACTTTGTTGCTGTTCTTTCGAAAGCTTGAGGTCTTGCAGAACTTTGTCGCGGAAGACGAGGAATGGCAGGCCGAGCGCGTCCATGATCTGCCGGCGCGCCTGTTCGGGCACTTCCAGCGGCGGCGCGCCCGGGGGCGGGGCCGGAGCAGCCGCCGTCACCTGCTCGGCGGCGGCCGGCGCGCCGAGGATGCCGTAGCGAACTTCGCAGGCCATATCGATCCGGTGCCCGCCGGGAAGGGATGCCACCTCGTTGGCGTCCTCGCCGCGCGCCGAGCCGAATTTGAGCTTTTCTCTGCCGCGGGCAGTCAGGACCAGCCGGGTCATGCGCTTCCGGTCCATGCCGACGTAGCCGTGCCAGCGGAGCTTGACCTCGTGCAGGTCGCCGGGGCCGGCGTTCGCCATCTGATCAATCGAAACATGCGATTCGCCCTCGATGCGCCACAACGTCGGCGCCCTGGTCTGATCGACCTTTTCGGCCCAGAACTCGCACCGGGTCAGGTTGCCTCGGCGGCCGCCGGGGTTGTCGAGCGGTTGCACGTCCAGCACGCCGAGATAGGCGTGCCTCACGCACTGGCGCGCGAACTCGTTCGGGATCTTGACGCGGCCAGGGGCGGCTTCAGCAAGCGCCCTGGCCAGCCGCTCTTGCATGTCAACGTCGATGTGGAAGCGATCTTCGACGTAGTTCTCCTGCCGCACCGTGTCGGCCACGGGCTTGCCGTCCTTGTCAAGCGCTCGGCCGATCAGCCGGACAACCACTGTCCCTCTGGGCAATGCGGCTGCCGCAGGACAGCGCTGTCCGCCTGGGTGGCGATCAGGCACCGGCAAAACTTTGCCGCTGTCCTCCGTGTCTTCGAGCTTCTCGCTGGGGAACCGGGCGTGGCGTTCTGCCGCGACGGGCTGTTGGGCGTCAGGATATTTGGCGAAGCGCTCCCGGGCATGGTCGAGGAAGGCGAGCACGCTCTTGTCGTCATCAAACATCAGGGCCCAGTTCAGCACCTTGCCTGCGGAGTTGACGACGCAGATTCCCTGCGGCGCGATCTTGGAGCGCGCAATCTCCCGGTAGAGCAGCCCTTCGTCACCGTCGGGCGGCCGGTTGACAAACGCTGCCTTGAGGGCCACGGGAATAAAATCGGCATTGATGCGGCGAATGACTTCGGGCCTGGAAAAGACCGCCTCCCGGGCGGCGCCGGCGAACACTCAGCAGCGCCCGTCGTCGGCCGGCCGATCGATGAAGACCCAAAGCACGACCGGCTTCTTCTTGTCGCGCGACTCCTTGAGCCCTTCGATCAGGCAGCTCTTCCAGGCGATCTCGCGCCAGGCGACCCGCGGCGCCATGAGGGCTTCGATCTCGGCTTTGAGGGCATCGGGACCGGCGCGCTCAGCGACGGCCTTCTGCGCTTCCTCGGCCCGAGCGAGTCCGACGATCAGTAACAGGCTTGCAACGGCGGTCATGATGTGCACCGGAGGGTCTCCTTTTCAAACAGCAGCAGGTAAATGACCCATCATCGTGTTCTTGTCGTTGGTAATCAACCCCTGCTCCGAGAACTCTGGTCGCGACATGCTCAAGGCGCTTGGCTCGCCTTCCCCTGCGGCTGCCCCGTAATCGGGGTGTGGTTTCGTGGAAATCAGCATGGAGGCCGCTCGGCACGCCGTTCCCGTTCGGCTGGTGTTCGCTGTCAAATCTCGCTATCCTGAAATCGAAATACTTCAGGAGGGCGCCGCAACGCGGGCTGTAAAGAACCCGCGAGCGCTGCGGCGGCTATTCGTTGTCATGATCGAGCGCAGTTTCATCGCCGGAGATGGCGGCACGCCAGCAGGGTTGACTCCTGTCGACGGCAGCCCGTCCGCGCCAGGGCCGCCGCTTGAGGTGCGCGTCACCCGGCTGGAGCATTTGCAGGATACCAGCCAGTTGGAGGAACGTGTCGTCGAGCGCGTGAGCAGCCGGCTCAAGGAATCCGCCGCGACCAACCAGGCGGCCACGGGATTCACGGCTCATGCCGCGCGGCATGCGGCCACGCCCGACGCCACGCCTCATGCGGACAATCATTTCCTCTGGCGTCTGCGGCCGGCCTGGTTTGTGACCGAAGCCTATGCCGAGGCGCGGGCCATCATCCACATGTACTTCGACCGCCGCTATCGCCTCTCCTGGCAAGGCAAGGTGATCCCGCTGGTGTTGCTGTTCTTCTTCGCGACATCGTGGTTCTGGATTCCGTTCACGTCGGTCTTGCCCTGGTTCATTGTCAGCCCGATCAACAAGACCATTGAACTCATCCTGGCTTTCCTGCTGTTCAAGTTCCTGAGCCGCGAAGCCAGCCGTTACCGGGCCTTCCTGGCCGACCTTTCTGCTGCAGCACAACCATGACCTCAAGTTTCGCGCAGAGGCGCAGAGAACGCGAAGAGAACCGAATACGGCTGACCGTGTCTCTTTCTCTGCGTACTCTGCTTCCTCTGCGCCTCTGCGAGAAATCCTCGGAGTTTTGCCATGATTAGATTGGGAGTAAACATCGATCACGTGGCGACGGTCCGCCAGGCGCGGCGTGCCAATGAGCCGGATCCGGTCGCGGCTGCTCTCCTGGCCATGCTCGGCGGCGCGGACGGCATCACCGTGCATCTCCGCGAAGACCGGCGGCACATTCAAGATCGCGATGTGCGCTTGCTGCGTCCCATCGTGACGCAACGCCTGAACCTGGAGCTGGCGGCAACGGATGAAATTGTCACGATCGCTTGCGAAATCAGGCCTGACGAAGCCACCCTGGTGCCGGAGCGCCGGCAAGAAGTGACCACCGAAGGCGGTCTCGACGTGCTGGCCAATCAGGATGCGGTCGGCAAGGCCATCGAAAGGCTCAAGGCAGCGAACATCGAAGTGTCCGTGTTCGTCGATCCCGATGCCATTCAGATTGAGCGCGCCCGCTCGCTGGGGGCGGCAGCCGTGGAAATACAAACGGCCGGCTATTCGGAAGCGCGCACACCGGAGGATCGAGCCCGGCAGTTAAGAATGTTGGAAGATGCAGCCCTCTGCAGCAAGGAACAGGGCCTCCACCTGCACATGGGCCACGGGCTCACGTACACGAACATTCAACCCATCTGCAAAATCATCGGCCTGGAGGAGCTGAACATCGGCCACAGCATCATTTCGCGGGCCGTGCTCGTAGGCATGGAACGGGCCGTGCGTGAGATGAAGGAGGCGATTCGGCAGGCTGGGGAAAAATACTGAATATTGAATACTGAATATTCAATGTTGAAGTGATGGGTGGAACTTCTACATTCAGTGTTCAGTATTTCTGTCTGATCCGCCTTAGGACTGCCGAACCGGGTCGGGGTAATCATTCGGCACGACCCAGCGCTCAAGTTGCCGTTCGCCGCGGAGCATGACGATGGGAGCCGGCACGCCGACGGGCATCTGCATGAGCAACTTGTGCATGTCATCGATGCTGGTGGTGGGTTGCTCGGCAAGGGAGATGACAATGTCGTTCTCAAGAATCCCCGCGTCGTCCGCCGGTCCACCGGATTCCACCGATAGAATCTCCACGCCGTGCGTTTGCGTGAGCTCAAATCTTCGCGCCAGGGCGCGCGGGATGGGCACACCGCGCCCGTGCACGCCGAGATAGCCACGCACCACGCGGCCGTGTTGCAAGAGCTGTGGCAGGATGTGCTTGGCCATGTTGATGGGGATGGCGAAGCAAATGCCTTGGGCCGGCTGGATGATGGCGGTGTTGATGCCGATGACCTGAGCGTTGCTGTCCACGAGCGGGCCGCCACTGTTGCCGGGGTTCAGGGCGGCGTCGGTCTGAATCACATTATCGACGAGGTGGCCGGTGATGCTCCGCAGGGTTCGCCCCAGGGCACTGACGACGCCGGCGGTCACCGTTGAATCAAACCCGAAGGGGCTGCCGATGGCCACAACAAGCTGGCCGACGCGCAGCCGCGCCGAGTCGCCGAATTCCGCATAGGGCAAGGCGGATGCGTTCGCCTGCACGACGGCCAGGTCGGTCCACGGATCGGCGCCGACCACGCGCCCTTCAAACTCGCCGCCTTCGCCGAGACGAATGCGCACGCGCTCGCTACCCTGCACGACATGGTGGTTTGTTAACAAGAATCCATCCGGCGTAAAGAGGATACCGGAGCCGGAACCCTCCGCCCTGCCCCGTTTGCCGCGCAAGTTTACCACGGCGGGGCGCAGCCTTTCGGCAACCTTGATGACGACGCGCGAGAAGGCATCGAGCGCTTCGACTTCACCGGGGGGCGGCTCGTTCGGTACCGGTTCGGCAGGGTATTCCGGGCCGTTGGCGATGAAATGTTCCCAGAACCTCGACATGGTGTCGCTCCTCGGGCAAGATTCTTCTGCTCCCATTCTAACGCACCGGGCAAGAGGCAAGCCGGCGACAAACTCGAACCGCTTACGAACGGTGCGTCGATTTTTCTTACGCAAAGGATTGTTCCGACGAAGCCGGCAGGTTATCGTCTACCAGCACGGCTCGTTTGGCCGCGACCCGCCAGGGGAGCGCATTCGTGCGCTTGCCGGCGACTCCGCCCGCGCTCCCCTGGCGGGTCGCGGCTAAACGAACCAGATCAAGGAAAACGCTTATCAAGGAGAACCGCCATGTGGGTGCGCCAGTGCGAGCTTGATGCTCAGAGCGAAGCCCCGTTGCCGATCCCGGCGCGGATTGCATCGAACGAAGAGTTTATTCCACCGCCGCAATCGCCACAGCAGAAGGAATATGAAGCACGCCTTATCCAGATCAGCGACAACGCCGCCCGGCGTCAGGGCTTGAGCCGGCGAGATTTCCTGCGCACCGGCAGCGGCACGGCTGCGGCGCTCGTGGCCCTCAACCAGGTGTTCGGCGACTGCTATGAGGTCAGCGCCGCCGAGGTTGAAGACCAAAAGGCTTTCGAGGAGAAATGGCCCAAGGAGCAGTTCATCTTCGACGTGCAGACGCACCACGTCGATGTCAGCCGAAAGTGGTACGACGACACGCCGGAGGGCAAGCAGGTCCTGCAATTCTTTCGCGTGCTGCGGCCATTTACCAAGGACGTGCAAGGCAGCCTGGATTTGCTCAACCGGGCGCACTACGTCAAGGAAGTGTTCGGCGACAGCGATACCGTCATGGCCATCATCAGCGGCGTGCCCAGCCGGGAGTGGGACAAGAACCCGTTGCCTCCCGATCAGATGGTGGCGACACGGCAATACGTCAACGACATTGCCGGCTCGCAGCGCGTGTTATCACACGGCTTGCTGCGACCCAATCTGGGCGCCAAGGAAATGGAGGAGATGGAGCGCCAGGTCAAGGACCTCAAAATTGACGCCTGGAAGATGTACACCGGCGCCGAGCTCGGTGAGCAGGCCTGGTTCATGGACGATGAGAAGGTCGCCTATCCATTCTGGGAGAAGACCAGGAAACTGGGCATCAAGAACCTGTGCGTGCACAAGGGCCTGCCGCTCGGCTTCTTCAACGAGAAAGCCTGTACGCCGCTCGACCTGGAGAAGGCGGCCAAGGACTGGCCGGATTTGAATTTCATCGTCTACCACTCGGGTTTCCGCGGTTTCGGCCGCATCGCCGCCGGCCTGGGGACCAAGGTGGTGGATCCGAAGACCGATGATCCGCAAGAAATCTACTGGATCAGCGATATCTTTCGCATTCTGAAGCGGAATCCACAAATCAAAAATATCTACTTCGAGCTAGGCAGCACCTTCCACCAAACCTCGGCGCGGGATCCCGTGATGTGCATGCACATGCTCGGCCAGATGCTGCAGACGGCCGGCCCCGAGCGCATTCTCTGGGGCACCGACTCCATCTGGGGCGGCAGCCCGCAAGGTCAAATCGAACGCATGCGTCGCCTGAAGATGAAGCCGGAGCTCATCGAGAAGTACAAGTATCCGGACTTGACGGACGACGTCAAGAATCAGATTTTCGGCTTGAATGCCGCCAAGCTGTTCGGCATCGATCCCAAGGCGAAACGGCAAGCCATCAAGACGGACAAGCTGACGCGGCTCAAGGAGGAATATCGCAAGAACCCGGCGCCGAGCAATACGCAGTATGGCTGGGTCTGGGTCGGTGACCAGGAGCCGACCGTGCCGGTGGGACAATCTGGCTGAAAGATAGTCGGCTCGCCCAGCATGGCAAGCAGCAAGGCAAATATCGAATATTGAATACTGAATATTGAATGTCGAAGTGGCGCGGATCTCGACATTCAATATTCAGTATTCGATATTCAGTATTTCAGCTGAGGACTCGGGCTACGATTGGCAAGATACCTCAGGGGAACATCGCTCCTGAGCGAAGCTCACACGCCGTTCATGGACCTCCTTGCGATCGACGCACACCGCAGGAGGCGCCTTGATCCCAAGACGCACGCGATCGCCCTGAACGGCGACCACGGTGACGCAGATGTCATCTCCGATGACAATTTCCTCCCCGACATGGCGCGTAAGTACGAGCATGGGTCCCCCTCCTGGGAAAATCCGTTGAGATGGCTGAGGCCGGGCTGGGGTTCCGTCTCAGTCAGTTTTAGCAGCCTGTTCTAAAACAGATTGACAGGCCGCCGGTGAGTGCACGAAAGTATACCGATGTTCTCCTATCTGTCAAGTCAATTTCCACGATGCCCCCGGCGGCGCTCGGTCATAGATTGAATAACGGCCATAGTGCCTCTTCCCCCCGACCACGAACGCTGGCAGCAGCGCCGCGCGCGAGCGGCACGGCAGCAAAAAAGGACTCGACCCATGCCCGACCTCTTCACGGCCTATAGCCGGCATCTGGATTTACTCTACAGTTCGGTCATTGCGGATGTGCTGGACAAGTTCGACCGGCGCCATTCGGCCTTGCCCCATGAGGTGCGTCCTTTGCGACCAACCTGGCGGCTGTTCGGCCGGGCCAGGACGCTGGCACTGACTGCGTCCCAGGTCATGCCTGAGAAGCCGTACGCGATCGAACTCGAGTGCATTGATGGGTTGCAGCCGGGCGACGTGCTGGTGGCGGGGACACAAGCAGATCGCAGCAGCGCCTTGTGGGGCGAGCTGCTGTCCACGGCAGCGCGGGCTCATGGCGCTGTGGGCGTGGTCACCGACGGCTTGACGCGCGATGCCGGCCGGATTCTGGAAATGGATTTCCCGGTGTTTGCCGCTGGTCTTTGTCCGCTCGATTCGAAGGGTAGACTTGAAGCCATCAGCCACGGAGAGCCGATTCGCATGGGCGCTTGCCAGATACGCGAAGGCGACTGGGTCTTCGGCGATATCGACGGCGTGGTGATCGTGCCGGCGGAGCTGGCCGAGGAAGCATTTCCCCGCGCCCTGGAGAAGGTGATCGGCGAAAACAAGGTGCGCGAGGAGCTGGCCCAGGGCCGCAGTGTACAGGAAGTGTTCGCGGAGTACGGCATTCTCTAGAAAGTCTTGCAGTATCTTCGCCAAGTTCAGCCCTGGAGAGTGCAATCAATCCATGCCAAGTCGTTTCTGGGCGGACGCCCGCGCCCAAATGTTGCTCGATGCCGACGTCACCAATCTCAATACCGGGTCTTTTGGCCCTTTGCCGCGCATCGTGTTTGATCAAGTCACGCGGCTGCGTCACCGGCTCGCCGAGGAGCCAATGGATTTCCTGGTCCGCCAGACGCCGCCTCTGCTCTGGCAGGCGCGCGAGCGCCTGGCTCATTACCTTGCTGGCGATCCTTATCGACTGGCGTTCACGGCCAACGTGACGGCCGCGATCAATACCGTGGCGGCTTCCCTGCGCCTGGCGGCGCCGGGGGAGATTCTGCTGACGGATCATGAGTATGGGGCCATGCACTGGTGCTGGGAGCGCGCCGCCCAGCGGCAAGGATTGACGCTGCGGACCTTCCGGTTGCCAATCCTGGCGGAGACGCCTGAAGAGATTGTGAGTGCTGCGCGGACGGCCTTTACCGACAAAACCCGGCTACTTTTCTTCAGTCATGTCCTTTCACCGACCGGGCTGGTCCTGCCGGCGCGCGAGCTATGTGCGGATGCGCGACGGCATGGCATTGTCTCCGTCATCGATGGCGCGCACGCGCCCGGCATGATCCCGCTTAACCTGGAGGAGATCGCCAGCGACTACTACGGCGGCAACTGTCACAAATGGATCCTGGCGCCGACGGGCTCCGGCTTTCTGTACTTTGCCCCAGGCAGCGAAGAGCGGCTGCAGCCGCTGCAAGTGAGCTGGGGTTGGCATCACGACAGGAAGCGCGCGGATCAGCGCGATGAGTTCGGCGCCACGCCGCGGCTGCGCTATTACGAATCGGAAGGCGTTCGCGATCCCTGCCCCTGGCTTGCAGTGCCGACGGCCCTCGACTTCCAGATCGGCCTTGGACCGGAGGGCATTCACGCTCGTATCGAGAAGCTCGTCCGCTATGTGCGCGAACGCCTCTCGACCATCAAAGGGATGAGCCTGGCCACGCCGACGCATCCGGCAATGCACGGGGCCATGACCGCCTTCCGTCTGCCTGCCGGTTTGGATCCCGTGGCGTTACGGCGAACGCTGTGGGAAAAGTACCATATCGAGGCGCCGATCATCGAACGGCCGGAAGGCTTGCTTATCCGTGTTTCAACACACTTTTACAACACCGAGCAAGAAATCGATCGTTTGGGAGAAGCGTTGGAAATGATGAGTTGTGAGTGGTGAGCACTCGTTTGGTCACTTGTCATTGGCCATTCGTCATTCGCTCCGCGAATGACGAATGGCCAATGACCAATGACCACTTAACCGATTACCAGAAGCGGAGCCGCCACCAATCGTGGTTGTTGCCGACCTTGCTGAACCACCAGTGGCCGTCTTGCCATTCCAGCTTGACGGAGCGCCAGCCCAGCGGCACTTTGGGGAAGGGGTAGCAGGGTCCAATGAACGGCCACGATTCGTAGGGGTAGGCCAGGGGCGTGGCCACGCGCGAATAGTTGTTGTAGGGCGCGTACGTCGGCCAGGCGTACGGCGGAAGTTTCGGCGGGTTCAGATCGTACGGGCCCGGGGTAGGAGCCTGGTAGATCGGCACCGGTTCGGCGCCGGGAACGGCTGCCACGACGCCCGGCACACGCCGCGGCGGTGGGGCCTGCTCGGCGGTCGCCTGGCCGAGGACCTGCGTGATCGGGCCGCTCAGGGTGAGCTGGTCGCGCACGCGGTCGACGCCGGGCACGCCCTGCACCAGGCGCAGGGCCTCTTCACGCTGAAGCTGATCGACGACCGAGCCGGTCAGCTCGGCGGCGCCGTCGTGCACGTTGATGTCGATGCGATAGTTGTGCAGTTGGCCGCTTTGCCGCAAGTGCTCGGCAATGGTATTGGCGAGAGATTGGTCGGCGGACACTTCCAGGCGTGGCGTGATGGCCGGGCCGGAATCCACGTCCAGGCGGGCCGGCTCCTGGCCCGACAGGGGAAGGGCCATGCACAGCCCCGCCGCGGCAGCCAGAAAGTAACGGGAAGGAACAGTCACGGCTTCATCCTCCTGACGATAAGCGCATAGGGGGCAACAGCCAACTATTCCTCCCGCCGGGGAAACGTCAAACCCGCGGAGGGAGGTTCCCGCATGCAAAGCCTTGCGCGGAGCAGTGCGCATGGGGTAATCTGTCCAGTTTAGCTGGAGCACAAAATTGATAGAATTGGTACAGTTGTTGAATGCTAAGCTGGCAGCCCTAGTGCTTAGCCACATTCAGAACTTAGGATTGCCCTAGGCGGGCCGAATCGAGACACTGTGCGGTAACCAAGGAGGGTTATCGCGATGCAAAAGAAGTATATCGTTCGTCTCACGGATGGGGAACGACGAACACTGCAGGAAGTGGTTAAAAAGTTGAAGGGTTCGTCACAAAAGGTTCGGCGGGCGCAAGTTCTGCTGAAAGCGGATGCGGATGGTCCAGCCTGGACCGACAAGCAGATTGCCGCAGCGTTTGATTGCCGAACCAAGACGGTGGAGAACATTCGGCAGCGGTTGGTGACCGAAGGGTTCGAAGTAACGCTGTGCGGAAAGCCACGCGCGACGCCCGCACGTCAGCCGATTTTCGACGGCGAACAGGAAGCCAAGGTGATTGCTTTACGGTTGGGGCCGCCGCCGAAGGGATTCGCGAATTGGACCCTGCGGCTGTTGGCGGAAAAGGTTGTGGAATTGGCAATCGTGGCATCGGTCAGCCATGAGACTGTGCGGCGCACGCTTAAAAAAACGGCATGAGCCAACGCAAGATTCAGTACTGGGTGATTCCTCCTGAGGCCAATAGCGAATTTGTCGCAAGCATGGAAGAAGTGCTGGAAACCTATGCCCAACCCTACGACCGGTGTTTTCCGGTGCTGTGCATGGACGAGCAACCGGTGCAACTGCTCAAGGAAACGCGTGTTCCCGTGGCGGCAACGACAAGGCATCCCCGGCGTGTGGATTACGAATACGAACGTGCCGGGACTGCCAGCATTTTCATGTTTTGCGAACCCTTATCGGGTTGGCGTGAAGTGCATGTCCGGCCACAACGGACCAAGATCGATTGGGCGTTGGAACTGGCGGAGCTTCTGCGGACTCGATATGCCAAGGCGGAAAAGGTCATCCTGGTCTGCGACAATCTGAACACGCACACCAAAGGCGCGTTCTACGAAGCCTTTCCGCCTGAGAAGGCACGGGCGCTGGTGCGCCGCTTGGAGTTTCGTTACACGCCCAAGCACGGCAGTTGGCTCAACATCGCGGAG
>Ga0207041_1046_pt2 | contig 22829 bp, 13 predicted proteins | sample Alteio_BWMinCont_73_FD_153311 | JGI IMG/M metagenome (GOLD analysis project Ga0207041, IMG submission 153311) | Enriched cells from forest soil in Barre Woods Harvard Forest LTER site, Petersham, Massachusetts, United States -... | ecosystem: Environmental > Terrestrial > Soil > Temperate forest >... | reverse complement strand
AGCCGATCTGGCACAGCGTGTCAAACTGGTAGCGGCGGATTGCCTGCAACGCCTCTCTGGCTTCCTGAGCCCCGTCCCCAAAATGCCAGAGCGTCTTGGTGCCTTCCAGTAGCACCCAGCCCTCGCCCTGCTTCTGGATAGTCAAGGACTCCGGGCGGAACGGCGTATTATGCGCCCCGAAACAGAGACCCTTTGGGGCCTGCCCATTCACCAGGAAGTAGCTGAAAAGGACCTTCGGCCGCCCAATCAGGCAGTGTTCCGTGAAGTGATAGTGTTGCACGACTGCCTGAGCGACCCGCGCGTCGCTTTCGCTAAATCCCAGATCGGCGAGCATGTAACGTCCATAGAGCAGCTTCCAATCCTGGCTATCCTGGCGTACCTGTACGTGACGCCAATCCACTGCGATGCGGTCCTCGATCGAAAACGAGGAGGGGCCTCTCATGGTAGGATTGGCTAGCTGACGCAGGCTTGGAATGGCGGCCAGGTCGTTCGGATTCAACTGTCCCGCGGAAGCGGTTTCCTTGGCGGCCTGATCTTTGCTTGATTCGTGGACGACCTGGCGCGTAAAGGGATTGTTCGGGAGGAGCATGCGCGGCTGGTTTGCGTGTTTGTCCGGCAACGTCGTCGCCGATTCATGCGCCTTGCCAGCCAGGAATAAGATCATCACCGGCGCCGGCCGGCCGAGGTAGCCCACCTGATCGAAGCCGTACTTTCGGATGATGGCCAGCGCCTGGCGTGCATCCGCTTCGCCGTAGCCGAAGGATAAGAGAACCTGGCGGGCATCGCGCAGGCACCACTGACCCTGGACCTGCTCGACGCGCAGGTTTTCGCGATCGAAGACGGTGGTTCGCAAACCAATGATGGTGTTGGCCGGCGCACGGCCGTTCGCGAGCCAGTATTCGAGCACGGGACGGGGATAGCCCAGGCTGCCCACCTGCGTCAGTTTCAGCTCGCGGATAATGCGCAAGGCCTCGCGAGCTTCTGATTCGTGTCGGCCGAAATCCTTCAACCACACCGTGCCGGCGCGCAGTTGCCAGCGGCCATCCAGCCATTGGATCTCGGCTTGCCCGTTGTCGAAGGTGGTCAAATTCTCTGGGAGATCCGCGGCGGCCGGTGGCCGGAGCTCCGCGACAGGCGGACGTGTTGCCGGGCCGTTCCCGGAAGGTGAATACGACTGCGCGGCTGCCACACCGGCGCAGATCAAGCAGCACATGCCAAGATTATGCAGACGGATCATATGGCTACACCTTTTCTCATGCGGCCACACTGAGCGGCCTGTCGGAATCCGCGCTTGCCGGCCGGGCTTGCCCTCGATTCAATCCCGCAAGGAGGGCAGCAAGCCAGAGCAGCAAGCCGCCGTAAAGGGACAGTCCGCAATCGCGCAGCACCTCGCAACCCGGGATCTGCGCGGGCCATGTGCACAGAGCAAACACTACGAGCAAGCACAGCACCCAGGGACTGACACGGCCGGTGGCTTGACTTTCCATGCTCCTCGCCATCAAACCCATCACGACAGGCACCGCCAGGCAGAAATAATGCAGATGGCACACCGGCGACAGGAAAAGCATGTTTAGCACCAGCATGCCGAAAAAGAGCACCTGGGCCGCCGCGCCCTGAGCCAGACGCTTGCGGCCGACCCACAAAGTCGCCAGCGTCAACAGACCGCCGATCAGCCAACTGGCGATACGGACCTTCCGGGAGGCGTCCCTGGGCCGCGTGGCTCGGTCCAGGTGCAAGGTGTTGTGCAGTATGGCCAGGACGGACTGGCTATCGGTGGCCGTCACATTGATAAGCTCTTCTGCGCGCGATTTATCTTTGCCCAGTCCAAGGCCGGGAAGGATCATCACTTCGGCCAACTTATGGCATTGCTGGTAGGCTTGCACCGGTCCGAAACAGGCAGCCGGAATGGCAGCCAGACCAATCACTAGCCCCAGGGCGCAGCCGGCAAGAAAGCGAAGATCCCGGCGCCAGATTGGATAGAGCAGGAGAAATGCCGGGATCATCTTGATGCAAATCGCGCCCACCAGCCAGAGCCCCGCCTGAAGCCGCCGCTGACGAAGCAAGGCAGCCAGCGCCGCACATAAGAGAGCCAGCAGCAAGAGATTCACCTGTCCGCGCATGAGGGTATGGCCGATCGGGGCAAGACAGACGGCAATCGGCACAAGGCGGAAAAACCACCAACGCCGGCCAAAAGGAGCAGGCGCCCGCGCGGCAGGATTGGTAAAGCGCTTTTCCAGTGCGCTCGCCAGGACATGCGTGGCAAAGAATAACCATAAGAGGCTAAGGACATACCAAATGCCAATGGACACGCCAAAGGGCAGCATGCCGGCACGGTCCACGCCGGCTGGCGGATCGGCCAACGGGTAGAGCAGGATGGCGAGCAATGGCGGGTAGCAGTAGTGCCAGCGGCCGTCCACCTTGATTTCGTAGAGGTCCACCCCCGCCCGCGCCGCCCAGGCCGCCTGGGCGAATACGCGAAAGTCGCCGAGCCGCTGCTTCAGGAATGCGGAGCGCAGCTCCACGATAGCGCCGAAGCCGAGAAAGACTGCACAGATCAGCACCAGCAACCAGCGTTGCCACGGACGCAGCGCATCATCTTGAGCAGGCATCCGGGACTCCAAAAGAGCGCGTCTGCGGAAGACACGCAGCATGGCGAAGCTGTTGCGAAGCGACGATAGCGCGGGAGAATCGCCGACCATCCATAGTTCTGATGCCGGCTCCCTGTCAAGCCGAGCCGGCCTGATCGGAATCGCCTCCGGCCATGTAGTCGGGATCAGAATCGTGACCTACATACCTTGATTGACAGCCTGGAACGATGCCGGTAATCTGCCCGCCCACGGTTGGTGCTGGACATGCCAGTCAGGGCACCTGACGTGCCGATAAATCTTGCAGCGCCGCAAAGTAACCCACGTCAATCCTTTGATACTGCTGAAGGTAGGCCAAGCATGAGCAACTGGGCAAACGGGACCACCGGTCCTTTGACGAGCCTGGTTCTGCCTACCTACAATCCTGGAGCAACGCTCGAGCGCACCTGGCTTACGCTGAAGCATTTCCTGGACGAGAACTGCGAAAACTGGGAGATCCTGTTCGTCTGCGACGGTTGCAGCGACGGCAGTCCCGCCCGGCTGGCGGAATGGACCAGGGACTACACAGGCCAGGTTCAGGTCCTCAGCTATGCGGCGAATCGAGGCAAGGGACATGCCGTGCGCCTCGGCCTGGAAGCGGCGCGCGGCCGCTGGCGACTCTTCACCGACGTCGATCTGGCCTATGGGTTGGAGGACATTCAGCGCGTTGCCAGGACGCTACGCGAGGGCGCCGGCGTGGTCATCGCATCGCGTCGGCATCCGGCCAGTCAGATGCTCATTCCCGCCAGGCTCTGTGGCTACGTATACCGCCGCCATGTGCAAAGCCTCGTCTTCTCGTCGCTTGTCCGCTTGTTGCTGCCTATCAAACAGTTTGACACTCAGGCGGGATTAAAAGGTCTCACCGCGGAGGCCGCGCACACTCTCTTGCCGCACCTTTGTTGTGAAGGCTTTGGATTTGATTGCGAGCTACTCACGGCTGCCGCGTGTTTGGGCATACCGGTGGCCGAAGTGCCGGTGTGTGTGCGGCTCGACAGTCCCGCCAGCACGACCAGCGCCGCCACGCTGGGCCGCATGGTCGCCGAGCTCTGGCGTATCCGACGCGCCTGGCGACACGTGAAAATACAGCAAGCGACGCAGTCCGTTGATTCGGACCGGCGTGCCGCATGAATGATGAAACGGGAAAAGAGCGGATCGGAAAAATTGCAGAGCAACCCGTGGCGTAACTGGTGTAACCCAGTCCCCAGATCGGCGGCGAGCGTCATCATTCGTTCTTGAAGATGGCACGCTCGGGGACGGACGGGCTCTTCGCCTGCCCATACCCTTCGGCGGCCTGGCGACCACCTTATAATCGGTGGCCCATGGCTTTGCGTCCCCGTCTCACGGCGGGTTTGCCCTTTCGAGGATGAAAGGCGTTGTGATCCGAGCAGGACGCCAGGGGTTGCTCCCGCAGCCGCCACCAAAGCTGGCGACTACGTTTGCATTTGAACTCTAGGCCGCGTTCTTTGGGGATGCAAACGGGATAGGCCGGGGCGTGCGCCGTTTTAAATGCGTATTATTGCCCGGAGCAAAAACCACGCGGACCTTCATAATTCACGCGTAGCGTCGCCTTTCGCTCCCGCGAAGAGCGAAAGACGACGTTCGCGCAGTTCTTTAGTGGTTAAACAAAAACGCCGGGCTGTTGAGCAACGCCCAGGCCAGGTCCTGCGCGCCGAGCAAACGCCGGTCGCCCGGCAGTGCGTGCGCAGCCAACTCGCTCCGCAAACGTGCCAGCTCGGCGTCCGTCGAAGCAAAGTAACCGGCGACAGCCGCCTTTTGTTCGGGCGTCCGCTTCTCAGGGACAATGGCCAGAATCTTGCCGATAGCGTCCGGCAGTCCTTCCAACGGAATCGCGCCCTTGGCCGTGCTTAGCGAAATTCTAAATTTGCCGATGTTGTGATCCTTGCCGGGGAACTGCTGATCCAGAACGAAGGTCAGCAGCGTGCCGCCGGGAAAACCGACCGGCTCTTTCGTCGCAAAGACGGCGCGGTGCGTGGCGCCGAAAGCAGGCGCGACGGCCCAGCCGCCTCCCAGAGCACTGTCCAAGGCACTGGCCACGGGATAGCTATCTTGCGAGAAATCGGCTACCGCCTTGTGCAGCAGCACCGGCTTCACCTTGGTCGGTTCCGTTTGCGGGGCCGCGGTCACCTTGAATTTATTGAGAACAAAATTGCCGTTCGGCGCCCGGCCCGGTCCCCCTGCGGGCAGCCGGCGATCCGCGAGCACTTCCAGGCGCACTGCCGTGATACCGTTCAGCTTGGTGTTGGCCGTAACGGTGTAACTCTCAGGGAACGGATTCTTGCCGCTGGCAAACAGCGACTGATCCGCTTCCTTGATAAGGACGGCCCCGCCCGTGGATTTGAAGCTCGCCGGTTCAAGGACAGTCCAGATCGAGTTTTTCACGGTCTTTTCCCATACCGTTTGCCGGGCCGGGAGCGATTTTTCACGTTCGGCAACCGCAGCCTGCAAACGGGCATGCTCGGCAACCTGGCGTGCATACTCGTCATTGCCGCCGCGCAGGGCCTGGATGCCTGCCGCCAGCTCTTGTGGGCTAGGCGGGCGGCACAAAATCGACAGGAACAGATCTTCAATGACCTTGGCGTCGTCCTTCTCCGTGGCGACGATTTTCACAATGCGATTCTGCGGATCCCTGATGGCGTCGGCGACAATGGGGCCGTTGACGAGGTTCAGCACCGGTCCCAGCATCAAACTTCCGGAGCGCTCGCATTCACAGGCGCTTTCTCGAGGCGGGCGGCCGAACAGGTCAAGGAAACCACTCGGCACCTCGACCTTGGAATCGAGCTGCTGCACCGCGCGCTGACCGGCCGGCATGCCGGACAAATGGCTCACCGTCCCCGTGGCGCGATGAATGGCGTCGTAGAGCGCCTCCGCGGGAAGGCGCCGGGCCATGGCATGCGAGTAATTGATATCGTCATCCTTGTTCCACTTGTTCGTGGCAATCGACTGCTGATAAACACGCGATTTGCAAATGGTGCGCACGATTTGCTGTACGTTGAAACCGCCGTCGATGAATTCCCGGGTCAGCCGGTCCAGAAGCTGGGGATTGGTTGGCGGGTTGCCGGCCCGGATGTCATCGATCGGCTCAATGATGCCGACGCCGAGTAGATACGCCCACAAGCGATTGACATAGCTCTTGGCGAAATAGGGATTGTCCTTGCTCGTAATCCAATGGGCCAGTTGCTCGCGCCGGCTCACGGTGCTGGCGGCCAGGTCCGGGTGCGTGAAGGGAAAACGCGGCGCCGCCGTCGCGCCCGTGCGCGAATGTTTGACGTCGCCCGAGCCCTTGTCGAAGACAATCTCGACCAGTGCCGTGGCGGCCTCCACGTCGCTGCCGCCGACTTTCTGATTTTTGAAATGCGGGTCATCCTTGCGGGCCACCTGACTGAAGTACGCGGCCAGGTGATAATACTGGTCCTGGGTCCAGCGCTCGAACGGATGGTCGTGGCACTTATTGCAGTTGAAGCGCACGGCGAGGAAAAGTTGCGTCGTGTTCTCCATCGCTAATTCCGGGTCGCGCAGCACCTTGTAATAAGCAGCCGGCGGATTTTCGAGCGTGGAACCCGATGCCGTCAGGATGGTGTGCACGAACCGGTCATAGGGGATGTTGCCGGCCACGGCCTGGCGAATCCAGTTCCGCAGCGCCAGGGCCCCCTTTTCACCCAGGTACTTGCGATTGACCTGAAGCAGATCGGCCCACTTGTTGGTCCAGTACTCCACGTAGTCGGGGCTGCCAACGAGCCGGTCGATCATGGCTTCGCGCTTGACGCGTGACGGCCGGCTATCGGCCAGAAAGGCGCGCACGTCATCGGTCAACGGCGGCAGTCCCGTCAGGTCCAGATAGATCCGCCGAATGAATTCCGTGTCCGTGCACAGCTCGCTCGGCAGAATCTTGACCTGCTTGAGCTTGTCATCGACCAGCTTGTCGATGTAGTTGAGCTCGGGTACTTCCTGCCAGGCAAAGCCGCTGCGGTCGCCCATGACGACCAGGGTGCTGGCGGCATAGCTCCCCTCATAGCGGACCAGCATGGTGGCTTCGCCGCGGCGCACGGCGCTGACCAGCCCCTGTTTATCCACCGTGGCAACCTCATTGTTGCTACTTTCCACAAATGCCTCGGCGGTGACGTCGCGACTGGAGCCGTCGCTGTATTTCGCCAGCACCGCCATCTGCTGCTTCATGCCGGGCAGGGGCAATACGGCAGACTTTGGTGTGGCCTCCAGGCTGGTGACGCGCAGGCCACCTAGATCCAGCTTGACGCCGGCTGCAATCCAGGCCTTGATCAGCTCGTAGTACGGATCGCCGGGCTGGATCAGCGCGCCGCCGACATGGGGCACGGCGCCGGACGGCTTGAGCAGCATCAAGCTGCGTTCAGGTGCGGCCCGATTGAAGCGCCGGCCCTCCAGGTCATCGGTGAGGGAAATATGATCGAAGAGCGGGTCGTAACCGCGCAAAGACAACTTGAAGCCGTTCTTGCCTTGCTGGGCGCCGTGACAGGTCCCGGCATTGCAGCCGATCTTCGACAGCGCCGGCATCACGTCGCGCACGAAGCTGACGGGATATTCCTTCTTTAGCCCGCTCACATTCACCGGCACGGTCACGGAGTGGCCCGCGACCTGATATTTGACTGTCCCGCTGCCATCGCCCACCGGGCGAATGAGCCCATTGGGCGTGATCTTGACCAGCTTCGCGTCGGCCTCGACCTGCGCCATGCGCGTCAGATCCACGCGCTCACCGGTTTGGAGTTGGCCCGTCAACAAGATCTGCCGGTAATCGTACGGATGGCGGAGCGCGACCACGGCCGGCTCGGCCTCGACACGGATTACCTTCATGCCGGCGGGCAAGCCTTCCTGAGCAGTGGCGGCGGGCATTACTCCTGAAAGCAGGCCTGCGAGAACCAGCAAAGTACAGCTATGCAAAAGGCTAGGCTTCATGGCAATTCCCTGTAATCCTTCCTGGGCAAGGTCCTGTTCGCTTTCTTGCGACTAATTCCTCGCGCTTGTCACGGCGTTGGTTTTCACGGGGTAGGGGATGAATTCCTTGATCAGCTTACCCGTCTGGGCGTCGTTGAGGCGCACCAGGCCGTCAAAGCCGCCGGAGGCCACTACCTTTCCATCCGGCCGGAACGCAACCGCGTACACGGCGCCGCGCTCGCCTTCCAGCTTGGTGACAAGCTTGGCGTCCGCCTCCTGGTAAATGCGGACCTCGCCCTTGCCTTCATGGCTGCTGCTGACGGCAACGCGGCTGCCGTCCGGGCTGTAGCGGGCTCTAAAAATGCGACCGGGCAGCGCTTCAAATACGCGCAGCCGATTGAAATCATCGCCGATGACGCGCTTCTTGTCCCGATACATCTTGTAAATCTTGGCCTGACCGTCCGAGCCGCCGATCAGCAATTCGTCCTTCTTGGGATGGCGTGCAACTGTTTGCAGACCGCCTTTCAAGGCGCCGGGAGTGATGCTCGTAATATTGTCCACAAAGCGTTGCGTTGCCACTTCGGTCAGCTTCATGGACATGTCCCGGCTCACAGACACCAGATGCGAGCCGTCGACTGAGAAAACCGTATCGAGCACCCAATCGTTATGGGCGCCTTGAAAGAGCACCTGCTTGCCGGTCTTCGCCTCGATCGCGCGCAAGGTGTTGTCGGCACAGCCGAACGCAACCTTGGTTCCGTCCGGCGACCAGCTGCCGCCGTAGACCGTGTCATACGTAACCGGCAGAGAGAGTTTCAGTTCCTTCTTGGCGATGTCCCAAATTTGCACCTCGCCGAACCGCCCCGGGTCGCCGCCCGTGACAGCCAGCAACTTGCTGTCGGGCGAGAACGCCAGCGACTGCACACGTTCGGACAGCCCCACCAGGCGGGCAACGAGGCCCGCGCCGTCGGCCTTGTGCAGCAGCACCTCATGATAGCCGGCCACGGCGAGCAACTTGCCGTCCGGCGAGAAATCGACCGACGTGATAACGGGGGGAGACGCGTAGGCCGGCGGATGCTCCGCATCGATCAGCTGCTGGGCGACCCGCGGCGTGTCGTCCTTGGCGCCCTGGGAGATCCACTGCTGGATGAGCTTCACCTCACGCTCGAGAAGGGGATCCTTGCCCTTCGGCATAGCCGGTCGCTTGCCATTATGCGATGTGATTTGCGCGACAATCTTGCTCGCCTCCGGCTTGTCTGGCACAACGCCCGGCTCGCCGCTTTCTCCTTTTTCCAGGAGGTTGGCATAGCTAGTCATGATGAAACTGCCCTGGGCCCGAGCGGGTTGATGGCAGCCCTGGCAGTTCTGCTGAAAGATGCGGCGGACCTCGCGGTAATAACTGACGGGAGCCGCCTCGGCAGACTTCGCGACCGGCTTATCGGCCGACTCCGCGAACGAAAACCCGGTCATTAATCCGGCGGCCGTCAGCAGTCCTTGAAGCATCCGCATCGGCAACACCTCGCACCATTCGGACAGGCTAACAGTACCCTAGCAGCAAAACGAAAACAACGAAACCAAAGTCCCAACTTCAGTCACGCGTGCGTCGTTTGTGACAATGGCCGGCAATCAAGGCTGGCCGGCAAGGTAGGCAGGAATATTCGGCAGTGCCTCTTATCTTGTCAGAACTGGACTCCGCTTTCAAGAAGTTTTTCCGCGCCGAGCGCGCGAAGTCATTGACGGCTTGCCTGAATGGGGAGTATAGTACAGGCGAGATCAGCGCACGCAGCCGCTACAGCCCCCCATGGCGCGTGCCGATCCATTATCCCGCCTCGGTCCCGCCCCAGACTCTAGTTCTTGAGTGAGGTGACCTACATGCTCGTAATCCCCGGTTGGTCAGGGAAAGACACCTGTGACGGCATTACCCGGCGCGATTTACTGCGCGTCGGCGGCTCGGCCATGTTCGGCTTTAGCCTGGCCAATCTTCTTGGCCTGCAGAAGGCCACTGCCGGCGAAGGCTATGCCGGCGGGCCAGGCTTCGGAAAGGCCAAGAGCGTCATTCTTGTTTACCTCCAGGGCGGTCCAAGTCACCTCGACCTATGGGACCCCAAGGATAACGTACCTGACAAGGTGCGCAGCGTGTTCAAAGCAATTGACACGAAACTGCCCGGTGTAAAAGTAACCGAGGTGCTGCCGAAGATTTCTCAGGTGCTCGACAAGACGACTCTCATCCGCTCGATGAGTTACACGCCTATCGGCTTGTTCAATCACACCGCTGCGATCTATCAAATGTTGACCGGTTACACGGCGGACAAAGTTAGCCCGTCCGGCCAGCTCGAGCCGCCGACGCCGAAGGATTTTCCCAACGTCGGCTGCAACATCACGCGCCTCAAGCCAGTGACGGTGCCGATGCTCCCGTTCGTGATGATGCCGCGGCCATTGCAAGAGAGCGGCGTGGTCGGCAAGGCAGGCACCGCCGGCTTCCTGGGTAGGGCCTACGATCCGTACTACCTCTACCCGCCCGGCGACGACATGGACATGAGCAAGATGGAGCGCATCAAGATCGACGATCTCCGTCTGCGCACAGAAGTCTCCTCGCCGCGTCTGGAACGGCGCGCGAAGCTGCGGGATACGATCACCAACGGCATGCCGGCCCTCGAAGAAGCGACCAAGAAATACGACCTGGACGAATATTATGCCAAGGCGCTGAGCCTGGTCCTCTCCGGCCGGGCCCGCGATGCTTTCGATCTGGGCAAGGAAACGCCGGCCATGCGCGAACGCTACGGCCGCAACACCTTCGGCCAGTGCTGCCTGCTGGCGCGCCGCCTGATTGAGGCGGGCACGCGCTTCGTGGAAATTAACTGGCCCAAGGTTGCGAATTCCGACAACCACTCGTGGGACACGCACACCGGACTGACGCAGCGGCTCAAGAACCAGGCCGGGCCGATCTTTGATCCCGGCGTTGCCAGCTTGATCGCCGACCTCGATGAGCGCGGCCTGTTGAGCGAAACGCTGGTCGTCGCGGTCGGCGAGTTCGGCCGCAGCCCGCAGCGCGGCGTGAGCACGAGCGGCAACGAGAACAACGACGACGGCCGCGATCACTGGCCGTACTGTTACACCGCTCTGGTCGCGGGCGCCGGCATCAAGCGCGGCTTTGTCTACGGCAAATCGGACAAGACGGCGTCCGCGCCGCTGGAGAACCCGGTGCACCCGTGCGATTTGCTGGCCACCATCTACCACAGCGTCGGGATCAACCCGAGCACGATTGTCTACAACCACCTCAACCAGCCGCGCGAGCTGGTGAAAGGCGAAGTCATTAGCGGCATCTTGAGCTAGGCCTCGACCTCCAGTACGCTATGCTGCGGTGGCTGTCTCTTTTGCGGGCAGCCGCCGCTTTTTTTTGCGCCGGCCTCAGCACGCTGAACGATCCGGCATTGTAACCCGAAGCGCCAGCGAGGGGCCCTCGCTGGCGCTTCGGGTTACAATGCTACACCGTCACATAATAAGAGGAGACTTTCATGTCCATTGCCCTGTCCCTTGCTTTGCTGGCCGTGCTGGGTGATGCCCAAGGCCCTTCGGTAGCCGATCTTTTGCGTGACGCTCAGGCGGCGCTCAAAGAAGGCAAAACCGAAGAAGCGTTGCGGCTGGCCGGGGACGCAATCAAGGCCGATCCCAACAGCGCCCACGTGCATTTCGCACGCGGGGTCATCTATGAAAGCCTCAGCAAACACAAGGAAGCCGTTGCCGACTTCGATAAGGCCATTGCCCTCGATCCGAAAGGCGCCGCGGCGTACAACCATCGCGGCAGCGAGCAGTTGAAACTCGGCCATTTCACGGAATCCATCAGGGATTTCGACAGGTATTTACAACTAAAGCCGGAAGATGAACCGGGTCACTGGCGGCGCGGCATCGCCTGCTATTATGCCGGCAAGTTTGACGAAGGCCGCAAGCAGTTTGAGGGCTTTCAGACTGTCGACAATAATGACGTGGAAAATGCTGTCTGGCGCTACCTGTGCATGGCCCGGGCTTCGGGAGCGGACCGGGCGCGGCAGGACATGCTCAAGATAGGCAACGACCGCCGCGTGCCCATGATGCAAATCTATGCGCTCTTCAGGGGCCGGGCCAAACCCGACGATGTCCTGAGCGCCGCCAAAGAGGGGAATGCCTCTGCCGAGCAGCGGGCAGAGCGCCTGTTCTACGCTCACCTTTACCTGGGGTTATACCATGACGCCGCGGGCGACAAGCAGCTTGCCCTTGAGCACCTGACCAAAGCCGCCAATGATTACAAGATCGGACACTACATGTGGGACATCGCCCTCGTGCACCGCGATCTCCTGCGTAAAGAACTGAAACGCTGACCGCTGCCCGGCGTACCATGCGCGGAACATGATTCATGAGCGACGCGGTAGACGCTCCCCTCGAGCTCGCTGAGTTAAGCCATCTCCTCGAAACGGCGGACGCCGGCGCCGTGCTGGCCCCGCCGCGGCTCCTGCGCCGCATCATCAAGCGCGATCGCAAGCTGCCCGGCATCGGCCTGCAGGTGCCGCACCGCAAGGCTTACGTGATAGACCGTGCAGCGCTGTTCCGTCTTGCGGATGAAGCAGACTTGCAGCTTGGGCCCGGCCGCCAGTTGCCGGAAACCGTCACCCTTATCGCCCGGCCCGACGTAGAGCGGCTGGCCGCGCTGCCACGGCACGAAGCGCTGCTCAAATACTGGCGCCTGCTCTTTCATTCGCGCGTCCACATCGCCCTTGAACAACGCGTTAAGGAAGGCAAGCTCACCGAGGCGGACGTTCGCGCGCGCATCCATCGGATCGGCCAGACGGAATTCGACGAGGTCCGCGGTGTTCTGCGGCAGGAAAACTTCGTGCTGCCGCCCAGGCACGACACGACCTATTACATCGAGTTTGTGGCGCTGTTTCTCGACTTGCAGCATTTCACGCCGTCGCTGCTGCGGCGTTACTTTCCCGCCCTGCGCGAGCGCGCGGACATCCGCGCCATCCTGGCGCAGGATCTGGACGTTCAAGCCGTACTGCAAGCAACACGGCTGGCCGGGTCGCCGGATCCCAAAGAACTCCCTGCGCCATTTCAGCCGGCGGCCTCACCCACCGAGGAAGAGCATGAGGACGCACCCGCCACCTTTCGCGAGCATTCGTATCACCGTCTGATCGCGCGCGCGGACCGGGCCCGCACGCGCGGCAACGTCGTGCGCGCCGCTATTCTGCGCCGGCGGGCCGTGCTGGTTGCCGGGTCCGGGCTTGCGCCTCAGACTCTCGGCGCGGCAAGGAAGGATCTGGAGCAGCTTGCCACGCGCCTGCAAGCTGCCTTGTCATTGAGCGTTGAGAAAACCCAGGCCTGGCGTGAAGCTCTCTTTCCGCTCCTCAAACAGGCCGCGCACGGAATGTGGCCGGTCGAGGCCCGGCTGCTCTACGACCTGCAAAAGGCTTGCACCGAGCATGAGCGCGAAACCTACGCCCTGGACGTGGTCGGCTGGATTGTCTCCGTCGGCAAACTCCCCGTGAAGCGACTGCTGCCCAATCACCGTGCCGTCCTGATCGCCAGGCATTTGCGCAGCGCCATGCAGCGACTGCCCGCGACGCGCATCTCCGGGCCCAATAGGCGAGCGTTGGCCGGATTGTTACACCACGCGGTCGAGCAGAGCGAACTTCGGCTCCGCGCTCTGCTTCGGCCCTCGCTCGTCGAGACGCTTAACAAGGTCAATCTCGAAGCGCAGAATTTTCCCGAGCAGGCGGGGCGCCACAAACTCGTTGAAGAGTTGCTGGACCTCGTCGTGGCGCGCGGTTATGTGACCATCGGCGACCTGCGCGACGCCATCTCGCGCAACAACGTGAAGTTGCCCGACCTGGCCAATGCCGACGAGTTCTTTCTCGGCGATCGCCTGATCCGCACCAATCGCCGGCTGGCGGTCGCCTGGGACGGCGTCTACCGGCGCGGCGAGGTGTACTTGCGCTGGCTACAGCGGCTCAGCTCGCTGGCCTTTGCCACCCGGCCGGGCCGGTTCCTGACGCGCTACCTGGTCATGCCGTTCGGCGTGGCCTACGTGGCTCTCGAGGGCGCACTGCACTTGCAGCACGTGCTGGCACGCTGGACCGATATCGACCGCGTTCATCTGGCTCCCCGGCAAACTTTCCTTTGCGTGCTGGTGCTGGGTCTGTTCTTGTTTGCCCTGATGCACAGTGCTGGTTTTCGCTCCGGCGTCGTAAGCGCGCTGGCGAGCGCCTACAAGCTATTGCGCACGGTCCTGGTCGAGGCGCCGGCTTATGTCCTGCGCCTGCCCATCGTCCGCCGACTGCTTGATAGCGAAAGTTTTGCGGTCTTTCGCAACATTGTCCTGAAGCCGCTCGTCGTCACCGGCGTGACCGCGCTTGTCTATCCTCTCTATGGCGTCAATCGGCACAGCGCCCTGTTGAGCAGCGGCGTCATTTTTGCGCTTGCCTGCCTGTTTCTCAACACGCGCATCGGACACATGGTCGAGGAATCGCTCCTGGACGCCTTGGTGAAAACCTGGCAGCGTCTGCGGCTCGATGTCTTTCCGGCCTTTTATGCTCTTACCATGAGCCTGTTCCGCGGCCTGATTGAGGCGGTGGAGGGTGTCATTTACACGGTCGATGAATGGCTGCGCTTCCGCACAGGACAGGGCCGGTTCACCCTGGCGGCCAAGACGGTTCTCGCTTTCCTGTGGTTCTTCATCACCTACCTGGTGCGGATCTATGTCAACCTGTTTGTGGAGCCGACCGTCAACCCGATCAAGCATTTTCCGGTGGTCACAGTCGCCGCCAAGTTGATCGTGCCGTTCTTCGGCATCATCTTCCCCTTGTTCGAGACGCCTTTTCTGCCCCTGGGCCCTGCGTTCGCGAAATCCATGGCTACCCTGAACATCATTCTGCTTCCCGGCATCTTTGGCTTTCTGGTCTGGGAGCTCAAGGAAAATTGGCGGCTCTATCGGGGCAATCGTTCCGCCGTGCTGAAGCCTGCCATAATTGGACACCACGGCGAGACCATGAGCCGGCTGCTGCAGCCCGGCTTCCACTCCGGGACGATTCCCAGCCTCTACGCCAAGCTGCGCCGCGCCGAACGGAAGTCGTATCGCTCCGGCGCGCAGGGGACGTCGCACAAGTATCGCGAAGCGCTCCATCACATCGAGGAGCGCGTGCGCCGCTTCGTGGATCGCGAATTCCTCTATTTACTGCACGGCAGCAGCGGTTGGCAGCAATTTCCGGTAAGGACCGGAAAAATCAGCATTTGCTCGAACCGAATTGCGATTGAATTCACTTCCGCCGCCGATTCCAGGGAAAACGTCTGGATTGCCTTCGAGGAGCGCACCGGCTGGCTGGTGGCATCGGTGGCAAATACCGGCTGGCTGTCGCGACTTGACGCGCGCCAACTTGCCGTTTGGTCTACCGCCCTGGCGGGACTCTACAAGTTGGGGAGCGTTGACCTGGTTCGGGAACAGATCGAAGCCTGCTTCCCGGCCGGCCGGGTTACCGTGGATGTTCTTCCCGAAGGGCTGGTCGTCTGGCCAACAGCGCGGTTTGACGTGCAGGCGGTGTATCATTTACGCGACGGTGCGGTTCAACGCCCTTCCCTGCGCGGTGAAAATACTTCAGTCGTATTGCCGTCACTCTCTGCAAGCCGGGTGATATTCCGGAATATGCCCATTACCTGGGAGCGCTGGGTCGCCGTCTGGAACAAGGATCAAGCCGGGCAGAGAATTCCTCTTCCTCTGTCGGAAACGTCCGTCTTTTTACCGCGTAAGCTGGCCCTTAGCGCCCCATGAGCTTGCCCAGAACATACATCTCCAGGCCTTCGTAATCTCGTTCGGCGCGATATTCCTCGATCTTGCCGGCGTCCACGCTGCGCGCGACGTCGAGCAAGCGCAGGAACATCTCGCGGCTATTGGCCAGGTGCTTGGTCTGATCGCCGGGTTTGGTGGTGCGCATCGGCTTGACATCGAGCCCGATACAACCCTCGTAGCCGCCGCGTTCCAGCACCCAGATGGTGTTGAAGGCGCGGCGCAAATCCACGGAGCCGAAGACCTTGTCCTGATCATACTTCAGGCCGTTTTGATCGTTGAGATGGACGCTCCACAGCTTGCCGTGCCACAGGGCATAGGCCATGTCGTCGGAAGGATCGAGCCCGGCCAGGATTGAGTGCGCCGATTCGATCAGCAGCCCGACGCGCGACGGATCGGCGGCGCGATACGCCAGGCCCAGGAAATGTCCCGGCGTGGGCAGGTACGCCTGGTCCATCGGCTCGTTCGGCTTCATTTCACCCAGGAGGCGAATGTGGCGATCGTATTCGAGGAGCGCATTGACGGCGTCGAGGATCCGGCCAATCGCCGTTATCGGATCCTTCGACTCCCGGATGTAGGTCCCCTCGCGCGCCAGCCAGAGGACGAGATTGTGGCAATCCAGCGTGTTGGCGATATCGATACTGCGCCGGGCACGGTCGAGCGCGTAGCGCCGGTCGGCGGCATTGTTCGAGGTAAAACCGCCGTCGATCGTCTTCGGATGCTCCCATAACCGTGGGGCCACGAATTCACAAAAGAGCCCTTCGCCGTCCAGCATTTTTTTCATCCTGGCGGCAGCGCGTTCGGTTGCCTGTGGATCGAGATCGGCTTCCACGGCATCGTCGTCGTGAAATTGCACACCGTCGAAACCGAGGCGCTTGTATTCGCGAATCTTGGCGGCGAACGCCATCTCCTTGCGGGCCGGCGGGCCGAAGGGATCCGCGCCTGTACTGATATTCCAGGGGCCAAAGCTGAAGCGATAGGCACGGTTTTTTCCCGCAGCATTCATTCAAGTTTTCTCCTTCAAGCGCCGATATTCAGAACTTACTTCTTGTGAGACAGCACATCCAGGTTTGCGCCGATTTCCCTGTTTCCCTCGAACCCATTTTCTATCAGGTGCATGCGTGCGTTACACGATTACTTGCGCAAGCTGCGGTGAAGGTTGGAACCTGAAAAAGGCCTTCAGCTTCTACGAGCAACAAGCTGTGGAAGGCTGTCCCTGTCCACGCTGTGGCGCCTATACGCTTTGCTGTGTCGAGCCCAGGGAACGCAAGCCATTTGAGCTCGCCAGCCCCGTGCGCGATTGGCAAAGCGGGCCGCCGGATCGCAAGAGCGCCTAAACGTAAGCCGTTCGGAGCCGTTTAGCAAATCATTTTTTACATCTGCCGATCGATCGCGGCCGCGACGCGGCGGCATTCCGCCATCATTTGCCGAAATGCCGCCGGGGTAAGCGCCTGGAAACCGTCACTCAGGGCTTTCTCCGGATCGGGATGGACCTCGACGATCAGACCGTCGGCGCCGGCCGCCACGGCGGCGCGTGCCATCGTCGCCACCAGACTGGCCTTGCCGGTGCCGTGACTGGGATCGACGACCACGGGCAGGTGAGTGGTCTGATGCAGGTAGGGTACCGTCGCCAGGGGCAGGGTGAAGCGCGTGTGGTCTTCAAAGGTGCGGATGCCGCGCTCGCAGAGCATGACGCGCGTATTGCCGGTCTTCAGAACATACTCCGCCGCCAGCAGGAATTCGTCCAGGGTCGCCGCCGGGCCGCGCTTGAGCAGCACAGGCAGTTCGGACTCGCCGACCGCTTCCAAAAGCGGATAATTCTGCATGTTCCGCGCACCGACCTGCAGCACGTCCGCGTACTTCGCCACCAGGGGAATATGCTCGGGAGCCATGACCTCAGTGACGATGGCCAGTCCCGTCTGGGCTCGAGCTTCGGCCAGCAGCTCCAGGCCCTTTTCCTTCATGCCCTGGAAACTGTAAGGGCTGGTGCGCGGTTTGAAGGCGCCGCCGCGCAATCCGGTCGCGCCGGCATCCTTGACCAGGTGTGCGATCTCCAGGATCTGCTCCCGGCTTTCCACGGAGCAAGGCCCTGCGATGATGCCGACCTTGCCGGCGCCGACCTTGAGATCGCGCGCCTGCACCAGAGTGCGCTCCTGTTTGATCTCGGTGCTGGCCATTTTGTAAGGCGCGAGGATGGGAACCACCTTCTCCACTCCTTCTCCCGTTTCCAGGGCTTGCTTGGCGCCGTCGCGCTTCTCTCCCAGGGCGGCAATGACGGTGCGCTCCGTCCCGACAATCACATGGCTGCGCAGTCCCAGTTGCTCGATGCGCTCGATCACGTGATCGATGTTCTGCTGGCTGGCCCCGTGTTTCATGACAACGATCATGATTGCTCCTTGGTATGCTCCCTGACGACCGTCTGATTGTGAAACCGTTGCGGCGATAGTCTCATAACGCTTAGACGGCCGCGCCAATAAAAAAAGCCCTGAAACCATCGGGGTTTCAGGGCTTTGGCAAGTCATGCTGAGATCAGCGAATCACCGTCTCCCTGAATTTCCCCTGGGCCGGGCCAAAAAACCAATAGCCAAAAAAACATCGACCACGCCGCCCGCGCTGCGTGCGGCTTCAGGAAAGAACGGCTTATGGCAATCCCTGCGGACATTGTTTTCCGAGCTTGGAATGAAAGGGGAACTCCGGTGAGATAGGCACCGGAGTTCCCTACTAATTGCGGCTGCTTCCGACGGCAGCCCGTCGGCTGCGTCAAAGCAGCCGCACCTGGTTACCACTACACACTGGACCACCTCCTTCCGCTAGATCCACCCCGCGCGGGTCCGAGAACCAGTTCGGCTACCCTTGCGAGCTCTAGCCCGTCGCGCCACGTTAACGCGAACCCAATAAAATTTACCTTAGCCGGCGTGGCATCGAGGTTCAACAGGAAATTTCGAGTGGGGGCAAGTTTTCAACTTGCCGACTTAAGCAGGCAAGTTGAAAACTTGCCCCACATCATTTGCACTGGCGGAGCAGGTCGCGAAACGACACAATAGAACTCCTTGGGACTGAACGGTTTACTTTTCGTCAACCCCCTGGCTAGAAAGGTGTCCCTGTCATGCGGACCAGCTTCGCGCTTGCCCTGGCTTTGCTGTGGGCGCCCGCCCAGAATGAGCAACTGACCATCTCCAATGTTCGCGCGACCTACGACTTGCTCGGACCGAATCGGCCCGACGACAAGATTCTGCCGGGCGACAAGTATCTGGTTGCCTTCGATGTCGCGGGCATGAAGGCCGCCCCGGATGGCAAGGTCAGCTTCACCATGGCGATGGAGTTGAAAGATGCAAACGGCAACGTTCTTTACAATCAGCCGCCAGCGGACCAGGAACTATATCTCACGCTTGGCGGAGATAAGCTCTCCAACCAATCTGTTTACATTTACTCCAATCCGAACGATAAGCCGGGGAAACGCTCTCTGAAGCTTACGATAGTTGACAAGGCCACCAAGGCGACGCAATCGTTTACACGCGAGTTCGAGGTGCTCCCCAAGGATTTCGGCATCATTCGGCTGTCCACCAGTTCCGATGCAGGGGGAACAACCCCCGCGCCCTTGCACGGCGTGGTGGGCCAGTATCTTCATGTCAACTTCTACGTGGTTGCCTTTGGACGCAACCCGGGAACCAACCAACCGGACTTGAGCATAGAGATGCGCATTCTGGACGACAAGGGTAAGCCGGCTCTGGCAGTACCGGTCGAGGGCCACGTCACCCGGGACGTGCCAGCGGACTGGTTGATGTATCCCATGCAATTCCATCTCGGCCTTAATAGGCCAGGTAAATTCACCATCGAGTTGAAGGCGACCGACAATGTCGCCAACAAAAGCGCGAAAAAGATCAAACTGCCCCTGACAGTGATCGAGCAGAAAGCCCCCGCTGAATAGAATAGTATTTGTTGGGCAGGTTTATGGCCGTGCAAGATCTGCAGCATTGTAACCCGAAGCGCCAGCAAGGGGCCCGCGCTGGCGCTTCGGGTTACAATGCTGCCGAATCGCGTTCAAGAGGATCATTATGAGTCAGCTCCAGGAACGTATTACGCAATTTCGCAAGATGGCCAACGACGACCCCGACAACGAGCTCGGGCATTTCCGGCTCGGTCAACTCTTGCTGGAGGCGGGTCAGAACGAAGAGGCGGTGCAATCTTTGCGGCGTACGCTGGAGCTGAGTCCGCAGTTTTCCAAGGTTTATCAGCTTCTGGCCAAATGCTTGATCGCCCTCAATCGCCCGGACGAGGCGGTCGAGGTGTTGCAAAAGGGCTTTGCCGTCGCCGACGAGCGTGGCGACAACATGCCGCGCGACGACATGGGTAAAATGCTCGGCGCGCTCGGCAAGCCGGTGCCAACGTCTAAGCGTACCGCCGCGGGCGGCGACGGCTTCCGCTGCCAGCGTCCCGGTTGCATGGCCGGCAGCCATGCCCGCAGGCTCGACAAGCCCCCCATGAGTGATGACGTGGGCAAGCAGATCTATGAAAAAGTCTGTGCCGATTGCTGGCAGGACTGGCTCAAGAATTACAGTATCAAGGTCATCAATGAGCTGCGCCTTGACCTCAGCACCGAGCGCGGCCAAGATGAATACGATCGCCATATGCGCGAATATCTGGGTCTCGCATGAGCGTCAACTCCGAATATCTCCTGAGCTACGGCAAGGCGGGCGATTTCGGCCGCTTCCGCGCTGATGAGCCGTTGCCCTGCAGCCGCGGCAGTCAAGTCGTCGTCCGCAGCCATCGCGGTCAGGAGCTGGCCGTGGTCATGCGCCCCGCCAACGAGCAACACGCCTCTTTCCTGGCGGACAAGTTTGTCGGACAAATCCTGCGCCTGGCCAGCGACGGCGATCGGGAACTGGCAGAACGCATGCGGCGCAAAAGCCAGACACTCTTCGAAGATACGCGGCGTATGGCGGCGGACCTCGGACTGCCCATGGAAATCCTGGACGCTGAGATTCTGCTGGACGGCCGGCAAGCCGTCCTGCATCATCTACGCTGGGCGGACTGCGATCCGCGGCACCTGATGGACCAGGTTGCGGAGCGCTACCATCTGCTGGTGAGCCTTCACGATCTGGGCTTAACGGGTCCTGGTGCGGACAAGGACGAGCCGGAGACGGGCGGCTGTGGGCTGCCCGGATGCCATTCGGGCGAAGGGGGATGCGGTTCCTGCGGCAGCGGCGGCGGCTGTGGCACGTGCAGCAACCACAAGAGTGCGCCGGAGGCGCCGCGCGACCTGCGGCCCATGATTCCCGTGGCCAGTTGTTGACGCCGAGCGGGTACGCAGCATAGGGTCACCCTGGTAGCATCCAATGTCCTTGCGATTGCCAAATACCTGGCTCCAACCCGGCACAGTCAGGGGCATGGCGCGCATCATCTCTTCTCTTCATCAAGGCTTCACCTGATGGTGTGGCGTCTAGCGTCGGCGTGACCGGGCCGGGTCTGTTTCTTTCCTGCGAATCATTCCCAGGCAACGTAGTTTGTCTCAGATCGTTTTGGCTTCATCCCGCAATATCCTTTGGAGCTGCTTCCATGATCCGCTCATCCTTGACAGCCGTCGCGCTGTTCCTGTCAGTTTTTTCTACCGGACTGACCTGTCTGCGCGCCGCGGAAGGATCGCCCGCGGACAGGGCTGTCCTCATTGTGCGTCTGCCCGCTGATGCCAGGCTGACGATTGAGGCTGAGCCCACGGCGCAACGGGGGAGCGAGCGTGTCTTTGAATCTCCCCGTTTGCCCGCCGGCAAGAGTTTCGTGTACACTCTCGTGGCTACCTGGAAGGAAGGCGACGCCGCGCGCGAAGCGACCCGAACCGCATCCGTTCGGGCCGGCCAGGTAACGCACGTTGATTTTCAAAAGGCCGGGCCCGCCGCGCAGGCGAATGCGGCGAAAGCACGCACGTTCCTGTTCACCTACGGCGGCACGATCACGGGGCTCACTCCGAAACAAACCGCCCGCATCTGGCTACCGGTGCCGCCGCGCGATGAGGATCAGGAAGTGGAGATGGTCTCACAGCAACTGCCCGCCGAAGGCCACATCGCCAAGGAAAACAAATTCGGTAACAAGATTCTCTACATCGAGGCCGGGGCGGACGGGGATGGCAAGATCCCATTCTCCGTGACGTACAAGGTGACGCGACGGGAAATGAAGGGCGATTCCAAGGCCTTGTCCGAGAGTCCGGACCAGCTGGGCAAGTATCTTCAGCCCGACGCCCTGGTGCCCACCTCGGGGAAGCCGCTGGAACTCATCAAGGACAAGGATGTTCCGGAAGACCAGTTGGCCGCCGCGCATCTCTTCTATGATGTCGTGAACGGCCGCATGCGCTACAGCAAGGAGGGAACCGGCTGGGGACGCGGCGATTCGAACTGGGCGTGCGACAGCCGCTACGGTAACTGCACCGATTTCCACAGCCTGTTCATCTCACTGGCCCGTGCCGACCGGATACCGGCGAAGTTCGAGATCGGCTTCCCGCTGCCGCCCCAGCACGGCGCCGGCGATGTCCCCGGCTATCACTGCTGGGCCAAGTTCCGCCCCACCGGCCGCAACTGGATCCCCGTCGATATCTCGGAAGCGAACAAGAATCCCAAGATGAAGGACTACTACTTCGGCAACCTCACCGAGGACCGCGTCACCTTCAGCGCGGGAAGAGACATCAACCTCGTTCCCAGACAGGCTGGACAGCCGCTCAACTTCTTTGTGTACCCCTACGTGGAAGTGGAAGGCAAGCCATACCCGGCGGAAAAGGTACAACGAAAATTCTCCTACAAGGATGTGCCGGCTCAAGACGGCAAGTGATTCTGCTGCGCCATCCTCAGTCCGCGGCGCCGACATGGACCTGCTCGGCGCCACGGGCTGCGGTTACCAAAAGCACGCCAAGCGAGCTTTTTCTTTTATTCTTCACTTCCATCGCGCATAATCTTCCCTACGGCTACTACAAAGCCTTGAGGGAGAATTCAACGCCGTAACCGCACCCAGGAGACTTATGCGACCTTTCCAAGTCTTTGCCATGGTGTTGCTGGTAACGCCTTTCACCAGAGCGCAGGAGGCTCCACGCAAGGATTCCTCGTCAAAACAACTGCGGCTTCCCGGCGCTCAGCAGGAAGGCACGATTCTGCTTCACAATCAGTGGTCGCTAAAGCCCGCGGGGAAGCAATTGGAGCTCGGCGATTTTCCCGTAAACAGCGCCTTGCATCCGAGCGGCAAATGGCTGGCCGTGCTGCACGCCGGCTACGGCGAACATGAGATTGTCATCGTCGATCTGAACGGCAACCGCCAAAAGATCCGCAGCCGGGTAAATATCGACCAGACCTTTTACGGGCTATGCTTCTCGCCCGACGGCAAGCATCTCTACGCCAGCGGCGGTGAGTTTGAGGTCGTGCATGCTTTTGCTTTCGCCGATGGGCTGCTTTCGGAGCATCGGCGCATCGCGGTCGCCAAGCCATCGCAGACCT
>Ga0207041_1053_pt1 | contig 22875 bp, 10 predicted proteins | sample Alteio_BWMinCont_73_FD_153311 | JGI IMG/M metagenome (GOLD analysis project Ga0207041, IMG submission 153311) | Enriched cells from forest soil in Barre Woods Harvard Forest LTER site, Petersham, Massachusetts, United States -... | ecosystem: Environmental > Terrestrial > Soil > Temperate forest >... | reverse complement strand
CATCACAGTCCCCGATCTGTGGAATAACGATGTAACCGCCTTCCTGGGACCCAAGCAATTTGATTATTTGTTGCATTTTCTCCAATTGTGATAAGAACGCCGTACTAGGTTGTATATACTTCTTGTTCATTATTTTGACTGCCAAATCATATAGTTGAGTGACAAAATAATGGTAACCGGTGGAAGCTTCATAATGGAACCCATCTTCCAGCGTCTGCTGCTCCATTTGTTGAAAAACAGATTTGCACCAAAGCTCTCGCTCAAATTCAATGCCCGGACCCTCAAGATGTTCAAGCAATACGAACATCCCGATTACATTCGATAAATAATGGTTGCTGACATGGAGGTGAGAGAACTCGTTATATGCGTGTATGAAAAGCAAGTGCTCGTTTAGAGACACTTCAACCTGCTTGACCCACAGCGATTCATCAGCAGCGAATGGGCATAACAGGTCAAGCGTCAGGCAAATGCTGATGGCGCGCAAGGCTGCTTCCATGGCCACAGTCCAATTCGGCCCATGTCCTACGGGGTTCTTCTCGATCCAATCAGAAAGTATTTGCCGGGCACGATCACGATAACTCTCTGATTGTGTTCGTCGATGAGCGGCTGCAAGAAGAGGCAGGAATTGAAGCCGCGAGAGTTCCCAAACAGCCTTGATGTCTGCGCCTTGTCCGGGCATACACTCCAGTTGGCTAGACGGCCCCAGGGTCCATTTATAACCAGAGATGAAATCTGTCTGCCAATCTGGTAATGCGCCTAAATTCAAGTTGCCATAACTCAACAATGGAAAAACTCCAGTGCAAAGCCCCTTGGCAAGAAGAATAACGTCCTCACGGTCAACACCCCAGAGATCATCTTCATTGATCACCAAATTCGTGTATTGGTATTGATTTTTTTGTTTCGCCAAATCTGATCTGAGCGAGTGCTGTTTTTTGTTACGCTGATACCGCCAAAACGATTCTCTCGCTAACAAGCGAATGGAGTACTTTTGCAATGCTGAAAGGATGCGATTCAAGTCCAAATCTCACACTCCAGATCGTTCAAGATCGCGTGCTTTTTTATTGACCAACAGGACAACCGCCAAGAACCATAATGCATAAGTCACGCTACAAACAGCAGCCGACCCCTGAATTCCATAGATGGGAATGATCCAATAATTGGCTGCAATATTGATGGCGGTGCATCCTGCCCAGACACCGATCATTTCTCCCGGAAGCCCGATACTTTGCAGGAATTGTGCGGCGTTGATTTCCATGCCAAAAAAGAACATGCCGGGCAGTAGAATGAGGAACGGTATCACGGAAGGAAGAAATTCACGTCCGAATATTAGCGGCAGCAGCCATGGGGTAAGTATGCCACCGACCAGGAAAGTGGGTGCGGTCACCAGTGCACAAAACCAACAAGCCCGTTTTGTCCACTGTATGCGTTCGGAGATAGATTGCATTGCCGTCAATTTTGGCAATAGAATTGTGGCCATCACCGTCGGCAATAGCACGGCGTATTCGGCAATCCCGGTGGCCACGCCATACCATCCAGCGTCCTTAGCGCCCATCATCGAGCGAACCAATAGAAGATCAGCGCGCATAATGAGCAGGTTGAAGAACAACAAAGCATAACTCTTCATCCCGTGCGCTAAATTCGTGCGGAAAAGTGGCCAGGATGGCAATGGCCAGCCATCCACTTTCTGCAAGATAACCGCGTGCATGGCCATCGTTCCGACTATCAAAGCAACCAGAGCAGCGAAGAACGCGCTTGCTGTTCCCATCCTTAACTCTATCAATGCCACGGCCATGAGAACCAGCGCCAAGAATTTGTTCCCAAGTTCGATCCAGTTGTAAACAGCGATCTTTTGCACGCCAAGCAAAAGGGACTGCGCCAACATATATAAGGTGCCGATCGGCACCCATGCTAGCGTCACCCATAACAGCGCGCCTTGGATTGGAACCCATACAGGGAACATATGAGAAACGAAAAGAACCAGTGCGGAAAAAATACCGCCTACGGAAAGACTCATGACCCAGCTATTTGCCAACAATGGACGCAACTGCGAATGGTCACGTGCAGATAACCAGGTATTTGAGACTACCCAGCCCATTTGCGCCAATTGCATACCGATGGAACTGATCGCTAAGGCGGTAGAAAAATCACCACGGCCCTGTGGACCCAGATACCGGGCTACCATGACTGTGCTCAATAGACCGGCGATACTGCTCGCGACACGGGCCAGATAAGTTCCAGCGGATTTACGCATGTAATCCGAATGAATAAAACCCATCCACTCCGAGCGGACGAGAGGCGCCACTGTAAGTGGTTTTATTTCATTGTCAGGATTTAGGATCGGCATCCGGTTCGGTAGTTCTTTCCTGGTTGGCAGTCATGCGCTCCAGCACACGTTGCGCATTATGCTTCCAAGTGTACTGTGCTTCCACAACTTTGCGGGCGCTTTCGCCTAGACGATGTCGAAGTCCAGTGTCACCGGACATGCGCACAATCGCTTGTTTCAGTTCATCGGTTGAGCCGGGAGTGATCAATAACGCAGTTTTCTCATGAACATGGATCGGCGGATCCAATTTTAAATCACTTGCAACAATGCCTTTCATCATAGCCATGTATTCAAATTGTTTTGTGGGTGACCCGAAATAAGGCATTGATTCCGGCATGAACCTGTGCGGTGCCAACAGAATATCAGCAGCATCCAGATACCCGACTATATCTTCATGTGGCACATTGCCAGGACAAATTACAACGCCACTATTTATCTGCTCGGCCAATGTTTGCCTCATGTCTTGTGCGTGTAATCCGGAACCCACTATCAAGAATCGCAGGTGCGGTATATTCAATTCCTTTTCACGCCCAGATAACTCCAGAATGACTTCTTCGATCTCGCATATGCCTTGGCTGACCGTGATGGAGCCCGTAAATGCCACTACAATATCATCATCTTTAAATCCATATTTATTGCGGATTTCTTTTCCTTTCCTGCCAGGACTGAATTTGACTGTATCTACACCATTTGCATTCACCAAAATTCGATGCTCCGGGAAACCATTCTTCATCAGGTCTTGTTTTAGGAATTCGGACACAACGACGATCAAAGTAGCAGCTTCCAAACTTCTTCTTTCTGCCAGCTGCAACAGGAGAGGGAAACGGGCTGGATCCCAATGCTTGGCCATGACCATTTCAAACCCATTGAATTCAAGGACAAGAGGTAAACCTAAGCTCTGAGCTAATTTGGCCCCCGCATAGGAATACCGCACATGGCGCTGATAGATGAATTTAGGTCGCTCCACATTGATACGATTTTCAGCTTCTGCATGGGATTGAGAGCTCATGCCTAAATTCCGTGTTTCCCTAAGAATATAAGGATCGCCAGATAAAGGAAGAATCGTTTGTTGTTGGGTCACACCGGGCAATGTGTGTGTAGTGAATATTGAACAATTTACACCACATTGAAGAGCCCCATCTAAAAAGCCGCTGATATGGGTTGTGGCTCCTCCGAATTCAACAATTGGAGCTGTATCGGGAAATAAATAAGTAAAATCCATACTACGCTCGTGAGGGCGATCCATCTTCGATTCAACCGGTTGTGGATGCCAAAACAACAGTATGAAGAGCGCTTTGGCCAATATAAATAATTCACCGAAGACGTTCCAAAGGAACAACGGCGCTGATCTCCAAACAAGCTGTTTGGAGATTCTTTCAACATTTCCAGTTGAATCCATCAACAATGTCTCTTGACAGCGGTGAATAAATGCTGTGAGCGCTAGTAATTGCCGCTCTGCCAGTTGCTCAATTTTCCTGGTAAAGATGACAAAAGCTTGACCGTGTAAGGCACGCAAAGTTTTTATCTGACCACTCCAGCTTTTCGCCCGTAACTCAGATTTGCTGATGAGGACAACTCGGATGTCAGGATAAACATGCTGAACAGCCTTGCGTGCTTGTATTTCATCTCCATCCATGATCAGTAGGAATATGGAATTGGGCATTTCATATATTCCTGGCTCTATCTTTACTGCCTCGAATTTAGCCATGCAAGACCTCTTGATGGTTTTTCGTTTCGCGTTGGGTTGCCAAACGATAGATTACGCAAAAAACGAACACAAACCAAACATTGATCTCGCCATAGTAAATAGTGTCGAAAGTCATTCCGTGCCCCCATTGGATGATAAGCATGAAAAGTAAATAGCGGAAATGGAGCGGGACGGCTATTGGGTCCCAAAATTCTTTCACTGCACGCCAAAGATGGTACTGGGCATACATAAAAGGAACGAACCCCAACATCCCGGTCTCTACCAGGATCGAGAAAAAATCGTTATGAGGAGAATCGACTGAATTGATACCCAAGAATTCCACTGTCGTGAACTGCGCCAGGGTGTTGTAAGAGTTGATCAACCCAACGCCGAAGAAGGGGTGCTGCAAAATCAACTGCATGTCCTGTGTCCATTGTGCAAATCGGGACCATAAGTTCACAAGACTTGTACGAGTCTCTGTGGCATAAGGGAATATCATATTTAACAACATGAATATAGTGATGCACCCAATAACAATTAAAAAGAAATATATATATTTTTTTCTACTTTTTGTTATCCATGCATCCATTAAGAATGCCATGATACAGACCACGAGGAGCGTGCGCGAAAAAGGCAGTATCACACATACCGCCGCCGCCAGTAGGCCCATACCATGTAACACCTTCCTCCAACTGGGCCAGATACCATGTATTGAATGCCTCAAATATAACAACAGTAAGAAGATGTACGCACCGACCATCCCAACTGTCTGGCTGAATCCAAAAGGACCGTTGACGCGGGCGAACCCTGCATTGACCACACCATATACCTCGAGACCGGTATCGCCAAGTGGCATAATGTCCTGGAACGTAACAGCTTCTGTAAGAGCAATGGCTGCAACAGCGGTTATCATCACACATAACAATGGATGAAGCGCTGAGCTGTAACGCTTTGCTTCAAAACGCGTGAGGATATACCATCCTAGAAAACTTGGCAATACGAAACCATCCGACCAAACGCGATAAGCGTATAGGACGTTCCATGAACGTGCAGCAGCGATACCGGCAAACAGACAAAATAACGCCCATCCTAACCCCGCTCTCCGAGCTTGGGTCGGCAGGATTGAAGTGGTTTTATTCTCATGCAGCACAATCGTCATGAACAAAAGAATGAAGACTACGCGGTCGAAGGTTATGATCGAATGATGTTGTGGATAAACAAGGTAGTAATATCCAAATGGGGATATACACGCCCAGGTCAACAAAACAGGATCCATATGACCATAGAGAAAGCAGTATGCAACGTAATAGAAGGCAGTCAGGCCTAGTAGAACAGAAATCACGCTCAGGATTTCATTTGCGCTAAAAAGTGACCACAGCAGGATCACTACGGTCGTGGCGATTCCCACATAGAATTCCCTTCTTCGAGAAGACAAAGAGCCTGCCATTTCGGATTGAGTGTGAATATCCATCGGGTCATTTATAGCTATTTTATGAAATACCGGATCTCCAATCCTGTAGGAATATTACAAAACCAATGTCCTGAATCTTTTTGCACAACAAATAAACACAAGAATCTCTTAATACTCAGGTATGTGATCGGTTTTGGGGGCCTCGATTAACATTCAATCTCAAGCGGATGTTCGCAAAATCATGTGTCACTCCTTCACTGACTCCAAGAATGAACTGGCGAATCGGATGGGACACTTCGAGCGACTTCCACCAATCACAGATCATTACAAACAGAACACCCATGATCAACCCGAATGTGGATCCGAGGAAAATCAAAGCGATACGCCGCGGGTACACCTTGGTTTCAGGGTAATCCGCCGTGTCCAACACTTTCACAGTCGGCACTTCACGCGCTTCCTGTACTTTTGCCAATTCGTATTGTTTGGTCAAAGTTTCAAATACTGCTTCTTGGATCTTGACCGTACGGTAAAGATCGTAATACTTCACTCCGGCTTCTGGCATGTCTCGCAATGATGGCATGCTGATGTCATCGCTGCCCGGAGCAGCCGTGCCCGCCATCATCCGCAATTGACGGCGTAATTCATCCACATGAGCGCTAGCAGCGCGCACACGGACATTCTGTTGCGTGTATATCTGTTCCAGAGAACTCAATTGTGCGTCCGCAGCGATCAGTTCCCCTTGGAGTTTGGCCGCTGCATCCAACATGGCTTTGGTCTGCGTTATGGGTTCAAACGTGGATGATTTGCTGGAAAAACGACTTAATGCTTCACTGGAACCATCCAAGTCATTCTTGACTTGTTTCAACCTTCCTTCTAGAAATTCGCGTTCTCTGCGGGCTGCAGAAGAATTCAAGTTTGTATAAAGTCGGTTTAGTTCATCGACATAGGCGTCAGCAAGGTCGCGAGCACGATGAGGGTCACTGTCAGTTACTGTTATTGCGAGAATTCCATTCTTACGATCCTCATTGATGGATGTCCGTTGTGAAAGTTCAGTGCGCGCATCCCCTTGTAAATATATTTTGTACTCTTTTTTCAGATCGAATTCATCGACGAGGCGATCCAAAAGTGTGCGACTGGACAGAATGCCTGTGTAAAGTGCTCCGCTTGATTTGATTCCTAGAGCGTCTGCTGCAAGCGACGCGAGCCGATCATCTGTAGTTCCGCTGATCATGGCAAGTGGATTGACACTGCCAGTGTTTGGCGGCATCAGCCGTGTCGTGGAAGCATACTCGGGATTGACCCAAAATACATAAATGGTTGAGACCAGCATTCCGATATAGATCGCGTGAAATACAGTTTTTCTCTGTACCCAAACGCTGTACATCGCCTGCAGGAAACTTGGTGAACCTGGCTGTTCCTGACGGGTTGTTTGTGCAGGTTTTTGTTCTTCCATATCGTACATAGCTCCCTTTCCTGTTCAAATTTCCTCTGGTTCAATTCGTCCAGCCAAGTATTGCATACATAAAATATAATTATTCGATTATCCATTCTGGATTTTGATCGTTGATGCAATCTCTGTTATGGACACTCCCTGTACGAAATGTTTCCACCACAAAGCCACATTCAACAGAATCCATTTTTGGTTGGCTTTCATGGGATTTGCACCGCTTGTGAACAAAGTAGGGCTTAATGCTCCAGACTGTTCAGCAAACTCTTGAATGGCAATTTCCGCCATATTTGACAGGCCTGATTGGAACCACTCCAACAATGGAACACCGAATCCCCGCTTTGGCCGGTCAATGATCGAATCAGGGATCAAGCCTCTAACCGCTTTTTTTAGAATGTACTTCAGATCGTTATGGTGTGTCTTGATTGCTGTAGGGATACTCATGGCCAATTCAACCATTTGGTGGTCTAAGAACGGCACACGGCCTTCCAATCCAACAGCCATGCTCATTTTATCCACCCGCATCAATAATAATTCTGGCAAACGTAGATTTAAGTCAGAGTAAGTCATCCAGTTCAACGGGGTAGGCTCCCATGCTTTTTCCTGAAACCGTTCCCATATTGGTTTCAATGCTTCCCATGAGCTCCTTCCGTCCATCATTGATTTCATGTGTTGTGAATAAATTGAAGATTTATGCGCATCAGTAAAGCTATCTACGGAGCTCCAGAAGGGAGGTATCCCTTCGGTACCGCGACGCAACCATTCATAAGGCATGTCATTGGGGGATGAGATCAGGCCAATAGTACGCAGTGCTAATTGTTTGATCAGCTTCGGCACCGGCAAGGCATTCGCTTTCGCCAAGCGGATCATCGTATTCCATCTCGGATATCCGCAAAATAATTCATCCGCTCCTTCACCAACATGGCAAACGGAGACACCGTTGTCGCGTGCAAGTTTTGAAACATAATACAAAGGCACACAAACAGGGTCTGCGATCGGTTCATCTTGCGAATGGATCATTTGCGGCAAGAAATCCAGCAAATGTTGCTGCGTAAGGATCACTTCGTGATGGTCAGTATGGAATTTCTGGGCCACTTGTCTTGCAAACGTAAGCTCACTAACATAGGAACCATAATCACGGTCATAGCCAACGGAAAACGTTTTAACCGGCTGAGATTCTCCTTCTGAGAACAATGCGGCATTTGTCGAAGAATCAATGCCACCGGACAGAAATACCCCCATTGGCACATCAGACACTTTTCTCATGCGCACCGCATTCCGTAATGTTCCACGCAATTGCTCAACAATATCTTCCTCGCTTGCATCGATAAGAGGAAAAGTGTGGTCGAGCATGTCCCACCACCGCCGTTTCTCAATATCCCCATCCTCATTCACTCGCAACCAACAACCGGCTTCAAGTTTAAAGATACCTGCGAACATGGTCATCGGCGCCGGTGTGGTCATGAAAGATAGGTAATGATGAAGTGCGATATCATCCATGGCATGTGGCTGTTCTGGGTCTGTCAGTAACGCTTTGATCTCAGACGCAAAAGAGATCCGTCCATGATGCACAGAGTAGTAAAGTGGCTTGATCCCCAAACGATCGCGTACCAACCATAATTTCTTCACTTTAGAATCCCATAACGCGAATGCGAACATCCCGTGGAACCGATTCAAGCAATCCAATCCCCATTGTTCATAGGCATGGATGATCACTTCTGTGTCTGAGTGATCCGTGTGCCACCGATGTCCGCCCATGGAATCCAATTCCCTCCGGATTTCTGCATGGTTGTAGATCTCGCCATTGAAAACGATCTGGAAACTGCCATCCGCATTGCTCATAGGTTGCGATGCGTCGTCAGAGAGATCAATGATGGAAAGTCTCCGGTGTGCAAGTCCGACTGTCCGGTCAGCGGAGATCCAATTCCCTTTTCCATCTGGACCGCGATGTGCCATGGCATCACGCATACGCACGAGATGCTCATCATTGATCACAAAATTGCTGCTCCGGAATGTCAACGTACCTGCAATACCACACATAGAAATTCAATCCCCATTCCTATTCCTCTTACTTCCGCGCGGTTGTATTTCGATCATGGTGTTCTGGCCTATAAACCAATTCAATGGAAGACATCACATCGTGTTGCGGTAGAGTGGCAAGTAATGGAAAGAGCCACCGTTCGTACTGAATGACAAATTTTGCTTCAAGCCCTGAGTAAGCTGGAAAATCAAATGTGACCTTCGCGTCACTTTGAGTTCCTCCTTCCAGAAATTGTGGGTCGGTTTTGGAGTGACGGAAACTGGTTTCTATATAATCCTTGGCGGAGAAATGCCAAGTGCTCCATATTTGATATCCGGTCCCTTCCCTGCCAATTATGTTGCCCATGATGTTGCCATCGTTGGTGTATCCACTGCGATAATGTTCATTGAAATAAAAGTGGTATGGGAAAAGCAGCCCCGGCACATTGGTGTAAAAACCTTCTACGCGCAGATCAAGCTTGGAAAAGCGAGGTACGTGGGAAAGATATAACCCGGGATTCATGGCGGATAGGCGTGGAAATAAGATCGGAGTCGAATTATCTTCATTGAATGAATCTGTATAGAGTGTCAGCCAATTCCGCAAATACGGAATGCGATAACTAAAAGTGAATGTGGTCCGCCGATCACCGGGATCGGTTGCTCCAGCAGCATTACCTTGAATACAACAGCTACGAAAAATACTTCTCAAATTCAATGGAAAATCTGTGCCAGCGAAAACAGAGGAATTCCCGAACCCCAATTCAAGGTTGGGTGTGGGCTTCATGGTGAATCGCTCACTGGATACGAAGGGCTGTTTGAGCTGGTTCTGCGGCACCGGATCGCCATTGACTATATTCGGGGTCTCTAGCGTATATCCAGTAAGCCGCCCGAGAAAGATCTCTGTACTTACAGGACCAAATATTTCCAAAATTCCCGGCAACCTTTGTGGATTTGGGTTACTTAACCTGACCATGAGCATCGGTTCAGCGTTATTGCTCATCAAGAACCCGCCACTCTTCCCAGGGCCATACCATAGGCTTTGCTGTCCAGCGGAGATCTGGTACTTCCAAAGATTGATCGACACCATCGCGTCCAAAACTTGGAACTGGTTCACGGCGGGGAATGGTACAGCCGGAGGTTGGAACAACACTGGATTACTTCCTGAAGCCAACGCATCTGCAACACCTATTGCCTGTTGCGCAGCGGCGCCCGGTATTGGACCTACAGGGGCATGCTGGTACTCTCCCCTGAAATAGAAACTGAATTGGTTATAAGTTGCCCGAGTAGAGAACCCTGTGATGAAATTCACCCCTTCTCCATATGGTCGTCCATAATCATAGGCAACAGTCTGTGAGAAATGATATCCATCACGTAATGGCGTTCCGGCGATCCCCATGACACGTGTATAGATTGATTCCAACTGTATAGGAGCTACCTTGTCACCAGCCATAAGCGCAGCTTCTTCACTGAACTCTAATTTCAATGCATTGAGTAATTTCACAACAGAAGGATCAGTTCCAGTTACATTATCACGCACCTTATCATCCGCTTCTTCCACGATGCGCTCGAATTCCATACGTGGCCACGGACGTGCACTTTGAATGGCACTACTGACATATCCGAGGGCCACTAAACGGTCAACTGCATCATAGGCCCAATGGTCGAGAGGTATTCCCACAGAGCCTATGGACTCACGGGTAGGTGGTTTTTCATCATAGGTGAAGACCCCGATGTCATCTCCACCCAACTCTGCTTTGTGATGCGATCGGTACACCTGTCTTCCGACGCCCCATCCAATTGCTCCCCCCAAGACGACATCACTTACATAGTGTTGACCAGCTGCTACTCGAGCTGCTGCTATTGCAGTTGCAAGTCCATAGGCAATTGTCTTAGTGAATGTGTCTGGGTATTCATGTGCGATCACTGAAGCGCCTGACCAAGCCAGCAACGAGTGTAATGAAGGGAAAGAATCACCACCGGAAAAGAAACCTCCGCGACCACTGCCTGTGAATGGACGCTCTCTTCCGAATACATATTTGAATGCATAACCGGCAGCAAGCGCATCAACCATGGCCTCTCCGCTCAACCATCCAGTCTCACGCATACGTTCATCATCTAACTTACGGCCGATCAGGTAGAAACCACCGGCTGCGCTTGCAATCATCGCTACACCGGCGGTAGAGAATGTATTGGCTCGCGATGCGCCTTGCGGTCCCAATGTTAGGTTTCGCGACATTTCAGTATCGCGGCCGAAGATCCCTAATACCACCCCAGCGGATGGTATCAACCAAGCGGCATCTTTTTCTTGCAGTCGGAATGGACTTAACCAAAATGTGCGTTGGTCGAGTAAAAGGTTTCTAATCAGTTTGCGCTCAGGCAAAGCCGGAGAGCGAGGAAATGATCTATATCTGGGGATGTTCCCACGTATGGATGCTGGTGGAATTGGGTCCGGTGGATCTGAACACAGCTTTGCTGTGTCAATGTTGCAATCAAGTTCTGTCGCTTGTTCCATAACATCTGCCTTGACTGACTGTGCGCATAATAAATGGCTGCATAAGAGAGCAAGTCCCGGCAGGAAAAACCATTTCGCAGTTTGGTTGTTATTCATCGACACGGTGTATTCACTTTACTTCAGAGCTACACTGACAGAAAGTGCCACGGATGCAATGATCTCGGCGCTCTGTACAAGTTCGGTGAGCTTAGATCCGCCCATGAGCAGGCGTTCTGGCACTACTATTGTGTCGCCGGGATACAAAGTGGCTCCCAACGCATCACTCCCCCACCATCCGGGGCCGCCCAAACTCCCCCCGACCACTGACCCATTGGCGCGTACCACAAAGACCGCTTTCTTGTTCCCGAGTTGCGTTGCCCCCCCAGCCTGTTCCAAATACCAGCGGGCACTTTTACCCGGACGATATGTTATTGCCGTTGGGTTATAGACCTGACCTGACACAACCACGAATTCAGGCCGTTTGGGAACGGTGATCACGTCTCCAGCGCGCACCTCAATGTCATCAGGTGTCCCTTTCCATTTATCGATATCAGGATTGATCTTGATGACCAGCCTGCCGACTGCCGGCGCACTCTTGAGCTTGTCCAATATCAACTGCTGTTGCTGAAAGAAACTTTGCCGGAGCGCAAGTTCTTCAGATGATTTGCCATTGGGTTGGATCTTGAAATTCTGTTGCTCCAGATCCAATCGGTGGATTAGGTCTTCGCGTTGTTGCTCCTCCAATTCGCGGAGTTGTGCACGCTCCAAAACTGCTCCTTGCGGATAAGCCCCAGTGCGGAGCCCTCCTGCGCGTATAAGTATGGAGCTAAGTCGCTCACCTTCTTGTATTCCATATGTACTCGGATGGTTGACTTCCCCTCTGACCGTGATCGCTGCTCCTAGATCTTTCCATCCAGTTAATTGACGGATGGTCAAAGTATCACCGTCTTGCAATGGAACATCTACGTTGGCATCCGTCAGTGCGCGGGCAATGTTGATCTCATTATTGGTTGCTTGTACTTGGTCATTGTTGACATGTTGGAAACGTGTAAGGTCTGCTTGTTCAGTGAAAGCGCTACGTTTAAATCCGCCAGCGGCGCGCACCAGCTGCGATGCAGTCATCCCTTCTCCCAGTGGATATTTTCCCGGCTTGGCTACTTCACCCTGTATGAACACTGATGGAGGATCGATGCGCGCAAGGTTGCGATGAACCACCAATCGATCTTTGGGATGTAAAAGAATATTGTTTGTTGCATCACCCTTTAACGCATTTTGCAGGTCCACGCTGAAGACTTTGGTCTTTCCTCCGTCACGCCGGAAGATCTGCGCGTCGGATTCTTGCGCATCAGGGGTCAATCCACCTGCCAGGAATATGGCATCGCGTACATGGATCTCACCACTGGTCTGGTGTTCACCCGGTGAGCGGACCTCGCCGCTCACAAATATGGAAGGTTCATCCTCAAAATCGAACCGTCCAAAGATGCGGATTGTATCGAATGGTTGTAGTGCCAAATTGGCGTCGGTCTTACCCTGAAGTGCGTCTCCTAAATTGAAGGCTAAAACCACTGGCTTGTAGTCTGGCGGCGCCAAACGGATCAATTCGGCGTGTGCCTGATAGGGTTCAGGTTGTAGATCGGCAAAACTTTTCACAAGGTCGTTGATATGCATCCCATCATGGAAAGAATATTTCCCGGGACGATAGACATGGCCATCTAAATAAATGGATCTTTCAGTATAGGGTAGTATGGCGGAGATTCGAATTCGGTCTCCATCTTGGACATTGAAACTTTCCAATGCATCGTTGATGGACTTGGAGCCATTGCTTGTGTCTTCTGGAAGATCAAGACTGAGTTCTACACGTTTTTCATGTGCTACCAGCCGTTCCACTTCGATATGGCGTAGCGTCCCAGTGGAGAGCACTCCACCAGCCAACGATAGCGCTTCACTCAGGTTTTTTTCTCCATGCAATTCATAGATCGCTGGCCGACGCACCATCCCTTCCAACGTTACCTCAGCCCCGATCGGTGGGACCAAAATGGTGTCTCCAGGAGCCAGATTCTGCAGGTCCGTACGGATGCCATTCAGCACCAAACCATACACATCCACATCCTGCACTAATTTATTACCTCGATAATGCTTTATGGTCCGGATCGAACCTCGTGATGTCGGTCCACCCGCAATGAATACGGCATTCAATGGCGTAGACAAGGCGCTTACATCATACGGACCCGGATGCGCGACATCGCCTACTACATATACACGAACAGACCGAATGCGAGAGATGGAGACATCTGCTCGTTCACCTTGATATTGTCTTCGTAATTCTGTTTCGATGACCTGTTGTACTTTTTCCAGTGGCATCCCACTGACCTGAAGACTGCCTGCTTCCGGTAGAGCCACGCGCCCTTCGCGATCCACCATACGTTGCAAATGCTGCGAAACTCCTCCCCACAATTCAATATTCAGTCCATCCCCCGGCCCCACAATGTATTCAGGACCAGCTGGTAAGTCCATCGGCAATTCTTCAAAGTTGCCGGTTCCATTCCGGAAGATTTCCGCTCCGAAACGGTCAAGCACGGGTGACTTTGTCACCTGCGAATAAAGGTCGTAGAGCGATGGAAGGTTGAAATAAGGGCTGGGACTGCGCAGGATCACAGGATTCGTGTTCGAGACCGGGTAAGGAAATGTTGTACCGCGAAGTGGTTCCTTGGCTCCGCTTGTCGATCTGATGGATGGAGTGCCGCTTCGGGCTTGCGTCCCGGCGTTTACCGTGTCGTTCAAGGAAGGAGGATGCAATGGACTGGTGTCCATCTGGTTGTTCAACAATCCGTGTGTGATATCAATATTGTTCACATCGCTATTACTGTTGCCGGACGCGAGTTTGTTCTGTCCAGACACACTTTCAATTGCATTGCCAAATTGAGCTTGCGCCTGGCTTAATAATTGTGGCAGTTCATCCGGATGCACACCTTCCAGAGGTTTTTCCGCATTGCGTTTCTTGAATTGGATACTTCCGTCCGGTTGTTCGATTCCGATCATGGTTGCGTTGTTCTCATCCGTTTCATCCGTATTCTTGGTGTTCACGTCAGCATTCGTGGAGTTACGGTTTTGCCCATTGGACTGGGGCTTTCTCTTTTGGCTATCTGGTTTCAAATCCTCCAATATCCGCTCTGTATTCACAGTCCAAATCCTGTTTTGCAGGTCTTCTTCCCTGGTTGGGCTCAAAACTAAATATCCCCGTGAACTTAATTCCTGCGTGACCAGCGATCGTAGATTCGCATCTTGGTAGAGCAACCGGTACATGGCATCATCGGTCAATTCGTCTTCCGCAAGCAACCTTCCTTGTTCATAGGCTTTTCGGATGAGTATCTTTTTGGCTTGTAGCATCAAGCCATCATGTTTCCTCAACAAGTTGGCGATGGTCTCTGGCGCGAGTGATAATTTTTCATTCACCTCAGCAGCGGCTGAATCACGATCCGGGTCAACTGGACGTCCATTGCGGTCAAATCGGCTGGGAGGTGTAGACGGTTGTTGCGCTACTGAATTGGAAACTGTAATGAGCGCCAATATTATGAATACCAGGATGCAACTCAATCTGCTTCGCATGGGAACAGGCTCCGGGCTTCGCGTAAACTCATTGCCCTGGTGGCTGGGCAATCATTCACTTTACATCACAGAGTAGTATAAAGTAAAAAGAAAAAAGCGGGGCACATGGCCCCGCTTCTGGTTGCAATACCTAGGGTTACTGCAAGCTCACCAATACTTCGATCACGCCGTTCTTGCCGTGCATTGCTTGCAATGCTTTACCCACGACAGCCCCGGTCATTTTGCTGCGGTCGGTGCCCTTCATGGCGCGGCCAGGAGTTGAGCTTGTGACCAGAAGATCTCCGACTTCGATGTCTCCGTTCTCATTGGTCACTTTGCAAGGGACAATCCCGACAATAGCCATCGGTATCTCCGCATTGGCAATTCGCGGATCAGATATATCATGAGTAGTAGCCAGAACACCAGGTTTGGTGGCATAGATACCTGCCACCAACGTCGAATACGGCTTAGCAGCCAACTCGAATCGACGTGTTCCCGTCGTGTCGATGACCATCACATCACCTGGTCCGTATTGAGCTTTTTCTTCCTTTACTTCCACAGATTCGGCAAAGTCGGCACCACTGTTTACTGTTCCGCCATCGAAGTAACCCTTACCCGTCGAGTCCACACGGAACACATGTGCTGCTGAACTACCTACTACATTCCGTCCGATCAAGATGTCAGAGGCTGTAAAAGTATCAAAGAGGCCAGCAACAGAAAATGATGCCGTGCCTGAGGAAGGTTGTACGCTGCCATAAACACCCACATTGGGGTTCCCACCTGAAGCTGTACTAGCTGTGGCTTGAGTTATACCCCAAACTCCGATTCCACCTGGTGTGACCGTGAGTCCATAGACGCCTACACCATCACTGGTGGCAGTGCTTGGAGAAGAGTATGCAGAGTATCCAAATACACCGGTCCCATTGGGGCTAGAACTCTGCCCATAGACGCCGATGGCGTCACCGGAAGGCTCATCCGCCTGACCCCAGACACCTGTTCCGTTAGTTCCGCCATTGACTCCCACAGCGTTACTGGCAGAATCTCCAAATACACCGATCGCATTATTATTCACACCACCACTGTCAGGGCCTGATGAGACATTCATTCCAAATACTCCGTAGGCATCCGGACCGACGGCTGCACCCAAAACTCCTGATGCAAAGGTAGATGCGGTGGATGAACTATATCCTCGCAAGCCAGTTGCAAACGCGTTGTTGATCACAGTGGACGAAGTGTTGCTTGTCACGTTGCTGGTCTGTACGGCATTGAGAATCGAGGATGATGTCCCGCCAGTAACAGTAGTTCCTGCTGTAATTGTTCCACCACCACCGCAACCGGTGCAGCTGGCGACGGTCAAGGCTCCGGTGACGGCCAGCGTGCCCGTGATCACCGCGTTGCCGTTGACCTGCTCGCCCGTGTCTGTCACCTTACCGGCGATATTGGTGGCTCCGCCCACCTCCAGCTGGTTGGCGCTGGGCGTGGCCCCGATGCCCATGTGTCCGAACGAGCTGTCACTCGCCCCCGACACCGTGAACGCCGTCACCAGCAGGTTGTTCAGGTTCGTCCCATCCGCCTGGTGCGCCGCCAACCGGTACCCGAACCGCCCCGTATAGTCGAACTCCAGCACCCCGTGGTTGGCGATCGCCGACCCGCCTGTGTTCGCGATGTAATTGTTGTCCGCCCCCGTCTTGGCCACCCCCTCGGAGATGAACGACGTCCCCGACTGTAGCTGCCCGAACCGCATCCCGTTGAACTTGATGTACTTGTCCGTCGTGAACTCGATGTCCATCAAAGACTGTGTCTCGGGTGACGTCGTCCCCACCACGAACTGCCCTGCCGACGTCAGCAACAGCGATGGCGTCAGGAAGTTCGTCAGGTCCGTCCCGTCCGCCTGGTGCGCCGCTCCCAGAAACCTCACCTGCCCGTTGTAGTTGAACTCCACCACCGTGTGGTTCACCAGCGAGTTGTTCCCCGACGTCGCTATGTACTTGTTGTCGTTCCCCGTCTTGGTCACGCCCATCCCCAGGAACTGCGCCCCGCTCGATAACGACCCCAACCGCAACCCGTACGGGTTGGGCGAGTTGAACTTCACATACTGCGCCGTGTTGTTCACCGCGATGTCCAGCACTCCCCCCGTCTCCGGCGTCGTGTTATTGATCCCCACGCTCACCCCGTTGTCCGTGATCAGCGTGCTCACCTGCGCGTCCGCCCTCGGCCTGGTCGTCAGGTCGCTCTGCACCACCCCCGCCGCCGCCGCTGCTTCCGGCGTCAGCAAAAAGTCCGTCACCTTGTGCCCCCCCAGCGTCTCGGCATCCTCCGACTTCATCGCATACGGTACGCTCACCAGCAGCACCCGCTGCTCCAACCCCTCCCCGCTCTTGATCCCCAGCCACCGGCTCTCCCCTGCCTGGAACAGCTCACTGGAGAGGCCCTCCTTCGACATCGCCCCCAGCAGCACCGTGTACTTCCCGTCCGCTCCCACCGCCACCGTCTGCATCTCCGTCCACACCGGCGAAGTCGCTCCCTCCTCCGCATACAAAGCGAACGTCACACTCACCGTCGTCGCCACCGCACTCCCCGCAGGATCCTGCCCTGCTGCCAGGCTCCCTGCGTACTTCACCACGCGCGGCACCGCTCCGCCCGCACTCGCCCGCGCCCCGGATGTGTCCAGGTTCGAGATGGCCGTCTGCGCTATAGCGAGAGTGGAACTGGCAATAAAAAGTGAGATAACAATCAAAGTTTTGGACAAGTTGTTAGTGGCGGCTTTCATGATGGTGATTGCTCCTGTTCTTTCATATGCCCCCGGATATTTCGGGGTTTTAGTTTTGACGTACTGTGTATAAACCCAAGTTGAACCAAAAAGTCCCTGAGAATTGCTTAACAGTCTACGAAATTCCCAACTGTGACGTAAATACTGTTCAGTTAACAATAGAAATACTACTAGCTATTGTTGTGATGGATGAGCTGCTTGGTAGCTACATATTGTTCCCAAACAGACCAGTTTGCAAGTTACCAAAAGTACATTGACCTATAGAGAAAAATGAGCATGTCCGCTCCTGTCATTCTTGGGTTTTAAAAGTTCAAACTTAAAGGATACATCTAATTTCTCCAGCCTTGTTAGATGCCCGTACCTTCATTCCCGAGGTATAAATCCTGATCCTGAAGGTCCATGTGCTAACGGCTACTGCACTACCACCGGCAGGATGACCGTTTGGCTGTACCCTCCGATGTGCATGGTGACTTTCAGGTTGTAGCTGCCCCGCGGAGTGCCGTCCACCTTCACGTTATTGGTGTTCAAGCGTTCTGAACGCAAGGGGCGGGTCGTTTTCAAAGTGACTTGGGCAGCACCTGCGGTATCGTTGATCTGAAGGCTGCCAGGTAACACTGAACAAGTCGCTCCTGCCGGTGCACCCGTGCATTCAAAGGTTGCTGCCGGCAAGTTCATGGACACTCCATCCCCGCCAGAAACCGGCCCTGCGGTCAGGTCAAAGTTCGCGCTGCCTCCAGGTGCAATGAATGTCGCAACAGTGCCGTCGAATCTTTGTCGTGCATGACGTGAGACAACCACCGGCACATCAACACCGCTTCCGTTCAAAGTGACCGTAAGCGTACTAGAAGTGTTATACGTGACCGTCAACGTAGCGGAGTAGCTCGTGTTCAAAGCTGCGGGGTTGAAGACCACGCTGATCTTGCAGGTTGCATTGTTCCCGGCCAAGGCGGATCCACAGGTATTGGTTTGGCTGAAGTTTGATACGTTCGTCCCGCTCAATGCGACGCTGTTAATAGTGATCGAGGATGCCGACGCATTCGTGAAGGTCACGAACTGCGTCTGCGGGATGTTCGGCAGGGTCTTCATCGTCAGAACAGATTGTGACAGGTTCGGCGTACCGCCGGGGAGTCCAGCCAGCGCCGTGGACCAAACACCGCGTCCGTAGGTGGCCGCACGCAACAAGCGTGTACTGCCGTTGATGAAAGTTTTGACAGTTAAGGCAGGTGCGCTTGGCAATCCAGTGCCGTAGGATGACCAAATTGTTCCATCGGTGGTTGAAATGAATACGCCAACGTCTGTGCCAACATACAAATATCCGGTCAATGGATCTTTGGTGATCGAATCTGCTGGAACATCCGGTAACCCGGTTGTCTGCGGATTCCCAGTGATGTCCGTCCAACTTGCACCAGCTGTTGTGGTCTTAAAGACATGGCTCACACCAAAACCCATGATGGTCAAATAGGCAGTATGTCCGGTTGAATCCGCTGGATCGACAAAAATACTGGAAACAGTGTATCCGGCGGGGTTGATGGAGCCGGTGACATCAGTCCATTTACTTATTATCACTGGAGCATCAGCATTCGTAGTCACAAACACATGTCCGCTGATTGATGGCCCGCCTGACATACCCGCATAGAGGACTTGAGATCCATTTGCTGTGGCTGGTCCTCCAGCTCCAATGGCTTTGATCATGGTATCTGATGATGCACAAGCAGACGTCGAACCTGGAGCATCGAATAGGACACTCAAAGCTGTTGGTGTGGTGGTTGCAGGATCGACGGTTGGGCTATGTACGGTCACGCGCCACAAACGGCAAGTTGCTACTAATAAATTGGTGATAGATTGAGTATTCTGCGGGTCGAGAATGAATGGCATGTAGAAAGAAGACGCATCTCCGCTCAATGTTGATCCTTGCACTAGATCTCCGGGGAATCCAAGGTCCCATTCAAGGACATTACAATTCAACCCTATATTGCAGTGCTGGATGCTCACCCCTGTATTTGTGGTGTAGTAAACATTTGGATTGAAGGGATCAATCGCGTTGTAACCTCCGTCTCCCAAATTCACGCCTTGCCAAACTGTTGTGGTCGGTGTTGTGATGTTGGGATTCAAAAGCGGTGAACCATTGTCCTGTAACCCTCCAAGGATGATGTTAGGGTTGGTCGGGTCTTGGGAGAAGCTCACGAACTCACTCATGGATCCAATGGTCTGATCGAGATTGTCAAATGGGTTTTGTTGAGTCCCACAAGTACCGGTTTTCGCTGTTAGACCTGGTCCATTCAGCGTCCGATAGATTCCACCATCATTGCCGAAGTACATGACGGAAGGGGTTATCCGTGAATAATCCATGGCATGCTGATCTGGATGGACATTGGCGATCTGGAAACATCCATATATATCTGTTAGGTTGGCCCAGTCCGTGGTTCCAGTACACAAAGGGTCTCCTGAAGTGGCCGTGCATTTGAAGATGTTTCCAAAGGCCAGATAAATATCAGTACTGGCGCCGCTGCTGGCGGCATTTGGCAGAGCCGTAATGTAAATATTGTAGAAAGGTTGGTAGTATCCACAACCTCCAGCCTGTGATCCAACAATTGAGCAGGGTGTTACAAATCCACCTTCCCCAAGTTGTGACCATGTCCCCAAAGCGGATCCACTCACAGAAGCTGTATAGATTCCATGACCGTCTCCATTCGAATTACTGATGGATACCCATACCATGTACATATTCCCGTTGTCAGGACGGAATGAGAATGTTCCACGATAAGCCGGACAAGTCGCAGAATTCGTTACAGCCGGACAAGACGTTGCGCTTAATACCGTCGCGCCTCCCGGCTGGTTGGCGTCTGCCAATCTTGACCAGTGGATACCGTCTGTAGAGGAATAGACGCCATGAAAACGAATGAATGCATAAAAAGTACCACTGCCGACTTTGGGGTTGAAGATCACATCCGTTGTAGAGCCCGGAGTGATGGGGTTGCCACTGTCCGTTACTGTCGCTGCTTGCCAGGTCATCCCTGCGTCGGTCGAATAGAACAAACCAATCGTGTAGCCGGATAGATTGTTTGCCCCATTCGTGATCCCTACATTTGAAAATGCGCCCACTACGAGGTTCGCAGTTGTCGTGCTCCATGCAAATTTGCTGAAACCACCACCCCGGAAAGGATGCGCTCCGCTGTCGGAAGATGAAATGGTCACCCAAGTAGCACCATTGTCAGGTGAGCGCAAAATGCCTTGTCCATAGTATGAATCGCCAGAATTGTTCGGCTCTCCAGTGCCGACCAAGACCACCCCTGTACCACCCGGTTGCACACTGATGGCGCCGATGGCCTCCGTCACCTGCCCATCGAGCAGTTGGGACCAAATAACATTGCCTAATGTTGCGTTGGCTGCATTGGTCGATTTCCATACGCCGCCGTATGCACCACCCACATAGACCGTGTTTCCCGTTGTGTCATGTTGATCAACAGTTACAGCCGAAACGCGTCCGGAAACATATCCATAACTTTGAACAGGAGGGTTTCTAGCATCGGAAACGATCGGCCCCGGCCCCATGCTCGTCCAAGAGTTGGTGAATGAAGCAGCTGCGACCAGATGTTTCGGGATCTGTGTGCCAGTCAAACCTCTCGCAAGTTGTCCTCTGGCCTCGTTGACCTGCTCAATCATGTCGAGCTTGTGCAGATATCCACGCTTGAGCAGGTCCGCTGCGGATTCGCCCATCACCGTGCGTCCCTGCCGGAAGTATTCCATGCGTGCAGCGGGCTGGTCGGCGTCTTCATCTTCTCCGACTTCTTCATGTTCTTTCTGCAGTATCTTTTTCCATCCAGCTGTTTCAGGATCCGAGGCATTATCACTGTCTTTTTGGGGAGCAGCTGTGTTATCTGTTTGTGGACTATTTGCTTTTCCCGCAGTCGCTGGCTCGCCCGGCTTCTTCACCGTCTTTGTGCCCTGTGCTGCTGCCATGGACGCGAAAGTGACCAGCATCAGAATGCAAAAAAACTGAGCAAAATTGCTCACACTGGAATTACACGCAATTTTGTTGTTCCGACTGGTTGTCATGGGCTAAGACCTTTGGTTTTAGAGATATACGTCCACAGTAGTAATGAGCAGTATCTTGTGATTGGATGCCTGCTGTCAAGCAAAGATGATGTAACCGAAGAACATGCCTTAAATCCATTGGTACTATAGTTTTATCGCCGGTTACTTGCAGCATAAGTGGTGCAAATTGAGGTAATCATAATGAATTGTTGAAACATGTGTATTACAAAATTACCGAATCAACCCGGTCTATCCAAATCAATGTGCAAAAATCTCAGTGCCACACCCTCGTCACGTAATCAGACATCGTCAGGGTCAGCAGGATCCCCAGCCAGAAGATGCCCGAGAACACAGTCAGCTTCGTGAGTTTGTCGGAATCCTTCACGTGCATGAACACCAAGATCACGCAGATGGCCTTGAGGGTCGCGATGGTCAAAGCAATCGGTGCATTGAGTGGGCCGAAGTTATGCACTGCAGCGGCAACGGTCACGCAGGTGCCTACCATCAACACCATAAAGATGCCGAAATATGCCTTCAATGAGCCGACGTGTCCTGACATTCTCAACTCCCCATTCTTGATTACAGATCTTCCCTATTTGCGCACGCCATTGATGAGATACAGCAACGGGAACAGGTAGATCCACACGATGTCCACGAAGTGCCAATACAGGCCGAAGTTCTCCACCGGGGTGTAGTACGTCTCAGAGTACACACCCTTGAATGCGTTCTTGAGCAGCCAGACCATCAGGAACATCCCGATGATCATGTGCAGCGCGTGCATGCCGGTCATGGCGAAGTACATCGAGAAGTAGAGTTCTGCGCCGGTAGCGGAGCGGTCACGCGGAGTGGCTGACTGGTCCGCCATGACAGCATCATCCGGCGCCGAGTGGCCTTGTGGCGCCATCTCCATACCACCTGCCATGCCTGCCATCACTGCGGACGCTGGCTGCACCTGCGGGTTCTCTTTCAGCCAAGCTTCTTCCTCTTCATTCGGCTTGCCATCATGCAGTTTGCAGGCTTCCACGCGGTCATGGAAGCAGAAATTCACACCTGGGATGTGGTTCTCATCCCACTTGGCCTTGTATTCGATCACCTTCACGCCAAGGA
>Ga0207041_1052_pt1 | contig 23143 bp, 19 predicted proteins | sample Alteio_BWMinCont_73_FD_153311 | JGI IMG/M metagenome (GOLD analysis project Ga0207041, IMG submission 153311) | Enriched cells from forest soil in Barre Woods Harvard Forest LTER site, Petersham, Massachusetts, United States -... | ecosystem: Environmental > Terrestrial > Soil > Temperate forest >... | reverse complement strand
TCAGCCGCCCTACTTTCTGTACTCTGTTCCTGCTATACGGCGCCGCCGAAACCGATGCACGTTCCTTCCGAATCCGTCCCGATTGGGCTTCTGGAATGTGTACCGACGCCTCACGTGAAAGATACGGAACTTCTCAGCTACGAGGGCTTCACCCTCAAGGCGAACAAGAGCTTGCTCATTTGGTCTGGGCCATCCCAACGCGAGGACGGATCACAGACGGTCACCGGTCACATTGAGCTTAGATTCGTGGGTCCCAGCGACATCAGCGTCAACGGCTATCGAAAAGTGGTTGGAGGCTTGAGCGTGATTCCGGGCGGAGAGCAAATCTCACTCGACGCTGGAAAAATCGGAACCTGGTATATCGAACTCAATCTCATCTTGCGCGGTCCGGATGAACTCTCCGTCATGACGCTCACAAGAAAACGTATGTCCGGCCGGATCTTCGGAACCGAAACGTACCGCTTCTCCGCTCATTGCACCGAAGTCTCAGGCTAAGCTTCTACTTGGGGTGGTAAGGACAGAGGTACAGCCGTCCAATCTGAACGGCGTGCTCATCGCATTTCCATTCAAAGAGATCGATCCTGTTGGCGTCCGGAGTATGGAGAAAAACTTCGGCATTCTCGGGGACTCGAGTCAAGGAATCCTCGCTCACGGAAATTCTCTCGCCTGAGAGATATCCCAGGTTAAACGCGGAGAAGTACCCAGCTCGTACCGCACGAATGTCATGCAGGTTCAAATAGTCGATCACGTTCTGGATGGGATGGTCTCGCTCGAGCTGCGAAAGGTACCGCCAGCCTTGAATGTTAGCCCACACATTGTTGGCGGCACAGCCGAAGGCAAATACAATCGCGACGCTTCTTACCCAGCCCGACGGGAGACGGCGAAACAAAAGCGCGAAGGACCCAACAAACCAAAATAGAAGGAGCAAAGTATACCGAATATCGGGTACAGGCGGACTCACCATGACGTACGCAATAAACGAGAAAAATCCGATGAAAACGAGATAATACGGAAACCGCAATTCTCGCCTCGCAGGTTCGATAAAAATCAGCGATCGACCCTCTTTCCAAAACTTGCGAAGAAATAGAATCAGCAGAACTCCCCCCAAGGGAAGCAGCGCCAATCCCAGAACATTAAAATGAGTCGAAGACCCGACAGCATCCCGCGTGATCACCATCGGACGAAAGATCTCGATTTGGAGTCCGATCGTCTTCGCGATAACTTCCGGGAAAAAACCTCGAACGTCCTCCAGCATGTGGCGAAAGGACTTGAGAGAAACCGGGTCGCGCTGGGGACTGTGATCGTGTGAATAGAGAGATAAGAACCGGATCAATCCCCAGCTCCCGACGGCCGCAAAAACCAATTTTAAAGAATGTCCCAAGATGCGTGCCCGACTCACGAGCCTATCGCGGCTTCGCACCCAAAGAAGAGCGACAACTCCATAAAGAACATACGGGCGTTGAGCTATTCCGATTCCGGAGAAAAACCCTCCGATCACGGGAAGCTCCTGAAGCCAGAATAGAAGCATCAGAAACAGGAAGGGCTCCACTCCCCCAATGCAGGCATTCATCATCGCACTCGTTGCAGCGAATGACGGGATTGCAAACCACAGACAACAAACGAACGCATCCAGACGACCCAAGCTGGCTTTGCGTCGCAGGGTCCATGCGAGTCCGTTACCGACGATCAGATTGATGAATAGGAGCGGGAGTCTCAGTACGAATACCGTTGCTCCAAACAACTTGATGAGCGGAGCCGCGAGCCAGGAGTTGACCGCAAGATTATAGCCGGAGCCGTAGCCGAAAATCGGGAAAGCACGCCCTTCTGAGAGCTGCTTGGCCATGATTCCATAGAGACCTTCGTCGGTATCAAAAAACTCTCGACCATGAAGCAGGAACGGAAGCGTCCGAAAAAGTATGAGTGCGCTCAGCGCAACATACAGAAGGAGGTCCGACCGCGATTGATTTCGAGGATCGCCCTCAGCCGAGAAACGGATAACGATAATCCTTCGGCGGCTGCAGATTCTCTTTCACAGTTCTCGGCGAAATCCAGCGAAGCAGATTCAAGTGACTACCGGCTTTGTCATTCGTACCGGAGGCTCGCGCGCCCCCGAAAGGCTGCTGGCCCACGGTTGCCCCAGTCGGTTTGTCGTTGATGTAGAAGTTACCCGCTGCGTGCAACAGGCGATCTGACATCATCTGAACTGCCGCACGATCCTGAGCGAAAATCGCGCCCGTCAACGCGTAAGGAGAAGTGCGATCGCAGATCGCGAGCGTCTCATCGAGTTTCGCGTCGTCGTAAACCATGACCGTGAGCACAGGCCCGAAAATCTCTTCCTGCATGGTTTTGAAATCAGGTTTTTCTGTCAGGATCACTGTCGGCTCGATGAAATAGCCTTTAGTCTTATCGCCCTTTCCTCCGGAGAGAATCTTGGCGTCAGGAGAGTTCTTGGCGAAATCGAGATAGCCGCTGATGCGATTAAACGATTTTTCATCGATCACCGCGTTGACGAAATTCGAGAAGTCACGGGTGTCGCCCATTTTCATCGTTTTCAAATCGCCGACAACCCTTTCCTGCACGCGATTCCAAAGTGAGCGCGGAATGTAAGCGCGCGAGGCAGCCGAGCACTTCTGTCCCTGAAATTCAAATGCACCCCGAGAAAGCGCAGTCGCCAGCGACTCCCAATCCGCGGACGGGTGAGCGAAAACGAAGTCCTTGCCCCCGGTCTCCCCGACGAGACGCGGATAAGTCCGGTAGTTCTCCAGATTTCCGGCCACTTGTTTCCAGATATGCCGAAACGTGCCTGTTGAACCGGTAAAATGAATCCCAGCAAGGTCGCGATGCGGAATCAAAATGTTTCCGAGGAGCGGGCCCTCGGCCGGCACGAAATTGATCACGCCCGGCGGAAGTCCCGCCTTCTCGAAAAGCTTCATCGTGTAATACGCCGAAAGCGCCTGGGTCTCGGACGGCTTCCACACGACCGTGTTGCCGACGAGCGCGGGCGCTCCGGAAAGATTTCCACCAATCGCCGTGAAGTTGAACGGCGAAATCGCCAGAACGAATCCTTCGAGCGCGCGATATTGAAGGCTGTTGTTGGCGCCAGGAACGGAGAGCGGCTGCTCTTTTTGAACTTGCTGGTAGTAATAAACATTAAAGCGCAGGAAATCGATGAGCTCACAGGCCGCATCAATCTCGGCTTGATAGACGTTCTTGGACTGCCCGAGCATCGTCGCAGCATTCAGAACGTCGCGCCATTCTCCCGCAAGAAGATCCGCGGCTTTGAGAAAAATATCGCCGCGCTTTTCCCAAGGCAAACGCTCCCAAGATGCTTTTGCGTCAAGCGCAGCTTGAGCCGCCTGTCGGATTTCCTTTTCCCCTGCCATGTGCACTTTTGCCAGCACTTCACCATGCGCATGGGGCATCACGACATCAATGGTCTTGCCTGTCCGGACTTCCTTGCCATTAATGATGCAAGGGATCTCGATTCTCTCGGAGGCCATTTGGTTCAAGCGCTTTTGAAGACGTTCACGCGCGGCATCACCCGGGGCATAGGATTGAATCGGGTCATTGACGGGGATCGACATTGGGAATGGGTACATGACACCCTCTTACCATAGCCGGCGGCGTTTTTGGTACTCCGGTTGCATTTGAGCTGGTTCATGAAACCTTTCAAAACCGTTTCCAGGAATATTGCCCCGATTCTCGCCGGTATTTCATTGGTTATCCTCGCAGGCTGCTCCTCGGGTACCAAAGCCAGTCAGGAATTTGCCGCGACAGGACCGAGCGTCTTGGATGCTAAGACAAATCCTGGCACCTTTGATCTGAACTCCAACCTTGAACCGGTCTCACTCACTCAAGTCGTTGCGAATGTGAAGGATTTCCAGAACAAGGTGACGGATGTGCGTCTTCGATTCGTCCATGTTCCTTTGGAGATTCCAATGAAAGAAACCAGCCCTTCGACTTGGGTTGCGACTCTTTCCGCCAACCAGCTGAAACAGCTGGGGGTGAACGGGCACACGATGAAGTACGAAGCCAACGTGATCGCGCGCGACAACCAGGGTCAAACGGGGATCAGCAAGCAACCGATTGAAATCTCGGTTCGTGCCCCGGATATGAACGCCACGGGCTGATTCGGATTTCAGGAACGGATCGCGTGCGACCAGAAACTTTCCACGGTCGCACGTGCGGTCTCGCATTCTTCCGCCCCGATATGGGTCGAGCGTCGGTAGATGATGGGATTCATGAGATCCCCCGCATGACTGGCGTGATCGAGATTGAAGTAATGACCCATCTCGTGGGAGTAAATCACCGAATAAGTCGCGACCGAAGCCTCGAACACGGACCCATAGGGCTCTGCCGTCGGCATGGCGGTCCATGCGTTTGCGGGTGAATCGCCGAGAGTTCCGCCGCGGTTCCAGTTTCCGGTCGTGACGAGAAGAAGATGGCTCGGATCAGCGAAAGCCGCACGAATCGAATCCATTTCACTCAAGTTCGAAGGATGAAAACTCAATCCGAACCGACCTGGGTCCACTTCGGTAAAGACCTCAAGCTGAAACGAAATTCCGCACTGCGACCATAGCCGATTCATGACCGAGACATTTCCTAGAGCCGCTTTAAGACCGGAGACTGGCACTCCGGCAGGATCGCGATACACCACGTACTTCAGAGCCATGCAGAGTCGTCCAGGATCGCTCGAGACGCAGCTTCCACCCAAGGCCGAGAATACAGGCTTTTCTGCCGGGGCGACCGCCGCGGAAAAAAACACCAGGCCGAACGCGAGCACGAATGTTCCGACGGACATTTTCATCACTCAAAACGATACCGATCGTGGAGGGGTGGGTCAAATTTTTATACTGTATTTGTGTAAGCAGCCGGCTTACTTGAAGGATTTAAAGAAGAGATTCACGAGCAAAAGTGCCCCGGCGGAAAAAAACACCACCGAAATCGTAGGATATCCCCAGATCGAACTGTCGGATGAATGCTCAAGACAGAGACTTCCGGCGATAAAGAGGCCGGCGGCAAGCATGCTTAAACTCGTTCTGCGGGCGTTCAGATCCAGCTGCCCCCGAAGATCCCGAAGGTCCGGTGACTTGATCTCAAATGCAAAGTCATTGCTGTTGAACTTTCGAAACATCCAGCGGATCTGGCGCGGGAGAATCTCGAGCAAGGACGCCATGTCTTTTGCGACGAAAAGTGCGTCCTTGAGGATTCGATCCGGAGAATATTGATTCTTGAGAAGATCCTTCACCAAATCCTGGCCAACCGAAAGGAGGTCAAAATCCGGATCGAGCGTGCGGCCCATCCCCTCCATCGTGAGGAGCGCCTTAAAGACGATCATCCAGTCCCCAGGGACCTTGATCTCGTACTTGGCGGCGATTCGAGTGGCCTCGATCAATACCTTGCCGGCGTTGAGTTCCTTGAGCGAAAGCCCAAGGTACGGAGAAAGTGTATTCCGCACTTCACGTTGAAATGCATCGAAGTCGATCGATGGGCCCGCAGCGCCCAACTCGGCGTACTGATAGCAAAGAGTTTCGTAGTCCTCCGTAAGAAGTGCCATCACCATCTGTGCGAGCTGATTGCGGGACTTCTGAGACAGCCTGCCCACGATGCCAAAATCAATAATTCCGAGGCGGTCCCCGGGCAGGATGAACATGTTACCGCCGTGAAGATCGCCATGGAAAATTCCGTCGATCATCACGGCCTTGAAAAAGGCCCGGGCGCCCAGCTCAACCACTTTCTTACGGTCAATTCCCGCAGCGTCGATGGCGCGAATGTCGTTCACGCGGATACCTTCGAGCTTCTCGAGGGTAAGGACTTTGCTCGTACTGAGCTCTTTGTAAACTTTCGGAATCACGATGTTCGGCATCGAGGCCATGTTCTCGGAGATCTTGGCCATATTATTGGCCTCAACCACAAAATCGAGTTCATAGGCGAGTGTTCTGAAAAACTCCTCGACGATCGTCTTGGGGCCGATGGTGCGCGTTTCTGGAATGTACTTTTCCATCATCGAAGCAAGGAACACGAGGAGCGAAACGTCCATGTCGATGAGTTTGCCGATATCAGGGCGTTGAATTTTAACGACGACTTTCTCGCCGGTGAGCAAACGCGCCTCGTGCACTTGGCCGATGCTGGCCGAAGCCAAAGGTTCCGTATTGAACTCGGCATAAGCGCGATCGACGGACATGCCAAGTTCAAGCTCGACCACCGCACGCGCGATCTCAGACGGAAGCGGCTGAACGTTATCCTGCAGCTTGGTAAACTCCGTGATGTAGGATTCAGGCAGAAGATCAGGGCGTGTGGAAAGGAGCTGACCAAGCTTGACGAAGGTCGGACCGAGTTCCTCGAATGCGAATCGCAAACGCTCGGGAGCCGGAATGTCGGCTTGGGTTTCGGCGAATGCCTTGAGCCGACGCGGAAGAAATTTTCCGAGATTCATTCGATCAACGACGTCGACGAATCCATACTTACCGAAGACGCCGAGGATCTGCCTCAGGCGCGTGACGTTCTTGACCGCCTGGCCAAGCTGTTTTCCGGTACGAAACCAACGCATTAACTAAGAATCTCAGGCCGAGCGGCTGAGTGCAACAGGGCTAATTTTTCCTAGCCTTCGGGCCTTCCGAAGTGGCTTCAGTCTTACTACCGTCGAGTAGACCGAAGTCAATTTGTCGACGGTCGATATCGGCACGCAATACATTGATGCGAATGGGATCGCCGACCTTGAAGGTCCGCTTTTTTCGCTGTCCGTAGAAGATCATCCGCTCTTCGTTGAAAACGTAAAAATCATCCATCATGGATTCGCGATTGATCATGCCTTCGCAATACGGATCTCTCACTTGCGCGAAAAGTCCCGTCTCGATCATCCCCATCACCTTGGCGTCGAATTCATTTCCAAGATGCGGAATCATCGCGCGGACCTGTTTGAGCTTGATCGATTCGCGCTCAGCATCGGATGCGAGCCTTTCCCGATAACTGCAATGCTCGCAAATGTCTTGAAGCTCCAGCTCGAGCTTTTCACGCTCGCCCGCGTTCAACGCCTTGAGAATCTTCTTTTCCGTGCGAAGCGCGCGCCTGAGCAGACGATGGACCACTAGATCGGGGTAGCGACGAATCGGACTCGTGAAGTGGGTGTAGGCATTGGAGGCCAGACCGTAATGGATTCCGTGGGTCGAGCTGTAGACCGCTTGCTTGAGAGAACGAAGAAGCGACATATTCAGAAGAGCCTGCGCAGGGTGCCCTTCCAAACGACGCACCAATTCGGCCATGACTTTTGGAGACTCGGAGGTCTCGATGGAGAATTTGACTCCGACGGTGGCGGCCAGTTTCTGAAAGCGCTCGAGCGATTCGGTCGCGGGCTCTTCGTGCACGCGATAAACGAAGGGCCAGTTTCGCGCCATGATCCATTCCGTGACTGCCTCGTTCGCGGCGATCATGAATTCCTCGATCAGACGATGCGCATCCAGCCGCGCGCGCTCCTTGATAGAAACGACTTCGCCCGTAGGCTTCACGATCAATTCGGACTCAGGAAGATCGAAATCGATGGATCCGCGCTCCTGCCGCACCTTTCTCAAAGCTTGAAACAGCTCAAAATGCGGATGAAACTCCCAGTCTTTCTTTTTCTTATGCTCTTCCCATTCTGCCTGAATTTGATTGTAGGTCGCGCGACGCTTACTCTGAATCACGGCCTCCATCAGCTGGGTTTCCTGAATTTTTCCGACGCGATCAAAGAACATTTTCGCGACCATGGCGAGCCTGGGCTCGTCAGGCCTGAGACTGCAGAGATTTTCAGAAAGCGCACGAGGCAACATGTGGAAGGCGCGCTCCGGAAAGTAAACGCTCGTTCCGCGAGAGCGCGCGTCTTTGTCGAGTGCGCTTCCTTCGGTGACGTAGTGGCTTACATCGGCGATGGCAACCCAAAGAACATAGCCGGATTTCCAACGTTCAACATAGACCGCGTCGTCGAAGTCGCGCGCTGTCTCACCGTCTATCGTGATGAAAGGGACTTCGCGTAAATCGTCTCGACCTTCCAAATCGCGACCCGGGATTTCCAAACGATGGGTTTTCGCCTCAGCTTCGGACGCCTCCGAGTGCTCTTCGATCAGGTTGAATTCGGCCGCAATCATTCCGACGTCGGCTGAAGGAGGGAGCTCCGGCCCGTAGACCTGAAGAATGTCGCCCGTAACGGCAAACGGTCCCTTGTCGTGAAACTGGAGTTTCACGCGAACCCAGTCTTCGGGGGCGACTTCGAGTTTTCCGAGGTCCTGAATGTAAATCTCTTCGCGCGCCCGCTTCTGTTCGTACACAACCCAACCGCCGCGCTCTTTGCGGGTCGGATGAGCGACGTAACGGCCGACGACTTCGCGAAAACGATGCTCGAGAACACGAAGATGCTCGACTTCACCATCTGAGAGCGTGACCTCGACTCGATCTCCGTGAAAAAGCTTCTCGGCCTGGCGGGGCGGAACGAACGCATCTTCCAAATCACGTTGGTCGAAAATTAGAAACGCGAAACCTTTGCGATTCTTATCGACGTTGGCTTTGTGTTTGGTCAGCCCGAGCTGGTGGTGCTCTCTTTGCTCGCGGTGCTTTTCGTTGAACTTTCCAGCATGTTTATTTTGGAACTTGCCGTGAGATTTGCCCGAGTGACCGCCCGAACGCCTCTCGTGAACCTTTTCGGAGCGCCGCTCATGTCTATTTCCCGGTTTCTTCGGCTCCTCGCGGGAGCGTTCAGAGTGATCCCTCTTCGGTCCCTTGGAACTCTTGGGTTTGAAGCGGAATTTCTCGGAGTCGGGTTTTTCAACTGGGGTGATCTTGTGTGCGGGTTTATGCGAGGGCTTGTGCGCAGGTTCGGATGCGACGTGATGCGCAGAAGGACGCGGAGCTCCGTGAACCTTTCCGCTTCGATCGACGAATGTTCCACCACCGCCGCCGCCTCGCTGATGCTTCTTAGCCATTCCTCTAGGAGTTTATCTCATCGGTATGGACATGGGTAGGAATTACAAAGAGAAAGGCCGGACTCGCCCTCATTGGCGAATCCGGCCTTTCGAAGATCAACCTTTTAAATCCGAGCGATTACTGGATGAAGCCAGCAGGACACGGATGCGGCGTACCGCTGGAGTCGACGCAGCGGTTAATGACCGCGTAGGCGTTCAAGGTGAAGCAGCCGCTGGAACCTGCGCTTTGATTCAAGCCCACAAGAAGCTGACCACCAGCGATGTTTGCGGGAATCACGATCGGGTCCGAAGCAGTTGCGCTATCCAAAAGGAAGTAGCCTCCGAGGCCCACACCTTGGATGTAACCGTAGGCAATGCTCGAAATCGAATTTCCGCCGGAGCTACAGTTAGCGAAAAATCCGGAAGACTCAGCACCACTGAGGTCAAGAATAGCGAGTTCGTCATAGGGGTAAACCGTCACTGGCGTGCTCATGCCTTGTGCGTTCGGCTCATTCGGTCCGAGATAAACTCGGGAGCCGGAGTATTGAAGAACCTGTTCCATTGCTACTTGGCAAACACTAGCAGTGCCGTCCGGAGAATTTACATATTCCGCCTGAAGGACTTGTCCTACTCCTGCCGACTGAGCAGAATAGATGTTCGAGCACGCACCATAAAGCGTCGAGTTCGTAGCAGTTGGAACGACACCCGATGCCAGGCAAGTGCCATTCGAAAGCTGAACACAAGGCGTGTTGCTAGTCGTTTGGGCCGAAGTCGAAGAACCCGAACCCGAGCCACACGCCTGAACCAAAAATCCCACACTAAAGACTGCCGCAGTCAGTGCGGCTTTTTTGCTCAAATTTACTTTTCTCATACGTTCCACTCCACAAAGGTTGATCACACGGTGACTCATCTCACCAAGGCACAGCAATACAGGGACTGTGCCAACTCCGACACAGGTTCCCGCGCTCGAAAATGCCCGAGATTTCAGCCACTTCGGCCCCATTGCTAAGGACTCAGCGCACTTCCGCCTGTCGATCTTCTGGACAGGTGTAAATGAATTGCAGCCGATTCTCAGCTCCGGTACTGATTTGAGGATGAAAGACTTCAGTGCTGAGATCACTCCGGCGATCGGTAAATTCCTCGATCAAACTTTTACTCCCGAAGACTCCTTGCTCCTCGAAATCCGTGAGCGCGCTCATGCTCGCGGATTGCCGCCGATTCACGTCGGGGCGATGGATGGACTTCACCTCGAAATTCTCACGCGAATCGCAGGTGCCAAGAAGGCCGTTGAAATCGGCACTCTCGCGGGCTACTCCGCCATCTGCATCTGCCGGGGCATGGGACCCAAGGGCCTCCTTTATACATTCGATGCGGACCGCAAACACATCGAGGTCGCAAAGGAGTCTTTTGAAAAGGCCGGCATTGCCTCACAGGTAAAAACGTTTGTGGGGCCCGCAACCCAGAACCTTCCCGGAATCGTTTCCGAGGGTCCGTTCGACCTCGTCTTCATTGATGCCGACAAAGTCGGCTATCCCGATTACCTGCACTGGGCTGCGGAAAATCTTCGGGTCGGCGGGCTTCTCATCGGGGACAACACCCTGGCCTTCGGAATGCTGGCTGACGATACCTTCGAAAGTGCCGAAGACGAACAAACTGCGCGAGCTCTTCAGCGCTTTAACCGGGAAGCCGCTCAGGGCGGTCGTTTCCGGGCGACGATGCTTCCCACCGGGGAGGGACTTACATTGGCCGTGAAGGTGAAATAATCCGTGTGTCAATGGGTGCCGCGTTGAAAGTCCCGTTTTGCTGAAGCCTTCAGTTATTTCGCGAGCAAGCTCGACAGCTCTGCGATTCGACTTCGTACTTTCTCTCTGACGGGTCCATCGAAGAGGTATTCATCCGCCTTTCGGAACGCCTCGATCGCTGCTTTGGTTTCACCTAAGTGCTGATAGATCAGGGCCTTGCTGATATAGCCCCACGGAATCTTTGGATTCACGTCGATTCCTTTTTGGTACCACTGATTGGCCTCTTCCAGGAGACCCTTCACTCGAGCGATATGTCCCAATCCAAAGTAAGCGGAATCGTCAAACTCGCTGATCCGAAGCGCAGTTTTATAGGCGCTTTCAGCGGCATCGAGTTCTTTGAGTTCCATGCGATAATTACCGAGCCCTACAAATGCGCCGGCATTATGCGGGTTAATTCGAATCGCCTCTTCAAACTCGGCAAGTGCCTTGTCGTTTTCCTTCAGGTCGAGATGCACGAAACCCATTCCCTCGTGTGCACCGTCGATCATCTGATTGATCTCGATTGCCCGGAGAAATTCATTCATAGCCTCGATCAACTTCCCGTGGTCGTAGCACCGCCAACCTAATGCTACGTGGGCTTCAGCGTTAGATGGATCGATCTCAAGGGCCAGCCGGAACTTATTTTCGGATTCTGCAAACTCGCCACGAATCAACAAAATGTATCCTAATCCTATGTGTGCAAACGGATGTCGGGGTTCCACCTCGACCAGGTCTTCATAGGCTTTCCAAGCTTTGTCGTATTTCTTCTGTCGAAGGAGAAGCCCTCCCTTATGGAGCAGGGCCTCTTGATCGCGCGGATCCTCTTTCAGGCGTGCTTCGAACTGCGCCAGTTCCCTTTCCATTTTTTCGGCGGGATCACTCATTGGCTCAATGTTTTCATAGGTCCGAATGAAATCCAAGGAGCTGGGAAAAAGACGTCTATCGCGGCGTTTCTACCCGAAATCACAAAGGTTTCTGCGCTTTACGGCCCCCCCGGCCTATGCTATTAGATGATTCTTTCCTGGTGTGCCCAAGTGGTGGAATTGGTAGACACGCACGATTCAGGGTCGTGTGCTTAACCGCGTGCTGGTTCGAGTCCAGTCTTGGGCACCATTTTTCTCTCTATAAAATATGCACATTTGAGCGGAGCGGACTTCGTGTCCTCTTTTCGCCCGCTTCGCTTCGCTGCGCGCGCGTCCTCCTGACGCGAAAAGTCCGCGCAAATGTGCATATTTTATAGAGAGAAAAATGGTGCTCGTTTGGGAGGCAACTACTCGTAGACGATCTCGATTGGCATTTGGACGTCGGGGTGTAGGCTTTTGTGGACGGGGCAGGCGTGGGCGGCGTGTTCCAGTTTGGCGCGGTAGTTTTCGGGAATGGATTTCGATAGCCAGATTTTTACGGGAAGGGCGCCAATGCGGCGCGGTTGCGGATTCATTTCTTTCTGAACTTCGGCGCGCGCGCCTTCAAATGGTACTCCGTCCCGCTGGGCGACGATCGCCAGGGTCGTCAGAATGCAGCTCGCAAGCGCTGCCCCAACCAGATCCGTGGGAGAGAAATTTTCGCCGCGTCCCATATTATCTTTCGGCGCATCCGTTTGAATTTTCGAACCTGACGGCCCATGCGTTAACTCGCAGTGCAATTCACCCTGATAAACGACCGACATTTTGACCATGGCTGATTTTCCTCTCTGCCTCACTATGCTGCGGAATTCACCCGCTTGTCCAGCTCTTGCAGTATTCATGACCATCGGATCCAAGGAGGAATCATGGCCATTCCATTGAGAAAAAAAGACAAGATCTCCGGCGAGCAGCCCGTGCCGGTACTCATTCAAAGGGAGGAGCATCTCTCGCTCGCGCCGGCACGACAGGCATTCACCACACTCCGTATCGCCTACGTCGCGATCCCGATTATCGCGGGACTCGACAAATTCTTTGATTTAACAACGAGCTGGGACTCTTATTTGTCTTCGTCGATCAACGGCGCCGTCGGGATCTCGGCCCACTCCTTTATGGCGGTTGTTGGTCTCATCGAGATTGTATTGGGTCTTGGGGTTGCTGTTTCGCCCCGAATCTTCGGTAATTCTCTCGCCATATGGATGCTCGCGATCGTCGGGAACCTCGTCCTGCTCGGCGGGCACTCAGACATCGCTCTCATGACTCTCGGACTTTCCGCGGGCGCATATGCACTGGGCAGACTGGGTCAGCAGTTTGAGCCGGTACCCCGCAGGCGACTTCAAGCGTTGCAGTAGAGGCGAGGAACCGAGTATAATTTCCTCATGAACATCAGTTTCAAGAGGGCCGAATTTCCAGAGCCGGTTACGATAGGCTGGGACTACCCGCTCATTTGGGACATCGATTTCGATCCAGGAGTTTCCGCCCGGGAGCTTCGCTCGACCTTGGCGCAGGAACAATGGCAACCCATGACTCTCGGCTACGGGTTGGAGAACAATGCGAAGCGACACTTGCTGGGTCCGCCTTACAAATCCGAGGTGCTGACTCGAATCGACAAGGTCTTCGTCCATCCGGCCTTCAAGATTCAGCTGCTGGAAACGCTCGGCGCGGTACCCTATTTTCAAAACCTATGGCCGACCGACAAGCTCGCGGAACTCACCCAAGTTTCAACTTCCTGGGGTCGAGACCTTCCGGGCTTCAAGATATCTCCCCATTTGGACAACCGACTCCAGATCTGTACAGGCATGATTTTTTTCAATGAAACGAATGATCCCGCGTCTGGAACAAAGTTTACGCGCACCAACGGGGGCCCGGTCATCAAAACCGGAAATTCAGGATTTGGGCAGGGTTGGATTCTGGCGCACGATTACCACGGCTGGCACCACGGAGAGAATGCGTCTTCGACGGACCGCTTTCACCTGACGATTCATCTGAGAATCAAGATCTAACGCGCTTCTTTTTCTTCTTCTTCTGACGGAGCCGTTCTCTTTGGCGCATCTCCGCTATCCAGCGCCAGATTGCCTGCTCTTCCGTCGTAGGCCTTCGTACGCGCTTGAGGTTCTTCTCGGGTTTCGCCTTTTTTTCGGGCTTTTGCGGTTTCTGCTTCGACTTCCTTCGCGGCTGCGGCTCAGGCTTATGCTCAAGTTTCGGTCTCGGTTTTTTGATCCGAATATTGAAGATATCCTTGAACTCGGGAAACGTGCGCGTGAAGTTTTCTTTGCGAAGGAAGTCCACCTTCTTCGTCATCGAGCAGAAATTGTTTAACTCCAGTGAACGGTCTTCCATATCCATGAACTGAATGGCCGACTCGAATTGTTTCACGAGACCATCCAGATTCGGGTCTTTCGAAATGATCCATTCAATGTGACTTCGGTATTTTCGTCTGACTTTTTCTTTATAAATCTCAGGAAGCACTTGGATCCGGTAGTAGGTGGGGTCTTGGAGAAAATTAATGTAGAAATCGTTGATGTCGAGAAGTCCTCGCTCGACCCAGTCTCGATGAAAATCAGGAAGATGAAGTGAATTCATCAGACTGAGGGTCGCCGGGATGAAGAACTTCACCCTGGGGCAAACCTCCTTCATTCTGATCCGATTTTGAACGGTCTCGTCCCAGCGCTGGCCCTTTCTCAGGTACTCGCCGCGCTTACCCATGCCATCGAGACTCGCGCCGACTGAGACGTTTTCGAACCGGTCCCATAACTTGAAAGCATCGACTCCGTTATAAATCGGCTTCGAAAAGTTCGTACTGTAACGAAGTCTGACATTGAAGAGCTGCTTTTCGACGAGAACCTCAAGAAGGCGGAAATGCTCTTCAGAAAGAAACGGCTCGCCTCCGGCAAAGTAAATTTCCTCAAGAGTAGGAATCACCTGCTCGAGCTGCTCCCACAGGTCCAGCGGGCCTTTGGCCACATGGAGAACTTTGGGGTCGGGATAAACCCGGTACTTTTTGCGCTTCATCAGATCGAGCTGGACATGCTCCTTGATCCAGCCGCTGCTGAGCGCGGGCCCGCAAGTGCGGCAGCGAAAATTGCAAAGATTCGAGAAGCGAATGTCCATGTAGGGGAGATTCAGTTCTTTGACGGAACCATCTTTCTGCGTCGTCTCGACGATCGGCTCATGGTGCTTGAAGTGTTTGTCGATGATACCAAGTCGATGCGAAGAGGTTCCCGCCTCTTCCATCTCGTAACAGCGGTTGCAGGTGCTGCTTTTGCTGTCATTCAGCATCGCAAGACGGAGTTTCCGCATCTTGGCGCTGTTCCAAACTTCGAGCAGCGTCTGTCGATTGGTGTTGCCAAGCGGTCTGTCAATATCCGCCACGCAGCAAGGAAAAACGTTGCCATCGGGCCAGATATGCATGTGAACCCAAGGTGCGAGGCAGAAGTGTTTTCTGGCGGCCGGAATCTTGGACATGAGATTTCCGATGATAGCCTATTTCTGAGGATTCTCATTCTCATTTTTGGGTGTTAGAGTTCACCCATGGGCCACATCAAGCAGGAAAAGCTGATTGAGCAGTTCAAGACGCTGGGTAAATCGATCAAAGTTACCTACGGAAAGTACGAAGTTCCCGCAGCCTGCACGCCGAGCGACCTGGAATGGAATCAGATGGACCAAGACCACAGACCTTGGATCCACAGCACCTATCTGACCTCTCTCCGTGTGGCCGTGACTCCAGATGCCCAACTCAGCGTCACGCGCCTGAAACGATTCTTTTATATCCCGTTCTTCGTTTCGGTATCTGATGTCCGAGTGAGTCCGGGCCTCTTTTATCAGGGATTCACGATTTTCAATCTTCTCTACGTCCACGTTGTCACGCGTTGCCGACCGGGACTTCACACCGGCGAGTGGTATATCGTCTCGCATCCGATCTTCACGCCGCTTCATTGGCTCCTCAACAAGAAGCTTGTCGAAATGAACACCGAACAAAATCTCGAGGATATCCCGCTTCGAGACCGTCGCGCTGATCTTCGAGCGCGCGGCTATGGATTTGCGCACGAAAACCCCGATTTCATCACGGCTAATCTCAAAACCAATAATGTGATTTTTCCGAAGATGATCCAGGTGCAGAGCGTGAAACTTGCGCCACTAGTACAGGGACAACACAATTCAGTGAAAATCGGCCCAATTGAGCTGCTAATTCGACCGGACGGAAACGGACATTACTCGGTTTGGAACGAAGTCTGTCCGCACGAAGGCGGTCCCATGAAGAAGGGGAAAGTCTGCGGTGACGAAATTCAGTGCCCCTGGCATGGATTGAAATTTTCAGCGGCAAAGCTAAGTCCAGAAAATCCGTCCGCCGACCTGGGCAGTCTTCACTTCGAGTTGGAATCGCAGAGCGGCGAACTTCGCGTCAGCTCTCGCTAAAGCCTGAGAAAGCGCTTCATGATTACGAAGAAACCACGCATGCTTCCCAGCATGTCCTGATCATTTTCGTCATCGAGTCCGACTCGATAACTGGAAATGCCACGGGAATCGAGCCACGTTCCGAATAACTTATCCCAGAGCGGCACGGAGCCAAAATTCCGATTCCAATGTGCAGGGTCTTTCGAGTGATGCAATCGATGCTCTTCGGAGGCAAGAAGAACCCAATCCTGAATGAAACCTAATCTCTTGCTTCGCAAATTCCAGTCAATGACCGAGTGAGCCCAGAGCTGATAGACGCCGTTCAAAATCAGATAACTGACCTCGACCTCGGACCTTACTCCAAGCAGTGCCGCGGAGACTCCATAGAAGGTCATCTCAATGAGCAGAGTCAGGGGATGGTTCCTGAAGTTGGTAATCATGATGAGTTCAGTCGCGCTGTGATGAACTTTATGGATCGGCCAAAATAGGCCCATGTGCAGGATGCGATGGATCCAATAAAGCAGGAACGTATTCACAATCGTCAGAACAAAAAGACTGAGCAAGAACGACTGCCCGGAGAGAAGAGCGAAGGAAAAGCGCTGATTCAACCAAAAATAGAGCAGCTGACCCAGTCCCAATGAAAAAAGAACGCCAAAAATAGTCTTCAGATTGCTGACGTAAGTGAACAAGTAAAACAGATCCACTTTCACGCTGGGCGATGGAGCGAGAAGTCGCTTCAGGGAAGAGCGCCCGTAGCCTGCCGAGGAGGCCTCCCAAAGCAGGACCGGAACGACGATCAAGATCGCACCGCTCGGTCGGATTGCGTGAAACCAGATACGCGACTCCCAAGTCCACGGCCAAATCTGCGCCAAAGGATTCACCCGCGACTCCATGAATTGAAGCATCGTCTGCGCCGCGACTTCAGTCATAAAAGCGAGGACCAAAAGTGCCGCACAGTAGACAACGACTTTCCACGTCGTTCGGTGGGTAATGGTCAATTCATCGGTCTGCACTCAGTAAAATTAGCACGCTATTCAGGAAAGGTTAAAGGCAGGAAAAACCCGGCCGCTGAATGCCGCCTGAAGAAACTCTAACGCTCGGCGTCACTCGCGCGTTGGGTCTCCTTCCATGTTGTATGTCCCATGAGAGTTCCACTACACTGTGAAGTACGGAAGGAAACCGCTCGTTGGCTGACTCGCAAGATTATTTAGCGACAAAGAAAAAGCTCGCGGAGGTATCTCCGTCGCTCTGCCTGGCCAAATGGCAGCAGGTGACGATCTATCTCCAGAACGGGCACACGCATTCGTGTCACCATCCTTCCAGTCATCGCGTTCCGGAGGCGGAAATCGCCGCCCATCCGGATGCGCTCCATAATTCGAATTTCAAAATGCAGCGACGCAAAGAGATGCTCGAAGGTAAGCGTCCCACCGAGTGCGACTACTGTTGGAAAATCGAAGACATCTCCCCAACTCTCATGAGCGATCGCATGCTCAAGTCGGGCGAAGACTGGGCGATGCCCGAACTCGATAAGATCAAAAATCATCCTTGGGACTGGCGCGTTTCCCCAACCTATGTCGAAGTAAGTTTCAGCAGCACCTGTAACTTCAAATGCGCCTACTGCAATCCCAACAGCTCGACCAAATGGATGGAGGAGATCAAAGAAAAAGGTCCCTATCCGACGAGCGGGAACTACAACAACCTGGATCACCTTCGTTCCGAACGCAAACTTCCCATTCCGGAAAGCGATCCAAATCCCTACGTCGAGGCCTTCTGGAAGTGGTGGCCGGAACTTTACGAAACGCTGAAAGTCTTCCGAATTACCGGAGGCGAGCCCCTTCTTAATAAGAATACCTGGCGCGTCTTCGAACACATCGAAAAGTACCCCAAAGCCGATCTCGACTTCGCGGTGAACAGCAACTTGGGTGTTCCCACGAAGATGATCGAACAGTTCGCTGAGAAACTCGCCGCAATCACCGAGAATCGTAACGTTAGGCACTTCTCGATCTTCACGAGCGTCGATACCTGGGGAGATCAGGCGTCCTACATCCGCTACGGCATGGACTTCGAACAATATTGGAAGAACGTGCGTTACGTTCTCTCAAAAATCAAAGACACGCAGCTCGTCTTCATGTGCACGTTCAACGCGCTCAGCATGCCGAGCATCGAGAAACTTTTTCAGGGCGTCGCCGAGTTGAAAAAAGAATTCGGGCCGAACCCGGTATCGGGCCGGCCGCGCGTAATCCTGGATCTTCCTTATCTCAGGAGTCCGGCATTTCTCAGTGCCAAGATTCTTCCCCAAGAGTTCGCTCAAAATCTCGAAAACTGCGTCAAGATCGTGGAAGACAACATGGCTCCGGGGCTCTTCTACGAGATGGAGCTGAACAAGGCTCAGCGTCTCCTGAAGTGGTTCAAGGATCCCGTCGATCCTGCCTGGCTGGTCCATAACCGCGCCGACTTCTACCGTTTCATCACGGCTTACGATCAGCGCCGAGGAACCAAGTTCGGGCAGACGTTTCCGCAATTCGAGAACTTCCTCAAGGTTTGCCAGGCTGAAACGCTTCGCCAACAAGGCTTCAGCGAAGGGCCGTAGGGTTGAACGAATCTGAATTGCCCGAGTCGATCTTTGAAGAATACCGAAAACTCGGCCGAAAAATTACCGTCACAAGGGGCACCTACGAAATCCCTGTCACCTGCGCGGTGGACGATCTCGACTGGAATCACATGGATCAGGACCACCGGCCCCATGTCCACCGAACCTACCTCGAAGCGGCACGCATCGCCGTGGCGCCGAATTTTCAGATTTCTGTAACTCAGCTGCGGTTTTTCGGCGTCCCTTTGCTGATTCAAGTGTCCGACGTCCGCATTCGACAAGGGCTTTTCTATCAGTGCTACAGCCTGTTCAATCTGATTCAGATCCACGCGGTAATTCATAGTCTTCCGGGGAAGATGTATGGCGAAAGATACATCGTTTCCCATCCGATTTTACGATTCCTCCACCCCTTCCTTGACAGGAAGCTCCATCGCCTCAACGCGGTTCAGAATGAAGAGGACGAACCGATCCGGGGGCGCCGCGCGGAACTGCGAAATCGCGGATATACATTCCCGCCCGAGGAGCGAGACTTCGTCACGGCGAATCTTCGGTCCAATCAAACCCGCTTTCCCGAGGTCGGCGACCACACGGTTTCGCTCTCGAATCTTGAATTCGAGAAGCTCAACGTCGTTCAGGCAGGTCCCGTGGAATTTTTGGTCATGCCAGACGCAACCCACGCGTTTTCAATTTGGCCGGCGGCGTGCCCCCATGAGGGCGGCCCTTTGGCTTCCGGAAAACTCTGTGGGGGCGGTACCGAAATCATCTGTCCTTGGCACGGGCGCAAGTTCGCGCCACTTCGGCTCGATGACTCGAAACACGAAGGAACTCTCGGGCCATTCACATTGAAACTGAATCGTGTCGAAGGGTGGCTCCAGGTTACAGATTCTAGAACCGCAGGAAATGCGTGGGAATGAAGTTCAATTATCGTTTCGCTGCAAAACTAGAAATTCGCTTTTATAACGACTAGCGTAAGTAATGGGAACCTGGCCGACGTAGGAATACCCGTAGTTCATGACAATTCGATCATGGACCGCATTTCGAAGTAGCCGAGTCAGCCATTCGCTACTTTCCCACAAGGGTGTTACCGCGGTTCGTCCGATTTTTTTGAGGTCCGGCTCACCCACCAACACATAATCGTATTTTTGAGAAATAAGAAAATTCAAAAGCTCCGTGTTCCCGATACTTTCGCCGCCTTGCCTTTCGATCGACCAATTCAGACCTCGCGTGGTGGCTAACAACATAAGAGCATCTGGCTCCGTGTTGAAAATATACGCCCCGGGTCCGATGTCCCAAGGCTGGACAATTGCGATCCTCAACGGACGATTTTTAGGAAAGAGGCCCTGGAGACCATCAAGAAGTGGCCCTTGCACGACCTCACGCCCGGGGGGAGTCACGAGTACGAAATAATTGGAAGAGAAAAATCTGTTGATCAACCGAGGATTGAGAACATCCAAGGTAATGCCAGCAGTGCCCGCGCACTGATAGGCGCAGATCGCGAATACCAAAGTCGTGCGCGCTTTCGCAAAACTTAGGTTTTCTGAAAGCGCGACAATAACGAGGACCAGAAATAGCACGCAAACGGCGGAGAAATGATAGCGGATGTCAGGGTTTCTGGAAACCATCGAAGCAACCATAGAAGTCGCCGTCAGCCCAGGCAGCCAAACGTATGGAGATATTTTCAAACCGCGCTTGAATGCGGAAAATAAGCAGAAACAGCCAACCAAGAAAAGAAACAAAAACGGCGCTCCCATGAGCTGATAAGCGATCCGCACTAGCAAGGTCGTTCCGTTCACTGGAAACTCTTGCACGCTATCACCAAAACTCGCCACCCAAATCCAGTGCCAAAACGTGTGCGCGAGCGGAATCTGCCAGGCCGAGACAATACTGACGCAAGCAACTAGTGCCCAGGTAAAGGGCAAGGACAGACGAAGTCTCTTTCTAAAATACATTGCGACCGCGCATAAAAAGAGAACTGGAAATACCTTTCTCATAAATTCTGAAAAACCAAAAAGTCCTTCAAAGTGTACGGAAGAAAGAAGAAAGCACATCGCCACACCCGAAAGCAGAACGCCAAAAAAACAGTCGTTGATGGAAATCGCTCTTTTTCGAAGACCGAACGCAACGCAGCCGATCACGGGAAGAAGAAACATCAAAAGCGTTTCGATCGGTCGCACACAGAGGCTCAAGCCAAGCCATATACCCGCCAAAAGTGAGTGTTTTCGGTCTGAGAAGAACCCAGATCTCATCAGATGATAGAGAGAGGCCAATGTCGTCATCAGAAACGGGAGTTCGGACATGAATGTATGTGTCACTGAGAAAATATATGGAACCGTCCCAATGAAAACAGTGGCAAGTGCCGACTTTGGAAATGAAAGAAACTCCGAAGAAATCATATAAGTATAGGTCAGAAAAATGAAAAAGCAGACGCCGTTGTGCAGCGCGATTGCTCGCAGGATATTCCCTTTTGCGAGCAGCACGAACGGATATCCCCAAAGGACATGAACTAATGTTTGTCCGCGGTTGCCGCCCATGAGAATCCGGTGCGACGTCGCTAATCCTGAAAATATACTGTTCTGCTCGATGGCAACCCTGTAGCCATCCATCACGACTCGAATGTAGCGGAGATAGTCCGTGGGATAGTAACTTTGGTTTTGAATTTGCCAGTAGGCCATCAGCGCCATTGGGAGGAAAGCTGCGCAGAATATTTTTCGCCAAGGAAGGGATGTTTGGTCAGCCACCTGAATATGTTAGACTCGAACCGTCCCAATGCAAATCAAACGAGCGGTAAAAATCAAGCGCCTTGTTGAACGATGGACCTCGCGCGCGTTTTTCGCCTGCCTGTGTTTCCTGATTCTCGGATCAACCGCGGAGTTGGGTGCCCGAATGCTGCTGAAGGCCCGAGAGAGCGACCTCAGTCGAAGGCTTTCTTCCATTTGGCGCGTTCCAAAACCTTATGTCATGTTTTCCAATGGTTTTTGTGATCAGTGCGACGCCCATGGCATTGAAATCCCGCCCAAGGCGCGGGGAGAATACCGGATATTCATGTTGGGCGGCTCCACCGTCTTTGGACCGTCGCCTGCTCTGCCACAGTTGCTCGAGGAACAGCTGGTACTCGCCGGGCATTCCAAAGTCAGAGTGTTTAATTATGGAGTCATTTCCCAGAATGCCACCCAGGAGCTTCTTTCTCTTGTCTTGAAGATTATCGATCTGAAGCCCGACCTAATCGTCAGCTACGACGGAGGAAACGACATTCAAGATCCTGCTGGAATCGGAGATCCTCGGCCGGGTTATCCCGTAAATTTTCTGGCATACGAGTCCAACCCGCTTTTGGAACGTGAAATATGGAACTACCCGAATCTCACGCTGCTCGCTTATGGAAGTGCAATCGGGCGGTATCTCCTCCGGGACTTCTTTATGGACCATATTTTCCATCTCGATAAACTCAAGACTCAAGCGGGCTTCAAAACCGATGCCTGGTATGCACGGATCGCCGAGATTTACGTCGGAGACCTGGAAAAAATGAAGGCCATGTCGAGTGCCTACGGGGTCAAATACTTATCTTTCTTTCAGCCGCTCCGATCCTATTCGAACTCCAAGCTGAAAAAGTCGGAAGAAGGGCAAGTTTACCACGATAGAAAAGCCAGACGATTCATTCGGACTGCGGTGAAAAACCATTCCGCTCTCCTTCCCTCGTGGCACGATCTTTCGGATACATTCGTAGATGACGATCCCGTTACAATTTACACGGACTCGATTCATCTGCTTCCAGCAGCACAATCAACGATCATTCGTGCCATGCTTCCGTCAGTCATTCGACTCATTAAGTAATCAGCGGACAGTTGGCGGGATGGATTGGACAATGAGAACCTTTCCGCTCGTGCCGTCACGTCCCGCGAAATCAACGGTGCCAAGGCTCTTCAATTGGAGCTGGCTCAGTGTTTTCGACCGATAAGAATTCTCGATTAATTCACCGAGAAGGGTACCATCGTCTGTGCCGTTTCGTACGACAGTTCCCCCCAAAGGTCCGACAATCGCGTAGTCGTAGCGATCGTTATTAAAGAGGAGCTGATCGTGAACGTTTTTTATCTGATCGCCGTAAGGATAAAGTCTTCCAACTTCCCAATGCCGTCCTCGTTCGCGAGCAATTATCGTCAAAAGGGAAGGGTCGATCGTGACCCAAAGGTCTCCGGGATACTCCAGCATAATTGAATCGACAGTGATCGAACGATCTGCAGGTAGGATTCGGTCCAGAGCCCGAAAGAGCGCTACAGCAGGATCTTCACTCCGAACCATAAACGGCACCGTCCAGAGCACGCCCGGAAACGCCCGCCGGATCTGGGGAGACACGGTCTGCGGCGAGATGCTTGAAGCAAAACCAATCGCCGCATAGAAGAGGGCGATAACCCACACCAGCAAAACCCTCGTTCGATAAAGCCTCTCTCTTGATCGAAGTGCGAGTGCCGTGGCAACGACCAGTACGACGACACCGGCTCCGGCATAGTACCGCATGTCGGCGTTGTAACTCGTGGCTCCAATGAGAATCGGTAC